>Ga0116107_1001470_pt1 | contig 13901 bp, 12 predicted proteins | sample June2015DPH_6_10_FD_88969 | JGI IMG/M metagenome (GOLD analysis project Ga0116107, IMG submission 88969) | Peatland microbial communities from SPRUCE experiment site at the Marcell Experimental Forest, Minnesota, USA - June2015DPH_6_100 | ecosystem: Environmental > Terrestrial > Soil > Wetlands... | reverse complement strand
CAACTCGCTTCGCTCGGGGATTCAGTGGGGGTCTGCACCCCCACTGAATTCGGAGACTAAAAGCTTTTGCCAAATTCATCTCCCGCTTATAGAAGCGGGAGACTCCTTTGGCGGTTAGTTAAAACCCGATTTATGAATTGAACGGTCAGATCGCTACCCACATCCACCAACCCTGGTACAATCGCTACGACCCAGCCATCTCTCCATGTGGAGTGTCAGATTTGGGCTATTCTTCTCGCCCCAAGATAACGCGGCGCCCAATAGCTATTCGTAATGTTGTCAATAATCACTCCGGACACTTCAGAGTCGACCATCAGACCACTGCCGATGTATATTCCCACGTGACTGGCCCCGTAAGTGTACGTGCTGAAAAATACCAGATCACCGGGTTCAAGATTGTTTTCTGTTATGGGTGCGCCCTCAAGATATTGCTCCTGAGAAGTCCTTTCCAGGTTAATTCCAAGATGATCAAAGACATACTGGGTAAAACCCGAGCAATCGAACCCCGGGCTTGGGGTTGTCCCACCCCACACATATGGCGTTCCTATGTAGTTCTCGGCATAACTGATCATGGAGGAAATCCTGGCCGGCCCCACAGTCACGGGGTGAGTGACAGGAGCTATGCCGCCCATGCTCTTAACCGGACCGTTTTTGGCGGCTATTTTGGCTTCCTCTTCCTGATCACGTAATTCCCGTTGAATATCGTTTATGGTATTCAGTTGACTGAGCTTTTCTTCTTCCAAGTGGCGCTGTTTGACGCTCAGACCGGAGAGCACAATTTGCTCATTGGAAGCGGTTTGTTTCTTCAAAGAAGCCAACTGGTTTTCCTGGCTGGTCGTTATCTGTAAACTAGCCATATCTTGACTAATCGTCGCTTCCTGCCCATTGATTATTTGATTTTGGTCAAGGATATTTTTTTGTAGATCCTGATTATGCTTAAGGATGTAGTTTATTTCGGTCAAGCGTACTACAAAATCGTTCCAATGTGCAGCATTTAGCAAATAGGACACATATTCAGCATATCCTCCGCTTTCATATGTAGATACGAGGATTTTATTAAACTCCTGTATGAGCCTCTCCCTCTTCGCCTCGTCTTTGGACTCTTGAACCTGTAACCCCTGTAGGGTCATGCGCTGATTGGAAATCTCGATCTGGCCTTTAGAGATGGATTGATCAAGTTCATCCAACGATGTTTTTAGTGAAACAAGCTGGGCTTCTGTCTTGTTTATTCTTGAAGAATTCGTATTAATCTGGTTTTGTGTTTGCTTTTCCAGCCGTTGCTCGGCATTCAACTGAGTATAGCTTGCCGCATTAATTTCTACGGGAAATGACGTCAGCAAAGAGGATGCGATCATTAAGCAAATACAATATCTGGCGTAAAGTCTCAAGACATGCTCCTCCGTAAAACACCTGTTGCCGTTGTATTTTAGCCGTTTACCGGGGACGCTTAAGATCGAGACAGGGGGACGTTTCAACACAATCCCGCCTTAGTGAAGGTAACGCAAGGGGTTTTGTACGTTTCCATTGATAATGACCTCAAAATGGAGATGGGGACCGTCGGCATTGCCGGATTCACCAACGTTGCCGATGACCTCTACCCTGCTTACCTGCTCCCCGAGGCTCACGTCGATCCGTGACAGGTGGGCGTAGCGGGTAGCCAGGCCGTCCCCGTGGTCGATGAGCACGCACCGCCCGTAACTGCCGTCCCAGCCGGCCAGGACCACCTTTCCGGAGGCGGCGGCTTCCACCGGAGTGCCGTAACCGGCACCGATATCCACTCCGGTGTGGAAATTTCTCCTCCCCCATAAGATACGCCAGCCGAAGGGTGAGGTGATGGGGCCGCTAACCGGCCAGGCCAGGGTACCGCTGCCGGAGCCCCGGGAGACGCTACCGTAGGCCACCTTGCGCGGCATCTTTATTGCAGCCGGGCGCGGCTGCGGCTGGGCAGGCGCCTTGCTATCGACACTCCCGCCAGCCATCGCCAGGACTGGCGCCTGGTTGACGAGGACCGGTCCATCATCGGTCATCCAGGGCAGGCTGCGGATTTCCTCGGTCAGCTTGCCGGGGGGGCTTAGGAGGGCGTAGGGCGCCCTACAGGCCACGTAGGTCAGAGGGGCCGGCAGAAAAACAGTTTTGCCCCACTGGCGCTCCAGGTCTTGCTGCACCTGGAGCCTGAGTGCGTCTCCGACCTGCTGGGAGGTCACCACCCCGATCTCCTGCCCGCCATACACGGCGGCATAGACCAGGCGATCCTGAGTCAGCAGCAAGCTCCCGCAGACCAGAACGAAAACAGCCGCTACGGCGACGACGACAGGCTTGGTGACCAGCTTCCGCCACTCCAAGTGTAATTTGCCGGTTCGCCGGGCGCTGACAGTCAACAGCAGTGCGCTCAGCCGGCGCCGCGCCATGAGAACGTCCTGCCGCATCCAATCCCAGGCCTCACAGCCATATTTCCCGGCGCTTCGCCCGGCGCTAAAAGGTATGCAGGATGATGTTGCGTTTACGCACCATTTTCCAGCACTCAATGATGCATGTGAGGTAATGGCAGTGAGGCGCCGCATAATGCGCCCTGTTGTTTCACCCACTGATCTGGTTGAGTGCCGGACCCGCGGTCTCCTGATTGTTCTATGGATATCAGGCAATGCTTCGATTACCGACATCAGTTCCCTGTGCCGGCGCCTTGCCGCGGAGGTTTTTCTCGAGCCTCTCCTGGCCCCAGATACATACTCATTAGCGCCAAGAAGTTGGCGCATACGGGCTAACAATGAACAAACCACCGGGCCTATTCTCCAGTTCATCTGTTCCTCTCCCAAGGAGCGCATATTGTATCTGCTTTTTCTTTGCTTTCTCATTTGGATCTTTTTGAGATCATGCGGCAAACAATCTACTATCTAGTATATCCCTGACTGATTATCCTGTAAAACACCTAATTTTCTTAATTATCCCGTGTCTATTTTACCGGGGACACTTCATTATCGGACATTTTATAATACTTGATCGGACATTTTATAATACTTGCCAGAAAACGTTCCCGCTATTAACATTATATGTTAACAGTTAAACATTCATGGGTCAACACGCCGCCGCCTGAATTATTTTGTCGCCTGAATTATTTCTGTTTTAATTTGAGGCTAAATAATTTTTCCCACCAGGGCATCCTCGCAGACCCGAAGAAGGTTTCCGGCTGTTTCACCCCGGCTTCCCTGACTGCGCTTGGCGATAATGCTGGTAAGCCAGGCCGACCAGCCCACCACGAACCCCGCCCCGGGACCGACGGCATCCTGGATGTACCCCCGGAATGACTCCCGGTTTCTGAAGGCGCTATTTTTTTGCTTCTTCAGATTCTTCGGTTGCTATGGTGGCTACCCTGGTTTAACCTGGTTGCAAAACAGTCATCGCGGATAAATTGTATCACGGCAGCATTATGCTTCCATTTAGAACTATCGGCAAAAATATGGTTCCAAAACGGAAAAACAAATAAAAAAGACCCCTTCAGAAATCCAGTAAAATCAAGGGGGTCTTTATATTGCTCTGGCAAATTTATGGTTCCAACATCGGCAAAGATTTGGGTTAAGTCACAGTCTCACTCGACCATACCGCCCGATTCTACCGCTATATAGCCATCACGCCTGATATAATCAGCCTTTTCGAGCGGCGAGACGCTTTTCGGGCGTATATCGATTTCGGGGTGGGAGCGATCCTGACCGGCATCGCCTCGTCGAGCCCCTAGAGGTGCATCATCCTGGTTGGCCTACATCCCGAGAATCCATCCGCATGTCGTTCAGCATGTACATACTTTTCGTTGTCTACAAGGAAATATGGTTTAAAGGTAGTAATTTAACTATGATAATCTTAATGATTCATGATTAGCCGGAGACCGCAGAGAAGGTTATGGGCGATGGGAAAGTCGATCATTATCATCGGCGCAGGGATGGGCGGCCTGGCGGCGGGAACCGGCAACCATGGAATTTAGTCGACACAGTCAAGCAGTTATAATTGGGAGGATGGGTATTATGATAAGCAGACTCAACGATCTGATAGCCGATATCCTGGCAGATGCCTTGAGCACTATGGCCTGCTTCTGGATCATCACGGTCATGGTGGTGGTCGTCCTCTTTTGGCAACGGCCGAATACGATGGTTGGCTGGATAACCTATATCAGTACGGCGATATTCCAGGCCAGCGCCCTGCCGGTATTGGCATTTGTGGCCAAGAAAGAGGGCGCCAGGCAGCAGGTACTGCTCCAGGAGACCCACGACACGGTCATGGGCGAACTGGACAAGTTGGGCAATCTGATCCAGGAGATCAATGACACGCACGATGAGCTAAGGGCACTGGTCAGCCAGATCCATGTCAAGGTCGGGGCAAGCGAGGTCGACGTTACGGTGACCGAAGAGACGCCGCCCGGTGAGGCGGACTCCTAGATAACATACACCACTGATATCACCACGATGCTGCGTCGGTACGCTGTGGGACTGGGGATGGAATACTGACGGTGAACTCGGCATCCACACTATGGTTGGCTGGTACAGTAACATCCCGGTACAGGTTGTTTTCCCGGACAGCATCAGCGTATCTGCCTCTCCTCCAAGCGTACCGGCGGATGGCAAAACTGCCTCCACCGTCACGGCCAACGTCTACGACGCCCATCACAACCCGGTGCTATGAACGCGTTGTCTGGACATACTTGTCTGGGTATCAGGACCAGGAATTAGTTGCTATCGACTGTACCACTTGTTATAATAAGTTATGATAATGTGAAAATAATCACATAACCATGATTTAAAGGCGGTGCGTAGTTATGGAACGTTATTTAATCGCTGACTTGCTTCAATGGAGGAATAGTAAAAACAGGAAGCCACTAATTATGCGTGGCGTGCGGCAGGTTGGGAAAACATGGGCTTTGAAGGAATTTGGAAAACGGTATTACGAAAATGTCGCATATTTTAACTTTGACGAACAAACGGAACTATCGGATGAATTGAAAAAAACAAAAGACACAAAGCGGTTGCTGGAATATATGACTTTTGTAAACGGTAAGCCGATCCTGCCCGAAAAGACGTTGATCATATTTGACGAGATACAGGAGTGCAACGAGGCGTTAAATTCGTTGAAGTATTTTTATGAAAATGCTCCTGAGTATCATGTTGCATGTGCCGGTTCGCTTTTGGGCATCGCATTGTCGCGTCCGGCATCTTTTCCCGTAGGCAAGGTGAATTTCATGGATGTTCACCCAATGCTATTTACAGAGTTTTTGCTTGCTGACGGTGAACGCTCGCTAGTGGATTACATCAACAGTATCAACTCGTTTGAGCCGATTCCGGAGATATTTTACAGTCGGCTCTGTGAAAAACTCAAAATGTATTTTATTACCGGAGGCATGCCGGAGTCTGTTGCGGCCTGGACGGAAGGGAGAGACCCACAACTGGTCCAACAGGTAACAAGGGAAATCCTCGATGCATACGAACTTGATTTTTCCAAGCATGCTGCAACGGCTGATATTCCAAAGCTGCGCCTGATATGGTCGTCTATTCCTTCGCAACTGGCAAAGGAAAACAAGAAGTTCGTCTTCAGTGCCATGAAGCAGGGCGCCAGGGCCCGGGAATATGAGGACGCCATGACATGGATCTGCAATGCGGGCATGGCATATAAAATATACCGCAACAACAAACCGGCGCTACCCGTTTCCGCTTACGACGATACAGGGGCCTTTAAACTGTATATGGTGGATGTGGGTATATTGCGCCGGTTGGCTGGTCTGGATGTCACTGCTTTTGGTGAGGGCAATCGACTTTTTACCGAGTTTAAAGGAGCTTTGGCTGAAAACTTTGTCTTGCAGGCTATATCAGCAAACCTCGATGTTTTACCGCGATACTGGACTTCGAAGGCGACAGCCGAAGTCGATTTTGTTGTCCAGCTTGGCAATGACATTTATCCAATCGAGGTAAAATCGGACAGTAACGTGAAAAGCCGAAGCCTTAGAATGTATATTGATAAATATCATCCCATGGTAGGTATTCGTTTCTCGCTTCTAAACCTGAAGCGGGATAACGACATCTTGAACATGCCGCTCTTTTTAGCGGAGAAACTGAGGGAATTAACCAAGTTGGTTTAGACGGCAGGGATCAAGTGGTGATCGAGGGAATATTTAGGAAAGGGGCTTGCAAACGAATCTCCAAGCAGGTAGGGCGTGCCTGATCTTTGTGGCAGATGCTTGGCGCCGTATATACGCCATTTGCTCTAAACGGGCAGGTGATGATGCGGTAATTCTCAAGGAGGTTGAATGATGGAGAGTAAGACAGTCTATTTTGAAGGCATGGACCCCGGGAATACAGATATCACCTTCAAGCTGGTTCAGGAGAGAGCAATCAGCACTGCTGCATTACGGGAGGCCGGGTAAATAATGCAAGAAGACACCGACATCAGACTTCTGCAAGACACCGACAACAGCCTTCTGCTTGAAGAAACAAGTCGTTTGAAGCAAGAAAACACAGAGTTAAAGGTGTCTTTATCCGATTATCAGAACAGAGAAGCGGCTCTGCAGAGAGCAAGGCATGAAAGGGATGCCATTCTCGATCAGGTAAGGGAAACAATATTATACGTAGATCCAGAATTGAAAATATTGTACGTAAACAAAATAAGCTCAGAAATGAAAGACATGCTTCCCGTGCAGATGGTGGGCAGGTACTGTTATGAAGTCTATCAGGGTCGAAATGAGCCGTGCTCCAATTGCGATATAAGAAAAGTAATCGAAACATGTCAGCCTCAGATAGCGGAGGCCGTCTTTCCCGATGGCATATTGCGGCTTTCGCGAGCCTACCCGATTCAAGATGGGGACGGGAATTTGTTAGGCGTTTTCGAGATGGGGCTAGATCTCACCGAACGTAAAACAATTGAAGAGGAGCTGCGCAAATCCAAGGATAAGCTGCAGTTGATTCTGGAGTCGAGTCCTGACGCTATTATTGTTGCGGATCTGGATGGCGCTATTGTTGAATGCAATCAGGCCTGTCTGAGTATGTATCGAGGCTCAAGGGATGATCTGATTGGCAAGAATGTCTACTCTTTTATTGTTGCAAAGGACTTACCAAGGGCACACGAAATGGCTAGAGAGGCTATCCATCATCCTGTCTTGATTATAGAGCTTGAATTAAAGAACAGGGAAGGGCATCTGTTTGCTGCCGAAATGTCTGCAAGTGTTATTAAAGATGTCGACGGTAACCCCATGTTCTTTGTTGTTATAGGGAGAGATATCACCAGGCGCAAGCAGTTTGAGCAGGAAATGGCCCGGCTGGATCGCCTCAACCTGATGGGAGAGATAGCTGCAGGGATAGCCCACGAGATCAGAAACCCCTTGACGGTGGTTAGGGGATACCTGCAGATAATGCAGCTTAAAGAGGAGTTCGCCTCCAATAAGAAGCGCTTTGATACGATGATAGAGGAGCTTGACCGTGCCAATACCATTATTACCGAATTCCTCACCCTCGCCAGAAATGCGCCAACAGAACTGAAAAAACAGAGCATCAACAGAATTGTAACCAACCTTTTGCCCCTAATTCAGGCAGATGCCGCCAAGAATCATGTGGCGGTAAGCATGGATCTGGGCGATGTACCAGATTTGAACCTGGATGAGAAGGAGATCCGGCAGCTCGTTCTCAACCTTGTCCGCAACGGCATCGAAGCAATGTCAAAGCATGGGGAGCTGGCGATTAAAACACGCAGGAAGAGAGACAGGGTCGTCCTGACCATAAAGGATAGAGGGATGGGCATTCCGCCCGAGGTGCTGAAGAAACTCGGCACCCCCTTCCTTACTACCAAGGAAAAGGGAACGGGACTGGGCTTGCCGATCTGTTACCGGATAGCCGAGAGCCATAACGCCAAGATTGAAATAAAGACAGGCAAGAAAGGGACAACTTTTATGGTCAGTTTTCAAGTGCCCTCTCTTCAGGATGGAGTTGCGGAAATCCGCTGACTTTCATGACGAGCTGGCTAGATGTAAACCACAATTTCGTCCAGTGATTTTCTTTTTTTTACATTTTTCACAGATGACCACCCGCTCTAATACCCCCGCTTCTCCTCCGCATCCGGGCTTCCCGCCCGCCCTGAAGCATGCGGAGTACATGAAGCGGTGGGCGCCCGTATCCGGGCTAACGCCCGGCCTGAGAGAAAACGGGCACACAGGTAAGAGCGGCTACGTCACTGTATTAACGAATTACCCGATGGCTAACCGCCACTAGACTCCCACTGAAGTGGGAGCTAAGTGGCGCTAAGCCCCTGGATCAGCGCAGCTAAGGCTTCCGCCTTCGCGGGGTACCCGACCCAGAGGGTACCCCGGTCGGCTCGGCGCAAGCCAAGTTTTACTGATAAGCTTCAGTGGGGGGAAGGCAATCCCCCACTGAAGCTTAGAACTTGTTGAACACGTCTGAACTGCCGGGATATCCTAGGGGTGTAAAAGCCACGGGTTCAAAGCCTTTACCTAACCCCACAACATCGCGTGCCGCCTGAGGGTTGAAGGCGGCAGCGAGGATCACTGCCTAGGGTCAAGCCTTCTTTTTTATGGTTGACATGGCGGATTATAAGGTATAATATGGATGTGCACATAATTGAGCACGTTATGACACTGTGAGAATTGTTGGTCCGGAAAAAGCATACTGCAGCCTGTCCTGATCTCACGATTGTTTTTTGGGGTACAATGGCAAGGAGATCAAAGAGCCCCGCGCATGCATGCAGGGCGCTGGGTGGGCCTTGTTCTCCAGCACTGAAAGTGCTGGAGAACAATCAAGGAAAGGGTGTTTTTATGAAGAAAGTTGTCAGTGTAAGCCTGGGGTCGTCAAAGAGAGACCATAAAGTGGTGGCAAACATGGCGGGCGAGGAGTTCGAAATCAGCCGGCTGGGCACTGACGGCGATTTTGGGCGGGCGTTGTCCATGATCGGCGAGCTTGACGGCAACGTGGACGCCATCGGGCTTGGCGGCATCGATGTCTATCTCTATGCAGGCAAGGCCAGGTATGCCATCAATGATGGATTGAAGTTGATGGAAGCCGCAAAAAAAACACCGGTGGTGGACGGCAGCGGTCTCAAGAATACACTGGAGAGGGAGACGGTCTATTATTTACGGGAAAACACCGGGCTGTTGCCAAAAGGGTGCAAGGTGTTGATGGTCAGCGCCGTGGACCGGTTTGGGATGGCCGAGGCCATGACAGAACTCGGGTGTGATGTGTCCTTCGGGGACCTGATCTTTTCGGCGGGAATTCCCTACCTCATCAGGTCGCTTGACGAGCTTGCCGATACGGCGCGTAAGATACTGCCTGGAATGGTCAAGATGCCGTTTCACATGCTGTATCCGACCGGGAAAAAGCAGGATTCCCAGGATGAAGACAAGGTCCGGAAATTCGGGCACTACTACCATGAGGCCGAAGTGATCGCCGGGGACTGGCACCTAGTCAGGCGCTACATGCCGGAAGGCTTGAACGGGCAGTTGGTGATCACCAATACCACCACCCAGGAAGATGTACTGTTCTTAAAGCAAAAGGGGGTTGGCAGGCTGGTTACCACCACCCCGGAGCTGGAGGGGCGATCTTTCGGCACCAATGTCATGGAGGCGGTGATGCTGGTCTTGCTGGGCAAGGCCTGGGAGGATATCAGGCCGGAGGACTACCTGTCGCTGATCGAACGCCTGGATATGAAACCGAGGATCCTTGAGCTTTCAACTGGGTCTTAGCTTCAGTGGGGGATTGCTTCCCCCACTGAAGCTAAGACCCAGTTAATACGTAGCCATCTGTGGTAATCTGCTGAGAAACGGAGGCCAAGACACTGGCGACGCATGAAGAAATTACCGGGAGTCTGGAAGCTTTTCAAGAGAGCTACCAGTCCAATGAAAAGCTCAAGAGCATGAACAGGGACTGGGACCGGACAGTTCTGGTGCTGGCCAACGATATCGAATCCGCCCACACGCTGGTGCTCAAGGACGGGGAGCTGGCTCTCCAGCAGGGCCGGCAGGGCGAACCGGACCTGACTGTCATTTCCGATAGCGATACCCTGACCGCTATGTTTTTTGGCGATATCACCCCCACAGAACCATACCTCAACGGTACGTTAAAAATTAAAGGTTCAGAGGATGATATCACGCGGCTCGATTTTATCACGCTACTGATCTGGGGTGAATAATTTGCCTCTAAAAAGGGTGCTCACTCTTCGTACCGTGGTAGCCACCAGCGCGGGGATCACTCTGGCCACCTCCTCTTTTGTGGCGGCTGCCCAGGTGGCCGGTTTTCTGGCTGGGGACTCTGCCTGGCTGTCCATTCTGGTCAGCGGGGTTTTGTGCCTGTTGGCCGCAGCCTGCTTTTCCGAACTCAACAGCATCCTCCCCTCGGCAGCCGGAATACGGCTCTATCTGGCAAAGGCTTTCGGCGAGAAGGCTGCCCTGACCTTTTCTCTGCTCTACATGATTTTATTGCTGGTGGTTGTGGGGGCCGAGAGCTTTATCCTGTCCAAGACATTGAATTATTCGATCCCGCAGGTGGCCCCCGTGATCTGGATCACGGTGATGCTGGTAGCGGTAACCCTGATGAACATCAGGGGTATCAAAGTAGCCGGCAATTTCCAGGACATAGTCACTTACGGGGTGATCGTCTCCACCTTGCTGATCGCTCTCTGGGGGCTGAAGCTGGTCCATTTCCACCTCGCGGCGCCGCTGGCCACCGGTGGCGTGTCCGGCTTCATCCAGGCAGTAGCGGTGGGAGTATTCCTTTTTGTAGGTTTCGAATGGGTCACTCCGCTGGCCGAAGAGGTCACGGAATCCCGGATCATTGCCCACGGCATGTTTATCACGGTGGGAATCGTGTGTGTTGTTTACGCCCTGTTCACCGCAGCCATGACGGCCAATGTTTCCCGGGCGGCGTTCATGCATTCGCCCATTCCCCAGGTGCTCTTGGCCCAAAAAGTGCTGGGCGGGGTCGGATTGGTCTGGATAGTGATCGTCAGTCTGGCATGCTCCTTTGGCACCTTTAACGCCGGCCTGTTGAGCATATCCCGCTTCTTTTATGCCACAGCCAGGGAACACGCCCTGCCACCGGTATTCAGCCGGATCAGCATGAGGTTTATGACCCCATGGGTGGCCATCATTGCGGTTTTTGCGATCGGGTATGCCAGTTCCCTGGCCATCCTCTTTACGGGCAGATACCTGGTGGTGGTGGATATGGCAGCCGCAGCCGAATGCGTTATCTATGTCCTTTCAGCCGCCGCCGTGGTGGTGCTCCGCAAGAAGATGGCCGATACCCCCAGGGCTTTCAAGGCGCCTTTTGGTTTGGTTGTCCCGGTGTTTACCATGTTAATATTCACCCTTTTGGCCGTGATGACCATCGTCACCGATCCTGCCATCGGCTGCTGGATGGCCGCCGGGCTGGTGGTGATCGGGCTCTACGTGCTCCTGGCGGTGCCGAGGATCAGAGAGAAATACAAGGTCAAGCGGCATCCTAGAATGAGAAAGAGCCCTGCTGCAGAGGACAGGGTCGGGCCTGCACCCGGGGTCGTCCCGGCCGTAGAAAAAGGCGGAGACCAGGCCTAATCGAGATTCGAGGTTCGAAGTTCGATGTTCGAAGGGACATTCATGGGGACATTTCTCGAAGAGAAGTGTCCCCTGCGCTTAAGATGGCTTAAAGTTGGCCAGGACACCGGTGGATGGGCGCCCCGAATTATTTTGCGGTTTCCGGCAAAATTATTAGTATGACAGATAACGAAGATGGCAATATAGCCTCGGTTTCGGACAGCGACCGCAAGATCAGCGCCCTGGAACTGGTTTTTCTGGGAATGGGGTCGGTGATCGGGGGCAGTTTCTTCCTGGGATCCGGTATTGCTGTTGAAAAGGCCGGCCCCTCCGTGGTGCTGGGTTATCTTATCGGGGGCCTGATCTGCTACCTGGTGTTGCTGAGCCTGGGCTACCTGGCCCTGCGATACAGAAACCGGGAGTCATTCCGGGGGTATATCCAGGAAGCCGTTGGCCCCGGGGCCGGATTCGTGGTGGGCTGGTCGGCCTGGCTTACCAGTATCATCGCCATCATAGCCGAGGCCATCGCCATGTCTACCTATACCAGGGTCTGGCTTCCCCACCTGCCTCTCTGGATCCTGGTTACCTCCTTTATCCTCCTGGCCTTGTGGATCAATCTCTATGGTATAAAAATTGTGGACCGGTCCGAGGGATTGATGAGCGTATTAAAAACCGGCGCCCTGACAGCCTTTGTGCTGGCGGTCCTATTTATTTTTTACGCCCCCCACAGCGGGCATGCCGCCTTGGGGCCGGCTAACCTGACACCCTTTTTGCCCCGGGGAATCGGCGGGCTGACCCAGGCCGTGGTCATCTGTACCTTTGCCTATGGGCTGGGGGCTTTTGCCGCAGTCACCGGGGACACCAAGAACCCCCGTCAGGATGTTCCCAGGGCGGTCCTGGGCATGGCCCTGGGGCAGGCCGTCTTTTTTACCCTGCCCACCCTGGCCCTGGTTTTGGCGGTGCCCTGGACGATCGTTTCCACTCACTCCAGTCCCTTTGTCACCGCCCTGCAACATATGGGCATTGCTGCCGGCGGATCATTATTGAATGCTGTTGTGCTGATAGCGTCATTTTCCGCCCTGGTCGCCTCGATGTTCAGCGCTGTGATCATGCTGTCCTCCCTGGCCCACGACCGGGAGGCTCCGGGTATGCTGGGGGTTAGAAAAAATGGGCTGGCTTTCAATGCCCTGCTGACGTCCACCGCGGTGGCGCTGCTGTTCTCCGTGGCGGCTCTCCTGCTGCCCCAGCATACCTATAACTATGCGGTATCTGCCACCGGTTATCTCAGTTTTGTCAACTGGGGAGGCATACTGATAGCCAGGCTGAGCCTGTCTCTTCCCAACCGTAACCGGGGTCGCCTGCAGAAAAGCGGTTTTGCCACAGCCGGTATAGCCCTTTTAGCCTTGCTGTCAGTATCTGTTCTGGGATTGACCGCTCCGGAACAGGTTTTCTCCTTTGCCTTTACGGCGGCATTTGTTTTGTTAATGCTGCTGATCAGCAGAATACTTGCAGGCTACAAGAGCGCAGCCAAGGCAGCCGGGTGAAACAGCCGGAGATTGATTAGGTAAGGGCATCCTTGAGGTTGGAGGGGTGCCCTTATATTGTGTAATTGAGTGAAAAGGTCCAGTCTTAGCCGGAAAACCCACGATATCTATTATTTAGAACGTATATTGATAGTAAACAACAGTTTACTATTAAGCGCATGCACTATATACTGATGTTGTTATTCATGAAAATTGTAGTATCTGAATGCACCGGGTGATTGTCCGCATGAACAAAGCGGAAAACGTGGCCGACATCTTTCTCTTGCTGTTTGGCGAAATGCACGATAAGTTTTTAAGGTCGGGCGAGAAGATCACCCGGCTGTGGTTGAGCCGTGCTCAATTCCGTGCCCTGACGCACTTGCGCCGGCAGGGCCCCCTGCCCATATCAGAGTTGGCGAGCGAACTGAAAATATCCAAGCAGCAGACCACGCCACTGATCTGCAAGCTGATCGACAGCGGCCTGGTAGTGAGGAAAGCGGATGAGCATGACCGGCGGATCGTACGCATAGAAATCACCGAGGCAGGCAGAGACACAGTCGAGGAACTGGTGGCGGAGATAAAACAGGCGTTTGCAGCCAAGCTCGGGGTGCTTCCGGATGCGGACCTGGACGAACTGGAGCAGATGATCCGGAGAATCCGGAAAATCCTGGAGCATGTCAAGTAGACCTCCTCGAGGTTCGAGATTCGAGGTTCGAAGCAACTCGCTTCGCTCGGGGATTCAGTGGGGGTCTGCACCCCCACTGAATTAGAATACAAGCTAAGCTGCCGAATTCATCTCCCGCTTGTAGAAGCGGGAGACTTCTTCGGTGTTATGT
>Ga0116107_1001465_pt1 | contig 13909 bp, 12 predicted proteins | sample June2015DPH_6_10_FD_88969 | JGI IMG/M metagenome (GOLD analysis project Ga0116107, IMG submission 88969) | Peatland microbial communities from SPRUCE experiment site at the Marcell Experimental Forest, Minnesota, USA - June2015DPH_6_100 | ecosystem: Environmental > Terrestrial > Soil > Wetlands... | reverse complement strand
GAGCTTGGCCTGGAGGGTGAGGATCGCCACGACGAAGGCGATCGCCTCGATCGGGATCACCCACCAGTGGCCGGCGACGGTCCACGGGAAGATCGCGATCTTCGAGATCTGCCAGCTGCCCGCGAGAACCGCAGGTGTCAGGATCGCCAGAAAGAAGGGCACCTCGTAGGCGAAGAGTTGCGTCAGCACGCGGGTGGCGCCCAGCAGGCTGTAGGGGCTCACGGAGAACCAGCCCGCCAGGAAAAGCGAGAACGACGGGATGGTGAGCAGGTACAGGACCACGATCAGATCGCCCTCGAACGAGTTGAACGACCGCAGGTGCCACACGGGAAGGTACAGCCCCGCGGTGAACACCGCCGCGAGGGAGAGGATCGGCATGAACGCGAACGCCCGCCGGTCCGCCGCCGCCGGCACGATGTCCTCCTTGGAGAGGAGCTTCACGATGTCAGCGATCGGCTGGAGCATCCCGGCCCAGCCGGTGTACATGGGGCCCCGGCGGTTCTGCATTCGCGCGTAGACCTTCCGGTCCACCCACTCCAGGAACGTGGAGAAGCCGGACTGGAAGAGGAATCCCGGGAAGACCAGGATGTACAAAGCGACCTTGAGCGAGTTCATGCCATCCCCCGTTAGAACGAAATCCCTCTGTTCTTCCGGTACCAGTCGATGCCGTGCTGACGCAGGTCGGCCCACGTCGTGAGCCGGCGGCCGCGCTTGCGGTCGTTGAGGGCCACCGTCGTCCTGTCGGTGCAGGAGAAGCACGGGTCGATGGACGCGATGGCGATCGGGATGTCCGCCACAAAGGCCCCGACGACCGACTCAGTTGCGGCCTCGAGGTTCGCCATCGTGGGCGCGCGCACCTTCACCCGCTCCGGCTTCTCGGTGCCGTTGCCGCGAACGTAGTGCACGTCCTCGCCACGCGGCGCCTCGTAGCGGGACACCGCGGCACCGGCGGGGACGCGGCGCATCACCTTCTTGACCGCGATCTCACCCTCGGGCAGGTTCTCGAGGATCTGCTTGACCATCTTGCACGACTCGACGATCTCGAACACCCGGACGAGAACGCGGCCGTAGATGTCGCACTCGTCGGAGGTGATGACCTTGAAATCGAGGTCCGGATAGGCCCCGTAGGGGTCGTCCCGCCGGATGTCCATGTCGACGCCGGACGCACGCCCGAAAGGGCCGACGGCGCACTTCTCGATCGCGCGCTCCTTGGACATGCGGCCGACGCCCTTGATGCGGCCGACGAACGACGGCTCGTTGGTGCCGATGCCGGCGTAGTACTCGGTGCGGGCGAGAAGCGGTTCGAGCATGGCGAGGATCTTCTTGCGCTGCTCCTCGGTCAGGTCGCGGCGAACCCCGCCCATCGTGTTGATGGCGTAGTTGACGCGGTTTCCGCTGATCTCCTCGAGGATCTCCATGACGATCTCGCGGTCGCGCCAGACCAGCATGAACAGCGTGTCGAATCCGACCTCGTGCGCCGCGACCCCGAGCCACAGCAGGTGCGAGTGCAGCCGCTCCAGCTCGCACACGAGCGTCCGCAGGTACAGGCCCCGCTTCGGGAGCTCGAGCCCGAGGAGCTTCTCGACCGCCTGGACGAAGGCCGTGGTGTGCGAGTGCGAGCAGATCCCGCAGATCCGCTCGAGGATGAAGAGGCACTGGAAGTAGTTGCGGTCCTCGCACAGCTTCTCGATGCCGCGGTGGTTGTAGCCGATGTTCATCCTCGCGCCGACGATCTCCTCGCCCTGGATGTCGAAGTCGAACTTCGCCGGCTCTTTGAGGAACGGATGCTGCGGTCCGATCGGCAGATGAATGGTCTCAGGCATTGGGCTCCCCCCCTTCACCCTCAACGGTTGGCTTCGGCAACACGGCGTCCTTCCGGAGGGGGTAGACCCCGGCCGGCCAGTCCTCGGGCAGCACCTGGCGGCGCAGATCCGGGTGGCCGACCGGCACGATCCCGAACAGGTCGTGCAGCTCGCGCTCGTACACGGCGGCGCCGGCGATCAACGAGGCCAGGGTCGGCACCTCGGGCTTGTCCCGGTCCACCTTGACGAGGAGCACGACCACGACCTCGCCCGACATGATGTAGGAGAGCAGGAAATGATCGCGCATGTCCTCGCCGACGATCGTGGTGAGGTGGCGGATTCCGAGCTTGTCTTTGAGGGTCCTGACGGCGTCCAGGAGCGCGTCACGCTCGATCCCGACCCAGAAGTAGCGGGGCTCGCCTCGCTTCACCTCCGAGTGAGGGAAGAGCAGCTTGAGATCCGTCTCGTAGTCGCGGGCAACCATGCTGGCCTCCTTTTGCGCCTCACGCCTTGCCGAGCAGCTTGGCGACGCCGTCGATGAGCGCCTCGGGCTTGATCGGGCAACCGGGCACGTACGCCGCGACCGGGATGACGTGGTCGACGCCCTCGAGCACGTTGTAGCAGCCGCGGAAGGCGCCTCCCGAGCACGCGCACGCGCCCACCGCCACAACCGCCTTCGGCTCGGGCATCTGCTCGTAGATGCGCTTCAGGCGCGGGGCGATCTGCTTGGTCACCGGCCCGCTGCAGAGCAGCACGTCGGCGTGCCTCGGCGTGGCCTTGAGCTGCACGCCGAAGCGCTCCAGGTCGTAGTGCGGCATCAGCGCCGCCAGGATCTCGATGTCGCAGGCGTTGCACGCCCCGGAGTTGAAGTGCAGCACCCAGGGCGACTTGGTTCGAGCCCACTTGATCAGTTTCTTAAACACGGTCGGATCCCCCCTTGCCTAGTCTATGCCGCTATACAGAATCGAGATCGAGGCGGCAATGATGACCAGGTAGCCGAGCGCCCTGAAGGCGTAGGCGCCGCCCGGAACCGTGGCGATCGTCAGGACGGCCACGTGCATCACGGTGAAGAAGATCGCCGCGATGAAGAAGCGCCGGTACCCGAACGAAAATTTCTCGGCCTCGAAGTTCTCGCCGCACGCGTACGGTTCCAGCTTGCCGGCGGACGGCTGCGGTCCGGCTCCGACCACCCTGCCGAAAAGGACGATCAGGTACGCGATCCCCAGGCCGATTGCGAAGGCGAGCGGTGGCGACAGCAGGATATCGAGGTTCATGGCTCACCCCTTCAGCCGCGAGAGCAGCCGGATGTCCAGCGACGAGTTGGTGCGCTGGCAAATCACGACCAGCGCCAGCATGACCGCCGCGAGGATCGTCTCCACGATGATGAACGTCACGATCAGGGACTGCGTCAGCCCCATCGCCCCCCGGTACACGCCGGCGGCGAGGAGCATCAGGGTGACGCCCTTGGCCAGCACCTCTACCGAGAGGACGACCCGCACCAGGTTGCGGACGCCGAGCAGCAGGTACACGCCGGTTGAGAACAGCAGCAGGCCGGTGAAGAAAAGCGCCAGAACGGGCTCACTCATGGTTCCTCCCGGTCGACTTCGCGCGCAGGATGGCCAGCAGTCCGAACACGCCGACGAGCACCAGGCTGATCTGCCCCAGCACGTCGGTGGTCCGTTGGCCCCAGAAAGCCTCCTGGAACGTCAGCGCCGAAGCTTGCGCCGCCGGTGCTGGCAGCATGCCGGCGAGCCAGCGGACGAGGAAGTACGCGAGCCCGGCGAAGAGCGCCATCATCGGCACCATGAAGACGACGGGCAGCCTGGCCTCCGTCTTCTGGTCCGAGTCCTTGGTGAGGGAGACGGTGGACACGAAGAGCACCGTGATAAGGCCGGCGCACACCGAGAGCTCGAACGCCGCCGCGATGTTGGCCCCGAAGTGGAACAGCACGATGGAGAGGAGCACGCTGGCCGCCGCTAGGGCGGCGGAGGCGTAGAGGAGGTCGCGGACCACCCCGAGGAGGACGACCGACAGGACGAGCAACGCGAGGCAACCGATGAGAAGTGTCATCTTCAGTTCCCTCCCAGGAGCACCCGCGCGGCCGGCTCGATGAGGCCGCGCACGACCTGGTTGAAGAACACGCCGACCAGGAGGCACTGCGCCGCCAGGCAGATCACGGCGAACGACATCGCCGCCGGCGCCTCCTTGAGATCCCGCCAGCGCTCGTTCAGCTTGCCGAAGAAGACGCGCCGCTGCAGGAGCAGGAAGTAGCCGAGGGTGAAGATGCTGAACGAAACGGTAAGCACGGCGATGGTGTAATTCTTGGCGGCCAGAGCTCCCAGCACGATGAACAGCTTGCTCCAGAAACCGTTGAACGGGGGGATGCCCGCGATCGACAGCGTGCCGAACGTGCTCGTCACGCTCGTGATCGGCATCCGGTTCTCGAGACCGCCCATCTCCCGGATGTCGCGGGTGCCGGTGCGGAACTGCACGGCCCCGCTGTTGAGGAAGAGGAGGCTCTTGAAGAGAGCGTGGTTCACGACGTGGAAGAGCGCCCCGACGACGCCGAGCCAGTTGCCGAGGCCGAGGCCGATCATGATGTACCCGATCTGGCTGATCGAGGAGTACGCGAGCATCCTCTTCATGTCGGTCTGGAGGTACGCGAGAATCGCGCCCGCGGCCATCGAGGCGACGCCGAGCACCAGGAACACCTTGAGCACCTGGGCGGGCGCCGGGTAGATCCCGAAGAAGATCCTGGTCAGCGCGTACACCCCCGCCACCTTGATCACGACGCCGGACAACATCGCCGAGATCGGCGCCGGCGCCGAGGGGTGCGCGTCCGGCAGCCAGGCGTGGAACGGCACCACCGCGGCCTTCAGGCCGAACCCGGCGAAAAACAGCGCCGCCGCGAACAGGAACAACGGATTCGGGCCGCCTGCGAGCGCCGACTTCAGCTCCGCGAACGAGAGCGTTCCCGTGGAGGCGAAGACCAGCGACACGGCGATCAGGATCATGCCCGTGGCGACGGCCGAGAGCAGCAGGTACTTGAGCGACGACTCAATCCCGTCGAACTCGAGGTTGTAGGCCACCAGAACATAGGAACTGATCGACGCGACCTCCAGGAACACGTAGAGCGAGAAGAGGTCGCGCACCAGGACCACACCGTTGAGACCGAAGATCAGGAGCATCAGGAGGGCGTAGAACTTGGCCCTCCCGCCGTAGTGCCCGATGTAGTCGATCGAGTACACGGCGCAGAAGAAGCCGACCACGTTGATGACGACCAGGAAGAGCAGCGACAGGCCGTCGACGGTGAACGTGGCGCCGAGCGCCCGGAGCGTGGTGGTCGTGCCGGCGCCAGGCACGAGCGCGAGGCAGCTCGCGAGCGCAGCAAGGCCCACCGCCCCGGCAAGGATGTCCGCGGCGCGTCGCCCGAGCTTGGAGACCCACGGCATCACCAGCGCCCCAACCAGCGGGATGAGTAGAACGGAGCCGACGTACGTTTCCATGGCCGACCTCACAGGAACACCAGCGTGAGGACCGCGATGAGACCGATCACGGCCCAGCCCAGGTAGTTGCTGTACACACCGTTGTGGATAGCCGAGAGCGCGTGGCGCGAGAGGGAGCGCCCCCAGCCGATGATTGCGTCGGTCACCGTGTCGATGAGCTGCTCGAAGTAACGGAACACGACCCGTGAAATGAACTCCACGACCTTGACCCCTATCTCGTAGGCGTCGAACTTCTTCTCGGTCGCCATCGCGAGGCCGGCACCGAGCACCGGCGAGGTACGCAGGCCGTCGAACGTCGCGGCGGCCGACGCGGCGCGGCCGCGGGCGGCGAGGTAGAGCATGAACCCCAGCAGATAGATGGCGAGCGAGGCCATCGTCAGCGGCGCGACGTGCCATGCGGCGCCGACCCAGCCGGCATCCTCAAAGCGCAGATGCGCGGCGAAGGCATCGGCGGCGCCCGTGAAGATCAGACCGGTGAGGAACGCGACGATCCCGAGAACCACCACCGGCAGCCACTCGGCCGCGGCGGTCGCGGTGGCAGGCTTTTCGGTATGGCCGAGCACTACGGCGAGGAGCTTGCAGAAAACCGCGATGTTGACGATCGCGGCGATGGCCAGCAGGGCCAGGACGAGCGCGTGCCCGCTGCCCAGCAGGCCGTCGAAGATGAGCTCCTTCGCCATGAAGCCGCCGGTCGGAGGCAGCGAGATCGCGGCGACAAAGGCGAGGGCGAAGCCGAACCCGAGAGCCGGCATCGTCCGCCCGCTCCCGTGCACCTCCTCCAGTTCGGCGCTTCCTGCCCTCTCCTCGAAGGCGCCGGCGGCGAAGAACATCCCGGACTTGTAACTGGCGTGGGTGAGCATGTAGAACAGCGCCCCGGCAATCCCGAGGGCCTCCGAGGTCGCCATCCCGGCGATCATGAAGCCGACCGGCGAGATGGCGGTCAGCGCGAGTGCTCGCTTGAGGTTCTTCTCGACCAGCGCCGGCGCGATAACCACGAACGCCGTGACGACGGCGAAAGCCAGCATCACGCCGCGGGCCGCGCCGCTTGGCACGAACATCCGGTTGGTGAGGGTGAAGAGGAACGAGATCCCGAGCACCTTCTCGAGCGAGGCCGGGAGGGCGGCGAACCCCGCGGCGGGCATGACCTCGGCCGCCTCGGGAATCCAGGTGTGGAACGGGAACATCCCGGCTTTGGCGCCAGCGCCGAGGAAGATCAGCACGAACGCGATCAGGGCGGTCCTGGAGGACCCCACCGCCAGCGGCGTGCCGAACGTGGCGTGGCCGCCGAGCGCGAGGTATGCCACCAGCCCGAGGATCATCAGGAAGTCGCTGGCGCCGCCGATGATGAGCGCCTTCTGGGCGACCCGCTCGGCGCCCTCGCCGCCCGACTGGATGGCCCCGTACAGCGCCACCAGGAACATCTCCCAGAAGATCAGGAGCACGAGGACGTTGTTGGCTGCGACCACGCCCCAAGCGCTCGCGAACGCGACCAGGAGCGAGCCCGCGAGGAGGGCCGGCCGCTTGGCGAGCGGCAGCGCCTTGAGAGCGTAGATGCCGCTCGTCACCTGGAAGAGGACGACGAAGCCGAGCAGCAGGCGCTGCCAGGGATCGGCTCCGAACTCGAGGCGGAACGGCCCCACCCACGGCTCGGAGAGTGCCGCCGACGAGGACGTCGCGAAGAAGAACACGGCGTCGAGGGCCGCAGCGGCGAGCGGCGCGACGGCGAGCGCCCTGAGGTTCTTGCGCAGCGCCGGGACGAGCGCCGCGAGCGCGAGCGGCACGAGGACGGGGAGAAGGAGCGTCGTCATGGCTACCTCGCAAGCGCCGTGACGGTGGCGAGCGCGCGCTGCGCGTCCGCCGCCGAGGCGAGACCGTACGGCATCGGCAGCAGCAGGCCGACCAGGATCGCGAGCACGGCCAGGATCGCGACAACGGTGACCATCACCGGCGAGCCTTCGCGGTGCGACTCACCCCGAGGCGCGCCGAGGAACACGACGTGGAAGCTCTTCAGCATGTACAGCAGCGTCAGCACGGCGGTCAGGATGGCGAGGCCCGCGATCACCGTGTAACCGCCCTCGACGAGGCCGGAGACGACGAACCACTTGCAGAAGAACCCGGCCATCGGCGGGATGCCGGCGATCGACAGGGCGCACACGAGGTACGCCGAGGCGGTCACGGGCATCTTCCGGAACAGCCCGCCCATCTTCGTCATGTCCTTCGTGTGGGTGCCGTGCTCGATGATCCCGGCGCAGAGGAACAGGCCGCCCTTGGCGATCCCGTGCGCCAGGATGTAGAGGAGCGAGCCGATGTACCCGGTCCTGGTAAACGCGAACAGGCCCAGGAAGGTGTACCCGATCTGGCTCACGGTCGAGTACGCCAGCAGGCGCTTGATGTTGGTCTCCTGCAGCGCCGCGCACGCCGAGACGAACGCGCTCGCGAGCGCCGCGATCAGCAGCCACTTGTGCCACTGCTCGGGGATCACCATCCCGTTGCAGAACAGCCGGGCGAACCCGTACAGCCCGATCTTGACCAGGATCGCGGCGTGCAGCAGCGAGGTGATCGTGGACGGGGCGACCCCCGCGTCAGGCAGCCAGGTGTGGAGAGGAACCGTGGCGCTCTTGGAGAAGACGCCGGCCATGATGAGGACGAGGGCCACGCCCCCGATCGCCTTCCCCCGGAGCTCGGTGATCTCGAACGTGCCGTACTGGGCGTACACGAGGGCGAAGCCGAGCAGCATGAAGACGGCGCCCCCGAACGTCACGAGGAACGCCTTGTCCGCCTTCCAGATGTAGTCCGGCTCGCGGAAGTAGCCGATCAGGCGCCAGCACGCGAGCGCCGAGATCTCCCAGAAGAGATAGAGGAAGATGATGTTCGTCGAGAAGACGAGACCCATCATCGCGCCGAGGAACAGGGTGACGATGAAGTAGTACTCGCTCTCGTGCTCCGTGTGCTCGATGTACCCCAGCGAGTAGATGGCGATCAGCGTCGCGAGCAGCGAGGAGGCGAACGCCATGAACATCGCAAGAGCGTCCAGCGTCAGGGAGAAGCTCACCATCGGTTCGTAGATCGGGATGTGCCACGTCATCGTAGTGCCGGCCTGGGCCTGGCCGAGCAGCGTCCACGTCAGCACGTTGGCCGCGCCGATGAGGGCCACGGCCACGTACCCGGTGAGCCTGCTCTTGCCGCTCCAGCCGAGCAACGGGATGAGGAAGGAACCCAGCAGGGGGATCCCGATGATGGCAAGCACGGTGGTCTGGTTGTCCATAAATCACGCCTCACAAGGTGATTGGCTCGCGGAGCGGAGGGTATGGTGGGACATCGATCGGCCGCCGCGGATTCTAGAGGATAGAATTCTCTTTCACAAGACCCGGCGCCAAGGCTGCCGGCAGCGGATAGGACTGATACTCAAGAAATGCGAGGGCTCGCCGAAAGGGCTGAGCGTCAGCAGCCGGTGCGGACCGGGCGGCTCAGCCCATCGTCGGCCACCATGACCGCGTCGTTCGGCAGCTCGAACGTCTTCTGCAGCGCCCTCACCGTCGCGACGAGGTCCGCGTCATCGACCATGCACGCAATGCTGGACAGCGAGGTGCTGATCGCGAGGATGTTCACGCCTTCCTTCGCGATCGCCGCGCACGCCGCGGCAGCGCACCCGGGGCGTTCGCGGAAGTGGGGCCCGTGTACGGCGGCCACCGCGACGCCCCGCCGCTGGACGACGCGCTGTGCGTGGAGCTTGTCCGCGAGCTCGCCCAGCGCGTCGAGGGCCTGATCGAGGTCGCGCTCGCGCACGCACAGGGCGATGTGGGATGTCCCGCCGGGATCGGTCAGCTCGACCACGAACGGCGTGTTGATCCCTCGCTCGGAAAGGCTGGCGAGCACGGTGGAGGCCAGGCCCGGGCGGTCGGACATCGCGATCAGGACGACCTCCGCCAGGCCGCGGAACTCGAGGATCCCGGTGGCTCTCGGGGCCAGGCCTGCACCCGTTGCCGTCATGTGTTAATTGTAACCGGTCCCGGGAGACACGCGTCAGGCTGCTGGTGGTTGTTACCTTTGGCAGGTTCGCCCTGTTCGGACCGGCCGGATGAAACCGGAGAGAAGTCACGATGCGTGCCGGACCAGGCCTCCGTCGTTCTGGCCTGAATGGTTGCTGTAGCAACGTTCGTATGATAAAAGGACCGGGGGCGAATTCCACACTTCCCGCTCCGCGATTCGGAGGCAGGAAAGAATGAGCAGTGTTGAAAGACCAAGCGTCCATTCCCACGACCAGGCCGATCCGGCCGAAGGTCTCTTTTCCGCTTCGAGCACCGGGAAGAGGCACCGCCGGTGGCCGTGGCTGGTGGCGTTAAGCGTCGTCGCCGTCGTGGCCTTCCTCGTCCTCTACCGTTCCTTGCTCGGGCAGTCGAACAGCGCGCGGGCCGGCAAGCAGACCGCTCCAAGGGCGGTTCCGGTCGTAGGCGTGACCGCCAGAGTCGGCGACCTCGGGGTGTACCAGAACGGGTTGGGCACCGTGACGCCGATCAAGACGGTCACGGTTCACAGCCGAGTGGACGGGGAGCTTGACAGCGTCGCGTACCGCGAGGGCCAACTGGTCCGTGAAGGCGATCTGCTCGCACAGCTCGACCCCCGGCCGTTCGAGGTCCAGCTCCATCAGGCGGCAGCGCAACTCGCCAAGGACGAGGCCACGCTCAAGAATGCCAGGATCGATCTCGAGCGCTACAAGGTCCTGATCGCTCAGGACTCCATCCCCCGTCAGCAACTCGACACCCAGGCCGCGACCGTCGACCAGGACGAGGCCGCCATCAAGAGCGACCAGGCGCAGATCGAGAGCGCGAGGCTGAACCTGACCTACGGCCGGATCACGGCGCCGATCTCCGGAATCGTCGGCCTCCGCCTGGTTGATCCAGGCAACATCGTGCACGCGAGCGACCAGAACGGGCTTCTCGTGATCACGCAGCAGCAGCCGATCGCGGTGATCTTCACGATCGCGGCCGACCACCTCCAGGCAGTGCTGCAGCAGAGGAAGGCCGGGCAAGAACTCGTCGTCGAGGCATGGGACCGCGACTTCAAGCACAAGCTCGCAACCGGTTCCCTTCTCGCGATCGACAACCAGATCGACCAATCGACCGGCACGGTCCGGATGAAGGCACAGTTCCCCAACGATGACTACGCGCTCTACCCGAACCAGTTCGTCAACGCACGGCTGCTCGTCGACACGCTCCGCCAGACCGTCCTCGTCCCAACCGCCGCGATCCAGCGCAGCCCGCAGTCGACGTACGTCTACGTGGTCAAGCCGGACTCCACAGTTGAGTTGCGCACGGTGGATCTGCAGCTGACCGAAGGCGACGACACCTCGGTGCGCAAGGGCCTTTCCTCCGGAGAGGTCGTCGTCGTGGACGGCATGGACAAGCTCCAGCCCGGCACGCTCGTCGTCCTGGCCAAATCGGGCGGCGCCCCGCAGCGGAACCCATGAACCTCTCACGCCCGTTCATCCAGCGGCCGATCGCGACATCGCTGTTGATGGCGGCGATCCTGATCGCCGGCGCCATCGGGTTCAAGCTGCTCCCGGTCTCGGCGCTTCCCCAGGTTGACTACCCCACCATTCAGATCGTGACGTTCTACCCGGGCGCGAGTCCGGACGTGATGGCGTCGGCCGTCACGGCCCCCCTCGAGCGCCAGTTCGGGCAGATGCCGGGGCTCAACCAGATGACGTCGAGCAGTTCGGCGGGGAGCTCCGTCATCACGCTCCAGTTCGTGCTGGACCTCAACATCGACGTGGCGGAGCAGGAGGTCCAGGCGGCGATCAACGCGGCGGGGACCTACCTCCCGGCAGACCTGCCGAACCCACCCATCTACAGCAAGATCAACCCGGCGGACGCGCCGATCCTGACGCTCGCGCTCACATCCGACACCCTCCCTCTTTCCAAGGTCGAGGACTTTGCCGACACGCGGTTCGCCCAGAAGATCTCGCAACTCCCCGGAGTCGGTCTCGTCAGCATCAGCGGCGGCCAGAAGCCCGCGATTCGCGTGCAGGTGAACCCGACCGCGCTCTCCTCTTTCGGACTGAGGATGGAGGACGTTCGGACCGCCATCGCGGCGGCGAACGTCAACCAGGCCAAGGGCGCGTTCGACGGGAAGAGCCAGTCCTACTCGATCTGGGCCAACGACCAGGTCCTCACGAGCGACCAGTACCGGTCCCTGGTCGTCGCCTACCGGAACGGCGCGCCGGTGCGCCTGTCCGACGTCGCCAAGGTGATCGATAGCATCGAGAACGTCAAGCAGGCGGCGTGGATGAACCTGACGCCGGCCGTCATCCTCAACATCCAACGGCAGCCCGGCGCCAACATCATCGCGGTCGTCGACCGGGTCAAGGCGTTGCTGCCCCAGCTCCGCGTCTCGCTTCCGTCCGCGATCAAAGTTTCGATCCTCACCGACCGCACAACGACGATCCGCGCCTCCGTCCACGACGTCGAGTTCGAACTGATGCTCACCATCGGCCTCGTGGTGATGGTGATCTTCCTGTTCCTCCGCACCACAGCCGGCACTGTGATCCCGAGCGTCGCGGTGCCGCTGTCGCTGGTGGGGACCTTCGGGGTGATGTACCTGCTCGGATACAGCCTCAACAACCTCACCCTGATGGCGCTGACGATCTCGACCGGCTTCGTCGTCGACGACGCGATCGTGATGATCGAGAACATCTCGCGGTACATCGAGGAAGGCGTGCCGCCGCTGGAGGCGGCGCTCAAGGGATCGGCGCAGATCGGCTTCACCATTCTGTCGTTGACCGTGTCGCTGATTGCAGTCTTGATCCCGCTGCTGTTCATGGGCGACGTCGTGGGCCGGCTGTTCCGCGAGTTCGCCGTGACCCTCTCGGTGACGATCCTGATCTCCGCCGCGGTGTCGCTGACGCTGACGCCGATGATGTCCGCCAAGCTGCTGCGCGTGAAACGCGAGGAGGAGCAGACCCGCTTCTACCGCAGCTCGCAGCGCGCGTGGGACGCCGTGATCGCCTTCTACGGACGGACGCTCTCGTGGGTGCTCAAGCACCAGCCGGCGACGCTGCTCGTCGCGGTCGCGACCCTGGTCTCGACGATCCTGCTCTACGTGGTCATCCCGAAGGGGTTCTTCCCCGTCCAGGACACCGGGGTGATCCTGGGCATCTCGGAGGCCTCGCAGACGATCTCGTTTCCCGCCATGGCCGATCGCCAGCAGGCGCTCGCGCGAGTGATCCTCAAGGACCCCGGCGTGGAAAGCCTCTCGTCGTTCATCGGCATCGACGGCACCAACACGACGATGAACAGCGGGCGCATCCAGATCAACCTCAAGGAGCTCGGGGAACGGAAGGCGGACTCCGGCGAGATCATTCGCCGCCTCCAGCCCGAGCTCGCGCAGGTCGAGGGCATCACGCTGTTCATGCAGCCGGTCCAGGACCTGACGGTCGAGGACAGGGTCAGTCGCACGCAGTACCAGTACACCCTCGAGGACCCCGACGGGCGCGAGCTGGCGCAGTGGGCGCCGCGCTTCGTCGGCCGGCTTAAGCAACTCGGCGAGCTGCGCGACGTGGCGAGCGATCAGCAAAGCGCCGGCCTCGAGGCTCGCCTCATTCTCGACCGGACCACGGCGTCGCGGCTGGGCATCACCCCGACGGACCTCGACAACGCGCTCTACGACTCGTTCGGCCAGCGGCAGATCTCGACCATGTTCACGGAGTTGAACCAGTATCGGGTCGTGCTCGAATCGCAAACCGGTTTCCAGCAGGGTCCCGCGGATCTGAATAGTGTCTTCCTCCGCTCGGCGCAAGGGGGCTCGGTGCCGCTGGGTGCGTTCACCTCGATCGAGACCGCCAACGCCCCGCTCGTCGTCAATCATCAGGGGCAGTTTCCCGTCGTGACCGTTTCGTTCAACCTCGCCCCCAACGCCTCGCTGGGCGATGCCGTGAAGGTGATCGACAAGGTCGGCAAGGAGGTCGGGCTGCCGGCGAGCATCCAGACCGCGTTCCAGGGGACCGCACAGGCGTTCCGGGCGTCGCTCGTCAACACGCCGTTCTTGATCCTCGCGGCGATCATCACCGTCTACATCCTGCTCGGCGTGCTGTACGAGAGCTACATCCATCCGGTCACGATCCTCTCCACGTTACCTTCCGCCGGCGTCGGCGCGCTGCTTTCGCTGATGCTGTTCCGCACGGATTTCTCGGTCATCGCCCTGATCGGCATCATCCTGCTGATCGGCATCGTCGAGAAGAACGCGATCATGATGATCGACTTCGCCCTCGACGCGCAGCGCAAGGAAAAGAAACCTCCGGCCGAGGCAATCTACTCGGCCGCTCTCCTGCGGTTCCGCCCGATCCTGATGACGACCATGGCGGCGTTGCTTGCCGGAGTACCGCTGGCGGTGGGCTCGGGAATCGGATCGGAGCTGCGGCGTCCGCTCGGCATTGCGATCGTCGGCGGACTGATCTTCAGCCAGATGCTGACCCTGTACACGACACCGGTCATTTACCTTGCGTTCGACCGCCTCGCGCACCGCGTCGAACGGCGTCGCGCCGCAGCGGCGCCGGTCGTCGCCGACAACGCGGAGGCCGGTGCGTGAAATTTTCCTCGCTCTCGT
>Ga0116107_1001463_pt1 | contig 13932 bp, 12 predicted proteins | sample June2015DPH_6_10_FD_88969 | JGI IMG/M metagenome (GOLD analysis project Ga0116107, IMG submission 88969) | Peatland microbial communities from SPRUCE experiment site at the Marcell Experimental Forest, Minnesota, USA - June2015DPH_6_100 | ecosystem: Environmental > Terrestrial > Soil > Wetlands... | reverse complement strand
CGCTACGTGCCCTGGCTCTACCATGCGACTGCAGACCCGGTGACCGACCAGCGCCTGCACGCAGGGTGGCCGCTCCTTCTTCTCGGCGTCGTGCTTGCTGGGTGGTGCCGTGCTGGGGAGCGGCCCTGGCTCACCGTTGTGGGCGTCTCGCTGTTGTTCCTGCGGTACTCGCCGGCCGCCCGCGCATACGTTCCGGTCTTGGCACTCGCCTGGCTGTTCCTTCCGGACTTCCTGCAGCAGGTGGCGTCGCGGCCTCGCCTGCGCGCCGCCGTCTCCGTGGTCATGGGAGTCATCGCGCTGACCTCGCTGCCCTGGTTTCACGTTATCCTCACCCAGTCGAGCGTAGGCGCACAGGACTATCTCATCGGCAACATTGCGGAGGAGGAACTGCTCCGCAGGGCCGGTGTGCTAACGCCCGTCGTTCGGTGGGTCCGGACCCAATCGCCGGTTGACGCGCGGCTTTGGGTATGGGGAGGCGAACAGACGTTCTACCTCGACCGCTGGGTACGGGCCTCAAGCTACCTCGAAAAGCCCCTCTTTCTCACATGGTTCGAGCGCTACGGCGAGGCGGGGTTTACCCGCAAGGTCGTACAGGAGCGCCTCGACTTCATCCTCGTCGAGTTGGCCCACTGCGCCGTGCCTCCGACCTCCGTGTCTACCGAGAGCAGGGCGTGGCCGATCGCGCGAGACCTCCAGCCTGTGATCGCGCGCTGGATGCGTGACAACTTGCAGGAGGTGACCCGGGACGCCAAATACGCGCTCTTTCTGGTCCGGGCTCCCCACCCCGGCTGGCGCCGCGCCACCCCCAAGGTATGATGACGGCCGCACGGTGCGGGATCAGCTCGACGGACGGGGCAAGAAGCCGCGCGCGCGGCGGAGTGGGTATATGAACGATGTGGTCGTGATCGGGGTGGCCGGGGGCACCGGCTCCGGCAAGACAACTGTGGCGGAGGCGATCGTCTCCCGCGTCGGCGCCGAAAGGATCGCCTACCTCCAACACGACAGCTACTACCGCGATCTCACTGGCTGTGAGCGCGACCTCCTGCTCCACCACAACTTCGACCATCCCGATGCCCTGGAGAGCGAGTTGCTCGCCCAGCATGTCCGAGCTCTCAAGTCGCACATCCCCGTCGACGTGCCGATCTACGACTTCACCCGGCACGTCCGGACAGGAGAGACCCGCAGGGTGGAACCGCTCGGCGCCGTGCTCGTGGAGGGGATCCTGATATTCAGCGAACTGGCGCTGCGGGAGCTCTTCGACATTAAGATCTTCGTCGACACGGACGCCGATCTCCGCTTCATCCGCCGGCTGCGCCGCGACCTCGTCGAGCGCGGGCGCACCGTGGAGAACGTCATCGCACAGTACCTCGAGACCGTGCGCCCCATGCACCTTGAATTCGTCGAACCCTCGAAGCGCTGGGCCGATCTCATCATCCCGGAGGGTGGCTTCAACCCGGTAGCTCTCGACGTCGTGTGCTCCCGCGTCGACGCTCTACTTCAACCTGCAACGGCATGACTGTTCGCCGGATCATCACGGTCGCGTCCGGGAAGGGCGGCGTCGGCAAGAGCACCTTTGCGCTCAACTTTGCCCTGACCCTCTCGCGCGTGGCCCCGACCGTGTTCGTCGACTTCGACACCGGCACGTCGTCTATCCGCAACACCGTGGATGCCCCGGTCGAGCGCGACCTCTATCACTTCTTCCGGAAGGGAGAACCGTTCGAGCGCTGCCTCACCACTCTCCCGGAAAAGCTCGACCCCGACGGGAACTTCAAGAACTTCGCCTTCGTCGCCGCGCCTCAACACGCCATCGAGGAGTTCACCAATCTCTCCGACGCGCATCGCGTCCGCCTCATCAGGGCGATCAACCAACTGCCGGCGGCCTACGCCATTCTCGACCTCCGGGCGGGCCTCGATGCCAACGTGCTCGATTTCCTGCCCCATTCCAACTCGGGGATCCTGGTTTTCACGCCGCACCACCCGGCGGCCACGATGGCGGCCGCCGACATCGTCAAAGCGCTGCTTTTCCGAAAGCTGCGCCTCGTCTTTTCGACCGACGGCCCGCTGGCCGCGACGGCGGGAGCGCCTTCGCAGCTGGCGGCGATCAACGCCCTCCTCGACCAGGTCGAGGACTCGTACGACGGCCGCATTCCGAATCTGGACGCCTTTCTCGCCGATCTGTTCGAGGCCTTCGGGGACGCCCCGGTCGTGCGGGCGCTGGCCGAGAACATCGCGAGCTTCAGCGTCTTCTTTGTCCTCAACCTCTTCGACGGCGTCAAGGAGTCGTTCGAGTCGGTCGTGGAGCCCTTCGTGCGGCTGCTTCAGGGCCAGATCTCCGCCCAGTTAGCGATTCACAACCTCGGCTGGATCGTCAGCTCTCGCGATGTGCACGAGAGCAACTGCAAGAAGAGACCGATCGTGCTGGCGCCCGCTCCGGCGACCCAAGGTCGCCACGAAGCGGTTCTCGCGGACCTCCTTGCGCTGGCAGATCTGCGGGCAACGAAAGGGTCGTCTCCGAAGCCTCGCAGCACGGTGGACTATCTTCTTTCGATCGACGCGAAGCGCGCGCTCACCGATCAACTCGAGGTGCTCAACGCGATGCACCGGGATCCCGCCGCGCTGCAGGTGCGCGACAACTTCGCGTACATCGCCCGCCGCGCGCTCCACGCCCTGGCGAGCCTGCCGCCGGATCGCTTCGGACAGCGGCAACTCCTTACACCCTTCGAGCTTGTTCAGGCGCTGCTCCGGTCGGTTGCGCCGCTCACTCCCGATTCCGACGCCGCCGCTGGCGAAGCTCCTCTTCCTTGAACATGTACCGGATGGCGTGCTTGTAGATCATCAGGTTGGGTCCGTCGGTGCGGTTGAGCTTGATGCAGTCGCGGTCGTACCACTCAACCCAGCCGTGCAGTTCCGTCCCATCGTCAAGCATCACGACCATCGCCGTCTTGTTCTGCATCTGCTTGATGAAATAATAATTCTCGGCGTTGGTCTGATCGGGGGGCGCCTGCTTGCGGTGCGTCATCCCCCGGAGCGGAGCGCGGTCTGCAACCTCCGAGATCGATGGCCGGATGAGGCGCCGGCTCGTAAGGGGTTGGTCCCCCGTGCGTTCAAATTCCTTCATCGTTTCCCCGTCGTACTGACTGAGGCGAAGTATACCACCCCGCGGGCTCACTGATAAAGGATACGGAGCGACCCTCTGAATGGTTTATCCGGATGGCCCAGGCCGCTTGGTCGGATTGACCTCGCCGGCCTCGTGCGCGAGGCAACACATGAGCCGGCCGCACATCCCCGAGATGCGACTCGGGTTGAGCGAGAGTCTCTGGGCCTTCGCCATGCGGATCGTCACCGAGTTGAAGCGGGCCATGAACGTCGAGCAGCACAGCGTGCGTCCACACGGCCCCCACCCTCCGCTCGTCTTGGCCTGGTCTCGCACCCCAATCTGCCGGAGTTCGACCCGCCGGCGGGTTCGCCGGCCGAGGTCCCGCAGCAACTCGCGAAAATCGACCCGCTCTTCGGCAGCGAAGGTGATCACGACAGTATCGCGGTCCAGGGGCACGATGGCCGTCACCGGCCGCATCGCCAAATTGAGCTCCCGTGCACGTTCCCTGCAGAACCGCAACGCGTCGCGGGCTACCAGCGCAAGCTCCTCGCTGCGGGTGACCTCGGAAGGCGAGGCGCGGCGCACGACATTTCCCGCGACCCTCCCGTTGCACGGCCGGAGCACCGGGATCTCGTGGCTGACGGCGCGGCCGACCCTCTCGCCATCTGCACCGGCGACCAGGTAGTGACCACCCGCCTCCACCTCGACACCTTCCTTCAGCGAGCAGACCTGCCCCGGAAGGTCGGCCGAAAACGTGATCCGAGTCAGGCCGGGTTGCGGTCGGATGCTGCCTGGACAGTCCGAGCAGCTCATTACTCCTTCCCAGTCCCGCCGATCGCCGCGTCGGCAGCGGCGACCGCCTCGGCTTGTTCCGCTCGAAGGTGCCGCAACCGGGAAGCGATCTCGCGGTCGCCCAGCGCGAGCATCTGCGCCGCGAGCACGGCCGCGTTGCGCGCACCTGCCTTGCCGACGGCAACTGTGGCGACCGGCACGCCACCGGGCATTTGGACGGTGGAGAGCAAGGCGTCCAGGCCATCCGCGATTCCACCCGGGAGAGGGACGCCGATGACCGGAAGGATCGTCGTCGCTGCGACGACACCGGCCAGGTGGGCCGCCATCCCGGCGCCGCAAATGAAAACGCTGACCCCTTCGCCCTCCGCGCCACGCACGAGTTCGACAGTACGGGCCAAGGAACGGTGTGCCGAGGCGACGTGGGCACGCCATGCGACGCCGAGGTGGTCGAGTTCACGTCCCGTTTCCTGCAGGGTCTCCCAGTCGCTCTTCGACCCCATGAGGATCATCACCGACCCGCTCATCCCATCCCCCTGCCGACATCACGACGGTACTGCATGCCGTTGAACCGTACCTTTGCAACCGCGTCGTACGCGACGCCCGCAGCCTCTGCCGGCGTGGCGCCCCTCCCAACTATCGAAAGCACCCGTCCTCCGGCGGTCACCAGTATCCCTTCCTGAAGAGCGGTGCCGGCGTGGAACGTGAGGACCCCGGGTTGCGCTAGCGCATCCCCGAGCCCCGTGATCGGCTCCCCGCGGAGCGGGGTCCCGGGATACCCGCCGGCCGCGAGGACCACACAGACGGCCGCCTCGTGTTTCCAGGCCACTCGCTGGGAACCGAGCTCTCCAGTTGCGGTGGCACGCAGGAGGGGCAGCAGGTCGCAGTCGAGACGAGGGATCACGGCCTGAGTCTCCGGGTCGCCGAGTCGGCAGTTGTACTCGAGCAGCTTCGGACCGTCGCGCGTGACCATCACACCGGCGTACAGGACGCCGCGATATGCCCGCCCTTCGGCAGCCAGACCGCTCACGGTCGGATGAACGATGGTGCGAAGGATCGTGCCTGCCAGGCCGGACTCGAGGGGGACCGGCGAGACCGCACCCATCCCGCCCGTGTTCGGGCCCTGATCATCGTCGGCGAGACGCTTGTAGTCACGCGCCGAAGCAAGAGGCAGCACGCCGGTCCCATCGCTGAGGACCATGAACGAGACTTCCTCACCCTCCAGACACTCCTCGACGAGAACCCTTTCGCCGGCAGCGCCGAATGCATGCTCCTCGAAGTACTGAACGATCGCGGCGTCCGCCTCGTTCCTGGTGCGGCAGACCTGAACGCCCTTGCCCGCGGCGAGGCCGTCGGCCTTGAACACCACCGGCACGCCGAGCTTCTTCACGGCTGCCGCGGCCTGATCCCGATCGCGCGCCACGAGCGCTCGGCCGGTCGGGATGTCGTGCCGCCGGCAGAACTCCTTGGTGAAGACCTTGCTGCCTTCGAGCTCCGCCGCCGCGCGGGTCGGTCCGACGAGAACCAGCCCGCGCCGTGCGAACTCGTCGGCGATCCCGAGGACTAGGGGGAGCTCCGGTCCGACCACGGTGACGTCGATCCGCAGCGACGCTGCAAACTCGGCGAGCTCGACGGTGGCGTCCGCGGCGATCGGAACACAGTTCGCGATCGCGCTCACACCCGGGTTCCCCGGGGCGACGTACAGCTCGTCGACGCCCTCGGCGTGAGAGAGCTTCCACGCGAGAGCGTGTTCGCGGCCGCCACTCCCGACCACGAGAACCCTCAATGCAGACTCCCGGTGACGATTGCAGCCTGCAACAGAGACAGGCAAGCAGTCTCGACGACGTCCCGCGAGGAGCAGCCGCGCGACAGATCGTTGGCCGGCCGCGCCAGACCCTGGAGCAGCGGACCCACCGCGCGGGCGCCGCCGAGCCGCTCGGTGAGCTTGTAGCCTATGTTCCCCGCGTTGAGATCGGGGAACACCAACACGTTGGCGCGTCCGGCCACCTTCGAGCCGGGCGCCTTGCGGGAACCCACCGACGGGAGGATCGCCGCATCGAGCTGCAGCTCGAAGTCGTACTCGAAGTCGACGCCGCGATTCGCGAGGGCTGCTCCGGCAGCTCGAACCTTGTCCACCAGCGGGTGCTCCGCCGATCCTTTGGTCGAGAACGATAGGAGAGCCACGCGCGGCTCACCGCGGACGATCGCGCGAAAGGTCGCGGCGGCACCTATCGCCACGTCGGCCAGTTGCTCCGGGTCGGGATCGGGGAGCACGGCACAGTCCGCGAAGACCATGAGTCCGTTGTCGCCCCACTTCGTCTCGGGGTGAACCATCACGAACGCCGACGAGACGGTCTTGATCCCGGGCGCCGCCCCAATGGCGTGAAGCGCCGCGCGGACCGTGTCCGACGTCGTGCGCACCGCCCCGCCTACGGAGGCGTCGCACTCGCCCGCAGCCACGAGCAGCGAGCCGAAGTAGAGCGGATCACAAAGAGCCGCATCGGTCTGCTCCTTCGACCACCCTTTGGGAGCCCGCCGCGAATAGAGCAGGTCGAACAGCCGAGCACGCCTCGGGTCGCCGGCCGGATCGGTGACCTCGACACCCAACGAAACCAGGCGCTCATGCGCAGCCACCCGTTTATCGGCAGGACACAGAATGGTGACCTTTGCGATTCTCTCGTGACACAAGACCTCGGCCGCCTCCACGATGCGGGGGTCGTCACCCTCGACGAGCACGACGTGACCGTCAATTGCGCGCGCGCGGCCCGGTAGATCTTCCAGAAAACTCATGCCGACCTCCGCACGTATTGTAACCACCTTTCACGGCCGTTCCAGGCAAGGCTGCGGCGGGGCCGCGGTGACTCTTCTGAACTCGCTCTGAATACAACACTTTGCCGCTGTAGCCCGGTTCCATTCGTCGTTTGCGGAATTTGAGACCGTGAGATGGCCAGGTCTTGACAACCGTCACAAAACCGTCGCAATATTGTAAGGGGGACTTACCGACGTTGACTCCTGTTCCGGTTCCGGCGCGCTTGGGAGGATCCATGAAGGGGAAACTTTGCTGGCTGGCCTGCGCATGCATCGGCGCGGCCGCGTCCGGGTTCGGCCAGGACGTCGGGAGCATCGGCATCGGCTCCGCCTGGCAGCACACGAGCGGCAACCAGGATGCCTTCGCGAGCCAGTACGACCTTTCGCAGGGCGCTTTCCTTGAGAACCTCAACCTCGACCTGCGACGCTACTTCGCCGGGTACGACCGCTTCGAGTTCAAGGCGGAGGGGTTCGGAGGCGATCCGCACCAGCACGTCTCGCTCAACATGGTCAACTGGGACCGCGAGTGGTCGCTGAAACTCGACTACACCCGCAACGAAGCGGTGTTCCCGTCTCCCGCCCTTGACCTGACCGGGCTGACCGCCATGCCGACGCCCTCCGGCAACCTTGCAAACGGCGGCACGTTCAGCATCACCCGTTGGACCGGCTCCCTGACTTGGGACGGATGGAAAGCTGCTCGTCTGCGCCTCGACCTTCGTGACGTGCAGCGCAGCGGCGACCAACTCTTCGCGTACTACGGCCTGGGTGGGCCGTACGTTGGCCTCACCTCGCTCGACGAGAAGACCCAGGAGGCCGGGCTCTCGCTCGAGACCCGTACCCTTCCGGTCAAACTGGTCTTCGAGCAGGACGTCACGAAGTACGAGCGCGAGCCGCGCGGCGGCGTCGGCAACGACGGGCAGCCGCTCCTCGGCACCAGCCCGAACCTGCTGGCGACGTACGACACCCCCGGCAAGGACTCCAGCACGGTGCCCACGACGCGCCTCTCCGCGGTCTACAACGACGGCGCGTTCGAGCTGGTAGGGCAGGGGCTCTACCGGCGCGATCGCCTCGAAGCCGACCGCAACGACACGACCGCGTACGCGATCAATGGCGGTCAAGCTGGTCAGATCAGCTACCTCGACGCACTGATGGGCTCCGCCAATTCCGACACGAAACTCGGCGACCTTCGACTCGGGCTCGCCGTGACGGACAACCTCACGCTCCGTGTGAAGGGCCACTACGAAGACGTCTCCACCGACAGCACGCTGATCGGCCAGGAGATTCTCCAGCTCAGCGGCCCGGGCGGCAGCCTCGCATTCCCGTCCATCATCAACGATAGCGGCTACCTCGATCGGACCGACAAAGACGTCGCCGGCGAAGCCGAGTTCAAGGCCGGCCCGTTCGGGCTCGTGGTCGGGTACCACGACGGCTCGGAGGAGATCGGCCTCCAGTACACCGGCGGCGAAACGCCGGAGAACGTGACGCGGGACGCGAAGGGGTGGGACGCCACGGCTTCCCTGGCGCTCGGCAGGGTGTTCACAGCCCAGGTCGGCTGGGACAGCTCGAGCTTCGAGCAGTACGTGTTCCGCACCGACCCCCAGACGGTGAAGCGCCTGTGGGGCAAGATCTCGGCCCGCCCCGCGGCCGGCCTCGAACTCAACGCGCACGGCAGCCACGAGACCCTCGACAATCCGGCCACGGAAGCGGACGTCTCGCGCCCGACCGATTCTCTCGGCGCGTCCGCGACGTACACCGCCACGAGCGGCGCCTTCGCGAGCCTGAGCGTGGATTCGCTCAAGCTGACGAGCGACACCGCGATCATGTACTTCGCACCCGGACTCACGACCGGGGACTCGCACTACGACACCGATGTCCTGACCACCTCGCTGCGGGCCGCATTCCCCATTGGGCCCGTAGTTCGCCTGACGGGCGGCGGGCTCTACCTCAAGGACCGGGGCGACACGCTGCCGTTCACCTCCAAGGCGTACGACCTCGAGGTCGAGGTGCCGGGCCCGTTCAAGACCCGTCTGGCGCTGTTCGGCAACCACTGGGCGTACGACATTCCCAGCGCCAGCGATCAGAACTACGACGTCACCCGCTACGGAATCTCCGTGCGGCGGAGGTTTTGAGCCATGCGCAAGAGCCTGCTCGCAGCAATCGCTCTCCTGGCCGCAGCACCGCTCCTTGCGGGCCTGCCAAAGGGTTGGGTGGGCCGAGACACCTGTGCCACGTGCCACGAGGATGTGGCGAAGGCGTTCGTCGCCGGGCCCCACGGAAGGGCGATGGCCGACCGCGCGCCCAAGAACCTGCTGAAGCTCGAGGGAAGCACGCTCGACCGCTCGTGCGAGTCGTGCCACGGCCCCGGCGAGGTTCATGCCAACGACCCCAGCACGAAGAACATCCGGTCGCTCAAGGGCGCGAGCACCGCGGACGCGTCTTCGGGTTGCGTCTCCTGCCACGCGGCGCAGAAGGGCGGTCTCGCGTTCCGCACGCACGGCCACGAGAGAGCCGGAATCGCGTGCCTCGACTGCCACGTGTCAGGCCACGCCGCCCCGGCGGCGGAGCCGATGCTGGCGCGCGCCCGCGGCGTCCTCTGCACCGGCTGCCACGGCTCGCAGACGGCGCAGTTCGCGTTGCCGTACGCGCACCGTAACGGCAAGACGCCGTTCGAGTGCATGTCGTGCCACACGGTGCACGGCGGCACCACGGTGCGCGGTAGGGTCGAGGAGGACGGGCAGCAGCCTTGCGTCGCATGCCACACCGAGAAGGCGGGCCCGCAGGTGTACCCGCACCCGCCGATGGCGGTCAACGGGTGCATCGCATGCCACACCCCGCACGGCTCGCCGAACCCGTTCCAGCTCAACCGTGCGTCGGTCTCGCAGCTATGCCTCGAGTGTCACACGAACACGCCGACGTTCCACGATCTGTCCAAGCCAGCGTACCGCGCCTGCGTGAGCTGTCACGCCGCGGTGCACGGTTCGCAACGTGACCGGAACCTCTTTCAGGAGTAGCAGTGGGGGAGACCCAGAAAGGAGATTGAGTTATGCGTAAAGTCTTAGTAGTCCTCGCCGCCATGCTGTTGGCGAGCACAGCCCTGGCGGGGACCGACCTTGTGCGCTCGCATCTGTCGACGACCGTGGCGAAGGTCGACATCGCCAGCCTGTCGGCGAAGCTTACCGCGCTGTACGGCGCCGACGCGGCCGCCTCGTACCTCGGCAGCCAGGTCTGCCTCGCGTGCCACAACGGCAGCGCCGGATTCCCGGCGGACCGGTCGGGGTGGCACAACACCTTCCACGCCCAGATGATGCGGCGGCCGATGGGCCAGTACACGCTCAAGTACGGCATGGGCGTGATCGCCAATCAGGCCCATGGAGCGACGGACGACTTCATGGTCGGCCTCAACCTGTCGGCGATCGGGGCGTTCTCGGCGTACGGCGCCAACGCGCCCGTACTGTCGTACAACGCCACCAACGACACGTACTGGATGACCATCGGCACGCTCAAGTGCCAGGTCGTCGCAACGCTTGCCGGAAACATAGAAGTAGACGGAACGGGCATTCAGGGCCAGGACTACCTGCTGCGCGTCCCGGTCACGGACACGCCCACAAAGCTGTCGATGGCCCTCTACTTCGCGCCGGCCAGCTACTCGCCCGCCGCTGGGTGGGCGCCGGCGTCCGGCTGGTACGACAGCAACTACAACCCGAAGTACGGCGCCACAACCACGTCCTCTCAGCTCGTCGCCAGCGGCGGCCCGCAGAGCCACACCAGGAGCTGCGTGGGCTGCCACGTCACCGGCATCCGTTCGATCAGCATCAACGCGGCCGGTGAGGCCGTGTTCCAGGGCTACTACGCGACGCTCTACAACGCCAACGACCCGATGTACGTCGACTACAACGGCGACGGCAACTTCGAGCTCACCAGCATCGGCTGCGAGAGCTGTCACGGCCCCGGCGCCCAGCACGTCCTGGCCGGCGGCGACCCGACCAAGATCGTCGACCCGCTCACACTGACCGGCGCGCAGTCCGCCGAAATTTGCGGCCGCTGCCACATCCGCGGCAAGTCGGTGCCGGCCGGCACGTGGGCGTGGCCGTACCACGACGACACGGGCACCGACTGGATCCCGCAGCAGACCGGCAGTTGGGTCGAGTTGACGACCTTCCAGGGGACCGGCGCCCTCAACTACTGGGGCGACGGCGTGCTGCCCTCGAACGCGCGCCCTTGGGATCAGTACGTTCTATCAGGCCACGGCCAGAGTACGTACGGCCAGAACGGGTCAGCCGTTCCATGCTCCGACTGCCACGACCTGCACAACAACCAGCAGGTTGACCAGATCGTCACGTCGCGGCAGGGCGAAGGCTCCGCAAGCTCGGTAACCATCCCGACGTCGCCTGCGAACGACACGCTCTGCCTCTCGTGCCACGTGGGACACACCTTCCCGACGCTCACCGCCGCCATGGCTGCTGACTACGCGGACAACCTGGACGCGATCGGGGACGCCATCTCGGCGCACACGAACCACCCGTACGCCCCGCAGCGCATGATGGGCTTGAGCAACTGCATCACCTGCCACATGTCGGCGGACGGCGGCCACACCTGGATTCCCCTTAGCCCCCAGAACACCCTCACGTACGCCACGAGTGGCGTGAAGAACGCCAGTGGCAATTACGTCGGCTACCCGAACGCCTGCGCCAACTCCTGTCACAACACCCTGGTCAACATCTTCGGCCTCGGCCTCAACCCAACTCCGTCGATCTGGACCACGACGTACGCCACGAGCCTGGCCACGATCCTCCAGACCTATTACGGGCCCGGCGGGACTTGGTGGAACACCACACCGGCGCCGTAGCGCCGCGTTGATCGCAGCACCGAACGAATCACGTCCGCGGGGGGCACACGCCCCCCGCTTTTCTATTCTGGCGGGAGATCCCGCGTCCGCTCCGCCCACCCACCCGGACGCTCCAGACCCCCCGGCTCGCGCAACTTCTTTAAGGTACACGTCGCATGAACGTTCTGGAACACGGGACACAGCTCTTGACAACATACAACATAAATACGATGCTATTAGTGATGAATGAAACGGACGCGTATCGCCTGCAGGCGCTGCTCGAGCTCGCAGCCTCGTTTCCCGAGCCTCGGACCGCGGTCCAGATCGCGCGCCGCCGCGGCGTGCCGGCGAGGTTCTTGGCGCGCCTGCTCGGGAACCTGGCGCGCGAGGGTCTCGTGACCACTTCGCGTGGCCCGCGCGGCGGCGTCCGGCTGGCGGCGAGACCGGAGATGGTCCCGCTCGGTTCTCTCGTGCGACCCGAGGCCCAGCCGGAGGCCGGCGGCGCGGCCGTGCACTGGCTCGCGAAACGGCTCGCCGAAGCCCGCGCCACGGCCCTCGAGCGGCTCACGCTCGCCGATCTGACGCAGGTGGAACGCAGCACGAATGCAGCTGTCGACTTCGACATCTAAGGGGGGATCATGCGCATCGCAGCAGACATCACCAAGCTCGTCGGCAACACGCCGATCGTGCGGCTCAACCGCGTCACCTCGGGGTGCGTGGCCACGGTGGCCGCGAAGCTCGAGTTTTTCAACCCGGCGCACTCGGTCAAGGACCGCATCGGGGTCGCGATGGTCGAGGCAATGGAACGCGCCGGCAAGCTGAAGCCCGGAGCCTCCGTGATCGTGGAGCCAACCTCGGGGAACACCGGCATCGCGCTCGCCATGGTCGCCGCGGCCAAGGGGTACCGGTGCGTGATCGCCATGCCCGAGAGCGTCTCGCTCGAGCGGCGCAAGGTTCTCAAGCTGCTCGGCGCCGAGCTCATCCTCACGCCCGCCGCCGAAGGGATGAAGGGCGCGATCCGGCGGGCGCTCACACTGCTCGACGAGATTCCCGGCGCGGTCATGCCGCAGCAGTTCGAGAACCCCGCCAACCCGGAAATCCACGCCGCCACGACCGCCGAGGAGCTCTGGCGCGACACCGACGGAACGATGGACATCTTCGTCGCGGGTGTCGGCACTGGCGGGACCGTCACCGGCGTGGGCCGCGTGTGGAAGCAGCGCAAGCCGGCACTGCGCATCGTGGCCGTCGAGCCCTCCGGCTCGCCGGTCATCTCTGGCGGCCAGCCCGGCTCCCACAAGATTCAGGGACTCGGTGCCGGCTTCATCCCCGCGAACCTCGAGACGAAGCTCATCGACGAGGTGATTCAGGTGAGCAACGAGGAGGCGTTCGCCATGGCGCGCCGGCTCGCCAAGGAGGAAGGGATCCTGGGTGGGATTTCGTCCGGGGCGGCGGCTCAGGCCGCTATAACCGTGGCAAGCCGGCCGGAGAACACGGGCAAGTTGGTGGTGTTCGTCGTGCCCTCGACATCCGAGCGCTACATCTCGACCGACCTCTTCGCCGGGCTCGACTGAGGACGCGGGACAAGAGTCAAACGGAAAACGGTAAAGGGAAAACGAGGAGCGCGACGGCAACCCCGTGGGTCGCGTTGGTCTTCGCCTTCCCTTTGACCTTTTCCGTCTTACCTTTCTCTTCTGCGGCTGTTGCTCAGGGGAGTTCGAGGTCCGGTCTCGTCGAGGCGAGGTGGTCGAGCGGCTCGAAATTGACGATGGCGCGCGCCGGCACGCCGCCATGGGCTGCCAACGCCACCGCCGTCTCCTCGAAGGCGAGGTGCCGGGGGTGATGCGCGTCGGACGCGAGCAGGAACCTGCACCCGACATCCCGCGCCAGGCCGAGGAGCGCAGGGTCGAGGTCCTGTCGGCGGGGGAAGCCGTTGATCTCGATCAGCACCCCGGCAGCAGCCGCGGCAGCGAAGACGACCTCCCAGTTGGCGCGGATCCCCGACCTTCGGGCGAACAGGCGACCGCGGGGATGTGCGAGCGCCCACACGCCGGGCTCCTCGATCGCCCGGACCAGCCTGCCGGTCTGATCCCGCCGCTCCGCGAGGCCCGTGTGGACCGCCGCGACGAGCAGCACGCCGGACCGGGCCGAGCGCGGGAGGTCCAACCTTCCGTCCTCCAGGATCTCCGTCTCCAGGCCCTGCAGAAGCCACAGCTCATCGCCGTGACGGCTGTTCCACGCGCGCACCGACCGGGCCTGCAGGGCGACACCCTCGGCGTCGAGGCCGTTCACGCATGCGAGGCCGCGGGTGTGGTCCGCCACGACCGCCCACGTCGCGCCGCGCCGCGCGCACGCCCTCGCCATGGCCTCCAGGTTCCCGGCGCCGTCCGAGGCCCGGGTGTGCCAGTGCGCGGCG
>Ga0116107_1001458_pt1 | contig 13959 bp, 8 predicted proteins | sample June2015DPH_6_10_FD_88969 | JGI IMG/M metagenome (GOLD analysis project Ga0116107, IMG submission 88969) | Peatland microbial communities from SPRUCE experiment site at the Marcell Experimental Forest, Minnesota, USA - June2015DPH_6_100 | ecosystem: Environmental > Terrestrial > Soil > Wetlands >... | reverse complement strand
GACGATCTTTGTCATTCTTCTCATCCTGTGGTTGCTCGGCATGATCACCTCCTACACGATGGGCGGCTTCATCCACATCCTGCTGGTGGTGGCGGTGGTCGTTCTGATCATCAGACTCGTCTCGGGACGACGCGTCCTCTAGCCCGGATCATTCGTGGGGCATCGTCGCGAGGCCGCAGAGATGGCTGTCAGGATGGGCACGCACGGCATTGAGGACCAGGGCCATGCCTGGCAGCGGTCTGGCCAGCCCGCGGCGTTTCGAAGCGTGAGGCGATGACAACGATGGGTTGCCAAGCAAACATCTGGCTGATCATTCTCACGGTAGCCGTAGCCGTCGGAATCAGCTTCCTGGTCCCCGTCCTCTTCGAGCTTCGCAGGTCCGCGAAGAGGCTGACCTCCGTCCTCGCGATCGCCGAGCAATCACTGGACCCTCTCCTGCGCGACCTGAGCGCCACGTTGAAGAACCTGGACCGCGTCACGAGCGACATCGGCGCGGTGACGGACGATGTGCGCGTCGTCTCCGGCTCCATCCGGCGGGTTGGGAAGAACGTCAAGGAGTTGAGAAGCCTTGTTTCGGTTGCGGGTCTTGGGCTCGCCGCTTTGCCGGTCGGCATCGGGGTCGGCCTCACCCACCTGGCGAGAAAACTGTTCAGAAAGAGAGGTTCATCTTGAGCAACTGCGAGAGCGGCTTCAGCGGCCATACCGTGATCCTCTCCTTGTTCGTCGGCGCGATCGCCGGTGCGGCAGTGGTGCTGCTTCTGGCACCTAAAGCGCGCCGCGAGTCCGCCGAGCGGATCTGCGAGGTCTCGCATGAACTGAAGGAGCGGGCCTCGGCCACCATCGACACGGCCAAGGAGAAGATCTCCTCGACCGTCTCGCGAGGCCGCGACTTCCTTGACGACAAGCGCTCCGTGATCTCTTCCGCGGTCGAGGCCGGCAAAGAAGCCTACGAGCGGAGAAAGGCCCAGGTCCCAAGTGACGGGTAAGAAGCCCGTCCGAGTGATGGGGCGGTGTGCCAGGGAACTGGATTCGAGATGCGTTGAAGGAAAGGCAGGTGTTCGATGAGAAACACGGTGGTCGGGGTCCTTCTCGGTGTTGCTTTGCTGGCGCTGACCGCGGTTGCGGCAGACGCGGCGGAGCTGACGGTCAACTCCATCCTGGCGGCACAACAATCCGGCGCTTCGGCCGACGGCATCATCGCCATGGTCAACAGCTCGGCCAACACCGTCACCATGACGGCCGGGGACATCGTCACGCTGCGCAATGCAGGCGTGCCGGAGAGTGTCATCACCGCGCTCTGGACCCGGATCCCAGCACCCACGCCGGCGCCCGTGCCGCTCCAGCCCGACGATGCCCGCCTGGTCGATCTCGTGCGCCTGATCAAGTCGGGGATGTCCGAGTCCATCATCGCCGAGCAGGTGAAACAGTCAGGCCAGGGGTACAACCTCTCGGTCAACGACCTTCTCTACCTCAAACAAAACGGGGCCCAGGAGTCGACGATCGCGGCCTTGATGGCGACCAACGCCGGGGCCCCGGTCGCGCCGGTCGTTGCTCCCTCTGAGTTGGTCTTCGACGATCTGGTGCTCGTGAAGACGGGGTTTTGGAACAAGGACCGCAAAGGTCGCCTGGTCATGCATGGCGACGTTTTCAACTGGGTGGATGACCGCGACATCAAGGAGAACTTCACGTTCCAGACCACGGGCCTCGAGAAGGTGTGGTTCACGTGCGAGGCGCGAACCCCCGAGAACTTCTGTTACCAGATCAACTTCCAGATCGTCAAGGGAGACCGCTACCGGTTCCGGGACATCCACCGCGAGTCGGGATCCAACGCCGCCGTCACTAAGATCATGGAGGCGTTGCGCACGTACTTCCCGCGCATTGTCTTCGGAACGCCGGACAACTGACCTTCGAAACGGCCCTGCGCGGAGCGTACCGCTACGACATGGATCCTCGAGATCCGCAAAGGAGACGCGATGGGACAGCAAGAAACACGAGGCAAGGTGAAAAAAGTGCAAGGACAGGTGAAGGAAGCCGTCGGCAAGATCACGGACAACCGCAAGCTGGAGCGGGAAGGTTCTCGGGAGCGAGCTGAGGGCGCGGCTCAGGAGAGCCTCGGCAAGGCGCGCCGGAAGGTCAGCGAGTTCGTCGGCGGGATCGCCAAGGCGATCAAGAAGTAGGGCGGACGAATCCGTCTCGATAGCCTCCCCCCGCCCGGCGAGAGGAGGGCTCAAAGGGACGTTGCGATAGGAATTTCTTTTTCTTCTCAGATGTGGGCGCGAAAGGAACTTGCCATGACAATGTCACTCACGCAGCTTCTGATTCTCCTCTTGATAGCGGCTGTTTGCGGCGCCCTCGGGAAGGCCATCGCCGGCGGGGTACGCGGCGGGCTGATCGTCTCCATAGCCCTCGGCTTCATCGGCGCCCTTCTCGGGCCCTGGGTTGCCGGGTTGCTCAAGCTCCCGGAGCCGTTCATGGTCACGATTGGCAACCATCCGTTCCCGGTCCTGTGGTCCATCATCGGCGCCGCGGTGTTCGTGGCGATCATTCACCTGTTCTCCCGGCGGTGGTGACTGCACTATCGACTTCACAGATGCGAGGTGCGCCTCGCCGGTCGTCGCGGCGGCCGGTCTAGAGCAGGTTGTGCTCCTCGGCGTAGTTGACCAGCTCGACCCGGCTGACCAGCCCGAGCTTGCCCATCAGGTTTGCGCGGTGGTTCTCGACGGTGCGCCTCGATAGGCCGAGCAGCTCGGCGATCTGCCGGTTGGTGTTTCCCTTGGCGAGAAGGCGCAAGACGTCGAGCTCGCGCCGGGTCAGCGTGATCGCCGGCAAGCCCCGCCGGTGCTCGGTCGTGACCGGCTGGTGGAGGAGCGCGCGGGTCATCGCAGGGTGCACATAGATGTCGCCCTGACTCGTCGCATGGATCGCTCGGATGATCTCGGACCGATCGGCCCGCTTGATCACGTAGCCGGAGGCGCCCGCGCGCAGCGCCTCGTGCAGCAGGCTCTCCTCCTCGTGCATGGTGAGGAAGAGCACGATGATCTCCGGATGCTCCTCCTTCAGCTGCTTCGCCGTCTTGATGCCGTTCTCCGGGGGCATGGTGATGTCGAGCAGGATCATGTCGGGGTGCAGCGTCCCGGCGAGGCGCAGCGTCTCCGTACCGTCTTCCGCCTCGCCGACGACTTCGAGATCGGGGTCGGTTCGGAGCACTTCCCGGAGACCGGACCGGACGACGGCGTGGTCGTCAGCGATCAGGATTCGGATCGGCACTTGCCACCTCCACCACGACGGTGGTACCCACCCCGGGCGTGCTTTCCACCGTCAGAGTCCCGCCAAGGGCCTCGGCTCGCTCCCTCAGCCCGACCAGACCGAGGTGGTCCCCGCCCTCGACCTGGTCGGGTTCGAACCCGACGCCGTCGTCCTCAATCATGACGGAGACCCGGTCGCCGCGACGCTGGGCCAACACGTCGACCCGGGTCGCGCGGGCGTGGCGCACGACGTTGGTCATCGCCTCCTGTACCACGCGGTAGAGAGCCGTCTCCACCGCCGTGGGGAGACGCTCGTCCGTGAACCCGCGAGCCTTGAAACGGACCGCGAGGCCAAACCTGGACCCAGCCGACCGCGAGAACTGGCGGAGGGCCGCCTCGAGCCCCAGCTGATCGAGGCTCGCCGGGCGCAGGTCCGCGGCCAGACGGTGCAGGCCGTCGATGACGGCATCGGTCCTCTGAATGAGCTCCGCCACCCGTCCGGCACCTCCTTCGCCCTCGTCGATCTCCGTCTCCAGCAGGCTGAGCCCGAAGCGCAGCGATGCCAGGGTCTGACCCGCCTCGTCGTGAAGCTCCCGGGCAATGTTGCGGCGCTCGCTTTCCTGCGCCTCGACGAGCCGGCGTGATAGCGACCTCATCCGCATCGTCGACGCCTTCATCTGCTCGAACAGGACCGCGTTCTCGATCGCCACGGAGGCCTGGGACGACAATGCCTCGGCCAGCTTCACGTGCTCCTCGTTGAAGTAATCGGCCTCCCGCTTGGACAATGCGACCAACCCGGCCACGTCGCCACGCGCGAACAGCGGGACCCCCATCCAGCTCGCCTCGGACGATCGATCCGCCGGGAGGCTCCAGTCGGGATAGGCGCGGATGTCGGGAATCAGGACCGCGGTGCCGGTCGTCAGGATGCCGTGGACGATCGGGTGTGCGGTCGAATCGAACTCCGGTCGCTCCTCAACCGGGAGGGGAACCACGCGTTTGCCGTCGAAGATGGCACGGACGGAGACCCGCGACGGTTCCTCGAGGAGCATGACGCGGGCGCGGTCGAAGGGAACCAACCGTTGCATTCGGTCGAGGAGGGTCGTAAGCACGGTCTCGCGGTCGAGGCTGCGGTTGAGCGCAACGGTCGCCTCGCGTAGTGAGTCGGCGGTGGCCCGGGCGCGTTGCTCGGCCTCGTTCGCGAGCCATCTGTCGGTCACGTCCCGGGCGACGCTCAGCACCGAATCGATGGCACCCCCCGGCCCGGACTCCGGAACGAACCGGCAGTCGTAATGCCGCAACCCATTCGGGGCCGAGAATGCGAATTCGAGTCTCTCGGGCCGTCCGGTTGCGAAGACGTTCCGCAGAGCCGCGTTCCACCGCTCCAGCAGCTCGGACGGCATGCCCAACTCGCGGTTCGTCTTGCCCACGAAATCCTGCGACGGGAGGCCGGTTGCGCGCTCGACCGCAGGGCTGACGTAGATGTGTCGCAGATTCGGGTCGAAGCGCGCGACGATGTCGGGGAGGTTCTCCACCAGCGTCTTGAACACCTCCTCGGCCTGGCGCAGTTGCGCGGCGCCATTGCGCACCTGCTTCTCGAGCCCATTCCGGGTCTTCTCGAGACCGTTGACGGTGCGGCTATTGAGCATCGCCACGGCAACCATCTCGGCAAAGACCTCGACGAGTCGGGAGTCGGCCGCAGAAAAGCCCCCGGGCTTGTTGATCAGGCCGACCAGCCCGGCGACGTCGCTGGCGATGATAGCCGGTGCGACAAGCGCGCTCTTCGGGCCTGAGCGACGACCAGGAGGGGAAATATTCGCCGTGCCCCTCGACAAGTCGTTGGTAAAGACCGTTCGGCCAGCCTTGGAGGCCCGGGCGCAGAGGCGGCGAAGCGGCACGGGCAACCCGAAAGCGGAGGTGAGCTCGAGGCTGCCGGGATCGAGGCAGACGACCTCGAGGCCCTTTCCGCCCGCCGCGCACACCGCGACGAGGCCGGCATTCGCGCCGAGGATCGTCTTGCACGCCCCCAAGATTGCTTTCGCCGCGTCGGCGAAGGCGCGGTTCTCCAGCGCCGCGCGTGCGGCCGTCAGCAGCGCCGCAACTTCCTGGCTGCGACCGTTCGTCGTTCCTTGCGGCTCCGGTGACTTTCTCAAGAAACCTCCCCCGCGCTGCGACGGACAGCGCGAACGCTTTCGGGCCATTCCACGGTCGCTCCGCGAAGGTGGAACGGCGGCCCGGGGGAATGCTTTCGGATTAACATACCACCAAACGGGTGGCGCCGCCTGCTGCCGTGAACGCCCCGGGGACGCCGAGGTGGGTGGGTATTTTTCACTCAGGGAGTCGGTTCGGGGTTGGGTATTAAGAGCGCTTCACGACGATAGGCCGAAAGGCTAGGTTTGAGACGCGGTCCGGAAAGGGCGGTTTCCCTTGACACGTGCGGTCGTCGCAGCTGGAGGCTTCTTGGTCGGGATTGTGTCGCGCCCCGACGGCGGATCGCGTTGGGAACCGCGCGAGGTGCTGCCGTGGGCGTGAAGGATCGCATCCGGTGGGAGGTGCAGTCGCTTCCCGCCAACGGCGCCAGGATCCGTCGCCTGCTCATCACTTCGCGTGAGGTCCGAAGCCTGATGTTCACTCTCGGCATCGCCGTCTGGTTCGTCCTCGCCGGTGGGTTGCTGGCCGGTCTCGATGTACTTCTCACCCGTTTTGAAACCAACTTGGCCAAGCACCAGAACACGGCGCTGAGGGCACAACAGGAGACCTTGCGCGAGCACGCATTCGGCCTTAGCGGGCGATTGCTCGAGAGTGTGGAGCGCGGACGTCGGATGGCCCGGTTGGCCGACACTCCGAGTCGCTTCCGGGAGGGCCAGGACCTACGCCTGCCGGCGAGAGACGCAGGGAACGAGGCCATTCTTGCCTGGCTTTCCGAGCAGGGTGCACGGCTGGAGGCACTCGGGAATGAATTCGCGACAGGCCGGGCCGAGATGGGCTTGAAGCAAGCGTCCGTCCCGGCGCCGGTGCGAAGGGGGACGGTGCCCGTGCGCAACGCCGCGGTGCTCCAGGTGGCGGACATGGGATCAGCAAGGCGTCAAGAACCGGCGCTAGAGAGACGTTGAGGACCACACAGGAGGTGATCACTGTTCGGACCGCGCCGGCCCGAAAGAGCCATGCCTCTCAGGGGCGAGATCTTGAGCCCCGAGGGCCTCGAGGAGCGAGCGAAGACGCTCGCAGCCGCTTTCACGCTGGCACCTGCCTCGCGTATGGGTGGGCACAACGTGTTGGCACGGCTCGAAGGGAACATCCGCGCCCTGGGCGCGGCGTACCGCTACCTCGCTGACGACGTTCACCGGGGAGTCGCTGTGCCTCCGGCCGCGGAGTGGCTTCTCGACAACTTTCACCTCGTCGAGTCGGAGGCTCGCGCCGTGCGGCACGACCTCCCGGTGCGCTACTACCGCAAGCTGCCGAAGCTCGCGGCACGCGAGTTCTCGGGAAAGGCTCGCATCCATGCGATGGCGCTCGAGCTGATCCGGCATGGAGACGGACGGCTCGACGCGGAGCGGCTCACGCGGTTCGTTGTCGCCTTTCAGACCGTGGCGCCGCTAACGATCGGCGAGCTCTGGGCGTGGCCGAGCATGCTCAAGCTCGCGCTCCTCGAGAACCTGAGGCTGCTGACAGACGGAATCCTCGCAGGGCGAGCGGCACGCCTGGAGGCGGACGTTGCTCTCGCGCGACTGGAAAGTGGTGAACCTGCCGGCTCTCTGCCCGATCCGCTCCCGAGCGCCTTCGTGGCGCAACTCCGGCAGCGGATGCGCGAATACGACCCCCGCGTGTCCCCCCTCGCCGCAGCGGTGGAGCAGGCGCTTGCCGCGCAAGGGACGACGCCCGAGGATGCGGTCCGCTCCGAGAACCAGCGCCAGGCCACCGATCAGGTCTCCACCGGAAACACGGTGACGAGCCTCAGGTTCTGCGCGACGCTCGACTGGAGCCCCTTCGTTGAGCTGGTCAGCCCCCTGGAGGAGATCCTGCGTCGGGACCCTGCCGGGGTATACCCGCGGATGGATTTCGCCAGCCGCGACCGTTACCGGCACGCCGTGGAAGATCTCGCCGAGCCGACCGGCGAGGCACAGGTGCGCGTTGCCCTGCGCACCGTCGAGAGCGCCCGCCGGGCCGCGGAGCGGAAGGGAATCGACGAGAAGGCGGCGCACGTCGGCCATCACCTGATCGGCCCGGGACGGCGCGGCCTCGAGATCGACGTGGCGTACCGCCCACGTCTCACTCAGCGACTTCGCCGATGGGCCTTCGCTCACGCAACCTCGGCGTATCTGGGCGGCATTGGTCTGCTGACCGGCTTGGGCGTGTTCGGTGCGTACTCGTACGCGGGCACTGCGGGCTCCGCCGGGATGGCGACGTTCGCGGCCATGCTCGCGCTGCTCCCCGCGAGCGAGCTCGCCGTGCTCATCGTCCAGCGCATCGTGGCTGCGCTCGTTCCGCCGCGCCGGCTCCCCCGTCTCGATTTCAGCGAAGGGATCCCCGAGAGCGCCCGCACGATGGTGGTCGTACCCACACTCCTCGGCAGCGTGGGGGACGTCGAGCGGCTCCTGGCGCACCTGGAGGTGCAGGCGCTCGGCAATCTCGACCCCCGGATCCACTTCGCGGTCCTGTCTGATTTCAAGGACGCTCGGGCGCTCTCGGTCGCCGGTGACGACGAGATCCTGACCGCAGCGGTGGCCGGCATCGAGGCGCTCAACCGCCGGCACGCGCACGATGGGAACGACCGTTTCTACCTGTTCCACCGCGATCGGAAGTGGAACCCCAAAGAGGGCGTCTTCATGGGCTGGGAGCGCAAGCGTGGGAAGATCGTGGAGCTCAACCGCCTATTGCGTACCTCTGCCGACACCGGTTTCTCCGTCAAGATCGGGGACCTTTCGATCCTCCCCTCGGTGCGCTACGTCCTGACCCTGGACGCCGACACGCGGCTCCCGAGGGGCGCAGCAAGGACCCTGATCGGGATCATCTCGCACCCGCTGAACAGGCCCGTGGTCGACGCCACCCTCCGGAGGGTCACCCAGGGCTACGGCATCCTCCAGCCGCGCGTGAGCGTCAACCTTGCGAGCGCAGCCGGGTCGCTCTTCGCACGGCTGTACGCCGGGCATACCGGCGTCGATCCCTATACGACGGCCGTCTCGGACACCTACCAGGACCTGTTCGGCGAAGGAGCCTTTACCGGCAAGGGACTGTACGACGTCGACGCCTTCCGGGCAACCGTCGGCTGGCGTGTCCCCGAGAACGCGCTGCTCTCGCACGATCTCTTCGAGGGGCTGCACGCGCGCACCGCGCTCGTCTCCGACGTGGAGGTGGTGGACGACTACCCCGCCAACGTCCTCGCGCACGCGCGACGGCAAAACCGCTGGGTGCGCGGCGACTGGCAGATCCTCGCCTGGCTCTTCCCGCTGGTCCCGACACCACAGGGTTTCGTCAAGAACCGCCTCCCGCTCATCAGTCAGTGGAAGATTCTCGACAACCTCCGGCGCAGCCTCGTGGCGCCCGCGCTCCTCGCCTTCTTCGGGGCCGCGTGGACCCTTCTCCCGGGGAGCCCCCTCATCTGGACTCTGGGCGGTCTCGCGGTCGTCGCGTTCCCGTTCGTTGCCTCCTTTTTCCATCTCCTGGAGCCACGCCCCGCGCACGAACCGGCTCGCGTTCACCTTCGAGGCCTCGCGGAGGATCTGAGCACCGCCTTCTCTCAGGCGCTCCTGACGCTGGTCTTCCTCCCATTCCACGCCTGGGAGAGGGTGAATGCCATCGCCCTGACGCTCGTTCGGCTCGTCATCACGAAGCGCCGTCTCCTTGACTGGGAGACATCGGCCACGGAAGCGGCGCGGGCCACTCGGCTCTTACGCGAGGGGATCCGTTCCTTCTTCGTCGAAATGGCCGCGAGCCCGATCGCGGCCCTGGGGCTCCTCGCCCTCGCCATCGCCGAGCGTCCCGGCGCTCTTCCTCTTGCACTGCCGTTCCTCGCCTTGTGGGCGGCTGCGCCCGCCTGCGCGTACTGGCTCAGCCAGCCGATGGTGCCACGCCGGCGGGAGCTATCGCCGGAGGACCGGGATTTCCTGAAGGAGGTGGCGCGGAAGACGTGGCACTATTTCGAGACCCTGGCCGGCCCTGAGGATCACTGGCTTCCTCCCGACAACTTCCAGGAAGACCGAGAGCCCAAGGTCGCCCACCGCACCTCACCGACCAACATCGGCATGGGCCTCCTCTCGACGCTCGCGGCGCACGATCTGGGCCTGCTGCCGGCGGAAGCAATGGTCGAAAGGCTCGAGGCGACGCTGACCACGGTCGAAGCGCTTGAGCGCCACGAGGGGCACCTCCTGAACTGGTACGACACGCAGAACCTCTCGCCGCTCCTCCCGCGCTACGTGTCCACAGTGGACAGCGGCAATCTCGCGGGGGCGCTTCTCGCCATGGCGGAAGGGTGCCGGCGCCTGGGTGCGTCGCGAGGAAACCTGGCATCAAGCCTGTCCGACGTTGCCCGTCGCGCGACGGCCCTGGCGGACGGGATGAACTTCTCCTTCCTCTACGACCGTCAGCGTCAGCTCTTCTCCATAGGTTATCGCCTGGCCGACGCCGCCGGGCCGGGGCAAGCGGACGGTGCCTACTACGACCTCCTGGCCGCGGAGTCGCGCCTTGCGAGCTTTTTCGCCATCGCCAAGGGCGACGTCCCGCAGAGCCATTGGTTCCACCTGGGGCGGCTCGTCGTCAGCGTGGAAGGCGTCCCGACGCTCGTCTCCTGGGGCGCGACGATGTTCGAGTACCTCATGCCGCTCCTCCTGATGAGAACGTATCCGGGGACGCTCCTCGACCAGAGTTGCCGCATGGTCGTCAGGAGGCAGATCCGGTACGGTCGCGAGAGGCACGTGCCGTGGGGAATCTCCGAGTCCGCCTACGATCTGACCGACCGGCTCGGCAACTACCAGTACAAGGAGTTCGGCGTCCCGGGCCTCGGTTTGAGGCGAGGGCTCGCCGACGAACTCGTGGTCGCTCCCTACGCGACCGCTTTGGCCGCTCTCCTTGAGCCGGCCAAAGCCGCACGAAACCTGCGACGCCTGGCGGGCGAGGGAGCCGAGGGGTCGCTCGGATACTTTGACGCCGTCGACTACACGGCGCGGAAGCCGGACGAGATCGGCGACTCTCCGACCGTGCGCCCCGACCCCGGCGTCATCGTGAAGACCCACATGGCACACCATCAGGGGATGACGCTCGTCGCCATCGCCAACGTCCTGCTGGACGACGTGATGGTCGACCGGTTTCATGCGGACCGGAGAATCCAGGCGACCGAGCTCCTCTTGCAGGAGCGCATCCCGCGCGAGGCGCCCGTCATCGAGCCGCGCCCGGCCGAGGAGGCCCGAGCCGAACCGCCCGCGTTTGCGCGCGCCCCGCGCCGCCTCCGCTCTCCGCACACGCCGCACCCACGTGCGCAGATCCTCTCGAACGGCAGCTACGTCGCGATCGTGACGAACGGAGGCGGCGGAACGAGCTTCTGCCGCGGCCGTGCCGTGACGCGGTGGCGGGAGGACCGCACCCGCGATCCGGGAAGCCAGTTCGTCTATCTGCGCGATGTCCACACGGGGGTAGTCTGGTCCGCGGCCTACCAGCCTACGGCCAAGGAACCCGACAGCTACCTCGTGGAGTTCCTCGCCGAGAAGGCGACCTTCGAGCGGCTCGACGACGGCATCGCAACGCGCCTCGAGGTCGCCGTCTCACCAGGGGACGACGCCGAGGTCCGGCGCGTCTCGGTGACGAACCAGAGCGACCGCCCCCGCGAGATCGAGCTGACGAGCTACGTCGAAGTGGGTCTGGGGTCCGTCGCCGACGACGTCGCCAACCCCGCGTTCGGGAAGCTCTTCCTCGAGACGGAGTGGATCGCCGAGAATACGGCTCTCTTGGCGCGGCGCCGGCGGCGCGACCCGCACGACCCGGCGCTCGTCATATTCCACGTCCTCTCGATCCACGGACCGACGCAAGCGCAAGTCGAGTGGGAGACCGACCGCATGCGATTCCTGGGGCGCGGGCGCGGCCCCGACAACCCCAAGGCCATGGACGGGCGGGCGCTCTCGGGGACGACCGGCGCGGTGCTCGACCCGGTCTTGAGCCTCCGGACCAGGCTACGGCTCGCGCCCGGGGGGTTTGCCCGCGTCTCGTTCACGACCGGCGTTGCCGCGGACGAGCCGGCCGCACGCGAGTGTGCTCAGAAGTACCACGACCACGGTGTCGCCGCACGCGCCTTCGCCCTCGCCTACACGCAGGCGCAGATGTCACAGCGGCATCTCGGCCTCTCCGTCGAACAGGCCCAGCTCACCGAACGGCTCGGTTCTCGTGTCTTCTTCTCCGACGCATCTCTGCGGGCCGACGGGGAGACTCTGGCGAAAAACACGCTTTCTCAGAACGGCCTCTGGAAATTCGGCATCTCGGGCGACCTGCCGATCGTCCTCGTCCGCGTGAAAGAGCCGGAAGACGTGCAGCTCGTGCGGCAGGTCCTGATCGCCCACGAGCACTGGCGCCTGAAGGGGCTGAAGGCGGACGCCGTGATCCTGAACGAGCACCCGGCCAGTTACCGCGAAGAGACGAATGAGCAGCTCACCCAGCTCATCGACGGCGGCCCTTGGAGCGCCTGGAAAGGGAAGCCCGGCGGCGCGTTTCTCCTCCAGGCCGATGCGATCGCGGAGGCCGAGAAGGTCCTTCTGAACGTTGTCGCCCAGGCGGTCATCTCCGGCGACCGCGGCACCCTGGAACAGCAGCTCGACCGCTCGGAAACGGAGCCTCCGCTCCCGTTAGGCAAGACGCCGGTCGACGAGGCCCCGGAGGCAGGGCAGTCGGAGGCTGGACCGGAGCCGCCGCCGCTTCTCCTTCACAACGGCCTCGGCGGCTTCACGCGTGACGGTCGCCAGTATGTCGTCGTCCTCGAGGGCGAACGGGAGACACCGCTTCCCTGGATCAACGTTCTCGCCAACCCGCGCTTCGGAAGCATCGTCACGACCTCCGGTGCGGCCCACACCTGGTCCGAGGACAGCCGCGAGAACCGGCTCACGCCGTTCGCGAACGACCCGGTCACCGACCCGACCGCCGAGGCGATTTTCGTCCGCGACGAGGAGAGCGGCACTCTGTGGGGCGCCACGCCGGCGCCCCTGCGGCGCACGCCGCGCTCGCCGCGCTGGGTGGTGCGGCACGCGCCGGGCGTAACCCGCTACTCCCGTGCCGCGCACGGCATCGCGCAAGAGCTGGCGGTCTTCGTGGCTCGGGAAGATCCCGTGAAACTCTCTCTCCTGACACTGACGAACCGTTCCGACCGGCCGCGGCGCCTCACCCTCTTCGCGTACAACGAGTGGTTGCTCGGCCCGCCAATCGCGAGCGGCCCTCGGTTCGTCGCGACGGAACGCGACGCCGAGACCGGCGCGGTCCTGGCGCGCGACCTGTACAGCCCGGAGCGGGAGCGCATCGCGTTCGCCGCCGCGAGCGAGCCTCTCCTCTCCGCCACGGGAGACCGTCTGGAGTTTCTCGGCCGCAACGGTTCGCTCTCGCGTGCGGCCGCGCTCGGCCGGCCGCTGCTGTCGAACCGGTTTGGCGCCGGCCTCGACCCGTGTGCAGCGTTGCAGACGATGGTGGAGCTCGAACCCGGCGCGACGCGGCGCGTCATCTTCCTCCTCGGGCAGGGGCGGGACGCGGCGGAGGCCCACGCGCTCCTGCGGCGTTTCGCAGGCAGCGGCGGCGCGGCTGCTGCTGAGGTCGAGCTCGACGCGGTGGAGGCGTCCTGGGACGAGACGCTGGGCGCCGTGCGCGTCACCACCCCCGACGACTCCTTCGACCTCCTGGTCAACGGGTGGCTCCTCTACCAGGACCTGGCGTGCCGCGTCTGGGCGCGCTCCGCCTACTCCCAGTCGAGCGGTGCATACGGCTTCCGCGACCAGCTCCAGGACGTGCTGGCGCTCATGTTGACGCGGCCGGAAATCACCCGCGAGCACCTCCTGCGGGCGGCCGCGCGGCAGTTCGTGGAGGGGGACGTGCAGCACTGGTGGAGCGCTCCGGGCGGACAGGGCATTCGCACGCGGTGCTCGGACGACCTTCTCTGGCTCCCCTATGCGGCCGCCGAGTACGTCAAGGCCACTGGGGACCGCGCCGTCCTCGACGAGCGGGTGCCTTTCCTGGAGGCCCCTCCCGTTCCGCCCGGGGAGCCCGAAGCGTACGGGATCCCGGCCGTCTCCCGCGAGACGGGCACTCTGTTCGAGCACTGCGTCAGGGCCGTGGATCGGGCGATCACTGCCGGCGCGCACGGTTTGCCGCTCATCGGGAGTTGCGACTGGAACGACGGCTTCAACCGTGTCGGTCCCGAGGGCCGCGGGGAGAGCGTATTCGTCGGCTGGTTCCTTCACGCCGTCTTGGGAGCCTTTGCCCCCTTGTGCGAGGAGCGGGGTGAGGCGGCCCGGGCGGCGCGCTACCGCGCCGAACGCGAGCGTCTGGGAACCATGCTGGAGCAAAGTTGGGACGGCGAGTGGTACAGGCGCGCGTACTTCGATGACGGCACCCCGCTGGGGTCGTCCCAAAACGACGAGGGCAAGATCGACTCGGTGGCGCAGACGTGGGCCGTTCTCTCGGGCGCCGCGCCGGCAAACCGCGCCGAGCGCGCCATGAGTGCCGTGCGCACCCACCTGGTCCGGCGCGGTTCGGG
>Ga0116107_1001450_pt1 | contig 14019 bp, 8 predicted proteins | sample June2015DPH_6_10_FD_88969 | JGI IMG/M metagenome (GOLD analysis project Ga0116107, IMG submission 88969) | Peatland microbial communities from SPRUCE experiment site at the Marcell Experimental Forest, Minnesota, USA - June2015DPH_6_100 | ecosystem: Environmental > Terrestrial > Soil > Wetlands >... | reverse complement strand
TATTGCGCCCTTGCAAGGAGAGAGCAGCCATTTGCAACCCTGCGGCCCATCCTTCTGTACGGTTTGCGAGCAGTACGATTTGTTCTCCTTTAAGCGATAGGCCAAATGTACGGTTGAGGAAATAGGTGGTTTCAAGCAGAGTGAACTGCAGCCCGGCGGTGCGGATTTCAACCATCTGATTGCGAGCGCGTAACTGAGCCAGCCGAAAAGGGGGGTCCATGCGGGTGGCGAGTAAGAACCGCAAATTGGGGGGAAGATTTGCCAGCAGGAATTGGACGCTTTCGTTGATTGCAGGGTTGGTGATGGTGTGATAATCGTCCAGCACAAGAATGAATGGACCGGATGATTCGCTCAAGGTATTGAGCAGAACCGTCAAAATATCCTTTGCGGAAACTGATTGAGAGGTTTCCATCAACTCACACGCCGACCGGAAATCCTGGTATTGTTGGGGAGTCAAGGCTTTTTTCAGCGCTTCGATCAAGTAAAGCAAGAATTGTGGCAGATCGTTATCTTGCTCATCGAGCGAAACCCAGGTGATGTCAGGGCAAACTAACGAGGTCTCTGTTTCCTGCTGTAAGTGGGACACCCAACTGGCAATCAACGAAGTTTTACCATAACCGGCCGGCGCGCAAACCAGGATCAAGCGTTTGTCGGCTTGCCAAATCTTGTCAAGCTGCGCGATCAGCTGCGGCCTGGGAACAAAATCCAGGCGAAGTGAAGGAATACGCAACTTGTGGGTCAATATAGGGTGAGACATATGGTTTGGCGAAAATAATCATTTCTATTATAGCCATTTGATCTATACTTAATATTAAAATTCCTACCAGAATTTGGTCTAGCAGTTTGTATCTCCGACAACCTGCTAGCTAATCATATTAGCAGAACTGCCAAGATGATCCAGTCTTACTACTCCTCGCCGAAGGCTCGCAATAATCATATCCAATCGTCCATTTTGTTGATTTCGCTATTTCTGTCCAGAATTAGGTGAGACTCGAATTCAACAACCGATGTAAAAATCCAGAGTTATGCAAGAATTCGAGTCTAGTACAGAGTTAGACGAGGCTGAACAATTATCAAATCTGCCGATACGCTCTTCCTAAACGCGCGAGGGATACCCCCCTTTTTACATATGTATAATAAATATAGCACTATTGTTACGGTTTATCACAACAGAGTCGTACAACGTAAAAAAACCGAACCGATCGCATCCTAGAGTCTTTGGGCCACCTTCCTCCGTACGCAGGTTCCTATTCGTAACGTTTAAGCTATCGCTTCCCTTCCGAGGAAAGCACGCGATTTACTTGCCACGCGCCTGGTCCGATTGAGGAAAATCGGCTTTCCGAAAGCCATACAAGAGCTACGTACAAATGCGAATATTTCGCTTGAATCTCTTATGAATAAAATTGCAACCTCTTTGTCGTCTACAAAAACCTCCCAGAAAGGTAAAGTGCCACTGGAGGATATCGTTGTTCTTGAAGGTTATATAACAAAGTGCTACCCCGATATGGAAACCATTTCTATGCATGCGATCGCATCATCTGATGCTATGACGGAAGCAGGTGAGTTGATTGCCGTGTTAAGGAAATTTAGCGCATCGAATCACTCCCGCTCTGATTTTGTAAATGTGATCTTATATGCGATCCTGTATGAAGCCCTTGAAAAGCACATTAATAATATCAAGGGAATACCGGCTTTTGTCCAGGCAGTCCAGAAGACGGGTTTGCCCTGGAAATAAATTTGATTGACGAAGGAGCAAGAATATGAAAAAGTTTGGAAGCAATTGGCTGGTTCTAATTGGAGCAATTGTTGTTGGCGTTCTCGCATTCCTTGCTGCGATTGCCGTTGGAAATGCACAGAAACCGTCAACAGTTTCTGTTCTTGCAGCGACGAGAGACTTGAATGTAGGGGATGTAATCCAAGCGACTGATCTGACCACGGCCAAAGTCTATAAGGATGCCAGCACTTCGTACTATATCGCTGCCGATCAACAGGCTACCCTTGTCGGTGGGTGGGTGGCTATTCCCGTCTTGTCTGGTCAGCCGATCGCCCGCCAGAATATCATTGCCTCAGCCGGTGTGGGCGAACGGCTTTCGGCTTCGCTGGCCAAGTGGGGAGCAGATTATCGTTTGTTCACCATTCCCCTGGATGCGACCAATATAGTATCTCCTGCTATTGACGCCTTTATGCCGGGAGATCTTGTTGGCGTCACCATGGCGATAAGCCAGCAGCCCCAGGAACCGGCAACCCCCACTCCGACCCCGGGCGGACCGGTTGCAGAATCGACCCCTGTTTCTATATCCATACCACCTATGAACCAATCACAGGCCAATGCAGATAACCGCATTTATCCGCCGTTAGCAGCCGACTTGTTCCCCGGTGGATTGCGGGTTATCGCTACGTACGGAAAATCGACTGCGATAGAAGCCGCTCCTACAGCCTCATCCGGCGGTACATCATCAATGTATCAGACATCCTCTTCAGGAGTAAATCAGCCCACGTACATTATTGTCCTTGTTCCCCAAGATAAGGTGGAGGAGCTTTCATTTGCTCTCATGAGCAGCGATAAAGTATATATTTCCTTGATGGCGGTCGGGAGCAATACACCTACAACCAGTTTCTCTTACTGGGATCTTGAGGATTTACTCAAGAGTCAACGGGATCAAGTACTTGGAGGCGGGCAAAAATGAAAGTATTTCTCGTTGGGATGGGTGTGATCACATCCCAGATCAATTTATTTCTGACCAATGCAGGGCACTCGATCGTATCCCAGTCCGGAATGCTTTCAGAGACAACGATACAAGAAGGTAAATTCGATGGCATAGTGGTTGTGGGTCCCGTGGCCGAGGTTGGTCCCAACGATATGGTCAAAGCTGCCGAAGCAGGCAAACAGATGTTCCTGGTTTCAGACGGAACTGATCCTATTTATGCCTGGGCGGCCTCGGCCAGAGTCAAGATCTTTCCATATCCTCCTTCTCCGGCGGATTTGGAAAATCTTGATAAAGAAATCAAATCAACAGAGACACAACCGCCAGACAGCGCTGAGCAATACCGGAATCGCGTTCTGGGATCCCAAGCAAGCGCGCAACTCACGGATATTGGCTCCATTCGGCGGAAGATTGTTATCACCTCACCAAAAGGCGGGACAGGGAAAACGACAGTGGCGGTCAATGCGGCATTGCTGCTTGCTTTTTGCGGCGTTAAGACCTTCCTGGTGGATGCTGATGCTAATGTCGGATCGATGATTTACCATCTTAGGATTGCCAATCAAGATACTAATGCCACATTGACAAGCCTGTTGAAAACAAGGGCTGCCAGGTTGGAATCCGGTTCTAGTCAGCCCGATCCCCACGGACTGCAAAATATTGCCCTGGCAGGTGAATTTCTTCGGTCGTTTACCCCATATCAAGATATTCCCGCACTAAATTTTCTACCCGGTGTTGCCGTAAAGGATCTAGACTCCAAGGTTCTGGAAAACGATCTGGCAGCTGATGTAGTGATGAAAGGATTATTTGATGCAGGTACATCAGCGAATGGAGTCGTATTGATGGATGTGGGTATCAACCCATCCAACACAGTCCATCGCGCTGCACTACGGAATGCTGAGGCGATCGCGGTGGTGATCAAGGCGGAGATTCCCGATATAGCGCATACACGGCACTGGATCGGATTAATGATCGATGCCCTGGCGAAGCTCCCTGGGTGGTCGGAAAAACAGGCCAGGGAACATATTCTTTCCCGTATCAATATTTGTTACAACATGGTTTCTGCAGCAGGTTGGGAAAGACCTCATAATGTGTTACAGGAGGCCTTGGGGGCGGATCTGAAGGCAAGCCATTTGGTGTTGACCGTAAATGGGTTTTTGCCGATCGTCCCCCCAAACATTGCAGACACTGCAGTTAATTCGGCGACCGCACGGGATTTGTATGTTTGGCGTTTCAAGCAATTGAGGGATGAGGAGCTGGCTGGTTTTGTTGGGAGCCTGGTAGGATTTGTATCCAACTTCATGCCCATCCGCGTCCCGGCTGCGCAAATGGGATTTATCAAATCGTCCGGTCAAGAAAAACCCCCAAAGCGTGGAATATTTAGTCGGAAATAAAGGGCCAGTTTATGTTTGATATTTTCCCAAATGATGGTGTTCAGAAACCCGTCTCGTCCGCCGGCGTCAATCCTGACCGTGAAAAATGGATGAGCCGCATGATTCGGGATGGCCTGGATCAAAAGGCTGAAGTCGCCAAGCAGCATTTTTTGACACATCATGATAATCTGGTTGTGGCGCAATCTGTCTTTGAGGACCTCCGAGTCCGGGCCGAAAAAGAAGGCGTCGTACTGACACAGGCCGATTTCGGGGTTCTGTTAAACGAACTGGTAGGCCTTGGGAAACTTACAGGTTTAATCGCTTCTAACGACGTGGAGGATATTTCCATCAATCTCGGCCATATCTATGCTTTTACCACCAGCGCCGGATGGAAGGATGTGGGTCCAGCGGTAGGCGAAGTGAGCGCGCTGAGAGTGGAACTATCTCGCCATGGAAAGCAAGCTCCTACATACGAATCTCCCATTGCTGATGCCATGCTCTCAGTTCAAGTGTATACCGAAGAAGGACCGGCGCTAAGAAATGTTCGTATCAATTACATTGGTGAGCCAGCTTCTCCTTACGGAGATTTGGTGACACTACGTGTTTCCAGGAGGCCGCCGGAATCCGAAGCCAATTCTGACCCATTGGAAGATTTATGCAGCAAACGTTTACCCCCGGTTTCAAAACCATCCTTCGAGCCAAAGAGTTACTCGAATAAAGGAGGGGTATTTTCTTCCGGGGCGGCGAATTATCTTATCTCTGTGTTGGTTCATGGCGGCACCCTGGTCCTGGCGGGGGCTACCGGGACCGGGAAAACCTATGTCGCGCGCTCATTGTTTCAGGCCATGTTGAACCATTTCCCAAAGGGAGCGGTCCGCTTATTTATTGTCGAAGATAGCCAGGAAATTGTTTTGAACGGGTGGGATGGCGATCCCGGGCATGATACGGGGAATGTCCTCTACACAGTAACAAGGCCGGAAACGATCCAGGGTCCACCTCCGATTACCATGTATGACCTTGTAACAGCAGCACTACGTCAACGGCCGCATGGGTTGGTGATCGGAGAGGCGCGTGGTTCAGAAGCCTGGGAATTGGTTAGGGCAGCCTCAACCGGACACGGCTATTCTGCATTTACGATTCACGCGACCGACATCGATACCGTCTGGCCGCGCTTTTTACAGGTGGCGCGCGCACACCGGGATGCTACGGGAATGCTAGATTCGCAAATTGCACAGGGATTTGCACAGGCTGTGAATGCGATCGTTTTTCTTGAACGTAACCCTGTTGAGGGTCAGATAGCGACGCATGTTTCAGAAGTGGTGGAGGATGTCGATCCCAATGTAGGTATTCCAGTTCTACGACATTTGTTCGAATTTGACCATAACGATGGATTATTGAAGGCCACTGGAACCGCCCCCATGCGGAGTGGCTACAATTGCAATTCGTTAAATTTACCCCCGAATTTATTTGCGAGATCATGATGAGTAAAAAACAAGAACCGGTCGGCGATACCGTTGTGTTTGTTGAGGGGAAAGGTTTCGCCCGAATCAGCCATACGGATCTTCTCGTTGCAAAAGATGGGACGAAACGAGCCATGGCCGAGTTGATCGCAGATTATGACGATCCAGTTGCTCGACCGAATTTGGCAATTCAGCATCTTCTAAACACGATGAGACCTGGTTGGATCATGCGGTACTTACAGATATATTGGCCGGATGGGGAGATGAGGGAAGCGTTGATCAAGCATGTCCAAAACCATATGAGCCCAGGCCAGGGGAATGAAGCAAGGGCAATATTATATGAAGGATTGTTACTGGCTTTACACCCGTCCGAGACCCCCCTTACTTTTTCGCGCCGTACATTCATTGAATTCTTCATCATCAACGAAGATACCGTCCTCTGGTGGGAGACAATGGCAGCGACACTGCAGCAGAACTTTCGTATTCAAATGGTTTATCTGGATGCAGCGGCAATTACGAGCCTTTCAAAATGGATCATGAATCCATTATTAGAGGCCGAGGTATAGATATATGGACGATCAACCTATTTTTCCAGACTATCCAAGAATAGTGGCGCCCGAATCCATCAACCTTGAGCCGAACGATTATGTGATCCTTGCCCGGGGGGCCTTCTTACCGTTGACCGTGGTAGCGAGTGGGGTGCCCGGAGCAAAAGAACGCATATGGACAAGTATCTCTGCGGAGACTTTCCTGGGTTTGCTCCCCGTTGCTTATTCCTTCCTGATCCGGATGGAAACACCCGTCGAGGCAAAAGCTAAATTTACAGCCGGCAGGACGGTGTATGAAGGGATTCTTTCTGCGATGGCCCAAAAATTCGGAAGAACCCCATCATTACACGAACAATCTCAAGTCGACCGCATGCAATTCGCCGAAGCAAGGGTGACCGAAGGGGATGCGCTCTATAAAGTATGTTTATTGATGGCTATCTATTGCTCCAATGACCAGGTGAAAATTGGAGAGCGGAAGAGACGCGAGCTTGAAGGGAAACTCAGACAAATCCTTTTGCAACCACAAAGGTTTTATTATGAGCCGATCAAGGCTCTTCGTCATTTGCAACCGGGAGGCTTGGCTTTTCCGGTCAAGGAACCGCCCGCCTTATTTGAGCAGGAGGCCCTCGCTCTAATACCGAGATTGTCCTGTCCCAAATTCCCAGCCGATGATGCTGTTTGGATTGGAAGACACCTCCGGGAACGTACTGAGGTATTTTATTCGTTCAAATATGGTTTAACCTCCCAACCCATACCAACCTCTCTCATAACGATTCTGGGTGGCCCCGGAGAAGGTAAGACTTATTTGATGCGCAGCATATTAGTGCAACGCCTTCTGATGGGTAGGACCGTTGTAACGATCGACCCGGAAGGGGAGAATAACAAATTCTGCAAGGCCCTTGGAGGAACTGTTATCCCCGCCAATATACCCGAAGACCCGAACACCTGCTTAATGCATCCATTAACGGGAACATTATCTCCAGACAATACCAATTACCCAGCACAAGTATTGGAGAATTTGTTGTTCGTTCTGAAACTTGTGCATGGCGAAAGTCCCATTACTCCCGGAGTGGAGAACCTCTTGGGTATGGCAATTATGAAAATCTTGCAGGACCGCCATGATGTTATTTCATTCTCTGACCTTGTTGAAAAGTGCGCGACCATCAGTTCGCCGGATGTATTTGTCGCTATTTCCTTGCTTCAACCTTACGCACAGGGGGGCATCAATTCAGGTTATTTTGACAGGCCCAATGCACTATTAAGCCCGGATTTTGAAGCAGGTACCTGGATCAATTTTGACCTTTCACAAATGCAGGCAGAAAGCAAGTCCAAAATAATTGTCTATATTATGTTGGCCGCCTTCCTGCGCGACGCGGTAACAGTTGGTCAAAATCCCATGGATATATTTATAGATGAAGGATGGGTATTGCTAAGGACGAAAGTCTTTCGGGATATGCTGGATGAACTTGGCCGGCGAGCGCGCAAGCGCGATGTGGCTGTTGTTCTGACTACGCATCTCCCCTCCGATTTTTTAAAATATGAAACTTCCATGAATCTGGCCACGAATTCCTTTATCGGCCATATGGAAAAATCGCAAGCTTTAGGATACTTGGATTCCTTGGGTGTACCTCCCGAAAAGGCTGCTGAAACCGCCGCAATCATCAGCAACCTTAAGCCCTATGAATTTATTGCTGTTCCGGCTGGTTTCAGCACATTACCTTTTCCGGTTCGGGTGCTTATTCCATCCACGTGGCTGACGATATTTGAAAAGTACAAGAAAACGAAAGCATAATCATGGCGAACCCGGCTGCCTGCATTGATTGCAACTTTCCATTACCGACACCGGATGCTGAATGCCCGTTGTGCAACGGACATTGGGGGGTTTGGGAGGTGCATTTTCCTTCCACGCCCATTCAAAAGGTTCGGGAACAAGTATCCCTTTGGCTGGGCCAGGTTCCCAATCCAATCGTTTTTGATTTATTTGCCACAGGCGGAGAGGGGGTGCGCCTCAGGGTTATGGGACCTCCTGGAAAGATCGAAGGAGCCATTAAAGCATGGTCAGCCATGCTGCATCATCAAACCAGGTGGGAGAAGGTAGATGAAACGTTTTCAGCGAATGGGCCCGCATTTGTTTTGAAGACCGGAGAAGTCGTTCCCAACCTGCTGGTGTCAGAGTCTCTCGGAGATCCGATTTTGGCAATTGGCGGCCAGATGTTGAACCACCTGCAGGACGGACAGATCTGCGGGCTTCGATTCTGGCTAACCGGGAGAGATACTAAATTCCAGGAATATGTTAGAGGGCTGGCTGCCTACTCTTACGGGACAGAGTCTGGGGTTGACAATAGCACACCCAATCAATGGGGGGCTCAGTTATCTATTTGGAATGTCGTCATCGCCCTGGGCGGTATTGCTGTTGCGGCCGCATTATTCCTATTATCATTCCATATTTGGAAGACGGCTTTGGACATCATTATTCTCATAGCAGGCACGATGATCACTGTAGCCGGTATTCGGGGGCTCTTTAATTGGATGCAATGGCGGTCTACACCCAAAGAAATATTACAAAGACGCGTTTCGGACACCATTTTTAAAACCACCATTACAGCGTACGGGAAGCTTCCGTCTGACTTATCCCTGGTTTCCGGTCACCCTCGCTGGAGCAGCCTTGAACAGGAATGGCCGGCAGTCACCAGGTTGAGCATGCCCCTGCCGTCGATGGAAATCGCTTCGCTTATCGCCCCACCTGAACTGGGGGAGGGATCGGGAGTATTTGCACGGAATGTAATGCAGGATACTCCAGAACCGCCAGAATCAGAATCCCTTCAGGATAACGAAAGAGGATTGAATGTAGGTACAGCTGTAGCAACGGGAAACGTTGTGAAAATCAATCCCGATGGGCACGCTATAGCCACCGGAGGCTCGGGAACCGGAAAGACATCCTTTGCTTACAATGTTTTGGAACAACTCATCCAACAAGGCGATGACGCCCCCGGTATCTTGTTGGCAGATCCTCACCTGTCTTTATCGGATGCCTTCTTGCAAGCGATAACGGAGTTACCTGAGGCACAAAGGCTGAAAGCGGTAAAGCGATTGCGGATCATTTCTCCCGACCAGGAAGAAGTTGTCCCTTTGAACCTGCTGGCGTTGCCAGAATTCGCCTGGGCGGCCAATTCGCTGGTTCAGATCGGGAAAAGACTCTGGGACGACTACTGGGGGCCTCGTATGCAGGCTGTGTTAATCGGCCTTTTCAGATTGGCCCATGTAAAGAACCGTTCCCGACCGAACGGTCCTCAATTTGGCCTGGTCCACACAGTCTTTGCGGCTTTCCAACCCGACTGGCGGCATGAAGTAATGACCCTTATGCCGCCATTTGAACGAATGACATCTTTGACATTAGATGCACTGCTTGGGCAGGGCAAGGAAGACCCCAATAAATTTAATCAGACCTGGGTGACTGAGGTTATTTCTCCGGTTATTTCCAAAGTTAACACATTGGAATTGTCGCCGTGGCTCTTTGCGGCGATGCACCAAAATACATTTGCAGATGTGGAAACATGGATCAAGGAGAAAGCCTGGATCATCTTGAGACTTCCAGCGGGTACGATGGGGCGGGAAGGGGCAAGATTGACGGCGGGGGTATTTTATAACGTTTGGGATGGCGTTTATCGGAAGGTGACGCAAAATGGCCGTATCCCCTATTATGTTTTCGTCGATGAGGCCCAGGAAATTGGGCCTGGTATGCGCCTGGAGTCAATGCTGGCAGAGGGAACGAAATTCGGTGCGCGTATGTTTGTTTTACTGCAATCCATGTCCTTGATGAGGAAGATTCCAGAAATGGATACCGTAGTCGAAGCTCTGCTGGCAAACACGAGTACCCAGGCGTTCTTTTCACCCGGACCTGATGATGCCCAGACAGTTCGAGATGCAATAAGCTCGGTGATGCGTTATGGGAATATCACCCCCGATCTACCCACATTGGAATGTTGGCTGCGAGCGCGCGTCGGCGGAAAATGGCAACAGCCGGTGACGGTAAAAATTTCCCCTCTGAAACGACCTGACCCGGATGCGGTTCAGGCATTGATCCGGGAAGTTATCGCTGCCCACCCGAATGATTATGTTTTACCGGGGCGTTGGAAGAATGATGCAGTACAAGTGCTTAAGGAAATGTTACCCCCGGGCGCCGCAGAGATGTTGGATATTGATTACAACCCAAGTAAGAAAAAGAATACTGCGGATACTGAAAGAATAGAAAGTAGCCAACCGCAGGAACAAATAGATGCGATCAAACAAATGCGGAATACCGGTTTGGAAGACCTTTGATTTCCTGATATGAAATGAGCGCATGGATCAAATTGAGAGTACCCAATCTCCGGTAAAAAGCAACTATCCGATCCTCTTTTGGCCCATCATCGCCAGTTTAGTGGTTGTGGTGGTCCGTATCGTCTTTCAAGCCTGGGTTGAACACCTGCATCGCTGGCTCATTGCACCCCAACCGGTTGGAGCCATCAAGCTGGGGATGAGCGGGGTTGGGCTTCTTGCGGGGCTCAGCCTCGCCGCGGTAATACTCTACCAACTCGAGGAAGCGCTTGGATTATCGACGAGAGCGGAAATCTACCTGGCCACGCTCTGCGCGATGGCAGTTGTCTCGATCATCGCCCCCCACCTGACCATTTATTGTGCGTTGCTTTTGTTCATCGTTATTGCGTTGAGTTATCAAAGCCATTAAATAGGAGAAGAGCGTTCATGAAAGGAAAATTCAGGAAATTCTTTATTGCGGCTTGCATCATCTCTCCATTCGTGTTCTTCGGTGTGGTGGTTGTGCTGGCGGATGTATGGAGCGGACCGGCGAATCGGACCCAAACCACCCCCGGCGCTTGCCGCGTCATCCACAAACACAGTGGCAGCTGGGTTTGCACCGAGCCATGCGGGGAGCCTGAATACAACATCTGCACCGCTGCCTGCAATGCAGCCGGAGGCTGCGATTCGTCGGAGACCCAACAAGATCCTCCAACCGTTGTGCAGCTGCCGGATGCGACGGTGTCCGGAACAACCTCCTGTTCTTCTGCAGGAGACAACGGCTGGTGCAAGGGAGTCGGCGCGCTTCACCTGAGCGGGAACGAACCCGTCAGCGGTTACAGCATTACCGGCTTCGACAGCACCCTCTACGGGCCTCTATGCAGCGGCGCGTCCTGTACTTGGAACTTCCCGCAGGGAGCAACAACCAACCTGGGCTACTGGGCGAATTCGTCGTTCGGCGATCAGTCCAACGAGGCGTTCGTATCGATGAGCGTGGACTCGGTCGCTCCAACCCTGACCCTCACAATTCCTTCGCCCAACGGCTCGAACGGCTGGAACAAATCCGGCCCTGTGACTGCTTCCGCCTCGGCCACCGATGCCACCTCGGGCGTGGCCAGCGTGGGTATCAACGGCAGCAGTGCTTCGTTCACCGCTTCAACGGACGGTGTTTATAACCTGGCCGCCAGCGCCACCGATAAAGCCGGGAACACTACCACGACCAATGGGACCATCCGCCTGGATACCACGCCGCCGAATCTGTCGGTCAGCCCGGCCGCGCCGGACGGATCGAACAACTGGTACGTCTCGCCGGCGGCCCTGAACGCAACGGACTCGGATGCCACTTCCGGCATCGCCAGCACTCAGTACCAGGCGGACGGCGGCTCCTGGCAGAACGGGGCCTCGCTCAGCGAAGGAACTGACGGTACCCACACGATCGTTTTCCGGGCCACAGATAATGCAGGAAATACGACAACCGCAGCTCCTGTGACCGTGACGGTGGATCGCACCCCGCCCGTGACCAACGCTTTCCTGTCCCCAGCCTCTCCCAACGGCGCGAACGGTTGGTATACCTCACCCGTGACCGTCACGGCGAATTCCTCGGATGTCACCTCTGGTATTGCCAGCCAGGGTGTCTCCCTGGACGGCAGCACATGGACCCCTTCCCTCACGATCTCGACTGACGGTACCTATATCGTTCACGGGCAGGCTCAGGATAAGGCTGGCAACACAGCCAGTACAACGAAATCGGTCAAGCTGGATACCACACCGCCGAGTCTGTCGGTCAGCCCGGCCGCACCGGATGGATCGAATAACTGGTACGTCTCGCCGGCGGTGGTGACCGCAACGGACTCGGACGCCACCTCCGGCATGGCCAGCACCCAGTATCAGGTGGACGGCGGCTCCTGGCAGAACGGTTCGTCGCTCAGCGAAGGAACCGACGGTACCCATACGATTGTTTTCCGGGCCACAGATAATGCGGGAAACACGACCACCGCAACTCCTGTGACCGTGACGGTGGACCACACCCCGCCTGTAGCGGATGCTTCCCTGTTCCCGGCCTCTCCCAATGGCGCGAATGGCTGGTATACCTCGCCCGTGACCGTCACGGCGAATTCCTCGGATACCACCTCGGGCCTGACCAGCCAGGGCGTCTCCTTGAATGGCAGCACGTGGACGCCCTCCCTTACGATCTCGACCGACGGTACTTATACCGTCCAGGTGAGTGCAAAAGATAAGGCTGGTAACACGGCCAGTACAACCAAAACGGTCAAGCTGGACACTACTCCTCCGACGGTATCGTTTCAGCAGCCCGTCGCGGACGGCGCAAACGGCTGGTCTCTCTCCGCTGTGACCGTGACCGTCAGCGGGACGGACGCCACGTCGGGGGTCGGGAGTCAGGTCGTCTCGCTGGATGGCAGCACCTGGGTATCCAGCCTGACTCTCTCTACAGATGGCATTTACACCGTGCATGGCCGGGTCACGGACAATGCCGGCAATGTAACCAATGCCACCCAAATCATCTCCATCGACCACACCCCGCCTATAGCGGATGCATCCCTCTCCCCAGCCTCTCCCAACGGCGCGAACGGTTGGTATACCTCGCCCGTGACAGTCACGGCAAATTCCTCGGATGCCACCTCGGGCCTGACCAGCCAGGGTGTCTCCCTGGACGGCAGCACTTGGGCGCCCTCCCTTACGATCTCGACTGATGGTATCTATACGGTCCAGGTGCGGGCCCAGGATAAGGCTGGCAACACGGCCAGTACAACCAAGACGTTCAAGCTGGACAATACCCCGCCGACGGTATCCTTCCAGCAGCCCGCCGCGGACGGCGCAAACGGTTGGTACGTTTCCTCCGTCATCGTTACCGTCACCGGGACGGACGCCGCCTCCGGGGTTGGGAGCCAGCAGGTCTCGCTGGACGGCAGCAGCTGGGCATCCAGCCTGACTCTCTCTACCGATGGAATTTACACCGTGCATGGTCGGGTCACGGATAATGCCGGTAACGTAACCAATGCCACCCAGACCATCTCAATCGACCAACACCCGCCGGTTGTCAGCACGCCGGTTCTCACCGGTACGCTAGGCCTGGCCGGCTGGTATACGTCGAGCGTAGGCGTTTCAGTCTCGGCCACGGATGCCACCTCAGGAGTCGCCTCGATCCAGGATTCCGTGGATGGGGGAGCCTGGCAGACCACAGCTCCGACCCTCACAGACGGTGTTCATACCGTCCAGATTCGTGTGACCGATAATGCCGGTAACATTACTACAACTTCTGCATCCGCCTCGGTGGATGCAACCCCGCCGATCTCCGCCTTTATTTCACCTTCTGAAGGATCCACTGTGAATGTCAGCGGGAACAAAGTGATTGCCATGACCGGCTCGACCTCGGATGCCACCTCCGGGGTCTCCGGAGCCGAGATCTCGCTGGATGGAGGTACGGCCTGGCAGAGTCTACCGCTCGGCGCCGGCGGTACATGGTCTTACAATTGGAACGGCCTGCGCAATAACGGGACCTACATCTTCCTGGTGCGTGCAACCGATATTGCCGGCAACTTGGAACATACCGCAAAGGTCACCATCGTAGTCGGCAATCAGCCACCGTCAGTAAGCCTGACCCCACTCTGGCTGGATTTCG
>Ga0116107_1001445_pt1 | contig 14066 bp, 9 predicted proteins | sample June2015DPH_6_10_FD_88969 | JGI IMG/M metagenome (GOLD analysis project Ga0116107, IMG submission 88969) | Peatland microbial communities from SPRUCE experiment site at the Marcell Experimental Forest, Minnesota, USA - June2015DPH_6_100 | ecosystem: Environmental > Terrestrial > Soil > Wetlands >... | reverse complement strand
CCTGGCCCTGGCAGTTGAACTGGACTGCCCGTTGGTCACCGCCGACCGGCATCTCTTCGAGCATACGCACACGCTTCAGCGGGTGTGGCACCTCTCGCAGGTGGGCTCGTTTTAATGACCGCTGCGCGCAGGTTAGCAGGGAGCCAGGCTCTGGCGGCAGTCGGATTTTCGATTGGGGATTTTAGATTTTCGATTGCTCCCCCTATTCCCTGTAACCGGTCCTCAGTTCTTGAGGGCGCGGCCCATGATAATTCGGATTACCTCGTTGGCGACGCGGCAAGAACCCGCACCGCTAGAAAAATGTAGCGCAAGGCTCGCTTTCCAGCCTTGCGGCTTTTCCACCACGCCGTGATTTTGACGGCGCGGCTTCGCGTTATTTGTATCCTGTGGCCTGTCCCCAGTTTTTGACGGCGCGGCTTGGATGTTCTCGGAAACCCTATTCGGCGCGGGGCCAAGCCTAAAGCGGATTGTCCTGTTTGCGGCGCGGCAAGAGCCCGCGTCGCTGGAAGAGCCGCAGGGCCGGACCGCGGGCCCTGCGCTACAAGTGGGCTTTTCCACCGCGCCGTGGCTTTGACGGCGCGGCCTGGATGTTCTCGGAAAGCGTATTCGTCGCGGGGCCAAGCCTAAACCGGATTGTCCTGTTTGCGACGCGGCAAGAACCCGCGTCGCTGGAAGAGCCGCAGGGCCGGACCGCGGGCCCTGCGCTACAAGCGGGCGGGGTGGGTGGGTTGGCGCCGTCCGAGGGCCAGAGCGATAGGTGACAGTCCCGCTCTGCGGGATGAGAACGTATCCGCGATGCCGAAGCCTATCCCGCCCTGCGGGATCGCAGGTCAGCGAGCGTGGTGAGGGATTTGAAGGAAAAGCTCTTCTCGAAGCTCGACTCATCACCTGACCCGTATCCATAGCGTGTAACATTTTAGCTTGCGCCACACGGAACGTTCCAAAACGAGGCCTCTGGGTGTAGAATCTGAGCTTCCTGGGATCCCAGAATGCAAGTCCCGGTTCATCTCTGTGTAGTAAAGTGCAAATGGTGGAACCAATACCGCGGAACTGCAGCATATAGGCTACTGGCTCCGCCTCTTGCTCGCTACTACGGATGTTGTCAAGTGCACTCCATTCGTCAAGAGATACCCGACGACGCGCGAGGGGGCTGACATCATGATCCTATCCAAAGAGTTCAAAACCCGCCTGATGGGCTTGAAATCAGCCGGCAAGAAGGCTCAGTACAATCAAGCGTGGGCAGTCCTCGGTGAGCTTGAATCAGGGGTACAGGTCTCTAAGAATTTCAGGCCAGAGGCTCGAATTCCGAACTGTTACAAGTATGAGCTTCCTGACGGGTACCGAATCCTTTTGCAGAACGTAGAGAATGTAGAGAACGAGTTTCTGGCTCTGTTTGTAGGCTCGCACGATGATACCGACCACTTTCTAAACACACATAAGGGTTGGATCTTCGATCCGAACCGCCATAGTCTCAAAGAGCTACGCTGGAACACCGCTGATGAGGAGGCGGTCAACTCCGTCCGCTCGCCAGAAATGAAGGCAGCCGAAACAGAGAGACCTGGTGCCGAACCGGTATTTAGCCGCCTCACCGACGTCCAGCTCGCAAGTGCGGGGTTATCTGCTAAGGACTTCTCCGCTGCACGTTCCCTCAGTGACCCAGACTCCATCGAAATGATGCGTTTCTTAGAGCGAATCCCCGACATTGCGGCTGCGACACTGCTCGCGTACGTCACCGGCAGTAGGAGCGAACGAGATGAAATAGAGGCTTTACTCCTAAATGAAAGGGAACTCGTACCAGCATTGGGTGGTCCCCAGATGCCAGCTCTCATGTCCTGCACGGATACCTTCATCTTTCTGAAGGATATTCCTGAGGAAAAGCGCGCATTTGAAGAGCTTCCGTTCGAAGACTGGATGCTCTATCTCCATCCCGATCAGCGGACCTTGGTGGCGAGAGATTTCAGCGGACCAGCCCGCCTAAGAGGAGTTAGCGGGTCCGGAAAAACCGTTGTTGCCATCCACAGAGCCAGAGCCGCCGCGCGAGTGCTCGTCGACTCCGGATCGCCGAAGTCCGTTCTCTTTCTCACCTACAATCGTTCGCTCTGCGAGCTTGTCGACCGCTTGTTACGAAGACTCTGCACGAAACAAGAGTTCGAACGAATCCAGGTAGCAACCTTGGGTAAATGGTGTCAGGAATACATCAAGTTCCGCAGTGGTGTTCCCGTCATGTGGAGGGACGAAATTGTTGAAGAAGCTTGGGCCAGCGCCGTCCAGAAGTTTCTTCCGAAGCTACACCAAGCGAACTTCTGCATGAACATTGCGACGGCTGCTGCGCTTTCATCGAAGGACCCCGACGTACAATTCCTCTCCGACGAGATGGACTTCATCTTTGGAAAGTTTCTGCATCGCGACGCGGACTCGTATTTGAGCGTCGAGAGGTTCGGACGAGGGAGGCGTCTCGGGCCGAACCAACGAGCCCTGATTCTCGACATATACAAGAATTTCGTCGCCGAGGTTACAAAATTGAAACAGTTTGACGCGCGGGAGCAGGCCCGGATAGCCTGCTCTCTTCTGGAAAAGGGCGAACAGTCCAAAATCGACTACGCGGCTGTTGTGGTGGACGAAATCCAAGATTTATCTGACATAGAGCTTAGAATTGTGAAAGCAATTGGAGACAGCGCAGGCAGTCTGTTCCTTGTCGGAGATGGCGCGCAACAAATCTACAAGCGCGGCCAATCTCTAAAGAGCATCGGAATCAACGTATCTGGCCGAGGCTTCATCCTGCGTAAAAACTATCGAAACACCTGGGAGATTATCGCCGCGGCAATGGCCCTGAAAAACGCGGAGGGTATCGGGAGATTTGACGAAGACCCCGATGCATCCCAGCTAGACGCGATTCCCTCGGCGATGTCTGGGGAGAGGCCCGCCGTTCTAATCTGTCCTGACTTGCAGAAGGAACTCGAACTGGTTGCGCGCGAGATCAAGTACTTGACATCCAAGCATGGGTTTTCTCCCTCACAGATTTGCTGCATGTCTCGTGTTGCGTTTATCAGGGACGAATTGTTGGCATGCTTGGAGTCAGCGGGGCTGAAGGCGCTGCACTACCGTGCTGACGGTGTCGGTGCTGACGATGCGGTTCTAGTCTCTACTCTTCATAGCGCGAAGGGACACGAATTCCGAGCTGTGTTCATATTGGGGCTCTACGAAGGGGCCCTCCCGCTTTATTCCGCTGCTGAAGACGAAGAAGTGGAAAGGGAAGCCGCGCTACTCTACGTCGCGATGACTCGCGCCAAAGAGCTGCTCTATCTCTCATATTCAATTTGCGATGTAAACAACAGGCCTTTAATACAATCACGATTCCTGAAGGACATGGAGGCGTGTCTCGACGTGTTGGATTTTACGACCGCTCGGGTAAGTGCCTGAGGACGGGGGTGGCGCGGACGCCCCGGGGTTTGGCATGTCCGCAATCAGCGAACCGGATTCCATGGGTAGAACTGCCGGCAGCGCAGCCGCACTCTTGGAAACGCAAATGTTCCCAGAGATTAAGAAGCGATGGGTTCCCCATGAGTCGGGGGTCGCCAGCACCCCTGCCGACGTGACGTCGCAAGACGAAATAGCTTTGTCAACAGCCGTCCGAAAGGGCTCTTTGCTTCTTGGCCGGTGGGAACCGGTCGATTTTTTCCGAAGCTGTTCCCCAGGTGCGCGGGTGGCGCATGCATGCCGCCGCTTGGCATGTATGCGATCACGGCACCCTGCGGTGCGGTCCCTGGCGCGACAGTGGATTCCGGCCCATTGCCAACAGGTCGCATACATTACAAAACGGCGTATGCGCCACCTGCCACTCGGGGCTTGCGCTATGAAACCGTGATCAACTTAGTTGTCGGCTTTGAGGTCGCTAGGAGCTTCCCGAAGTCACTGAAAATTGCCGCGTCTACTTTGTTTGTGAGGTAGATAAGGTGCTCGGGGGAATGAAACGCACACATCCTACGCATCAATGGCGGGATGCTGTTGCCAAGGAAAAAGTGAAAGCGCAGTCCTGGAATCGCGAACTGGTAGAGATGATACCCTTCTGATTTGCCACCGTAAGGGAAAACAATGGTCCTTACCAATTCTTCCTGACCCAAGTCGGAAACGCTCACCCAAACAACCGCATTAGTCGGAAAGGGTTCCTTGTCAAGGAGGAATAGGCGGAGTTCCTCTTCATACCGTTCTCCCAGGAAAGGTCGTTCTAATTCGTGATGGCCGTATTTCCAATCATGAACAGCCGCTCGCCAGATTACACTCGATGCAAAGTACGCTAGGTCCGGGACGGAGATCGATGGGATGTGAGCAGCCGCATATACTGCCAGCTCGGCGCCTTGCATAAGGGGTGTTGCTTCTTTCAAGATATTTCGAAGCCCAAAGCTGCTATGGCCTCTATAGCAGTTCTTTAGAACCCACCTCTCGCCTTTCTCATTAAATCGAGCTTCGCATTGCGAGCACAGAAGGTAATCGGAGACTTGACGTTGACTTGGCCAGGATTTCTCCTTGGTGACAATCACGTGGCTGGGGTCGCTTGAGACAAACCCGCGCACAAACCTATAGAGCGCGCGCGGCATCAAGTGGCTGTCCAAAAGGTAATCAGTGTCTTTGCACAAGCGGCAGCGGTTTTTGCTCCTGAGCATGCGGTTGAGTATACACCCGCAGGAAATTGGGCCGACTGGGGCAGGCAATACCTCAGCCGAGAAAACAGTCACGAGCGACAAGAGCAGGAGTCACGACGCGAGAGGGGCTGGGGACTGTAAGAGCGAGTCCGAAACCGGAAAGGCGGGGAGCGGGTTACAGGTGACAACAAGGGCGAGTCCGTGCGTGGCGCCGACATTGCTTTTTACGTCGGCGACCCCGGCAATCCGCCTTACACCCACGGGTCCACGGCCTGGGCGGCCGGGCGCATACATACAAGACGATGTATGCGCCACCCCCGATGCTAAATTCGCCGGAACTGCGCAGTCCTTCACCTGTCATGTTTGAAGAGCCCACGATGATGGTTGCCGTTGTCTTGCGCCCGACAATATAGATCTTCTGGTGGAATCTCACGTCTTTTGACAGTCGGACCTCAAATCTTCCACCAGAACGCTGCTGTAGCCGCAGCAAAGTGCGCAGGGCCCTTGGCTCCGTGAAACCCTGGTACAGCCCACACAGGATTCGAACTCTTCCTCGTGATGCCACCCCTTGAAGCGTTGGGAGAAGATCCTCAAGTCCTGAAAATGTAATGAAAGCTACCGCTATGCGGACATCAATCGCCCTTGGCAGTTCCGAGTTAAGTAGGTTCAGAAGAGTATTCGGTCCGCGGTTCTCGATGAATCCAACTCGGACTGGATTGGAAGCCATAATGCCTCCCACCCTTGTGCGGGTCATCCTGAACGAGACAACTCGCGTCCTTCCCCACGCGCGGGATGACGAGGGCCTCAAACCTCCTTCGTGTCGTAAACCTTCAGTACCTCGTCACCATAGTGGTTGATGACCTTGACGGCGATCTTGCCGGTTGTTGGCGGGTCGAAGGGGCGGCTGGTGGTGGAATAGAGGGCTGACCACGCGGCCTCGTCGATTTCGGCGCGCAGGGCGCGCTTGAGCTTGTCGTAAGGTTCTTCGGCACCCGTGAAGTAGGCATGGCGAACGAAGAAGCTCTCGCCGTTATAGTTCGTGTCGATGAACCAACAGGCGATGTCGTTGGTCGAGTGGCTGCGAATCTGCCCCGTTGTGGGATCGTAAATATCCAGGCCCTTGATTTTCACCACGAGCTTGCCGTCCTTTTGCGGTTTCACCTCGATGTCCGGCTCGCCAAAATACATGAAGAGATTGCCGGCGCCGGTTTTCTTCAAGAGGTCATCGCCCATCGTCAGGTCGTAGTTCATGCGGGTGGGCATCACCATCAGCTTGCCATAGCGCTTGGCTTCTTCCGAGACGTGCGGGTCAAAGGCGAAGCCGCAAACGATCAGGAGGTCGAACCCCACACCCTGGACTGCTTCCTTGGCGGCCTCCTTTACTTGATCGAGGCCCACCGTGCCATGTTCGGGACCGATCGAAACGGCCACGCGCCGCGTCTTGCCGTCCTTTTCCGTATATTCGCCCGAGGCGTGAATCCAGGTCCCGGCGAAGGACTCCAACCGGTCGAACCTCAGGCGCTCGTTCTTGAAAGTGTTCTGTACGCCCGCCTTTTTCAGGTTGTCGATAATCATTGTGGCGAATTGCCCGTCCGACGATTCCCTGCGAGCTTCGGCTTCGGAGGCGGGGCGTTCCTCTTCGGTCGAGAGCAGGCGATAAGGCGAGAGACTATCCACGGTAAAGGGACCAGTGACGCGAATCTTCTTGGGGTCCTCATAAGGCTGGTCGTAGAGGAGTTCGGTATCGGCGTGGCGGGCGATGGCGGCGTCGATCTGCTCGCGCGTCATGCCTTTGTTGATGTCCGGATTGTTGGCGATGGATTTGAGCGTAACGTGCGGCACGCGCTTATAGACGAAGCCCTTTTTAATGTCTTGTAGGGGCGCCCCTTGTGGGCGCACTTGGGCGGGCACAGGGCCCGCCCCTACGATCTGACCCGTGATTTCCATTTCTTTTTGAGTGCCTTCTTGCGAATCGGCCAGCAGGTAGTAAGGGAATTTGGCGGCCATCAAACGCGTACGGGCGAGGGCGAGGGCCACGCGGCTAGTGTCAATCGTGATCCAGCGCCGCCCCCACTGCTCCGCGACAAAAACCGTCGTGCCGCTGCCGCACGTCGGGTCGAGCACAAGGTCGCCAGGGTCGGTCGTCATTAGGGTGCATCTCTCAACTACCGTCGGGTTGGTTTGGACAACGTAGACCCTGTCAGTCGCGCCCGCCGTGTCGGTCCAAGTGCTGTCAAGTTCCACTCCGGTAAAATCCTGAAGGTAGCGTAAGTACGACAGTCTCTCTCCTTGACCAACCAGGCGCCCCGCAAGCCCCAGTTGCCTCATTCCCTCTCTCGTCGTTGTCCATCCCCGCGCCCCAGGAGGAAGGTATGATTTTCCGTCCAGTTCCACCGGGAAGTACATTGCGGTCCCAGGACCTGACGGTCGTCCTTGACGTTGAGAAGTGACATCACCCAAACGGTAAGGCCTGGCACCTGCTGGAAGTGGGGAGGAGCCAGATATTTCATCACCTGTCAGCCTCCGCCGCTGACCATCTGATAGCTCGACATACTGGTACATACCTCCGCTCTCGCCGCCGAGCGCTTTTTCCAAGTGGATAGTACGGTATTTCAGGACGTCGGAATCCTTGGCGTACCAGAGGATGTAATCTGTGGTCACAGGTAGGTATTTCGCCGTCTGGCCAGATGTTTTGGTGTAGTTTATTACCGCGACGTAGTTCTCAGCTCCGAACGATTCGTCGAGAAGACACCGCACCAAGTGGACATTTTCATCGCCGATTTGGACGAAGACGCTGCCGCTTTCGGTGAGCAATTCGCGGGCGGCGGTAAGGCGGTCGCGGAGATAGGCGAGGTAGGAGTGGATGCCGAGCTTCCACGTGTCGCGGAAGGCACGGATTTGTTCGGGCTGGCGCGTCATGTCCTCAGCTTTGCCGTCCTTCACATCTCGCTTGCGGGTTGACACCTGCCAATTTGAGCCAAAATTAATGCCGTAGGGCGGGTCAATGTAAATCATCTGGACCTTGCCCTTGAGCCCTTCTTTTTCGGCCAGCGAAGTCATGACCAGCAGCGAATCGCCCAGGATCATGCGGTTGGCCCAGTTCTGCTCGTGATGATAGAAGTCAATCAACTCTTCAAACTGGATGCCGTTGAAATCGGAGAACAGGTCGGCCTGGCCAGGCTGTCCTTCCTTGGCGGTCCTCCGGAAGTCTTCGATAAGCGCCTGGGGATGAATTTTCTCCTGAATGTAAATGGGCACCACGGGCATTTCGAGGTCTCGCGAATCCTGCTCGTCCTTGCCCTTCCAAACCAGTTGCGGGTCAAGCGAAGGGTCGCGCGGGTAGAGCATTTTCTTCGGCTGCTTTTCATCCTCCGCCACAAAGTCCCGCAATTCTTCGGTGGGAATGTTCGCTCGCTTGTCCTTGTGCTTGATGGTGGCGACCTTACCGCCTGGTTCTTTATTTCGCGTCATGAGGCTATTCCGATCTTGGCTTTGCTTGCTTAGCGACTCTGACTATAGCGTCAAGCTTCTCTTTGATCTCGTGATCCAACTTGTCCTTGGGCATGAGGCTGGCAAGGATGTGATACTCGGACTTGCGCAATTGGAGAGGTAACTTTAGCTTCTCATAGAACTTCTTGAACAGCGGGTCGAGAAACTCGTCGCTTGCCTTAATGTCCGGAGACCACGGACCGGGCTTGTCGAGGGTCCTCAATGCCTCAGTCACTTCTGTAATGGCTTCGCGCATGGCCTGCTCACGTTGCTGGCTCTCCGCACGGCCGAACAGGTCATCGGGCAAATCGTGCCGCGCGTGGGCAAGCAAAACGTCCTCCGTGCAGAAGTAGTTCTCGATTTCCCGGCGGCTCCACATTGTTTCCTCGAGTGGCCCGCCGATTTGCAGCTCTTTTTCGAGCCGGTCAAAAATGGCAATCCCGACAAGGTCGTTTTTTGCTTCTCGCAGGCCAAAGAAGTGCTCTCGGACGCGCTGGGGTAGGTTCGTCTCGACGTAGTGCACGAATGGCCTTTCCAGGCACTGCTGCGCATCGTGGTCGAGCGTCTTGGCAAAGGTCCGCAGGATAGAAAGATCGGTAGGGCTTTCCAAATACAGAACCCATCCGGTCTCCTCGGCCTGAAGGTAGTGGTCGAACCCGATGTCACGTAAGGCCTTCAAGACCTGAGAACCCCGGTCGTCCATGCGATGGGGCCTACCCACAAAGGCAATCACCACATCGCGACCTGCTGCCTCGTTGAGCACTACTTCGGAATGGCTGGCGGCGATGATCTGCGAGCCTTGTTCTTCGGCCACCTGGGTCAGGAGGTTGTAAGTCTGGCGCTGGCGCAGGATTTCCAGGTGGGCATCCGGTTCGTCAAGCAGGAGTACCGAGCGAGGGTTTGCGTAGAGGTGGGCAAGCAAGAGCAATGTTTGCTGCAGGCCGCGTCCCGAAGAGGAGAGATCGAGCTTGCTGCCCGCCTCTTGGTACGCCATGGTGATTTCGCTACGCTCGGCGGTGAACTGAGGTTCCAAAAGACCCACACCGAAGAGTTCGCGAATGTGTGTCACCAGATGTTCCCACTGGCCATTCCTCTTCTCGTAGATTTGATAGCAGAGATTCCGCAGCACCTGGGCCGTTTGCCCCTGGCCGATGAGCACGCCGATCTCGCCCGGCTGTTTTACGAATTCGCGGTCCGCCAATCCCGACATGGGCGGAAGGAAGGCCACGCGCAGGTCTCCCACCTCGTCCGGCACGGGCATGCGCTCCTGGCCACGGCTCGTTCCGAGTGGCCGGCAGTAAAAGGATTCCTCGTTCGCATAGTCGAATTCCAGGCCGCAGGACCAGGGCTTTTCGCGGGTAACGCCAGTCACGATAAGTTCGACCCGCACGTTTTGCGTCTTAGGGGACCGCTTGCCGTCCTTCTCGACCTGTGTCACATCCCGCACGTGCAACTCTCGCCACAGAAGGTTGGCGTGGGGAACTGGAATGGAAACCAGGTCGCGGCGGTTGATGGTAACTCCCGGGCGTTTCTCAGGAGACGGTTTTCCCTTGCGCTTCTCGTTCCAGCGTCGGAGGCCGATGTCCCACAAGGCGAGCGCCTGCAAGACCGTCGTCTTGCCGGAATTATTGGGCCCGATGAGGACAACGGCTTTGCCAAGCTCGATGTCCACATCAGCGAAGCGTTTGAAGTTGCGGATTTTGATGCTCGTCAGCATTCGGACATCGCCTTCCTGATGGTGTTCGCGGCGTCCCAGGGGTCGGAAATTTCGATGAACCCCCAGCGCCCGAATCCGCCGTGGTTATTCACCGCCGGGACCCACAGATCGTGTGCCGTCGAAACCTTGACGGCCTTGTGTTTCCTCGATTCGCCGCTCTCTTCCGAGCGGGCTTCGAGCGATCGCCAAGCTACGGTCGCGAAGCCTTTCCAGAAGCTTGAGCTTTTCGGAAAAGGAAAGCGCTCGGAGCCGCCGGCGCGTGGCGCGTTTGCTTTCCAAAACTTTGCGCATCCAATCGCTCATGGATTACCTCGAAGGAATTTAACTCCAAACTGCTCCCATTTCTCAAGCAGTCCATGCCTCTTGAGGATTGGGTCGAGCTTGTCCGCGTCCAGAACTCCGGCTTCAACGAATTGCAGCATGCGAGCGAAATCTTTCGCGCGGGCTGTCTTAAGGGCCATGGCGACCAGATGCTCGGCGGTGATCACCCGCGTCGGAACTCCTTCCACTTCGGTTTCGACGGCCTGCTGGAGCGCTTCCTCCTCCAGAGCGTCGCCGGGAGGAAGAAACTGCACCGGCCATCCTTCGATGATCAGGTATTCCTTCTCGGTTTTATAGCCGCGCGGAGTGAGGTAGTCGTAGATCGGCGCCAGCGTGAGCAAGGGGCTTCCTTGGGGGTTCTTCAGTGATACAAAAATATCAATATCCAGAGTCGCTGAGGGCTCGAGATAGAAGGTCGCTCCCACCGCCCCGCCGATGGCGTACTTGCCAATATGCCCCTCTGCTTGCATCCGATTGATGATTTCGAGAGTGGCTTTCATCGCGAACCCTGACGAGTGAGAATCGTATTCCTCGCATCCCACGGGTCGGAAATCTCGATAAAACCCCAGCGACCGAACCCGCCGTGGTTGTTGACCGCTTCGACCCAAAGGTCGCGTGCTGTTGAAACCTTCGCCGCCTTGTCCTTGCGCGCCTCACCGCTGACTTCGACGATGAGGTTCAAGTAATTCTCCCGGCCGTGCCCGCTGTCCAATCGAACGATAAAGTCGGGCACATAATTGTGCTCTTCGCCATTGATCGTGTAAGGAATTGTGAAGCCAAGGTTTTGGTTCTTGACGTAGCAGATCACCTCATCCATATCTTCCAAAGTCTGCGCCATCTTCTGTTCCCAGGATTCGGTATCGGCCACCACAAAATTGATGTGGCATTTGTCTTCGCGCGTGGCGTAAACGTTGCGGGTGGTGTCAAAGTCCACGTAGCGGGTGGAACCCACCGCATCGTAAGGCCGGAGAATGGGCTTCAGGATTTTCTCCTGGTGGGTCGAGGCCACGATGGCCTTATAAATGCGATCGGCAGCATCGTGCGCCAATTCTATCAAGAGCAGCATTTGCGGGAAGGTGTTATCCTTGCAGGTGACGCACTCGGTGAGCCAGCGGCGCGTGATGCTCAAAATCTGCGGGAACATCCAGGGCTTGGTGTTGCCGGCGTCGTCGCGGAAATACTTCTCCAGCACCAGCTTGGCCAGGAGGAAAGCTACCTCCTGTTCCCGCTTCCTGTGGAGGTCGTCAAGCGTGTGGATGCTCGTCTCCCCCACGATAGGCGCATTTTCAGTGCGGGTGGGGACGTCGGCCGTAGAAAGCGCTTGCCTCGATTGCTCCGAAAAGACCACGGCCAGGCGCTCGCCAGAAAAATCGAACCTGTAACCCAACAAGCGCGGGAATGCGATCTCGTAAGCGATCCGGTCTTCCAGCGCCCGCACTCTTTTCGGCGGGGGCCCTGGCTTGGGGTCCTTGGCTGAACCGGCAGCAGGGATGAAAGAGAATGGAACCCCATAAACTTCGGCGTACTCAGTGGGAAAAGCCTGGAACTCAAACTGATGGCGGTTGACCTGAACCCTGGAGGTCTCCGGGACATAACTTCTTCTTCGCAACCCGCGTCCGACGACCTGCTCGCACAATAGCTGGGTGCCAAAAGCCCGCACGCCGAGGATGTGAGTGACGGTGTTGGCGTCCCAGCCCTCCGTCAGCATGGAAACGCTGACTACGCATTTCACGTGCTCGCCCAGCTTGCCGGGCTTGCCTACGGTATTCATGACCTCGCGCAACAGATCTTCATCCGTCAGTTTCTCAGTATCACGACCGGGGAAACGCACCCGATACTCAGCCTTGAATTCTTCGATTTGCACTTTGGCGATCTTCTTGAATTCATCGCTCATGGCCTCGCCGCTTTCGAGTTGCTCGCTGTCAATGAGTACGGTATTGGGGCGGCTGAGCCATTGTCCGCCTTCGACGTTGCTGAGGATGGGGAGTTGGCCCGGAACCAAGACCGTCTTGTTGTTGGCGAGTTGCTTTTCCCATCCTGAGATGTAGTCGAAGACCAGCTTGGAAACGTTCGTGTTGTTGCAAACTACGATGAATACTGGCGGCGTCTGGCCGTAGACACGCGCTTCCGCGTTCTGCTCCCATAGCCGGTAATACTTCTCGTAGTTGCCGTACAGGCTGTGGAGGGCGCCCTGCAACTCCTTAGGGAGCTTGGGTTCGCCGCTGACAGCTTCGGTTCGGCGGCCCTTGCGCGGGAGATGCTCGCGGATGCGCAGCCAGATGTCCCGGTAGGTTGGTTGCTCGCCCACCATGCTGTCATCCGCGACCGGAACCCGTGGCACTTTGACGATGCCACTTTCGATTGCGTCGATGAGCGAAAAGTCCGCAACGACCCACGGAAAGAGTGTCCCCTCCGAGTAGCCAGACCCGCGAAGGAAGAAGGGTGTAGCGGAGAGATCGTAAACAACCTTGACCCCCAGTTTGGCCTTTACCGCTTCGAGGCCGGAAATCCAGATGCGGGCTTCCTCATCGCGTTTCTGGGCTTCCACGCGCTCGTCGCCCGTGAGCTTCTCTTCTTCGCCCCCTACTCGACGGCGGTAGCAGTGGTGCGCCTCGTCGTTGATCACCACGATGTTCTTCTTGCTGCCCAGTTCGCGGCAGACGCGGCGAACCATCTGGTCGGGCGTTTCCGTGAAGGCGCTCGTTTCCGCTCCCCTATTGAGAATCTGCTTGGTGAGCTTTCCGGCAGCGGTATGTTCCCGGGGGATGAAGGCGTGGAAGTTGGTAATGATGATTTTGGCCTTCTGTAGTTCTTCCATCAATTCGGGGGGGAGCAGGTCACGCTCGCAGTAGTAGTTCTGTGGGTCGTTTGGCAGCAGGACGCGCAGGCGGTCGCGGATGGTGATGCCAGGAGTAACGATCAGAAAAGCATCCGAGAAGCGCGCGTCCTGAGGATTGGCCAACTTATTCAAGGCGTGCGAGGCGATGAGCATCGCCATAACGACGGTTTTCCCACTGCCGGTCGCCATCTTGAAGGCGACGCGGAAGAGGAGCGGGTTGGCGTCTTCGTTCCCTCGCCGGAGATCGTTTTCAATCCAGGCGTCGCCGTACTTGCCCGCGACTTCAGTGATGTAGATGGCCGTTTCGGCAGCTTCGATCTGACAGAAGAAGAGCTTCTTATCGCGTTGGGGATTGCACCAGTAGTCCAAGAGCTGCGCAGTTGTTTTCGTTAGCCCGAGGTGGCCGCCCTGCCGCCACTTTTCGACTTTGGCGCGAACCTCGTTGATAAATTTGTTCTCCTCGACGCGGTCCTGGGTCCATTCCGTGTGGAGGACAAGTTGCTTCCCCCTCTTCTTGGGTTTGGCGATGGGGATGAAGTAAGAGCTGACGCGCCGCTTCCCAACGATCTCGTTGGTGATTCCCTCATCCGTGAACTTGAAGTGCCGCTTTGGCTCGTCGAACGGAGAGTTGATGACCGGGTTTTCGATGACAACCTGCTTCATCGGTGTCCTCGTGGGGTCTAACAACGTTTGGGGAGCATTTTACTAGTTCTTCATCCTGCATGCCAGAGCTGATTTGCTACCCCAATTCGCCGATAAGGTTGTCGAATACAATAGGCCCTGGGTTCGGAGCGCGGGAGGTTAGCGCCGACGGGCCATGCCGAGCGTAGCCGCCTTGCGTTTCGTAGGCGATGAGAAAGGTGTGCGGGGCACGGGGATAGTTCATCAGGAGGTCTTGGAAAGCAAGGTCTCGGAGGAGGGTCATGGCGCCCGTAAAATTCTTCCGAAGCTGGGCGGGAAGCTCCTTCGCGTACTTGGCCAGGTCACCGGCGGGAATGTACGCCGCGAACATTTCGCGCGCTTCTGCTGACATTTGCTTGTCGATGCGGTGGAGACGCTT
>Ga0116107_1001444_pt1 | contig 14069 bp, 12 predicted proteins | sample June2015DPH_6_10_FD_88969 | JGI IMG/M metagenome (GOLD analysis project Ga0116107, IMG submission 88969) | Peatland microbial communities from SPRUCE experiment site at the Marcell Experimental Forest, Minnesota, USA - June2015DPH_6_100 | ecosystem: Environmental > Terrestrial > Soil > Wetlands... | reverse complement strand
GTCAACGCCTGGATTCACCGCTACAACACCCGGCGCCCGCACTCGGCCCTCGGCTACGTCAGCCCCGCCGAGTACCGCGCCCAACAAGGACTCAAGGTGGCTTGACTATGGGGGAGCACTACATCGCGGTTGTTGCTCTTCAGATAGGCTCCAATTCCCTTCAGGTAGTCCTCGAGCCGTAGGCTCTTCCGAAACCACTTCGCCGCCCACGTCGGGATCAGCGGGATCTCTTCGTGGACGTAGAACGCCCTGTCGTCCGCGTCCCAGCAGACGTCGGGTTCGAGCGCGTTCGCCCCCGCCTCAAGGCACCGGATCGCCTCCCCGACCGAGTTGGGGTTGTGGCCGATCAGGTAGAACTTCCGCATTGCGGCACCTCCAATCGGTACGTCCGTCACCGGCCAGAGAAGACTGTGGTGCGGTCATCGCCCAGTCCTTCAAGCACGGATCTCAACTCGGCCCCTGTGTCGGGCTCTTGGTCCCCGCAGGTGATGCCAACGGAATGTGGGACTGTAAAGCCGCATCGAACTTGGCCGCAAGCGCTGCGAATCCGGCGTTGTTCGGGTGGAGTTCATTGGCCCAGTCGTCCTTGGTTTGCAGGGTCCCCGTGAGGTCAACATGGAAAAGCGAGCCTAGGTACTTCTGCTCAAGAGCGACTTGCATGTCGTTCACCGCCTTGATGAACGGGACGAGGATGTCGTGTCGTCGCTTGAGATCTGCTGGGTTGCTATTCGGGTAGTTCTTCGCGCTGAACGTCGGATCGAACCACGGTCCAACCCTCCAACCAAGAAACGCGATGACGCCACGCCCGTCGGGCCACGGGTAGTCGTAGCCATGAACGAAGATTGGCATCGTGATGCCCGCATCCTTGGCGGCAGTGAGCGCATGCTCGATCATGAACTCGTAGGCTGTCAGGAAGGTCTGCGACACCACGGCCTCGACCACATTGGCGTTCACCGCGGACAGGCCGGACTGCGCGTTGTTGAGGAAGGAGAAGAACTCGTCGCCCGCGACATCGTTGCCGCCGGCCGAAAGCAGCAAGCCTTGCGGCTTCTCAACCCCGATGCGGTGGACCAATTCCGCAATGCGCGACGGATCGTCCGACTGTAGCGGCCCAAGCGGAAGACCCCACATCTCGCGGGGCACGGACCCGTAGGCCTCATCGTTCAACGTCGAGCCCGCAACCGCAATGTTCACGATGGTGTGACCGTGGTTCGAGTGCAGGCAGTCGATCAGGTCAGTCCCGAGCGGGTAGTCGAACCACGAGTCGCCGTGGGCCAAGAGCTTGAATGCTCGGTGGCCTGGGGCGAGTGCCGCAAGCAGAGGGCCCGATGCCGGCACGCTGGTGTGCCCGCGGATTGCCTGTCGTGCACCATGAATGTCGTTCAGCGCGGCTCCCTTATCGGTTATTTCCTGGCGAATCTCTGCAAACGTCGTTCTGGCATTTGGCATCGTGTGACTGTCCTTCCTGTCGCCGTTTACGCTAGTCCGACCGCTCCTGGTACCGGCCCCTACGCCGGTTCACCTGCACCTCGCCTTGCATCACCGGCGGGAGGGGATCATTCCGGCCCCGGCGTCAACAGCGGGAGCTTCGCCGATCTTCGTTGAGGTCGCGCTCTTCGGCGCCAGCTCGGCATCGATGACGGCCTTGAAGGCTTCCAGCGGCTGCGCTCCGGAAAGGACCTGGCCGTTGATGAAGAAGGTCGGCGTGGCGCTCACGCAGATCTCCTCACCCATCCTGACGTCGTCGAGCACGAGCGTCGATGTCGCGCCGGAGACCAGACACTCCTCGAAGCGGGGAACATCGAGCTTGATCTCGCGTGCGTACCCCTTCAGGTCGGCGACTTCCAGCTGCGGGCTGGCCTCGAAGAGCTTGTCGTGCATCTCCCAGTACTTCCCCTGGTCGGCGGCGCAGTGGGCCGCCTCGGCAGCCTTCGGAGCGAGGTCGTGCGACGGGAGCGGGTAGTCGCGGTAGACCAGCTTGATCTTCCCTCGGTACTCCACGGTCTCCAGCAGTCTCTTCACCGTCTCCTCGGCCCGGACGCAGTAGGGGCACTGGAAGTCGGAGAACTCGACGATCGTGATGGGGGCGGCGTCTGAACCCTTCGACGGACCCTTCTGAATGCCTTCATTCTGGCCGACAGATGGAGGAACCGTATAGAATCGTGGACACGCCATCTCCTCGGTGGCGGGGTCCAAAGCGGCGAAGAGGCAGGTTTCATCGTTACAAACCAACCCCGACCACATGCCACCCAGCCGTTTCACTGTAAAGGCAGCCACGGCCGTGCAGCCGAGTTGCTCACCCTCGCGCTCGTTTACAACCCGCCAAGCACAGTTCTTGGCCTTGCAGCAGAACTTTGGCGCGCATTGGTCCGCGAGCTCCTTGTCCTTCATGCATTCGGCGACCGCCGCCTTGATCTCCGGCGCATCCGGATAGAAGACCTTCGCCTCCGTGTTGTTGCAGGCCAATGTCCCGCCGGGCTTAACCTCCATCTTGATCGCCTCGGTCTTGGTACAACACATCTGCTCGCCGGGCTTGAGCGCCAGTGTGTGCTCCTTTCGGTCGGCAGTCACGCAGAACCCCGTGTTCGGTCTGCGCTTACGCACAATGCAGTGATAGAAGCTTTCACAGTCGCCTAGGTAGGACCCCTCGGCAAGAACGTTGTCGCAACGGTGTTCGCGACCCTCTGATATCGCTGGCATCAGCAGCAGGCCGATGAGAAGCATCGTCGAAGCACTCGTCTTGGTCATAACCACGTCCCTTTCACGATCACGTACATCTGCGGCGGGGGCGTCAGGGCGGGCTGCCCTGGCGCGCCGAACGCCAGCAGAGGAGGCGCCAACAAACCAAACAGGATCTTGCAAGTCATGCGATCCTCCGATCCTGTCCGCCTTCGTGCCATATCCCGAGTTCGCTCAGCTTCATGGTGACGCCTCTCCTACTAGTGAAGGCTGAATCGTCTGCAAGCGATGTCGCCACCCGCGGGAACGCTATTCGTCGAAAAACAGTTTGTCTGATTGCAGACCAGCTTAAACCCCTGGTCGACCGTATCAAAGTACATCACCGCGAACGCTGAACATGCAATTTGTTCGTTCCGGTCCTCATCGGGATTCTTCAAGGCTACGCATGGCTTGTCGTCATAGATGGTGAGCCTGTCCGCGTGCTTCTGCTGCCGAAGCTCGTCGCGCCAGTTGAAGCTCGTCTCTTCCGACACGCAACACGCTTGTGATCGGGGAGTCAGCTTGTCCAGGATCCAATATTGGTGCTTGCCGCACACGAGCTTCTGATCTGACCTGAGGTTCCTCACCTCGCTCACGTTCTTCGGATCGATAACTTGGTCGGCGGTGGCGCACATCTGCTCGCCGAGCTTCAACTTCTCTTCCACACACTTTGCGGCGGTACAGGCCGTAGACACCCCCGGATCAGAGATGTTGCAGCCGGCCTCTGCACAATTTGTGAATCGCCCAGTCTTGACATCATCACAATTCCAGTCAGCATAGCTTTGTGTGCAAAGGAATGCGGTGATCGTCAGAATCCCAGCGATCACGATCCCGCTGGTGGTTGTCCTGGCGGCGGTCGATGCAGCAGACGCTCGCCTCGTGAGGTCGTTCATCATAGTGTCCTCCTTCGCACTCGTTTTGGTCATGACTGCCCTCCTCTTCAAGATCCTCCGAAACCCGACGGCGGAAGCGGCGCATACCATTCAAGCTGATGGCCGATCGAGATCGTGGTCACTGAAGGCCTCGCCCTCACCGCGCCCGGCACTCGAGGACGGAAACCACACCGCTAATGTAGGCGACCTGGTCGCGGGCGAGGAGGAGCTCGTTGCGGCTCGAGTCGAGCATCGTGGTCGCATTCGGCGTGTAGAAGACCCGGCACGCGTCCGCCCCCGTCCCGATCTGCTGGCAGATCTGCGCCCACTGGGCCTCGTTGTCCTTCAAGGTGGACTGCGCCTGCACGAGCCAGCCACGAGCCGCCTGCAACGCGGCGGCGACGCTCCCCGCCCGCTGGATCGCCCCGTCGATGTTCGAGGGCTGCGCCATCTGCCGGACCTGCGGCGTTTGGATCGCGGACCAGTCGGGCGGGATGGGGTTGCATATACCGCCCGTGGCGCCAACACCGGAGGCGCCGGGCACTGATGGCGTGATCCCCAGTGAACTGGTGTCGCCGTGGCGGATCTGCTTTCCATTCGCAATGGTCTGGCCGAGGTTGCCGATCGCTGAGCCGAGTTGGTTCATCATCTCGGCCCTGAAGGCGCGGTCGTCTTCCCTGTCGGCCGCCGCCTGGGCCTCGACTCGCTGGCGCTCCGCGGCGGCGCGGGCCTCGGCCAGCTGGCGTTCGGCGTTGTCCTGCGCCTCCTTGCGCTTGCGGAAATCCTCGAAGGCAAGCTGGTCCTGCGCGGCGCGCGCAGTGTCCGCGTCCGCGTCGATCCCGCTCACCCCCTCGCCCGAGGCGATTTGGACGAGACCCCCGGTAGAAAGGGACGCGTCGGCTGCCAGCTCCGCTCCCTGCGTCCCCGGCCCGGGAAACCCAAGTGACCCGAGAGAAGAGACGGTCGCATGGGCAGCGGCCGTGTCCCGGACACATCGAAAGCCGATCTCTTCGTCGACAGTCGTCGGCAAGTCGCCGCCCCTCTGTGAGACTCGGATTGTCGCGGACAACTGCTCAAAGCCCCCGCCACGAATAACCCGCTTCTCACCGGACGGAGGCCCAATTGGGTTCACCGCGAAACCCGCCTGGTAGTAGATGTTGGAGTACCAATCGCTGCACCACTCCCAGACGTTCCCGAGCATGTCATACAGGCCAAAGGCATTCGGGGCCTTGGTCCCAACCTCGTGCGGGTGATTGCCGTTTGCCTCGATCAGTTGGAGATACGCTTTCCAGTCCTTCTTTGCCTTGATGTAGAAGAGGTCCGTCGCATCGATCTTCGCGTTCCCCGCGTCGTCGGCGTACCAGGCGATCTCGTCGAGGTCGCCGTAGCGGAATGCGGTACTCCCGGCGCGAGCCGCGTACTCGTACTCGGCCTCGGTCGGCAGGCGCCCTCCCACCCAAGTACAAAACACCACCGCCTGGTCCCACGTGACGTTGACGACCGGTGCCGCTGGGCCGCCCCACGATTGCTGTGTCCGCAAGGGTGTCCCCGAGGCCGCGGCGTACTTCTCGAATTGCGCGACGGTCACCTCGGTCGGGTTCATCTCGAACGGGCGTGTAATCTTCACGAGGTGGGCCGGCATCTCGTCGTCGCTACACCTGTCGCTCGGCGAGCACCCCATCTGAAACTCTCCCGCCGGGATGCTGTTCCATCTGAGGCCCAAAGTGTCGGCGCCCTTTAGCCCCTTAACCCTAGCTGCAAGGGAAAGCCGAACGACTTCCTGCGCGCCCTCCCCGACCTTGACGTCGAATCCTGCCGCGACGCGGGCGTCATCCTTCGCGACCACTCGGACGACGTGCCGCCCGGGTGCGACGGCCAGCTTCTGGTAGGCGGGAGCCTCCGCCGTTCCGCCCGGCAGCTCCGCGGCCTTCTGGCCGTCGATCTCGAGCAGCGCGGGAGCGTCGGAGATGAACAGTAGAGCACTGGCCGTGGCACCCGCAGCGCCGCCTGCCGCCGCCCCGAACTCCACCTTTACGACCATCTGTTCAGCGGAGGTGACCTTGATGACCTTCGACCACTTCTGGCCGTCCGGCGTGACAGCGTCGAGCAGGTGCTCGCCGAACGGAACCTGGACCTTCTTCGGCCCGCTGCCGTCGAGCGAGGCCAGCACGTCGCCGTCGAGCTTGACGGTGCAGGCAACGTCGGAGGCGAGGAGCACGTGGCCCGTCGCCGCCTTCGGCTTCGCGGTCTGCTCCTGAGCGTCTGCGTACCGCGCCCCGAAGCTCACCATTGCTGCGACGAGCAGGTACACGCCCAGACTCAGTGCCAATGTCTTTCTCATCCTCTACCTCCAGCCGCGCCTGTAAGAACCACGTGTGCGGAAAGGCGACGCGTGATCGGTCGGCCACGTCGGCGCTTCCATATCTCAAAGCTGACGGGCCGCGAGAGAGGTGACCCGGCACACGGTGGAATCACCTGTCCCCACGTCGCTTGGTCGGGGTGATCCTCATACCGTCACTTCTTCGTCAAGATTATGGGCGGGTCGCCTTTTTCCTTCAGGTCCCACGGTGCCTCCACGCGAAGACCGTTCTTCCCGTCGTCTTCAATTGAGAGCAAATATTTGGCCCTATCGTTCAGGTCACCACAGTCGCGATTGAAGTAGCAAATTCTGCCAACCATTTCGCGAGCGACCCACGCGTCACCTTTTCCTAGACGAAGGCGCCCAGAAAGCTTGGTGTTTGTCTGATTGTAGTTGCCAGGAAAATAACAGTGATACTCAAATGTGAACTCCGGATATGGCCCTGCTCCGTTGACCTGAAGGTCTCCGAGTGCCTTGCAATCGCCCCTCTTGCCCTTACTCTGCCAGTGGCCGACAAGGCGCTGGACAGCCGACACCGGCGGTGGGTCGCCGGCGTCCTCAACGGGGATCCGGTAACGCACGACGAACTTGCCCTCCGAGCGCAATTCGACGGTGAGATCCGAGACGTTCCTGGGTACCTGACCCAGTTGCACTTCCTGCATCCAACTGTCGCCGTTGGACGATAGGTTCTTCAGAGTACCCGACTCGTTGGTTAGCTCTTGATGTTTCTGGTCAAAGACCGCCACGTCGTACGGCACCTCTTGCACGGCCGCCCCAGGCGCTGCCGGCGGCTTGATTTTCAAGATGAGCGCATATGCGTCACCAGAAACGAGCGCCGGTGGCACACCCCACTCGTAAAGCGACTTCCACGTGCCGACTTCAGCTTCTTCGACGCGCCAGCCAAACCGCGGGAATGCCGCAGTTGGCGTCTCCGACGCTTGCTTCTCGATGGCGTAGTCGATCCTGGGGCCGAGATCTTCGGCCGTTGGGCGGTCGCTTTCGGGCAGCCCGGCCGCCTGGGCCTTCTCGAGCGCCTTCTTCGCCGCGGACGGCCGCCCGAGGTTCAACTCGGCCTCCGCGAGGCGCAGGAGCGCCCGCGACTGGTCCGGCACGATCGCGAGGATCTCCTGGAGCTTCTTCCTCGCGATCTCCCAGTCCCGGTTCTCGATGGCGATGAGGGCGATCTTGTAGAGCGATTCGGCCTTCGCCCGATCCTGGTCGGTGGGCTCCGCTCCGCGAGCCAAAACCGGCACGAGCAAGGCGACGCAGAGAGTGAGAAGAACGGTGCGACGGACTGATGGGATCAACATGGTGGCTCCTTGACGTTATCCAGGCCGGATCAGGGATCCGAGGCCGGCCCTCGTTGGCTCGATGACCCTGAGCGTCAGCGTGAATCCCGTTTCAACGAGACCTTCTCCCACTGAAGTTCGCCGTTCGGCTCCAAGCTAAGGTCCACGTACTGAAAATGAAAGCACTCCCAAACGAGCCGCATTGAGTCGAGGTTCTGACATTCGCGGGTCCCGAAATCCATGTCCCACTGACCGCCACCAACACGATAGAGGTAACCTTTGGTCGTGTAGTACCGATGGATTAGGTCGCCCGCTTTCTCCTCTTCGACAAGCACGAACTTAGGCCTCTGCTGTTCCGCCGATATTTCGAGCGTTACGTAGAATTTGATCGAACTCTCTTTCCATCGTCCCTTCCAGGTTCCGAGGATCTTCTCATAGCCTTCCCCACCTACCGGACCCTGCTCGACTGACCCCTCCAGCTTGAGAAGCAGATGCCCGGCAGCTCGCACCTTCAGCGTGAACGTCGAGCTGTTCGCATCGACTATCGGCTTCAGCGGGAAGTTAACGGCGGCCTGAAGACTCCTCCAGTCGCCCTGTTTCGTGACTTGTTCCTCCTCCGACCAGATTTCGTTGTTCTTCGAATCAAAGAGCACTATTTCCCATGTGATCTTCTGTTCGGCCCCCGTGGACCCGGGCGTTTCCACATAGATCAAGACCGTACCGTTCTGGTTCGCGGGAAACCGATAGGGCTTTTTGTATAGATTGGTGAATGCCGAATAGGATGAAAAGAACACAAAGTCGCCTTTCGTTACCTTCCAGCCGACATCCGGCACGAATGGATTCACGGACTCATCGGCTTGCTTTGCCAGCGCATATTCGAGGCGTGGCTCGAGTTCGTCAGCGATCAACCGATCGCTGTCATTGAGGTCGCCCCTTCGCGCCTTGTCGAGGTAGGCTTTGGCCTGAGTTGGCTTCAGCAATTCTGACTTTACCTGTGCCATTCGCAGATTCGCCTTCGGCTGGTCTGGAAACATCACTAGAATGTCCTTCAACTTGGCCTCTGCCATCGACCAGTCCCGCTGGTCAATGGCGATTAGCGCGACCTTGTAGAGCGACTCGGCCTTCGCCCGATCCTGGTCGGTGGGCTCCGCTCCGTGAGCTACAACCGGGAGGAACAGGGCGACGCAGAGCGTAAGAAGCACGGCGCGACGGACGGATGACATCGACATGCTCACTCCCTTGCTTTCTCCAGGCCGAACCATTTAAGCTAGTCGCTGGCGATCTGCAAAAGAGAGCGTGCGGAAAGAGCGGCGCTCAAGCGGCCAGATTGATGCGTGCATGCCTCAGAGCCGACGCGCCCCAACAGTGGGACCTCAACGCTCATCGTTGCGCCCCGGAACCTGAACCAGTGGCTTGAGCCTGATTATCGCCAAGCGGATCGAGCACATTCGAGCCGACGACAGTCATCACGCCTCGGCACTTCATCGCCCCGTGATCGCGCATCGGGGTGCCGTGGTCCCCGGCGTGGAAGGCGAGTTCGCACACTGGCAGCTCACCTGTCCTCACCTCGGGCTGTTCGTGAGAGCTTCATGGCGTCACTGCTTTGCCAAGATCAAGGGCGGGTAATAGTCTGGCTTGGAGTCCCACGGAACGTCCACGCGAAGACCGTTCTTCCCGTTGTCTTCAATCGAGAGTTTGTAGACCCCGACGGTTCTGTTCAGGTCGTAACAGTCATTATGATCACAAATTCTGCCAACCATCTCACGAGCGACCCACGCGTTGCCTTTTCCGGGACGGAGACGCCCAGAGAGGTTGGCATTGATGTAGGTGTAATCGCCATCGCCGTTCCGATATTTGTACGTAAACTCGGGATACGGCCCTGCTCCGCCGACCTGAAGCTCTCCTTCTTCCTTACCAAGATTGGTCTTGCGGTTCTTACCCTGCCAGTGGCCAGCGATGCGCTGGACAGCCGACGCCGGCGGCGGGTCGCCGGCACTCTCGACAGGGACTCGAACGCGGACAACGAGCTTGCCCTCCGAGCGCAGTTCGACCGTGAGCTCCGAGACGTTCTGCGGTACGTCACCCAGTTGCACCTCTTGCAGCCAACCGTCTCTGTCCTTCCGGTTCCTCAGGGTACCCGAACTGCTGGCCAACTCCTCGTGTTTCTGGTCAAAGACTGCCACGTCGTACGGCACCTCCTGCTCTGTGCCCGCCTTTGCCGGCGGCTTGATTTCCAAGATGAGCGCACATACGTCACCAGAAACCATCGCCGGCGGCACACCCCACTTGTCCTCGGACTTCCACGTACCCACTCCGGCCTGTTCGACGCGCCAGCCGAAACGGGGGAATGCCGAAGTCGGCGCCTCCGACGCTTGCTTCTCGAGGGCATATTCGATCCTGGGGCCGAGGTCCTCGGCCGTCGGGCGGTCGCTCTCGGGCAGCCCGGTCGCCTGCGCTTTCTCAAGCGCCTTCTTCGCCGCAGACGGCCGCCCGAGGTTCAGCTCGGCCTCCGCGAGGCGCAGGAGCGCCCGCGACTGGTCCGGCACGATCACGAGGATTTCCTGGAGCTTCCTCCTGGCAATCTCCCAATCGTGATTCTCGATTGCGATGAGGGCGATCTTGTAGAGCGATTCGGCCTTCGCCCGATCCTGGTCGGTGGGCTCTGCCCCGCGAGCCAGGACCGGCACGAGCAGGGCGACACCGAGAGTAAGAAGCACAGCGCGACGGACTGTTGACATCGACATGGTCACTCCTTTGCCTTCTCCAAGCCGAACCATTCGAGCCGGTCTCCTGGCGATGTGATCTGATGGGGTCCCACTGCTTCGAGCTTGCAGGAGCGCGCATCGACCTCGATGACGCGATAGACGGTCTTCGGGGTCTGACTCGTCGCCGGCTCGACACTTGCGGAAGCATCGGAGGACGCGTCGCGGAGACGGAAGAAATCCCCACGCCTGACCCCTGAAGCCGTCCCCACGTCGGCCCGCAGGACGCTCCCGACCGCGGTGACGTGGATGGTGAATGGAAGGGTGCTCGCCTCCTGCGCCACCGCCGCGGCCACCAAGCCTGCGAGACGATCGACCGCGGGCGGCACCCACCCCGCCGGGGGTTGCGTCGGCTCGAAGAGCGTCTCGCGCGGCCTCGCCGCGGTACCCGCGACATCGGTGGCCGGGAAGCTCCCACCGCCGATCGCCGCTCCCCCGCGAGCCTCGGCGAGAGACCAGCGCAGCTCATAGCCTGTTGGTGCCGTGCGGGCGGGCAAAGAGGTGGCCGGTGATGCCGCCGCGCCCGTGTCGTGCCTGAGCCTCTCCGCGTCGGAACGCAGGCTCCGGGCCCGCGTAAGGAGTCCGTTCACTTCCGTTTCGGTCTCCATCCGTATCCGTTCGTTCTCCTCAGTTGCGCGGGCGCTTGCTGCCTCGACGCAACGGTTCTGGCGCTCGAGGCAGGCGTTGTATGCCGCTTGGTTCACGTTTCCGAACCGGTCTGTGGTTAGCATGCAGATGACGGCGCCGCACAACGCGTCGTCCGCGCTGACGGTCCGCGAAGCCGCCGAGGCCTGGCGCGCCGAGGCCTGCTGCTCGAGATCGGCCGCCATCGCGTCGAGGCGGTCCGCCTCGGCCTGGTTGGTGGCATTGACCGCGGCAGCTCGCGGCGGCGCGGAGGCGGTTGGCGCCTCTGAACGTCTCGTCTCGACCACTACGAGGCGCAGCTCGAGGTCGGTCGGCCGGGGGGCGACGGTCTGCTGGCTCGAGACATCGAACGTTTCGATCGCCGCTACGCTCCGGAGCTTCCCGGCGACCGCGGCCGCGATGCTCTGCCACGACACTCCGCTCGGAAGCGACGACGAACCTCCCGGGGTTGCGACGAAGATCCTCCGGCTGATGGCGGGCCGACACTCCGAACACACATCGCCAACGGGGCGAGGCGCCGGTCGCGGGGCTTGAGCGGCACTATGCTCTGGGGGCGGGGCCGCTTGCTCGGCCGGTTGCGCAGCCATCGCGCCCAAGCCGAGAAGGACCACGAAGCTGTAGCCGGTTAGCATGAGACCTCCGAATCTGTTCCATTCGTGGGCGAGTCAGTGGACCAATGCGTCACCTGCCCGGAACGAGCCGCCACGAGATGCAGGTTGGCACGCGCGCAGGTCGTGGCAACGCGCCGGAACATCACGAAGCCGCGGGTCTTCCCAGGTTTCTGATAGGGGAGGGTTGCGCCTCCCGCGACCGTTCACCGACGTCTCCCCCCCGTTTGCCCGACGTCCCCTCGTCGAAACGTCCCCTTCCTACGGCAGTACACCGCGAAACCAGATCCCCCGCCCCGCAAGATAATTTCCGCCACCGTAGGCCGGCAGTTCTGAGAAGTCAAGATCCCGTAACTGATTGAGGCTCAACCTTGTACTCGTGCACGTACGAACTAGCTCAAGACCTCTTTCCCAACATTGTGTTCGTGTGAACGTCAACACACTTTCCGTTTCACAAGCTCGGCTCGCACCTGCGGCACGAACGTCTGGACCGGGCGAGGCCAAGGCTTCGCCGCTCCAGGGCGGCCTGGTGTTTACTCGCGGGACACAAACGACAACGAGGCGTTCTTCCTCGGTGAACATCCTGAGGCTGAGTGTTCTCTTCGGTTAGGAAACAGCCTGCTCCGTCCGCGCATTCCGGAGCGACCGGCGTGATGCCCCGCAGGGGTCGCAAGGTCGTCGAGGAAAGCAGGCCAATGGCGCCAAGTGGGCCGCGCCGGGCTGGCTGGCTCAGCGCCAGAGGCACGAGTTGTGGACGACTCGCGTCAGCCGGCTTGCTTGTGCTTGGTTGAGCTGAGTGCGATGCCGAGACTGTCCACCGCCGAGCGGAGGAGTCCCGGCTCGGGGTGGGTGTAGATGTCCATCGTGGTGGTGATGCTGCTGTGGCCGAGGAGTTCCTGGATGAGCCTGAGGTTGGCGCCGGTGGCGAGGAGGAGGCTCCCTGCGCTGTGGCGCAGCTCGTAGAGTGTCCAGTCAAGGGGGAGGCCAGCCGCCTTCAGGAGGGGTTTGAAGTACTGGCGGTCGAGGTTGCGGTGCCTGACTGGTCCTCCCTGGTTGGTGCAGAACACGAGGTCGAGCTTCTGCCACTCACCGCCGGCCGCCAAGCGCTCGGCGCTCCGCTTCCAATGGTGGGTCTGGAGTGCTTCCTTCACCTCCGGGGGTAGTGGGACCGTCCGTTCACGCCGTGTCTTGGGGAGGTCGACGTCCCACCCGCCGACCGTGTGAACGAGCCGCCGCCGAATCGTGAGCTGCGAGTTGCGGAGATCAATGTCCGACCAGCGGAGGCCGAGGTACTCCGAGGGACGCAGGCCTCCGAAGAGTGCAAGCTTGAACAGGGCCTCGAAGCGCGTCCCTTTCGCGGCGGCGAGGAAGCTGCGAGCTTGCTCGAGCGTGAGTGCCCGCTTCTTGCCGGTGTCCTTCCTCGGCAGCGTGACGTTGCGAGCAGGGTTGAGGGCGATGAGGTTCCAGCGGACCGCTTGAGCGAGGGCGGTGTTGAGGACTCGGTGGGTCAGGCGGACGGTGCAGGCGGACAGCCCTCGTTCCTCGCGCAGCTTTCGGTAGAGCTCCTGGATCTGCAAGGGGCTGAGCCTGTCCAGGAAGATGCCACCGAGGTCTGGCCTGACGTACCGCTTCAGCTGCCACTCGTACTGTTGGAAGGTATTCCGTCGGAGTGAGGGACTGACGGCGTCCTGGAGCCATCGATCGAGGTACTGGTCAACGGTGAGGTCCGATGGTTCCCGGTAGGTTCCGAGGTCGTGCTCGTGAATTAGCTTGGTGAGGTAGCGCTCAGCGTCCTTCCTGGTCCCGTGAATGGTCTTGTTGTGGATCAGACGCTGCCCGGTGCGCGGGTCGAAGCCGAGGCTCATGCGGACGCGCCAGCACGGCTTGCCGTCCCTGGTCTGCCTTCGCTCGATCGATCCTGGCATGAGCTCGCGCCTTACCGTTGATCCCTGTTCACTGCCGCTACTGCGACCTGCGCCAACCGCCAGCCAGAGGCTGACCGCCATTTCGGACCCACTCGTCCAGCGCCTCCTGGGCCACGCGCACCTGGCGGCCCAACCGGACGGCGGGCAAGAGGCGAAGTCGGATCAGCTCGTAGACCCTCGCCGTGGACGTATCGAGCAGCTCCGCGACCTTCTCGACCCGTAGCAGTTGCATCGTCGGCCCTCCCACCACTCTGGGGTTCACAGTGGGCCGACAAAACGGCGCGACAAGGGCGCGATGTGAGGTTTTCGGAGGTCATTCGCCGAGATCCCGGACTTTTCGCAAGAATTACCGTAGCCGGGGATTTTCCGGCCTGCAAGGGAAGCTCTATCTTATATATAGATATATATCAGGAGACCATCTTGCGGAGGAGCGCGAGCTGCTCGGCGGTGAGCGCCTCGGGGTCTTCCGGCAACGGCTCTCCCTGCCAGGGTCGGATGGACGAGCCCGAGCGCACGGTCGCCAGCCGGGGGTCGGCCTCGATCTCGCCCTCGGGGAGGTAGAGGATCCAGCGGAGGGTCACGGGGTTCACCGTGGCGGCGATCGTGTCGGGTGGGGCCTCTCTGGCCTGTGGTGGCATCGGTGGAGCGGGGTCCGGAGTCGCACGCGGGGTTTTCTGGTGAGCGGCCATTTGGGACGGGTCCTGGGTTGGCGGGCTCTCGGCGACGCGGTCGTTCGGTGGTATCTCGGTGGGAGCGGGAGTCGTTGGCGGGTCCTGGACAGGGGGTGGCTCCGGTTCGGGGTGGGGCTGTGGGGTTGGGGGGACTGGGGCTGTTGAGCGGGCTCGCTTGCGGTAGGCCTGGGTCACCGTCATGATCGGCAGCAGTTCCTTG
>Ga0116107_1001434_pt1 | contig 14139 bp, 16 predicted proteins | sample June2015DPH_6_10_FD_88969 | JGI IMG/M metagenome (GOLD analysis project Ga0116107, IMG submission 88969) | Peatland microbial communities from SPRUCE experiment site at the Marcell Experimental Forest, Minnesota, USA - June2015DPH_6_100 | ecosystem: Environmental > Terrestrial > Soil > Wetlands... | reverse complement strand
GGACCGGGCCAGGACCGTGGAAACACGGCGCTGTAGCTCACCTAGAGATGGTAAGACTCCGCTTTTGCGGAGCGGTCTCGAAAGGTGAGAAGCCCCCGGGCTTGTCCCGGGGGAGGTTCACCATACCAACACACCACCATACGAACCGTTCGGCCCCTTTCATCCTACCCCACGAGGGGATAGGTTTTTCGTGCGAGGAAAGATAAAGCTGATCTTCTGTTGCAGTCCTGCACTGAGTGCTGGGAATCAGCCAATCAGCGCCATGTCTGTATGAATATGCTTCATCCGGTATTTATCTTCCTTTTTTTTAAAAAATGCAGCAGGATTTTCTTAGATACTTACGAATATTTACACGAGTCAACATCTTAAAACCATGAGGGGGGAAAGATTTGCGAAGTATTTGGAAGGTATTACTGGTCGTTATGTTGGTTGGCCTGGTCGGTCTGCTGGTGGCCGGCTGCAGCAAGAAACAGGCGGCGCAGCCGCAACCGCCGCAACTGCCCCAGTACAAGGTGGCGTCCGAGATCGACTACCCGCCGCTGGAGTTCCGCGACACATCTGGCAACGTCACTGGCTATGACATCGATCTGATGAATGCGATCGGCAAGGTCGAGGGTTTTCAGCCAGTCTATCAAGACATGAACTTTGACGGGATCATCGCTGCAGTAGAAGCGAACAGTGTCGATATAGGCCTCTCGGCTTTTACCATCACGCCCGATCGTCAGAAAATGGTCGACTTCTCAATGCCATACTACAGGTCCGGCCTGATCCTCGCGGTGTCGAAAAACAACAACGGCATCAAGAGCATCGACGACTTGAAGGGAAAGACGATCGCGGCCCAGATCGGCACCACAGGCTATGATCGGGCCAAGGAGGTCCCGGGAGCGACGGTCAAACCGTTTGACCACATTCCGGAGGCCCTGCTGGATGTCAAGAGCGGAGACGCGGCCGCCCTGATCAATGACCTGCCGGTCAGCGCCTACTACGTCAACCAGAGCCCCAATGATTACAAGCTGGTGGGCGATACCCTGGACAGCGAGTACTACGGCATCGTCGTTGCCAAGAACAAGCCGCAGATCCTGCAGCAGATCAACGACGGCTTGAACAAGCTGAAGGCCAGCGGCGAGTTCGCCACCATCTACAAGAAATGGTACGGGCGGGACCCGGAACCCTACCTGCCCGGCCAACCACCGCAATAAAGTCATCAGGGGTGCGCAGTTTAGCCACTGCGCACCCTTTCTCATTTCATGCATAACTGTGAGGTGCTCTCAGACTTGGACGTCGTCTTTCAAAATTTGCACTTCCTATTCGCCGGAGCGCTTGAAACAATCAAGCTCACTGTTATAGCGGTATCGCTGGGTATCATCCTCGGGCTGTTCGCCGGCATGGGCCGGCTTTCCACGGCCAAGTCAATCAGATTGATTGCAACCTGCTACATCGATTTCTTCCGCGGCACCCCCCTGCTGGTGCAGATCTTCATCGTCTACTTCGGATTTCCCCAACTGATCAGTGAGGCGCAAGCCTTTCTTTTCACTCATCTCGGCATCGGACAGGCTGCGGCAAGCACCAACATCCCGCCGTTCCTGGCAGCGATCATCGCCTTAAGCCTGAACAGCGGGGCCTACGTCGGCGAGATCTTCCGGGCCGGCATCCAGTCGATCGAGAAGGGGCAGCGGGAGGCTGCCCTCTCCTTGGGCATGACACCGCGGCAGGCGATGTATCACGTGATCCTGCCGCAGGCTTTTCGCGTGGTAGTTCCGCCCCTCGGCAACGAGTTCATCGCCATGCTCAAGGACACCTCGCTGCTGATAGTAATTGGTTACATTGAACTGACCAGGCAGGGCCAGATCCTTGACGCGACCTACTTCAAGCCGTTTCAGATCTTCATCAGCGTTGCCTTTCTCTACCTGATCATGACCTTCAGCGTGTCAAGGCTGGTCGACTTCACCGAAAGGAGGCTGAGTGTCCATGTCCATCATCAGGACTAGAGGCCTGAAAAAGAACTTCGGCCGCCTGGAGGTGCTGCGCGGCATCAACCTGGATGTCGCCGATGGCGAGAAGCTGGTGATTATCGGGCCCAGCGGCTCAGGCAAGAGCACCCTGCTGCGCTGCCTCAACCAACTGGAAGAGGCCACCGCCGGCACGATCGAATTCGCCGGCGTGGAGCTTACGGATAAAAAAACAAACCTCCCGAAAGCTCGGGAATCAATCGGCATGGTCTTCCAGAACTTCAACCTGTTCCCTCACAAGAATGCTACCGAGAACATCACCATGGCCCTGCTCAAGGTCAAGAAGATGAATAGGGACAAGGCAGAACGGCGCGCCCTGGCCCTGCTGGACAAGGTCGGGCTGAGCGACAAGGCCCGCAACTACCCGCAGCAACTCTCCGGCGGGCAGCAGCAGCGGGTGGCCATCGCCCGGGCGCTGGCGATGCAGCCCCAGGTGATGCTGTTCGACGAGCCCACCTCCGCCCTCGACCCGGAGATGGTGGGCGAGGTGCTGGAAGTCATGCGCGACCTGACCAGGGAGGGCATGACCCTGATCTTCGTCACTCATGAGATGAAGTTCGCCCAGGAAGTGGGCGACTGGGTGATCTTCATGGATGATGGGCTGATCGTAGAGGAGGACATACCATCCCAGATCTTCACCAATCCCGCCAACCCCCGGACACGCTCCTTCCTGACCCGGGTGATGCAGTAAATTATCGCAGGCGCCTCTCCATCACCCGGTGAGCGTTGATTTCCAATGTATCGTCCAGGGGCGCCAGGTCGACGCTGCCGTGCCGCCGGGACAGGGCGCGGGCGATGAGCAGGTCGGCGAAGTGCGGGTTCTTGGACAGGAAGGGGCCGTGCAGGTAGGTGCCAAAGGCGTTCTGGTAGCTTACGCCCTCAGAGCCGTCATCCCCGTTATTGCCGTTGCCCCGGATCACCCGGGCCAGCGGCCGTACCGTCTCTCCCAGCCAGGTCCGCCCGGAGTGGTTCTCAAAGCCGACCAGGGTAGTCAACTGCCTGCTCTGATGGGCGTCAACATCCTTCCGTAGTTCTGGATCGAGTTCTAATAAGATGTTCCCCTTGAGCCGGCGGCGGCCGGCCTCGGTATAGAGGTCGAACAGGCCGACCCCGGGCAGGGTGGCGCCATCCTGAGCGCGGTAATAGCGCCCCAACAGTTGGTAGCCGCCGCAGATGCAGAGCAGCGCCACCCCCTGCTCCACGGCGTCGATCAGCAAGGGACCCTTCTTCTCCAGGTCTTTGCTCACCAGCCCCTGGTCCAGGTCAGCCCCGCCGCCGGCGAAGATGAAGTCGTAATCGGTGAACCGCACCCGGTCGGGCAGGGAGATCAGGTCGAGCTGCACCTCGATCCCGCGCCATTCGGCCCGGCGGCAGAAGATCAGCACGTTGCCCCGGTCGCCGTACAGGTTCAACAGGTCCGGATAGAGGTGGCACACCCTAATGCGCACGCCGTTCCACCACCCTTCCCAGGCGCCCGAGCAGCCTGGCATAATCAAACAGGTTGGTATAGGTAGCCAGCACGTACAGCTTGTCTGCCTGCTGGGCCGCCAGGCGCCTGAGGCTGGCGGGACGCTCCGGCGCCACCTCGATCCGCTCCAGGGGCACCCCGGCATACTTGAGGCAGACCGCGAAGTCCGCGGCCCGCAATCCGGCACAGATGACCCTGTTGACAGAGGGGTCTGCCAGGCAGGCGAAGTCCGTGTCCCATAACCAGGAGACATCCCGGCCGTCCGCCGCCAGGTCGTTGATGGCGATCACCAGGGCCTTGGCGCCGACGGTCTGGATCAGGGTCTTCAGCACCTCGTTCGCCCCCACCGGGTTCTTGATCAGGGCCAGGGTGCAGCGGCGCCCTGCGAACAGGAAGTCCTCCATCCGGCCGGTGGCCGGCTTGTAGCTCCGGGCTGCAGATTGGATGACCTGGTCGCCGACGCCCAGTTCCTGCGCCGCCGCGGTGGCGGCCAGGATATTGTAGACGTTGTAGAAGCCGCGCAGCGGGGCGGTCAATTGCAACTCACGGCGCTCCCCCTCCGGCGCCGCCGACCCGCTGAAGCGGGTACCCCGTCCGGGCTGCCGCAGGGATACGGCGCCGCCCGGAGGCGCTGCCACTCCTGCATCAGTCTTCAGAGCAGAAGCGGATGCGACACGAATGCTGACGGACATGCGGAGCAGTTCGTCCTCGCTGATGCCCCGGGCCGCATAGTCCAGTTCCGGGCGCCGGAAACCACAGTTGCTGCAGAAGTAGTCTCCAAGTTGCCCGAAATGAAAGTAGTTGTAGGTGAGGGCAGTCCCGCAGCGCTGGCAGAACCGGCCCTCCCTGGTCTCGTAGGAAATGGGAGGGATGACCGGCCGGCTTTCCTTGAGGACACCGAAATATCTGACCTGGGCCTGACCCTGGCCGACCACCGCCACCAGTGGGTCGTCGGCGTTGAGGACCAGGGTCACCCGGGGCAGCCCGGCCACCGCTTCACGCAGCAGGGCCGTGGTGCGCTCCAACTCCCAGTAACGGTCCAACTGGTCCCGGAAGTAGTTGGTGACGATCACCAACTCCGGCCTGGCGGCGGCAAAGACCTTGCCGACGCTGCCTTCATCCACCTCCAGCAAGGCGATCCGGCTGCGCGGCCGGCCGCGGAACTGCCGGTCCCGGAACAGGGCGGTGGCTACCCCCGGCAGCATGTTGGCCCCCATAGCGTTGTGGGCTACCGTGCAGCCGGCTGCGCGCAGGAAGTCGGCCAGCAGGTTGGCGGTGGTAGTCTTGCCGTTGGTACCGGTAACGGCCAGCACCCGCTCGTAGGCGGGCGTCATCAGGTTGACCGCATCCGGGCAGACCTTCAGGGCAACCACCCCGGGCAGGGATGTGCCCGGATAATGGAAGAGGCGGCAGGCCGCAGCTACCAGCCGGGCTGTCAGTAGGGCCAGGTTCAGGCGAAACCAGGCGATCATCTCGAACGCTCCTATCGTTGCATACTAAACAGCTTACGGCAATCCACCGCAATGATCACACCTGATCCGCCCATCCTTGCATACTAACTTTAGTTTACCTTGCCGGAAGCGAAATGCAATGCTCCACCCGGAGATCTTTTTCTACTTGGGAGCAGCAGGACAACCGCCAGCGCTGGCGGCGCCAGCAACGCCATCATGGAAAGAGCGGCGGGCACTCCGTGCAGGTCGGCTATTCTCCCCATGAGCAGGGCCCCCAGGCTGCCCAGCCCCACCCCGAGGCCCATCATCAATGAGGCGGCCAGCCCCACTCTCTGGGGCAGCACCTCCTGGGCGTAGACGATCGTCACCGCGGTGGAGGAGAACAGGGCAAAACCAGCCCATCCGGCCAGGACAAAGCTCCAGATCCCTTGAGTGTAGGAAAAAAGGATAAACGAGGGAATCAGGCCCACGAACGACAGCCCCAGTGCCGCTCTGTTGCCTACCCATCTGTATAGTGGGGCCCCCGCCAGGGTACCCAGGGCACCCGCGAGCAGAAACACCGTCAACCAGATGCCGGCGTACGTGGGATCCCCCTTGAGGTAGTTGATGTAGTAAAGGGGGATGAAGGTGGTCACACCATAATTGATCCAGGAGCGAAAGGTAACGAACAGGACCAGCAGCCCTAATATGTACCAGGCCGATCTCGGATAACGGTCCGGCAGAGCCGGACCGTTATCCGCCACCGTTTCCGGCCGGGAGTTGAACCGTGCCAGAGCTGGCTGTGAGAACTGCAGCAGCAGCGCTGTTATGACCGCCGGCAGCAGCAGGGCGGCCATTCCCCGGCGTCCGGCGCCAGCCAGTATGATCGTGGCCGCCAGGGGCCCCAGGCCGTAGCCCAGGCTTCCGCCGAATGAGAAGATCGACAGGGAGAGGGCGGCCTTCCCCTTGTCGCTTGCCAGAAAAGCCTGTTTGGAGGCTTCCGGGTGGAAGGCCGCCGTGCCCAGCCCATTGATTAAAACACCCAGCAAGATCAGGGCAAAGCTGCCGGCCCAACCCACGATGGCGAGGCCCAGGGCAGACAGGAAACAACTGGTGGAGAGCAGCCAGTGGCTGGAGATGCGGTCGCTCCAGATGCCGAACAGGGGCTGGGTGAGGGTGGCGCTCAGGGTGGCCACCTGGACGATCAGGGTGATCGCAGTATATGAGAGATGGAAATCGGTTTTCAATACCGGAAACAGCATTGGCAGGGAGCCGCCGCTGAACTCGGTCACCAGGTGGCCCAGAGCCATCAGAAAGATCAGAAATGTTTGCAACTATGTATCCTCTCCCGGGATGCGACCTCGTCAAGGCATGTTTGCATCCCCACCCAATATATTAATGCGCCTGGCTCGGAGATTCAAGGCATGAAACAGAGAGCCGGTGGCAACTCTGCTGCCTGATGCATACAATGGTGGTAAATGATGGTGCCTTCTCGATGTTCGAAGCTCTATTCGAGGTTCGAGGCTAGAGTTAACCTCGAGTGGTTATGGCATAAAGTACGTCAATCCCTACGAAAGGAGTTATTCCTCATGGCAAAAACACGAAAGAAAGACGGCGAGGCGACGCTGGAGCGCTACCCGAGGCCCGGTTTTCCCGGCAGCCCTGGTTATCCCGGCATGCCCGGTTACCCCGGCATGCCCGGCCACCCTCCGGGGGATATGGGCATAGCCCTGGCCACCGCCTATGTACCGCCCCAAGTTTTCAGCAACAGCAGCATGTATCTCCTACCGGACGCCCTCCATAACGGAACACTCTTCCCCGAACTATACAGGCACTATCCCTAAAAGAAGTCAGATGCCGGATGCCAGAACGCCGGCTCTGAGGCTTCGCGGGTGCCCTCTGGGCGCGCTCCCGTGCTCCGCATTCCCGGTGTGCCGGCGGGCTTTCGGCCGAGGCGCCAGCCTCGAGCCGGCATTTCAGGCCGGGCGTAAGCCCGGATGCGGAGGAAAGCACGCCGGCACACAGGTCGGATGCCGGATGAAAAACTTGCATGCTTTTCTGAATGCTTTTAAAATCTTTTCTCTGACCTCTGACTTCTTGCCTCTGACTTCTATTAAGACCTCTTGCCTCAGACATCTGATGCGCAAGCCAAGTCTTCTAAACTTATGATATTGAGGTGATTGCTGTGGCAAAGCAAAACGTGAGCCAGTTACAAACAGTCCAGGAGTTGGGGTTTGCCCTGGTGGAGATGAACCTCTATCTGGACACCCATCCCGACGACGCCAACGCCCTGGCTGTCTTTAACGACCTCGCCACTCGTTACGCAACAGCGCGGTCCAATTATGAAGCTCAATTCGGTCCGCTCATCGACTACGGCACTTCGGGGCCCACCTCCTCCTGGGCGTGGATCCAAGAGCCCTGGCCGTGGCAGGTTTAGTCTAAGGAATGGGGACACACTTCTGCGAGGAATGTCCCCCAAGGAGGAATTGTCATGTGGTTATATGAAAAGAGGCTGGAATATCCGGTCCGGGTCTCCAAGCTCGACCCCCAAATGGCCAAGTACCTGTACACCCAGTTCGGCGGTCCAAATGGCGAACTGGGCGCCGCAGTGCGCTACCTCTCCCAGCGCTACACCATGCCCACCGGACGCGGCAAGGGCGTGCTGACCGACATCGGCACCGAGGAACTCGCCCACTGGGAGATGATCGCCACCATGATCTTCAAGCTGACCCAGAGCGCCACCATCGCCCAGATCGAAGCGTCAGACTACGGCGGACACTACGCCATCTGGGACAGCGGCATCTTCCCCAGCGACTCCAACGGCGTCCCCTTCACCACCGCCTACATCAACACCATGGGCGACCCGGTCGCCGACCTGCACGAGGACATGGCGGCGGAGCAAAAGGCACGCGCCACCTATGAGAACCTGATCAAACTGACGGACGACGTCGACCTGCAGGACGGGTTGAAGTTCCTGCGGGAACGCGAGGTAGTGCACTTCCAGCGCTTCGGAGAGACCCTGGACTACATCCAGGGCTACATGGACAGCAAGAAGAACTTCTAAAGTATAGACGTTGACAGAAGTAGCAAGGCGGCCCCGGGATTAGCTCTACATGGGGCCGCCTCATCGCTTTCGCTCTAGTGGTAATATTAGATACCGCTATGCCCCTCCCTTGCCTTTGATGGCGTGTAGGAGATATACTATTAATTGACTGATATTGGCATTTGGCTGTGTGGGGATAGTCTTGAACAACATTGATGCAGCCTTTGCCTATGTCGCGCTACTGGCCAAGGAGTGCTACCCAGCCATTCAGGGGATGGTGGCTTGTGAAGCTTAAATTATGAAAACCGATACGGGGAAGATTTGAAAGGGTATTAATAATTTTAAGGGAGCGATGTATTGTGAAAGAAATTGACCTTTTAAAGAGAATCACAGTTAACCCGGATATTTTTGGTGGTAAACCAATCATCCGCGGCTTGCGTATCAAGGTGGAAAATATACTTGCGCTCTTGGAGCAGGGCGTAACAATGCAAGAAATATTGGAAGACTTTCCCGATCTGGAACTGAACGACATCAAAGCCTGCCTTGCCTATGCACGGACTTTGGTAGCAAATGAAAGCATCGGAGCAATCAATTTTGAGGTTGCAAAATGAAATTTCTTGTAGATGTTTGCATTGGAGGAAAAATAGCCAAGTGGTTAAAGGATCTCGGATACAACGTTGATGAAGTGCGAACGAGGAATCCGTATATGCCCGACGAAGACATTATAGACTGGGCCTTTAAAGAAAAGAGAATCATCCTGACTGCTGATAAGGATTTCGGAGAATTAGCCATATTACGTGGGAAAAAACATTGCGGAGTAGTTCGTTTTCCTGATGCACCGTTTGAATTGAGGAAAAGTTTACTTGAGCAACTCTTGCAAAATTATTCCACAGAATTAAGCATGGGAAAAATAATAACAGTGTTTCCTAATCGAATTCGTGTTCGTAATTCAAATACAGAACAGCTTTAATACGGTAGCTCCAACGTAAACATGAAGAAGGTTGAGAACCCCCTAGTATTTTCACCACTTCTCATAGATCGCCATATTTCACCCTGAGTGATGATTTAACCCGATTACGCCATTGTATAAAAACAGGAAGTTCGGCGGTCCAAATGGCGAGTTGGGCGCCGCAGTGCGCTACCTCTCCCAGCGCTACACCATGCCCACCGGCCGCGGCAAGGGCGTGCTGACCGACATCGGCACCGGGGAGCTCGCCCACTGGGAGATGATCGCCACCATGATCTTCAAGCTGACCCAGGGCGCCACCATCGCCCAGATCGAAGCGGCAGGCTACGGCGGTCACTACGCCATCTGGGACAGTGGTATCTTCCCCAGCGACTCCAACGGCGTGCCCTTCACCACCGCCTACATCAACGTCATGGGCGATCCCGTCGCCCACCTGCACGAGGATATGGCTGCCGAACAGAAGGCCCGCGCCACCTACGAAAACCTGATCAAGCTGACGGACGACACGGATCTGCAGGACGGCCTGAAGTTCCTGCGGGAGCGTGAGGTCGTGCACTTCCAGCGCTTCGGCGAGACCCTGGACTACGTCCAGGGTTACATGGACAGCAAGAAGATCTTCTAAAGGTATAGATATTTACAGAAGTAACAAGGCGGCCCGGAGTTCTTTCTCTCCGGAGCCGCTCTCATGTTTTAATGCTTGTGGATACAAGAAGTTCGCGATCATTGCGCAGGCTTCGGACCGGGCAGCAATGCGAACCTAGATTCGTGTCGAAGGGAGGAACTGCCTCAGGGTTGTTGAGCCAACCATGTTTCAATCTCCGGCACAACATGTTTTCTAGAATCTCCCAAAACGCGGTTTCCAGCTTTTGAACACCCATGTCCCCCCGGCGGGAGTCGCACCCGCTATATGACACGACCTTGCTCGGCCGCACTTAGTTTCCTAATCCGCTCGCTCTTTGACATCAACCATTCCCGGACAGCAAACCGGTTAGCAGTCAGACTTGAACGTAGCAAATCTCATTGCCGCACCGGTCAAGGAATCTCTTGAGATCATGAAAGGAGATGATTACTGTTGCCGTATTTACATTTGGGTGAAAACACAGCTTATTCCGCCCGGTTAGATCTCTGTCTATCAACACCTTGACCTCTCTATCCCGGTCGTTGAGCAGCCCGAAGGGGCTGACGGCGCCTCTTGTTAGCCCTAAATACCTGAACAGCCTCTCTTCTGAAGCCAAGCTCAGGGCCGTGCTCCCAATCAGTTTGGAAAGATTCTTCAGTTCGATTCGCTTAGTATTGTCTACGATCAGAAGATAATGCGAATCCCCTTTTATGTTTCTTAAAAAGAGGTTCTTGCAGTGTCGCCCATCCCCGGTATCCAGCTTGCTGCCTTCTTCTATTGTAAAAACTGGCTCATGCTCATGCCTCACATAAGAAATCCCTAATTCATCCAGTGTGTCAAATACTTTTTTCTCGTTTTCTGTGATCATTATTATGCATCCCTTTTACGCTGCAAGGAATATTGACAGATTTGAGCCCCTCGGAACATATTGGAACAGTTTGGTGTCTAAGTCACCTCTAACCACTATGCCCCCAGGTATACACTCCTTACATTGTTGTTTTGCAGCAGATCGCTTACTGTGCCACTAAGTACCATGGATCCTTGTTGGATTAAGTAACCTCTGTGGGCAACACTTAGAGCCAGATTCGCATTCTGCTCCACAAGAAGAATAGTCAATCCCCTATCGCGGTTCAACCTCTCTATAGCTGTAAATATATGGTCACAGAGCAACGGCGACAATCCCATAGAGGGTTCATCCAATAAGAGAATGCGCGGATTCATCATTAAACCCCTACCTATAGCCAGCATCTGCTGTTCTCCACCGCTTAACGTTTTTCCCTTTTGACTCAGCCGTTCCTGAAGCCTCGGGAATAACTCGCCGATAAAAGCGAGACGTTGATTGTACGCGGTGGCTGCATTGCGGTCCTTCCTACGAGAGTATGCACCCATGAAAAGGTTTTCAGCTACCGTTAGATTAGGAAATATGCGCCGCCCCTCGGGAACATGGCTAATACCTTTGCTAGCAATTGCGTTTGGCTTCAATTTAAGAATAGAGGCGTCATCAAACCAGATTTGACCGGAACTCGGTTTGGCCAGCCCGGATATACATCGCAACGTCGTACTTTTTCCAGCGCCGTTGGACCCTAGTAGCGCTACTATTTCCCCTTCCTCAACAATCAACGAGACATCATAAAGTGCCTGAACCTTGCCATAATACGCATTCACATGTTCCATCCTCAATAACGTCATGCCAACCCCCACGAGTTCTAAACTGTTGTGCGAGCGGTCCCAAGATATGCCTCTATAACCTTAGGGTTTTCCTGGACATCACGGGGCGTCCCTTCGGCAATTTTCTGCCCAAAATCCATCACGTAGACGTAATTTGAAATCCCCATTACAAATTTCATGTGGTGCTCGATAACCAAAAAGGTAATCCCTATGCCCAAGAGGGCTAAAATATATTCTTTCATTTTTTCCACGTGTACTAAACTCACTCCGGCCGTCGGTTCATCCAGAAGAAGCAAGCGTGCTTCCGTCATTAAAGCCCGGACCATTTCCAGGCGCTTCTGCTCTCCGTAAGGCAGATTCTTGGCTAGCTCATTACGCTTGTCATAAAGATCAAAAAAATGAAGAAATTCCTCTGTTTTCTTCCGCCGTTGCTGAAGATCTTTTTCGACAACCGCCCGCCTGAAAAGTGCATAACCCATTCTTTCGCCAAGGCATCTCTGTGTCCCCAAAAGAGCGTTTTCAAAAACAGTCATTTCTGGAAAAATCCTCGTCTGTTGAAAGGTGCGCACCAATCCTCTCCTGGCAATCACATAGGGACGAAGGCCTTTGATAGACTCACCATTGAAGATAATCTCTCCGGACGTAGACATATAGAAGCCGCTTATCAGATTAAAAACGGTACTTTTCCCCGAGCCGTTAGGACCTATAAGGGCGGTGACTTTATGGGGTTCGACCTGAAAAGTAAAATGGTCCACAGCCCTCAGTCCTCCGAAATCTTTGGTGAGATCAGTCACTTGCAGCACGTGTTTCCCTCTCTTCTACCCTATCACTCCTGCTGATAAAGTGGGACTCTCCCAAGAGACCCCTTGGTCGAAATAACATCAGGGCAATCAGTGCCAATCCGTAAATCAGTTCTTGCAGAGCCCCCGAGAAAGCGCTGGGCAGTCCGGCCAACAGTAAAACTGTTGGAATAAGCACCATGGCAAAAGCACCGACCAATGAACCATAGTTGTTGCCCATTCCGCCTAGAACCACCATCAGTAGAATAAGGATCGATAGATTTATATCAAAATCCCCGGGATTGATGTAACTAATATAGCTTGCAAAAAGGCTGCCGGCAATACCTGCCAAGAAGGCCCCAGCCAAAATAACTTGTATTTTCACATTGGATACATTCTTTCCGATGCTCTCGGCCGCAATCGTGTCCTCCCGTATTCCAAGCATTAGACGCCCAAATGGAGACCACGAAAGCCGCTGAGTTAAAAACAGCACAATTCCGAGGATTATAAGCGTTAGAAGCGCAAAACTTGGGAGTGAACTGAGCGTGTAACCAAAGATCCTTGGGCTTGGTATTCCAGGCAGCCCATCAGGCCCCCGGGTTAAACTCATCCAATTGGTGAAAACAGCATTCATTACTTGACCACAGGCTAAGGTAGCAATGCAAAAATAATCGCCCTGTAGATTGACCGTGGAAAACCCTACTAGTAATCCTACCAAGACACTGAGAATTCCGCCAGCGAACATGGCTGCCCAGAAGGACACGCCTGCCAAACTCAAAATGGCCGATGTATATGCGCCTATCCCGAAGAAGGCGGCGTGTCCCAAGCTAAAGAGCCCGGTGTAACCGACAATTATGTTTAAGCTGATGGCCAGAATACCATAAATCGCGACCAAGATAATAAGATGGAAGATCATTTGAGTCATAGCTTTACCTCGGCCTCCCGGTTCGCGCCCAGTAAACCAGAAGGTTTTATCAACAGGATGACAAAAAGAATCACGTAAGCCACCGCATCCTTCCAAACTGACGGAAGATACCAGATTCCGAGGTTTTCCGCCAGTCCAATGATCAGCCCTCCCAGGACGCAGCTATAAATATTACCCAGACCCCCAAGGATGATGGCCGCAAAGGCCTTGATGGTAACCGCCAAACCAATGGTGGTCTGGAGATTGGTATTCATGCCAAGAAGAATACCTGCGATTCCTGCCAGGGCCGACCCAATTACAAAAACGGCCGCAATAATCTGGTCACCGTCCACCCCCACAAGAAAACACATGTCAAAGTCATCCGCTGCGGCACGGATAGCAATCCCCAGAGGGGTTTTTTTCAGTAACCAAGCCAGTAGAGCTATTGAAAGAACCAAAACCACAATAATGATTAATTGCACTTCAGTAATTCTTGCCCCCAGAAGAGAAAAACTGCGATCCATATGCAAATTATAAGAGCGGACGTCCGCTCCCCAGATCAGCAAGGCAAGCGCCTCCAAAGAATAGGAAACGCCCACAGATGTAATCAAAGGTGCTAGGTAAAAGGTCTTTCTTAATGGTTTGTAAGCAATACGCTCAATCAGCAATCCCAGAAGACCACTGCAAACTACAGCTAAAAGGCAGGCAATAATAAAGTTAACGCCCCAGAGAGTCGAAAAGGTATAGGCTAAATACATGCCGATCATAGCTATATATCCGTGTGCAAAGTTTATAAAACGTAGAATGGAATAGACCATTGCATATCCGACGGCTATCATACCATAGATACTACCCGCAATCAGTCCGTTAAGGAGCAACTGGATTAAGATGTTGGCATGCATACGTTTTCTCCTTAAATTTTCGCAGCTTATTGGTAGTTCTTGCTTATCACCCACCCTGAACTAAACTTGGCGCTCGGGCCTTTCGTCCCGGAGAAGGTTCCTATTCAGGTTTGCCAGATGACTACCCGCTCTAATGCCCCCGCTTCTCTGAAGCGGTGGGATAAGAGCGGCTACATCACTGTATTAACGAGTTACCCGATGGCTAATCGCCACTAGACTCCCACCGTAGTGGGAGCTAAGTGGCGCTAAGCCCCTGGATCAGTGCAACTAAGGCTTCCGCCTTCGCGGGGTACCCGACCCAGAGGGTACCCCGGTCGGCTCGGCGCAAGCCAAGTTTTACTGATAAGCTT
>Ga0116107_1001424_pt1 | contig 14229 bp, 8 predicted proteins | sample June2015DPH_6_10_FD_88969 | JGI IMG/M metagenome (GOLD analysis project Ga0116107, IMG submission 88969) | Peatland microbial communities from SPRUCE experiment site at the Marcell Experimental Forest, Minnesota, USA - June2015DPH_6_100 | ecosystem: Environmental > Terrestrial > Soil > Wetlands >... | reverse complement strand
GTCGTCGGCGTCGGACGCCCTGCTGACGGAATGTGCGGTGCGGCGGATCGCCACGACTCGCGCCCCCTCCTCGCCGACGTCCCTGACGACCCCCAGGAAGACAGCAGCGCCGCGCTCGTTGCCGTTGCGTCGAGATGAATGGTGCTGCCGGTCCCGAGAGGAGCTGCGGCCCGGTCGGTTGTGCCGGCCCGAACGGAGTGCCTCTTCCCTCGAAAGCTGGGAAAGGCCGGCGCGCGATCGATCGAGGGTCTGGGTGAGATGTGAGCCGGACGTTCACAAAGGGAGGCAACCATGAGCACGACGAACCCGGTAGCGGTCATCATCTCCGACATCCACATCGGAGACGACGCAGCGATCGTGACGCCTCAGGCGGCGAAGGGCTACTCCGGCGTCGGGACGAGCGGCGTGTACGTCCGGGACGACTTTCAGCAGTTCCTGGCGACGATCGGGAAGATCGTCGACGGCCCTCCCGCCAAGAAAATCCCCTTCCTGATCTTGAACGGGGACGGGTGGGACGTCGCGATCAAGGACGTCGAGGACGTGGCGGCGCTGTCGCAGGCGCTGTTCGAGGCGCTCGAGATCGAGAAGTGCTTCGACCAGATTCTCTTCCTGCCGGGCAACCACGACCATCACCTGTGGACGATGCTGCAGACCCAGACGTGCGTCGTCCGTCCGTTGGAGAAGGCGGCCGGCTCTCCGACCGGCCCCGCCGCGGTCGTGAAGCTAGTTGACACCAAGGTGCAGGCGTTCCCGCACGAGCAATCGGGGGTCCTCGATCTCGCAAAGGGCGAGCTCGCGATCCCCGGCGTCAAGCCTCCGTACGACGGGCACGTGTTCCTGAGCGGCCTGACCGGCGCGAAGCGCATCCCGATCAACGTCGTGTACCCCAACCTCTACCTCGTGCCGCCCGCGCCGACCCAGTCGATCCTCGTCACCCACGGGCACTTCTTCGAGCTCGCCTGGAGACTGCTCACCGAGGTTCTTGCGCAGCTCCTCATCCGCGAGCACGTCCGGACCGATCTGGTGAACCTGGAAATGCTGAACTCGCCGCTGACCGAGTTCTTCAACTTCTCGCTGGCACAGGTCGGACCTGTAAGCACGCTCGTGAACCGCGTCTACAACCAGGTGCGCACAGGGCAGAAACCGCCCGAACTGGAGATCGCCCTCGACTCCCTCGCCTCGTACGCCGATCGGGCGATCGAGTTTCACGGGGACAACCTGTGGAGCGGCTTCGTCGCGATGCTCAAGGAGGCCGGGAGCGATGCGGCGATCAAGGCCGTGCGGTCGCTCGTCGAGAGCCTGCTGTTATCCGCACTTCGCGACGCCAAGCGAGGAAGCCTCGCGGTCTCGGGTGCGCGCCACGATGCGCAGTTCCTCGAACGGCCTGGGATGCTCGACTTCATCGACCAGTACATCACGATGTCGCGGCGCAAGCAGCCCAATCTGGATTTCGACACGGTGATCTTCGGGCACACGCACGAGGCGTTCCCGCGCCGCACGCGGCAACTTCGGGAAGCGGGCCAGGTGGCGTTCTGGAACACGGGCGGCCTCGTCGGCATCGACGGCCAGTGCGACTTCATGCCGCTCATGGTCGACAGCGCGGGCAACGTCTCGGCCATCGCTTGAAATGACACCGGACCGATGATCCAGAGACTTGAAATGCGGTCCATCTGACACCAGGCGCAGGCGACTCGGGTCTCACAGCAGCACTTGATCCCGCACGAACGACACACCCGGGCGCTCGGCTCTCGCCGCGGCCCCTGCCCAGGAAAGAACAGGAGCCCCGTTAGGACCTCACCCAAACGGGTGATGCCGGCATCGCTGGGAAAAGCGAAACTGTAAGGCAAGCGGCCAAAGGAGGAAGCACCATGATTGGCGACTATCAAGTCAGCGGAACGAACGCTGCCGCGCAGTTCACCCTCAAACTCCATCGTGGCGAGGGCATGGTTTTGCTCGCGATGAACTGGAAGAAGGGGAAGCCACCAAAGGACTTCGTCGGCTTCGCCATCGAGTACAAGGAGCCGAACGGAACCAAGTTCTTCCCCGTGAAGAACCGGTTGAGCTTCCCAAGCTCGTCCGGCAACACGAACCCGAATCAGCTGTCGACCAGGCTCTCGCCGATTCAGAAGTTCCGTTGGATCCAGTTTCCGCGCAACGCCGAACTCGAGGGCGATTTCCTGTACAGGGTCACCCCGGTCTTCATGAACGATCAGGACGAGCTGAGCTACGGCGACGCGCAGGAGGCCGCAATTCAGCTTCAGCGGGAAACCTATCCAGGTAAGCTCAACGTCGCGTTCACACGCGGTTTCGTTGCGTCCCAGGCCTTCGTCGACCGCTACGAGTCCAAAGGGCCGATCTCGGATCTCTTGCCGGTGAAGGCCGCTGAGGGTCTTGACTTCGTTCCGACGCATCCGTTGGCGAAGGAAGCCTTGGTCTGGATGGGGTTCGAGGCGTGGAGCGCGATCCTCGAGGTGTTGGATGATGCCATCGCCGACACGAAGGCCCAGGTTTGCGTCGTGGCGTACGACCTCAACGAGCCGGACGTCGTGTCGCGTCTCGAGAAGCTCGGGAAGCGCCTGAGAATCATCATCGACGACAGCGGGGACCACGGCAAGGCGGAATCGGCCGAGACGCAGGCCGCGACCCGGTTGAAGGCCTCCGCCGGTCAGGGCAACGTACTCCGCCAGCATATGATGAGCCTCCAGCACAACAAGACGATCGTGGTCGACGGACCCAAAGGCCAGAAGCTGGTGTGTGGCTCGACCAATCTGAGCTGGCGGGGGATCTTCGTTCAGAACAACAACGCCATCGTTCTGCAGGGAGAGACCCCGGTCAGGCTCTTTCAGGCGGCGTTCGGGGAGTACTGGGCTGGTCCGGCAAAGGCCTTCGGAACGAAGAAGCCCGCCCAGATGAACAGTCTCGGGCTGGCCGACATCAACGCCCGCGTGGCATTCTCGCCCCACGGGCCGTCCAACACGCTGCTGGATTCGATAGCCTCGGACATTTCTGACAAGACCAGCTCCTGCCTGTTCTTCTCGCTCGCCTTCCTCTACGAGACTCCGGGGGCGATCCAGGATGCGATCAAGAAGGTGTTGGCAGACGACAAGATCTTCGTTTGCGGCATCTCCGACAAGAAGGTCGGAGGCCTCGACGTGACGATCCCCGACGGCAACATCGCGCCCGTCTACGCGGCAGCGCTGGGGAAGAACGTCCCCGAACCGTTCCATTCGGAGCCCACCGGAGGCGGTGGCACGCGAATGCACCACAAGTTCGTCGTGATCGACTTTGACAAGCCCACCGCGCGGGTCTACACGGGTTCCTACAACTTTTCCGACCCGGCAGACACAAAGAACGGCGAGAACCTCCTGCTGATCCGCGACCGACGGATCGCGGTCGCATACGTCGTCGAGGCGCTGCGCATCTTCGACCATTACCACTTCAGGGTCGTCCAACAGGCCGCGAAAACGGCCAAGAAGAAGCTTGAGCTCATCCTGCCCCCGCGTGCGAGCGGGGAAACCGCTTGGTGGGAAGAGGACTACACCGACGCGCGGAAGATCCGCGATCGCGAGCTCTTCGCGTAGCCTCCACAGTTCTTGCAGCCCGGCCGACGGGATTTGATCGTCATTACAAATTGCTGGTTCAACGCTATGGCAAGCTGAACCACACCTGCTGATGACGACGACCGGGTCTTGGCGGCGTCACAGCGGTAGAATCATAGGTTGTGATACCTCACAGGATCGGCCGCTTCAGGATCTTGCGGCTCCTTGGCAGCGGCGGGATGGGGGAGGTCTACGAGGGGTTCGACGACCAGCTCCAGCGGCCGGTCGCCATCAAGGGGCTGCTTCATGACCGGTTGAGCCAGGAACGGCGCGAGCGCCTGCGGCGTGAGGCGCTCTCGGCTGCTGCGCTTTCCCATCCCGCCATTACGCATGTCTACGAGATCGTCACCGAGGGCGACACCGACTGGGTCGTGATGGAGTACGTCGAGGGTTCCTCTCTGGCGCAGGTGATCACGCTGAGCTCGCTGCCGCCCAATCAGGCGGCCCGCATCGGCGCGGAGATTGCCGAGGCGCTCGCTGAGGCGCATGCGCACGGAATCGTGCACCGCGACATCAAGACGGAAAACGTCGTACTGATGCCCTCCGGCCACGTCAAGGTGTTGGACTTCGGCCTCGCCAAATGGACCGGCGCGCGGTCTACCGGCGACGACCGGATCACGACCGATGGGATGGTGGTCGGCACGTCGAAGGCGATGTCGCCGGAACAAGCGCTCGGAAGAGAGGTCGACGGCCGCAGCGATATCTTCTCCGTCGGGTCGCTCCTCTACGAACTCGTGAGCGGGAAACCGACGTTCCGCGGTGTGACGCCGCTGGAGATCATGCACAAGGTTGCCAACGTCGAGTACGAACGTTTGACCGAGGCCGCGCCGGGCGCGCCTGAGGCGTTGGTTGAAGTGATCGAGTGCTGTCTGGCGCGGGACCCCGCGCAGAGGTATCAGGACGCGGATGCACTGGCCAGGGATCTCCGTCTGGTGGCCGCGAGCACAACCGGTGCAACCGCCGGCTCATCTGGTTTCGCAGCAAGCCAGGCCCTGGGCCGGGCGCGCAGAAACCGGCTCTGGGTGGTTGGCGTCGCGGCCGCGCTCGCGGCCGCGGTGGTTACGGGCGTTGTTTTGGGGTGGTTCGCTCCTCGTAAGCCGCTGACCGTGGCTGTGCTACCGATCAGGCAGCAGACGAACGGCGACGCCGCGAGCCTCGTTTCCGCCGCAATCGAGGACGCGGCCGTCACCAGTCTCGCCCGACTGAAGAACGTCATCGTGGTGTCCGGGCAGGACGCGCGCGCGGTGTCGAGCCAGGAGAAGCGGGTACCCCAGATCGCGCGCGAGCTGGGGGTGCGCGAGCTCGTCGCGACGTCACTCACTCCGGGACAGCCTGGACAGCCACTCCGCGTGGATCTCCAGCGATTGGAGGGCGGCACCGGCCGGGTGATTTGGAGTGAGCAGCTCGAGATCGGGACCGACGATCTCATGCTGCTGCAAGACCGCATCACCACCGCGCTCGGTGATGCCTATCGCGGATTCTCGACGACCGGGCACCCCGGGGGCCAGGACGCGACGCCGGCTGCGCTCAAGGCGTATCTGCAGGTGAGAGGCAGGCTCGACTCCGGCAAGTACTCGAAGGACTTTGGGGAAGAGATCGCGCTGCTCGAGACGGCGATCGCCGAGGCGCCGCGATTCCTCGCACCCGTGGTCGAACTCGCGAGGAGACACCGGTACCTGTATGACCTTACGCGCCGAAAGGCCGAGCACGACATGAGTGTCGAGCTGGTGCGTCGAGCGCGCGAGCTCGGGCCCGACCACCCATGGGTGCTGTCGTTGGAGGTCCAGCTGGCGCTCGACCAGAGGGATTACAGCGCCGCGCTCGGACGAGCCAGGTCCTGGACCACGTCCCGCCCCGGCGACAGCACGGCGTGGGAGAGAATGGCGGTTGTGCTGGGCCGCATGGGAAGGTACCGCGAGGCCGAAGCGGCGTTCCAACGGTCGCTGGCGCTCCTCCCGTCGTGGTACACGCATTACTACCTCGCCCAATCGCGTGAGAACCGCGGCGACTTCGGCGGGGCGCGCCAGGCTATCCGGCGTGCGCTCGAGATTTCGCCGGAGAACCTGTTCTGCTTCGGCTTGTTGGCGGAGGTCGAGATGTACGACGGGAACAACGCCGAGGCGGAGCGGCTGTACCGCGACCTCCTCGTGAGGCGCGGCACCCGGCTCGATCGGATCCACCTCGGTAACTGCCTCTACTACCAGGGCAAGCTGGCGGATGCTGCGACGCTCTACCACGAAGCGGTGGACAAAGATCCATCCGACTATCTCGCACTCGCGAACCTAGCGGACACGCAGCTGGTGATCGGCCAAGCGGCTGCTGCCCGGGCGGGCTATACCGAGGCGCTGCGCTTATGCGAGGAGGAGTACGCCCGCGGAGTTCGCTTGCGGCCGCTCCTCGAGACCCGCGCCCGTTGTCTCGCTCAACTCGGGCGTGGGCCCGAGGCGTTCAACGCCATCCAGGAGGCGCTCTCGGTCTATCCCGAAAACCCCGCCACGATGTTCATGGCGGCGCTGGTCGCCGCCGTCGCCGGGGACACCAACGCCGCCCTAGCCTGGACCGGGAAAGCGCTGGCTGCGCACGCGCCGGTCGTCTGGTTCATGGGACCGGAGTTCGTCCGCCTCGCCCAGGACCCGCGGTTCCTGGTGCTCACATCGAAAGGGTGAAGCTCCGTCTCGCGGTTGAACGGTCGAATGGTCGACTAGGAATGATCCGGGTCCGGGTCGTTGCCGCCGCCGGGGTCGGTCTGGGCGATTACCTTCTGATTGCCGTCGAGGACCTTGATGTCGTAGTAGAAGTATCCGGACTCCTGAGTGTTACCCGAGGTCACGACATCGGGCAGGTGCGAACCGGCTGAGGCCGGGGCGTGCCCGAAGCCCTGGTGTACCCCGCGGGGTCGGAACGTGCCCGTCCGCGGCTTGTACTTCGCCGGGACTGCGGGAAGGAACTCCACCACAGCGCTGACCGCGTTCTTCGGTATGCCGACGAACGCCCATCGGATGTCCGTCGGGCCGACCTGCCAGTAGAGTTGGATCCAGTCCGGAGTGCAGATCAGCTTCCCGTTCTGCATCGTGATCCTGACTTCCACATAGGACTTCGCAGGCATGTTGCCCTCCAATCCAGCGCTATCCGGCGGTCGGTGCCGTGCAACACCGCCGGGTGGTGTCAGACTCCAAGGTGAGGCGGGATGTGGCGGCCGCTGAGATCCCGGTCGGTGGGCACGAAGCTCGCCGCCCGAGGGTGCCGGGGGCTCCGATCTCACAGTCGGCCACGGACCCGTTTCCTGGCGCATCCTGAGTTCGTCCTCCGACCGTCACCAGCGAGATCCAACTCGTGCTCCGTCCGTCCCCAGACGACGGGAATTGCTGAAACTCAGTCACGGCCCCTCCTCCGGCAACGGACGGCTGTCTGACGAGTCGCCGGGGATGCGCACGGCACCCGGGCCGCGGAGCAGGATGCGCACGAGCTCCGCCTGGCTGCTCGTGCCGGTTTTGCGGAAGATGCTGCCGAGCTGGCTATGCGCCGTGTTGCGAGAAACGCCCAGGACGGCGACAGCCTCCCGCATCGTCTGGCCGCCGAGGAGGAGCAGCGCAAGGCGTGTCTCTGCAGCGGTAAGACCGTAAAGGTCGTGGACGAGCTGCGCGGAGCTCACGAATGAGAGCCTCGAGTCCGAGATGAAGACGAGCGCGGTGCGCCGCCGCCGCGCGGGCCATCGCCGCCCTCGGCTGACGGGAACGACCATGACCTCGTATGGGCGAGACGAGGAAGCTCTCGAAAGACGCAGACCGAGCCCGGTCCGGGTGCCGCCACAGGCGACCTCGCCCACAGCGCGCTGCAGCACGCGCGTGTCGGCGGGTGTGGTTCCGCGCAAGCCGTCGGACGCGATCACGAAACCGTCCTGCTGCGCGGCGATGCGGTGGGCCGCCCGATTGGCGAGAATCGGCTTGGCGCCCTCGTCCACGAGGACCGCGCCGAGCGCGATCCTATCGAAGGCGTCGTGGGCTTCGGCGGCGTTGCGCTCCGCTTGCTCCACCCGCAAGTGGACTCCGAGCGCGCGACTGAAGTGGGGTACGACCTCGCGCAGACTATCCAGGCTCGACGAGTCGAACCGTTCACCCGGCGGGCGAAGGAGCCAGAGCGCGGCGAAGGCGCCCTCCTCGCTGAGCAAGCAGGCTCCGACCGCCTCCCCAAACCGGCCGCCCGCGCCAAGCGCTGCGAGCGCATCCTCCCCACACTGCCCGGTCGGCGCGACCGGTAGCTTGCTGGTCACGAGAAGACCAGGCGAGCGCCCGCCCAGGCGGAGGAGTGCCGCCGCAATACTGCCGGCGAGCAGTGCCGGTTCCGGCTCGCCAAGGCCGCACGTGGCGAGCGGCGCCAGTTCGCCCGAGCTGGGACCGAACAGGAGGATGCCGGCGCTCCCTCCTGTGAGCGAGGCGGCCGCTGCAAGCGCCTCCGGCCAGTCGGCGGGCGATGCCACCGCTTCGTAGATCGCCTCGATTGCTGTGACAACTCCTCGTTGCATCGCACCCAGCGGGGCGCTCCCCTTACGCCCCGGCTGCTCCCGATGGTTGCCGACGGCAGGCTCAGCAGTGCGCTGGGCTTCTACGCGCGATGGTAGCACCGGGGGGGCCACGGTCCTCGCCATTACGCCGATTCCATGGAAAGGAGACTCCCACCTTGGACGCCAAGGCGCATCACCCAAACGGGTGATGACCGGCGGGCCTTGCGGGCCCAGGTTTGGTCCGACACGAGGCAACGACGAAATGCGGCACGGAGCTTCCCCCGCAACCTTGAAATCTTTGGCGCCGACGGCTCGGCTTTGCCGCGGCGCTTGTGAGGCACCAGGTGAGGAGGTGCGCGGTGCAATCAGGTAGTCGGATATGAAGACAACGGACAATCGGCCAAGAATCGCCGGCACCCTTGGACCCCGTCCGGCCAATGCTGCGGCCCTCACACGTTTCGCCCCAACCCATCGCGGGCTCCCCGGTGAGGAAAGACTACCGGTATGGCCTTGGCGACATCGAAAGGAGGAAGTCTGATGCCGTTCATGGGTACCTGGGTACGCGAAAGCGCTGGCAAGTTGAAGTTCGTCGCCACGTTCAGCGACAACGTCCTGGTCGCCAATCTCCACGTTCAGGACACACTGGGTGGGGACACCGTTGGACAGAAATCCTACGGCCAGACAGAACTCTCGAAGGGCGTGTCCCTCGATTTAGAGCGTGGGCACTATTACGTTCTGGTTCTCTTCGTGTTTCCTGTGTCGCAGTCGCACGGTTGCAGTGCCAAGGTGGTCATGACCGCAGACAGCGACAAGCTGTTCGACGGCACCTGCAACGCCACCGTGGACCAGTCCAATTTCATCTTCCAGCTGCAGGTGGACTGAGGGGGTCCTGCAATGAAAGACCAACAACCGGGTTCATTGCTATCAGCGGTGGTCCTGCTTGCAGCCATGACGCCTTTCGTGGCGCCCGCCCAGAATCTCCCACCACCCACAGACAGTGAGACGGTGCTCCAGTACAAGAACCGAGTGGCCGCCGCAGTGCCAGAGTCCGCCACGAGGCCGGTCTCGGCAAACCTCGCCGAGGTGCCGAAGCAGGTCGCGGCGAAAACGACTAGCGTGGCTGCGCCTGGAGGCTTCCCCGAGCGAGTCAACGATGCTTTGGCGGACTTCATCCCCCTGGTTGCCTTTGCTGTCAACTCCGTGAGCACAGCCGACGACAAGAAGTCCGTGACTGTTGCCTTTAACCCGCTGCCGGCCGGAACCTATGGGGCGCTTTCCGCTTCCGCGACCGTTTCGGAGCCGCAAGTATTCGAGCCCGTAGCACAGGCCATAAACCAGGCGGTGCGAGACACCCAGGTCAACGTGATCCAAAGTGGCATCGACGACTTTGGAGACGTGACTTGGAGCGTCACGTATGGGTACCAGCCGCGGGCGTCGAGCTGGGAGAAGGCGGGAACGCTATGGGGGCGAGACTACTCCCTCTACGCGAATCTCCTCCAAGCTGCGGCGGACCGGATTGTCTCAGACTTCAAAGGGCTGGCGACCGGGACAGGATTCAACAGCAAGCTGAACAGAGCTTTCCCGGAAAAGCACGGGGCTATCGACACGCTGACTTTCGGCGAGATCAAGAGCGCGATCCGCGATGCGAGGCTACAGGAGTTCGACTTTGACAGCTACGTGGAATGCCTTCGCGCCCAAGGGGAGGAACTGGCGAACCTCGATGCGGCCACGCGTGCTCTTCACTTCGAAGCGCTACCTGCGCTCATTGACAACCAGCCTCAGCTTACCTTAACCACCACGTACCGGGACCCGAACAAGTTCGTCGGCCAAAAGACGTACGGCGTCGGGATCTCCCTTGAGACCGGAAATCGGAACTTCAACACCGTGCTGCGCACGTATCGGCTGGCCCTCGAAAAGGGAAACGTCGCGGTCATCAACCAGCCGACGCCAGTTGACGTGAAAAGTCTCGGAAAGGCCATCGAGACGGTCGCCACCGAGACCAAGAAAGGCACCCAAACCAAGTTCGTGCTGGCCCTTGGTTTCCAGCACCACGACCAGTATGACCTCGACTACGCCTACCAAACCAGTGCGACCGCTTCGCAACGTTTCGTTGCGGCGCAATCACCCGAGACTGTGTCGCTGCACCTTCCGGCTTCCGACGAATGGACGGCCAAGTTGCAGTGGAGCACGCTTTTTCTTTCGACTACCGTCGCCGGGGGGAACCCTCGATTCGATCTCTCGGCCGAGTACCTGGGGGTGCACAACGATCCGGCGCGCCAGGACCGCACCATTGGTCGCGTCTCGTACACCGTGCCACTTCAGGGCGGCGGCTCCATACCGTTCACCCTGACCTACGCCAACCGGGGGGAGTTCCTCGGCCAGCAGAACAAGCTGCTAAGTGCACATCTAGGACTTAGCTGGAAGATCGACACGCCCAACACCAAGGGCAGTGGTTCTTGAGAAAGAACCCGCTTGAAAGGGTGCCCTTGAGCCGAAGCGCGGACAACACGGAAGTACGGCCAAGACCGACCACAGGCAGGGCGACTCACGGCATCACCAACCTAAGCCTGCCGTAACGGGTGGCTCCAAGCCCAGCAGAGTTTGGAGGAGCGGATATGCGTCACATGACAAGGTGGTTGATCCTCACCAGTCTCCTCGGCTTCGCGGTTGATTCTGTCGGGGCCGATTCCCCAGCCTTCACGCTAGACATCCTTGCGCCGACCTCACAAGAGGTGTCGCTGACGGTACCGGCATCGGGGCTAGTGCCTATAGGAATCATGCGCAGTGGCGCCTCTGTTGCTGCCGAATCGGTTGACTTGAACCTATCGGAATTTACCAGCGCCCAGGGGACATCTATCGCCGTTCTGCTCATCGTTGACGGCGCGGCCCTGCCGGCACGCGCAATGCAGGCGAAGGTGCCTTTCCACGGGTTTCTCCTCCCAGTGCACCTGCAGGTGCCCCGGTTCCCGACCGCTGGTCGATACTCGGGCACGCTGGCCCTCGCCGTGCCGGGCCAGGGGTTGGGGACCGTGTGGCGCATCGACCTGTCGTCGGCACAAGAGTCCAGACCAGCCACGCTCGTGTTGGACCAGGGCCCCGTCACGGTCTCTGCGACCCGGCCGCTTTGCCTCTGGAGGGGCCAGAGCCTCTGTTTGGGACGGGGCGAGGAGCCGGTGGTCACGGTCCACGTTCGCGATAAGACCGGCCAGTGGCCTCTCGAAGGCGTGACCGCCCACCTCGAGCCGGGCCTGAAGACCGCCGGGCACAGCTTCGATACCGAACGCGACTTGCGGGCGACGTTCAACGGCAGCGTGGTCAAAGACCTCTTTGCATCACCGGGAGACGAGTCGCGGTCCGTGGCCCCGGGCCAGCAGGCAACGGTCCGTATGGAGTTTATGCATCTCTCGCCCGGAGAGTACACGATCCCGATCAGGTTCGCGGCGGTGAATTCCGCCGTCGACGATCTTCAGCGTCTCACGGTGACGATCCAAGTCCGGGACGGGTTGTTTCCCGCCTTCCTCGTGATCCTCGCGGCTTCGCTCCTGTCGTTCGTCGCGACGCGTGTGGTGAGCACGCTCCGCCTTCGAGCGGCGTTTCTGGGGAAGGTGCGGGCAATGCGGCCGGCGTGGCTGACTCAGGAACCCCCAGTGCTCGCGGTGATCTGGCTCCGAGCCATGGTTCGGCAGGCCGAGGACCTGAGCCGCCGGTTCTGGCTGACGGGCCAGGCTGAACTAGAGACGAAGCTCACACAGGCGGCGGGAATGCTCGCGCTCCTCGGCCGAGTACATCAGGTCAGGGCACGACTGCAACAACACCTGGACGAGGCTCCGATCCGGAGACGGGCGATGTGGGCTCTCGATGCGATCCTAGGTGAAATTGGATCGGGGCCACTCAGTGACGATCAACTCGTACAGGCGAAAGCGGCGCTGGATGAGCTCGAGGCCTGGGTCGATCCCGCCAAACGAGAAGCTCACTACTGGGCCGACCTTCTTCCAGCGATCCAGCGACACCTTTCAATCGTTCACGTGACGGCCGTCCCTGAGAACGGGCGGGATGTGGTCGCCGGGCTGGTCGATCAACTCCGCCAAGCCGTTTCCCAGCAGCAGCCGGGCGGGCAGGCACCATCCCAGCTCCCTCTCGATCGCAAGATGCTCCTTGAGGAGACGTATGAACGCCTCCGAATCCTCTGGGAACTGCGGAACGCACCTGACGACTTCCGCAATGTCGTAGGACTGCACCGCACGTATCCTCTCGCCCCGGTTGAGGAGGTATTTCGTGTCGTTGACGAAGCTTCATGGAAACGGCTCTTCGACCAAGCCACTGGGAAAAAGGTCGTGGTGGAGGGTCCACCGGCGGACAGCCTCGATCGGGTGGAGGCATTCAGCCCCGTGACGTTCCGGATCGCCACTCCCGGGGATCCAAGCCTCGAGGACACCTACCTGATTCGGCAGAAGCTCACGTACCTGTGGACCATCGAGCTCAAGAGCGTCCAACACCCGTGGCTCTCGAAGGGGTCAAGGAAGTCGAAGACGAGGTCGCTGGGCGTCTTGCGGGTCGCCTCGGTCGTGCCTCAGGTAGCCCAGTACGCACCTCAGGCCGGAGAAATCGTCGTTACCGACGTGAAGATTCATTACGGCAGTCTCAAGGCGCTGAGCGTCGCCCCGAACGTGACCGTCCCGGTGCGAAAATCCAAGGATTTCCAGATCTGGCAGATTGCCGAGGGCGCCGACATCCTCGCTCTCGGGGTCGCCGTCATTGTCGGCCTCGTTAGCGGTCTGGCGATCTACGCTCAAGCACCGATCTTCGGCGCCTTGAAGGACTACCTCTCGCTGTTTACATGGGGTGCCGGTGTCGACCAAGGAAAGAACTTCATCCAAGCGCTCGGCAGCCAGGGCGCAGCACGCCAGTGAACCCACCGCCGGCGGATGAGGCACCAGAAGATGGTCGCTTGTTACGTTCGACCCGCAAGGCCGTCAAGCGAACTACGTCGATCTGACTGGTACGAAGTCCGCACATTGGAGTTCTTCTGAAGTGCCGTCCACCGGAACCGGGTTGCGATGAGGTCGGCTTGCGACGGAGGCCCTTATGTGCATGCAGGCGAGTGCCGTTCGACCATACCAGTGCTGGCATTGGGCCGGGGATGAGATAGTGCAGGAACCGATCATCCCCGCCTCAAGGAAGGTCCCTGGAAGTAGCAAGACCCGGTACGACATCGATATCCGAGAGTTCCTCTCCACGGAGACGAACGCGGTCGTGCGGAAGCGGTTCCGAGAGTTGGCCGGAACGTTGCCGCCCGACGAGCAGGTCCGGTTTCGCTCGCGCAATCCAGGCGCATTCGACCTCCGCGCGCGGAGGATAGCCGAGTACGTCGGCAAGCTAACGTATTCGAAACGCGGGCGGGCAGCTCGCGAGTGGTTGTTCCCGGATGAAACGCTCGCCAACGGCGGGGGCGACTGCGAGGATCTCGCGTTCCTGCTCGCGGCGATGCTTGAGGCGAGCGGAATCAGCCCCTATTGCATCCGCGTTGCGCTCGGCGTACTCGTCGATCACACGCCGTCCACCAGGGGGTGCACACGCCACGATCACGCCTGGGTGATGTACTACACGGAGCTGGGGGCGTGGGAGATCCTCGAGCCGATCGCTTTGCCGAACGAGCGGCACCTGCAGGACATCTCCGGAGGGAACGCGGAGTCCTTGCGGGCGGGGAAGACCGCTGACGTGGAATACCTCCCGCACTTCGTCTTCAACCGGCACCACCTGTGGAACGTGCGAACCAGGGAATCTACCGCCGGTACCTTCACGGACTACGTGGACGGCCGGCGCAACTTCTGGGACCGCTTCGATCCGACGTTCGCCGCCGGGGTGCACAACGAGATCTTCGACGAGGCGCTGACGGACATGCCATGGCTCCAACGGCTGGAGGTCAAGGCGATCAGCCTCGCCGCCGACGCTAACGTGATCGGGTACCACCCGTTCGATCACTTCGACACGGCCTACCTCGACGGTGCGTGGGATCGGGTGCAGAGTCGATTGGCGACTGGGAAGCTCCCAGAGTTCGCCCGAGCAGCCCACGCCATCGGCGACTTCTACGCCCACACGTTCTACGGCGAGTTCACTCGGTGGCGGGAC
>Ga0116107_1001423_pt1 | contig 14231 bp, 10 predicted proteins | sample June2015DPH_6_10_FD_88969 | JGI IMG/M metagenome (GOLD analysis project Ga0116107, IMG submission 88969) | Peatland microbial communities from SPRUCE experiment site at the Marcell Experimental Forest, Minnesota, USA - June2015DPH_6_100 | ecosystem: Environmental > Terrestrial > Soil > Wetlands... | reverse complement strand
TTTGTTTCGCCGTCAGGTCGACCTCGATGTTCACGGGGTCGCCCGGCGACTTCGTGCCGAGCGTCGTGTGCTCCGCCGTGTACGGGATCACCGCGACCGAGAAACTTTCCCCGTCGAGGTCGAAGATCGTGAGACTGACGCCATCGATGGCGATAGAGCCCTTCTCCACGCAGTAACGCATGAGATCCCCGGGGATCCGGATCCGGAGGTCGGGCGCCGCGCGCAACACCTCGCCGACGCCGTCGACATGACCCTGAACGAGGTGTCCGGAGAGACGGTCCTGGAGCCGAACGGGACGCTCGAGGTTCACGGCGTCGCCGACCCGCCTGCCCCCGAGTGTGGTCCGTCGTCGCGTCTCCGGCGAGACGTCGGCCTCGAACCAGTCCGTCCCCCATCCGACGATGGTGAGGCACGCGCCGTCCACCGCGATCGAGCCACCGACCTCGGCGTCGCGCACGACCAGCGAGGCGGCGACCCGGTAGCGGCCGTCTTCGACGCGCTCGAGCCTCCCCTGTTCCTCGACGATCCCTGAGAACATGCCCCTCCCTGCAGGCGCCCCGTCTATGCCGCGACGGGTGCGCCCGGCACGGGGACCGTGGTTCGCGAGGTGCGTCGCCGGTTGCTCGACGGCGCGAGCCCCGCGGGCAGTCGAAGACTATCCGCCGCCGGCCAGCCTCCCCGAGCCGGGCGTGCCGCGCCGGACGACGACCAAGCGACGGCGGTGCAGATCGATGCCGACGTATTGTCGTTCCACAGGGGTTCTCCTTTGTCGTGGACGGGTTGGTTTGGACACCCCGAGTGCGTCAACACTCGGGGTGTCACGCCTGGGGGAATCTCTGCTTTCATCTGGTGCGGCTGCCATGGCCCGCTCCATGACCGGCGTCCGGGCCCGCGCCAGGCGGCCCGTCACGCGGGAGCGGCGAGGCGCTCCTTCATCACTTCAGTCGGGCCCGTCCGATGGCACACCGGAATCCCAGGGAGGTAGGACCAGGATCTCGCCGTCGTCGTCTGGCGTGTTCGTCGGGGAGGCCTGTTGGCGGAACTGGGTCCGGTAGAGCTCGGCATAGAGACCCCCCTCGGCGAGGAGGGCGTCGTGCGTTCCCCGCTCCACGATCCGTCCTTCGTCGATGACGAGCACGAGATCGGCGTCGCGCACCGTCGAGAGGCGGTGCGCGATGACGAGCGAGGTCCGTCCGGTCAACGCCGTCCGCAGGGCCCGCTGAACCGCGGCCTCGGACTCCGAGTCGAGGTGCGCTGTCGCCTCGTCGAGGACGACGACGTCCGGGGCCTTGAGGAGCAACCGGGCGATCGCCATGCGCTGCTTCTCGCCGCCCGAGAGCCGGTAGCCGCGGTCACCGACGAGGGTGTCAAGCCCCTCGGGCAGGTCGTCGACGAGCGAGAGGATCTGCGCCCCGTCGAGGGCCTCGCGCAGCTCGGCACTTGTCGCGTCGGGTTTCGCGTAGAGGAGGTTCGCGCGGATCGTGTCGTGGAACATGTGGGCGTCCTGGGTCACCATGCCGACCGTCGCGCGAAGGGAATCGAGCGTCACGTCGCGCACGTCGAGGCCGTTGATCCGCACTGCCCCGCCGGTCACGTCGTACAGGCGCGCGACGAGGTGCGTGATCGTCGTCTTGCCGGCACCGGACGGCCCGATGAGCGCGACGAGCTCGCCGGGTTCGGCGCGGAACGTTACGTCGTGGAGCACCCGGTGGGCTGCAGTCGTCTCGAGGACGGCGACCGACTCGAGCGACGCGAGGGACACGTCGCTCGCGGTCGGGTAGCTGAAATCGACATGCTCGAACTCGACCGTCGAGGGGCCATGTGCCAGCGAGCGCGCATCTTGTCGCTCCTTGATCATCGGCGCGAGGTCGAGCACCTCGAAGACGCGGTCGAACGAGACGAGGGCGGTCATCACGTCGACATTTACGTTCGACAGCTGGGTGAGCGGTCCGTAGAGGCGGCTGAGGTACGCGGTCATGGCGACGAGCGTGCCGAGTTCGAGGACCCCGTGGACCACCATCGAACCTCCCCAGCCGTAAACGAGCGCGGTGGCCAGCGCGGCTGTGACGGTGAGCGAGATGAAAAACACCCGGGCGTAAAGGGACTGGAGGATGGCGATGTCTCGCACCCGCCCCGCCCGGCCCGAGAAGAGCTGCTCCTCCTCCCCCGGGCGGCCGAACAACTTGACGAGCAGGGCGCCGGCGACGTTGAACCGCTCGGCCATGGTCGAGTTCATGTCGGCGGCGAGCACATAACCCTCGCGGGTGATTGCCCCGAGGCGGCGCCCCATGTAACGGGCCGGAATCGCGAACGCGGGCAGCAGGGCGAGCGCGACGAGGGTGATCTGCCAGGACAGGATGAGCATCGTGGTGAGGACCATGACGACGCTGAGCAGATTGCCGACGACCGAGGACAAGATGTCCGTCGTCGCCTGCTGCGCGCCGAGGACGTCGTTGTTCAGCCGGCTGACGAGGGCGCCGGTCTGGGTGCGGGTGAAGAAGGCGAGTGACATCTTCTGGACGTGCGCGTACACCCGTGTGCGGAGGTCGTAGATGAGTCCCTGACCGATCCGGGCGGAGCAGAACTGTTCGCCGAGCGACAGGCCAGCGTCGAGGACGGCAAGGCCGGCAATGACGAGCGCGAGGACGACGATGAGTCGCGTGTCGCGCTGTCCGATCCCGGTGTCGATGATCGCCCGGTAGATGAGGGGGACCGCCACGCCGATCGAGGAATCCACGATGGTGAGCAGGAAGAAGAAGGCGAGTTTCCCCTTGTAGGGCGCGAGGCACCGGAGGATACGGCGCACTGTTCCCTTGGGAACCTTGCTCCCCACCACCGAACGATCCTGGATGAGAGAGCGCATCGAGCCGCCGAGGCCGCGTCCGCCTCCGATGCCGACTCCCCCGCCGAGCCGCATCATCGTCGACGTTCCGACGCCTGACGGCCGGTGCCCCCGACGTCCGCCTCCCGTCCGGATTCGCCGGCCCGCTCGGCGGCACTGAGCAGTGCCAGCAACACCTGCTGGTCTTCGTACTCCAGGTTGCCGAACAGCTCGACAGCGGCCTTATCCCGCGCCCGTCCGATCTCGATGTAGAGCCGGGTGCCGGCGCCGGTCATGCGAACGAGGATTGAGCGCCGGTCCTCGGGGTCGATCTCGCGGACGACGAGGCCCTTCGACTCCAATCCTTCGATGATCGTTGTCGCCGAGCGCGGAACGATCTGGATTCGGCGGGCAATTTCCGACATACGCAGCGGTGAGCGCGCCCGCCCCACCATCCGGAGGGCACGCGCCTGGCCATCGGTGAGGCCGAAGGGCGCCAACCGCCGGGCTGAACCCGCGCGCAAACGCCGCGAGACTCGCGCGACGGTCTCGCCGATCTGCGACGCGATCTCGTCTCGACGGGCACTCGATCCTTCATCGGCCATGGTGACTCGTTTCCTCGCACGGGAAGTCCGTCATCGGTGTCACTGAGGCATACTCATAATAGTGAATACTCGCTGATGCATCGAGTCGGCGGTTCGAGCGCTCGGTTCCCACGACCTCGCGCGTCGCCCTTCGGACCCGCCTTCCCCGGACGCGCCGAGGAAGACGAATGGCAGGTGCGGAGGCCTTTTCCAGTGAGTCGATAGTGTTGGTCTCGGCCCGGCGCGTCTGGCGCCAACGGGCGGAGAGACACCTGTTGAACCGGATCTCGTTCGTGCGAGCGGAGGGACGTCATCGATGCACACGGAACTGACCTGGGCCGATCCCCGCGTGTCGGCCGCGCTGTGCGAGGTTCGCGAGCAGAAGCCGCTCATCCACTGCTTGACGAACATCGTCGTCGCGCAATTCACGGCGAACGTGTTGCTTGCCGTCGGCGCGTCGCCGGCAATGGTCGAGAACGCCCAGGAATCGGCCCAGTTCACCGAGTCCGCAGCAGCAGTCCTGGTGAATCTCGGGACACTGTCGGCGGAGCGTGAGGTCGCGATGCGCGCTGCGGCGGCCGCCGCGGACGGACACGGCCGGCCGTGGGTGCTCGACCCCGTGGGTGTGGGCGCGCTCCACCACCGCACCGGTTTCGCGGCCGAACTACTGGAACAGCGCCCGACCGTCGTGCGGGGGAATGCATCCGAGGTGATGAGTCTCGCGGGCTCCGAAGCAGCCGGCCGGGGCGTCGACACGCTCGCGGACTCCGACGAGGCGATCGTGTCCGCGACGCTCCTCGCCCACGCGCGGAACTGCGTCGTCGCGGTCAGCGGCAAGGTGGATTACGTGACCGACGGGACGGATGTCGTCGCGGTGCCCGGAGGGAGCTCGCTCATGACGCGGCTCACCGGGACGGGATGCGCACTGGGAGCCACCATTGCGGCGTTCGTGGCGGTCGACAATGACGTGCTGTTCGCGGCCGCCGCCGCTTCGGCGCTCTTCAAAGTTGCGGGCGAGCGCGCCGCAAGCGGCAATCCCGGGCCCGGCACGTTCGCCGTTTGCCTGATGGACGAGCTCGGCGCACTTTCCGATTCGGCAAAGCCACTTCCCGCGTGAGCCGGCCCGGGCTGGACCCGACGCTCTACCTCGTCACGGACACGGAAGCGTGCGGAACCCGAGGCGTGACCGAGACGGTGCGGGCGGCCGTGGCGGGCGGTGCCTCCGCCGTGCAGCTCCGGGATCATCGGGCGACGACCCGCGAACTCGTCGACGCGGCGTGTGGATTGCGCGACATCCTCGCAGGCTCGGGTGTCTGCTTTGTCGTGAACGATCGGCTCGACGTTGCGCTGGCGGTGGGAGCCGACGGCGTGCACCTCGGACAATCAGATCTTCCCGCTGACCTGGCGCGCGCCGTCGCCGGGCCAGATTTCATCATTGGATGGTCGGTCACGAGCATCGCCGAGGCGAACGCTGCCGCGCGATTCCCGGCCGGGACGGTCGACTACCTCGGGGTCGGACCGATCTTTGCGACGCCTACGAAGACCGATGCCACCCCGCCAATGGGAGTCGAGGCGCTGCGGAGGATCTGCGCGCTCTCCCCCGTCCCGTGTGTGGCGATCGGCGGTATCACAGCTGACCGCGTGCCGGATCTGATCGCCGCCGGCGCGGCGGGGATCGCCGTCGTGGCGGCGATCTGTGCCGCCGACGACCCGCGTGCCGCCGCGGCGGAACTGCTCGAACGCTGCCGCGCCTGACGCTGACCGGTTCTGTTCGCAGCGAACGGGCAAGATCGGACTCCCGATTGCGGCCTTCGTCGCTCGACCACGCGTCGTGCGACCACCACGCAGGGTGGCTGGGCGGGAGGAACCCCTGACGCGCCCGTGACACGGCCGAAGTTTCTGCTCCCCTGCGTCGCGATTGGCGGAATTGACGCCGAACAGTCGTGGAATTGCGCACTGCCGGAGCCGCCGGGGTCGCCGTCGTTGCAGCGATTTGCTCGGCCCGCAACCCCCGCGCTGCAGCGGCTGAGCTGCGTCGCCGTGCTGAGCGATGATGGAGGTCCTTCCCCTCGCGCAGTCGGCTCGACTTGTCTGCGACTGCACCCAACAGGCCCGAGAACAAGTCGTACGCCCGCAGAATCGTAGGCGTGGGACCCCTCCTAGACCCTTGCCGATCGGATAGTCCTTCCGACCGCGGACTCAGGCGGGCTCCCCGGACGAGTCGGCGTGACTTCACTGATGCTGCCCCTCTCGCCGACCACTCTCCGGACTACAGCAAGCGACGAGGGGCGATACACGGGGAGGGGGAGCCCAAAGTCGTCGGCAACCGCCGCCCGGCACAAGCAGGCTGAACTCTCGATGGCAAGCTTCTCGGCCACAAGAATCCGCGCCTCTGATGCGACCTCGGGCGCGGGGCGGCCTTGTTTTGAGAGAGGATTCGGCCCGATGGCCGATTCTGCCGGATTCCGCGGCGCGCGAGTGCCGGCGTCCGCTAGCTTTCGGTCAGGTGCTCTCCAGCCGTGCCCGATGCGGCGAATTGGCCCGCGGAGATCCCGGAAATGACGTATTACCTAGGGCAGATAAGTCAGGGTTGGACACAAATGAGTCAACCCGAGATAATGCAATTTGGGGGTGTTGGCACATAGTTAACTCGCCTTACAGTGGGCGTATGGCCATTGACACTTCGGGTGTTGATGTGGAAGAGGACGCGCGGGACGCACCAAGCGAGGTGAGGAAGCTTGACGTGCATGGAGTCGCCGCGCAGTTCAAATTGACCATTGTCGTTCCAGTTTTCAATGAGGAACGAACAATTCAGACTGTGCTTGCCGCGCTGGTGCTCCAACCGGTTCCCGGTGAAGTGGAAATCGTCGTCGTGGACGACGGCTCGACGGATCGAACGCCCGAGATCATTTGTGACGTGCCGCATGTGCGGATCCGCCACGAGCTGAACCGCGGCAAAGGTGCCGCCATCCTGACCGCGATTGAGCGGGCGACGGGCACTCACCTGCTCGTATTTGACGCAGACTCGGAGTATGACCCGAACGATATCTCCAGTCTGGTTGTGCCGATCGCGACTGGTCGCGCCGAGGTCGTCTATGGCGCGCGGGTGCGCGGCGGGAGAACGAGTTTCCCTTCGCTTTTCTACGCCGTTGGCAATCGCGTGATGACGGAGTTCGCCAATGTCCTGTACGGCTCGGCGATCTCCGATCTTCACACCTGCCTCAAACTCCTCCCGCTACCGCTGCTGCGCGAGATGAAGCTGAAAGAGCGCGGATTCGGGCTTGACACGGAGATCAGCGCGGAAATGCTCCGGCTGGGGTTCCGACCCTATGAGGTCCCCGCCTCCTACGTCGGGCGATCCCGGGAAGAGGGCAAGAAGATCAGGTTGAGGGATGCCTTTCGTTGCGTCATGGTGTTGCTGAAGGTTCGGACGCGCGGACGCACCCGCTATGGGGCAAGGAATCGCTCGTTGGCTCCTCCTGTCTCGTTGGCTCCTTGGTGCCCTGAGCGCAGGCGCGCCGAGTGGTTCCTGGAGCGGAGGCGCCTCCAACCGTGAAGGGGAGTCTTCGCCTCCGTTGATGGTCAGCTCGAAGAGGCCCATCTCGATCGCGGTCGTCAGCGACTCTGTCTATCCCTTTCACCGCGGCGGCAAGGAGACTCGTTACCACGAGTTGTTGACGCGGCTACACGGTGTCGCCGGCTTCACGGTGTACACGATGCACTGGTGGCCGGAGCAAGAGCGGACACTTCGAACTGAGGGCGTGGAGTACCGCGCCATCTGTCCTCTGTTCCCTCTGTACAGGCATGGTCGCCGTTCGATGCTCGAGGCCATCGCCTTCTCACTTGCTTGTCTCCGGCTGATCGGTAGACGTTTCGACGTCGTGGAGACAGACCACATACCGCATCTGCACCTCTTTACGCTCCGCTTGGTGACGAAGCTGAGGCGACGACCGCTAGTGGTTACATGGCACGAGGTCTGGGGGCGGGAGTACTGGATTAGCTACCTCGGGCGCGTTGCAGGAGTTGTGGCCTGGTGGGTCGAGCGCAGAGCGATGGGTTTGCCCGACGAGATTCTGGCGGTATCGGCCGGGACCGCCGACCGACTGCGCTCTTTCTTGGGCGACAGCGTGCCCGTCCGGATAATCCCGAACGCGATCGATCTTGACCTCATTGCTAGTGTTGCCCCTGCGCTCCCAGACGAGGCAGGCGAGTTGCTCTTCGTCGGCAGGCTTCTCGAACACAAGGGTGTGCACCTGCTGATCGATTCCTTGGCCAAGCTTCAGAGCGGACGGCCACTACGCCTGATCGTCGTGGGGACTGGTCCCGAGCGAGCCAACCTCGAGCAACACGCCCTCGAAGCCGGCGTGGGCGCGCTCATACGGTTCCACTCGGACGTCTCGGACGCGAAAGAAGTGTACGCGCTGATGAAAGCTGCGGAAGTCTTCGTATGTCCCTCGGTCCGGGAAGGATTCGGGATTGCATTGCTTGAAGCGCTCGCATGTGGCACCGCGGTCGTCACGACCTCTCACCCGGACAACTTCGGTCGCGTGCTTGCGACTCGCTCGGATCGAGGGTATCTGGCCGAGCCGACGGTGGACGCGATCACCACGGCGATTCAACAGGCACTTAAGGACAGAAGTCGACCGAGGAAAGCTCCGGAAGGGTGGTTGAGGGAGTTCGATTGGTCAGTCGTCTCCGAGGAGTATCTGGAAGCCCTCAGAGCGGTGGCTTCTCGCGCTGGACCGCGCGGGCCTATCGAAGCCGATGCGACTTAGCGTGCTCGCTGAAGCGAGTTGTGGCGTTCGTGCAGGTGTCAATCCAATCTGTACGGAAGAAAGGGAACCCGTGTCGAACTCCGATCCAGCCGCTGCTGGGTCAGCGCGCGTGACGTTCGTCGTAATCGCTTATAACGAGGAGGAAGGGATTGCGCGCTGCCTGAGGTCGATCGCGGCCCAAGAGGGGCTTTCCAGCTACGAGATTGTTGTTGTGGACGACTGTTCCCAGGATGCGACTCAGTCCGTGCTGTCGCAATTGATGATGGAGCTCCCGGAGCTGCAGGTTGTTCGACTTGCCGCCAATCTTGGCCGAGGGGCGGCTCGGTCGACCGGCGTGCGCGCGGCACGGGGGGATTTCATCGCGATGGTCGACGCAGACATCATCTTGCCGCCGGATTGGCTCGCTCGATGTCTCTCCAGTCTTGAGGGACGCGATGTCGTCAGTGGTACCGCGGTCCCAGACGGGGACGTGGGCTTCCTCGCTAGGAGATTCAAGTTGGAACCGAAGGTCGTTCCCAGCACCACCCGCACCACGGGGAACAACGCTCTGTTCCGCCGAGAGGTCTTCAGCCGGGTCGATTACGACGAAGAGCTACGCGAAGGCGAGGACGTCGCTCTCGACCATGAAATGGACGCAGCGGCGGTCGTCCGGGAGGTGGTGCCAGGACTGCGCGTCGAACATCGCGAGAACAAGACGTTCTCCCGAGAGCTCAAGTGGCTGTTCCAGAGTGGATTAGGCGCTTCCCGGCACCTCGAGCGGTATAGGGAAGTGCGCGGACCGGACGTCGCCTTCGGCACGATGTTCCTGATCAGCATCTTGTCGTGCCTGGTGAGCGGAGGACGAGCCAGACGCTTAAGCGCTCCAGTTGTTTGCCTGGCTGGGATGTCTCTGGCGCACGTCGCCTCCAAGTTCGAAGTACGAAGGGACCCCGTGGGCTTCTTGGGCGCGGCGGCAACGGACTGCGCGCTTCTGTCCTCTTACTTTGTGGGTCGACTCGTCGGACACATCCGGCTTCGTTTCGATCCGCGCGCGAAGTGAGCGACGCCTTCAGCCGGATCCCCCTCGTCAAGCTGCGCGGGGAAAGGGAACGGGGCGCGCTTACGGCTGTTGCAGGTTCGGCTCGTGGCCCGAGATCCTGAGCGCTTCCCAGTGGGACTCGAAGCTCACGGGACGACGGGTTACGTGTTTCGTCACACGCTCCCAACGCCTTGGTGAGCTGTGCAACTCGTCGATGCGACGTCAGCCGTTAGACATTCGGTCGGGCAGAATTTCGATGCCAAGCAGTGACTCATAGACACGTCGCAGGGACCAGACGGCCTCAAGGTGGGTGCCCGCATCGTTGTCGCCCAAGCCTCCGGCTCCGGCGGTCCAGTCGTGCGGGATCGTGACCACCGCCGGCCGGTCTCGGCCGGAGCGCGCGACGAGTTCCTCCTGTCGCCGCCGAGAGCTGACGATCAGGGTATCGACGTCGCGCGGCGCCGATTCGTCGCCTTCGTGATCCCACGCGACTACCCGGATTCCCACCCGTCGGGCGAGTCGCAACCCCCTGACCAGGTGAGAGTCTGAGCGGCCGTCACGGAGCAAATCCGCATGACGGAGATCGACGATCGAGGCGCCGTGAAGCCGACACCACAGCAGCCGCATTCCGAAGCACCGTTTCGTCGCGTCGATGCCCTGCGTCGGGATGCCGCACTTCGCGAGCAGCTCGCGCGAAGGAGTGGTTCGAATCACTCCATGGCCTGAGACGACGAGCAGAACGCGAATCCTGCGGTCGAGGACGAAACTGATTAATCCTCCAAAGAAGCTGACCGAGCGGACCCATTTCACACGCAGGAAGGTTCCGGGTGTCTCACTCCGAAGGGCACGAAAGGCGGGCAACACGAGCAGGCATGTCCACGCAACGGAGATCCACCAGGAAACTGCTCCCAGCGCCAACGAGATTGGTAAACCGATGAGCCACGCTGGATATGCAAGGAGATCGGGCCACATGGTGATCTGTTCGGCAATGCGGTTCGGGTGGGTGACGAAGAGCATCGCCGTGCCTTGGCCGTTGCGTTTACCGCGAAGTACCTCCTGGGCGACGTCACCCCAGTGCATTGACATCTTGGCTTTCGCCGCGCAGACAATGCGAAGTCTCGCGTCTTGTAGGCGCCAGCCGAACTCCGTGTCCTCACAGTAGGCAAAGCGTTCGTCAAAGCCTCCGACGGCGTCGAAGGCTGAACGCAGCACTGCCATATTCGCGGTCACGGTGATGCGTACCGGCGCCCCGTCCGGGAGCTCATTGATCGTGCCCCTGAAGCGCGTATTGAGGCTATAGATGGGTCCGCAGGTTGCATCGGCCAATCCAGCCCTGAGGGGCGCGGTCAACTCGGAGAGCCAGCCCTCCTCGGGCATCCCCCCGGAGTCGCAGAAGGCAATGATGTTGGCCCGCGCGGCATGTACACCGACGTTGCGCTGGTGCGCGATGGTGATAGCGACCCCGAACGGTCCTATGAAGTCAACCCAGCGAACCCACGGATGCGTACGACGAACGGCGTCGAAGCGCTTGCGCGACGCGTCCACGACGATGCATTCTCCTTGATTCTGGTCGATGTGTTGCCGCAGCACCCCGAGGGTTTCTACCAGGTGTGGCTCATCTTTCGACACGACAACGACCGTGACCCGCGGCACGTCAGTCATTGACTGCGTTGATCACCGTCTCCGTGGACGGCATCGTCGTGTTGACCCGCTGAAGCTCGATGATCAAGTGAATGACTCTGGGCATAAGTGGGCTCGTGAAGCGTCCTCTCGTAGAGAGCCTTCGTCGCGACAGCGACATCGTGCCATGTCCATGCGGTAGTCCACTCGTATGCGGCAGCGACTCGTGCCGCCACCTCATCTGGCGAAGCATGAAGCGCGGCAATGATTCCATCGCGGAGGCCCGCTGGTGCTGTGCGGTCGTACCGAATCACGGCCAGCGCGGGTACATCGGCGAGCTCTGGGAGATCTGGGACCAACACGGGCACGCGTCGTTCCATCGCGACGCGTAACGAGGTCGAGTTCGTGATCCAGCGGAACGGGAGCGTGACGAGATCGGCAGCAGCGAGCAGCACCCTGAGATCATCGTCGAAGAACGTCCCGCGATCCCAGCGGACGTCACGTCCTGTCTGCTGCAGATGCCGGACGAGGACGTTGAGCCTGGTGGCATACGTCGAGTCGTCGGCGCTGCCGAGTAAGCGGATGGACAGTTCGGTCGTGGCGGGAAGTTCGAGGGCGGCCTCGAGCAGCAGGTCCACCCCCTTGTAAGGATCGAGGTGCCCGAACATCACGATGAGAGGCATTGCTCCGGGCACACCAAGCCGTCTTCGCGCGCCCTGCCGTTCGGGGGCGGGGCCGAACACCGGTGCCCCTTCGGGAATGACCCTGATGAGTCGGGGGTCGACGCCGAATGTGTCTGAAAGACGGCGTTTGCCGTCTTCGGTGATCGTGATCACGGCCCTCGCTCGATGGAGCAACGAACGACGGCCGGCGGTGTCGTCATCGAAGACCGGGGCCAAAGGAAGCAGTTCGTGCGAGGTGTACACGATGCAGAAACCGATCGCGTCGGCAAACCACAGCGTGAAGCCGAACCACCAGCGAGGCAGCCTTCTCACGAACGGCAAGTGCCGCGTCCAGTGCCAGGAGAACTTGTATAGCCAGTGAACGTGAATGACATTGAAGCCTCGCAGCCGACCGAATGCCAGTTCTACGGGGAAAAACATCACGTTCAGCGTTTGGCTCGGCGACCAGTCCATCGGGAGCCAATCTGAAACAACCCCGACATCGCGGAGGGCCTGTCGGAGCAGCGGTAGGTAGGGATTCTCCTCGTTCCTGGGTGTTACGAGGATTCTCGGGACCGGAGAGCGAGTCACTTGACGTCCGATCCCCCGCACGCCTGTTTCTGATGAGACCTCCAGGAACCCATTCTGCTTCGATCCCCCATCAACCGATCGCTCGTTTCGCCGAGGCTGCCAGATGCGTGGCCGATCGACAGGCAAGCGCCACCCGCCGGGCACTCTCGTCCGGGAGAGCCCGTCCCTGGCCTTGAAATCGTAGCGAAGTCCGGTAAGTGGCCCGCGGGATCAGCCCGTCGTCGGCAACGGCGAGGTGCTATCTCTGTCGCTTTACTTGTTCTGAGGTACCTTCGGAGACTGCTCGGCGTTTTGGACAAGTTGGAGAGCCATCTGGCCGAACCAAGAGCCAGCGGCAGGATCGATCGTGCCCCACAGAGGGTCGAAGAGGTTCTGCGCCGTGGCGGAGGTCGGCCATCCAGGTCGTGTGTAGGCCTTGTAGTCCCAAGTCCGCTCGCCCCCAGCGGAATCGCACTGGTCCGTGGATTCACCCGGGGTCTTCAACCAGAGATAGGCGTCGACAAGTGGATTGCCAGTGAACGACGTGGGGGCGAGCCCAAGGCCCGCGCCAGGCGGATTGCACATGTTGTTGTTGACGAGAGTGCTGATCACGCTGACTCGCTGGTGGTAGGGCGCGGCGGCGTAGCCCGCCATGTCGTCCATGCCCCGGCCATTTTCGCTCGTGTCAATCACGAAATGCGTTATCGGCAACGTGGCACCAAGCAGGTTGGCGTAGTCCGCGTCAATACCCGAGATGTTGAGATCCGCCGTGGTCGTCGACCCGTTCCACACCCCGAACGAGTTGAGCGCGACGCCCTTCCAAACGCCCAGCAGCTTAGCGATCTCCGTCCCGGGCGGCCCGCCGTTCCAGTACTGGTTCGGGCAGTTGCTGAAATCGCCTGGCTTGACGAACGTGGTGTAGGCGATGCAATCGGAGACCCATGTGCCGTACGCGGTACTGTTCGCTGTGTACTGGTCACTGAAGACGTTCAAGACGAAACCCTGGGCGTTTTGCACGCCGGCGTGGACGAGCCTCTGTGCGATTGTGCCGACGGGCTGCCAGCTGCTGTTGCCTGCATCCAAATAGACGCTCACCCGTGGATCCGTCTCAAGAACATTCACCGCGAACCTGATCTCAGCCAGGCGTTGCGCGTCAGTGAAAGGAGAAGTCTGCAAGGTCAGCGAGGGATTGTTCTTCGCGCAGTCGCTGGGCAGGTTGACAAGGGCTTCTGGTTCGAGGATCACGACTGCTCTGCTACTTCCGATCCCCCGGGCGAAGGCGCTGATCCAGTTGTCGTAGGCCGACTCATCGATGGCACCTCCAACCGAGCAGTCCCGGCCCGGGATATTGAACGCCACTAGCACGGGAACCGATCGTTCGAGAGCCGCTTCACGTAGGGTCTGCCTTATCTGCGACTCCACCTGCAGGGGGGTCTGGATCCGGCCTGGGAGCCTCACCCCGTCGAACCAGACCGCCCGCGGCGTCGCCAGCATCTGCCCCACGAGGCTGGCGTCCTTGAGATCTCCTTGCGACTTGAGTAGGGCCTCTTGCTGGACTGCTCCCCCCGCAGGCGCAGGGACGAAGAAACGCGTCCCGGCGGCCAGGGTGCGAGCCGAGTTCCTGGTCGGAACCACCAGGACGATTTTCGACGCCGTTCTGGCTCCCTGTACCGTCACCTCAACAATCGCCTGGAGCAGGCGTGGGGCCATGCTGGCGATTGCGTCTTGACCTGCCGGAGTGAGGAGGAGCCTTACCGTCGCCGTTGAGCCCGCGGCGAGATCGTAAGTCCCGGTCGCAAGGACGACGGCCTTTCGCCGGGTGACGGTCTTTGTGCCGCGCTTGGTCTTGACGACGACAGAGCCAGACAACTTGGCGCGACCTGAACAGACCGCGTGCGCACAGACGAGGCGCACCACGACATCAGGTCCTTGAACACTCGCCTGCGCCAAGGTGATGGCGACCTTCGGCGAGAGTAACTTGGTCGGTGGCGTCGTCTTTAGTGGCGCCACCGTACTGGCCAAACTCGGTGACCCCGTGGGCGGCGCGGGAGGTGTCGGAGGTGCGGGTGCCCCTCCTCCGCCAGCGCCACCGGCAGAATCCACGTTCTCGGTGACACTGAGCGCGTCGGAGGTGTAGTCGACCGAGTTGTAGTTGCTGTCACCGGAGTAGCTGGCGGTGAT
>Ga0116107_1001419_pt1 | contig 14244 bp, 11 predicted proteins | sample June2015DPH_6_10_FD_88969 | JGI IMG/M metagenome (GOLD analysis project Ga0116107, IMG submission 88969) | Peatland microbial communities from SPRUCE experiment site at the Marcell Experimental Forest, Minnesota, USA - June2015DPH_6_100 | ecosystem: Environmental > Terrestrial > Soil > Wetlands... | reverse complement strand
GCAACATTGAGTGTGCTGCTGAGAGTCGTAGCTCCTGTGACATCAAGGGTGCTGCTAAGAGTGGTAGCTCCGGCAACATTGAGTGTGCTGCTCAAAGTCGTAGCTCCTGTAACATCAAGGGTGCTGCTCAACACGGTGGCTCCCGCAACATTGAGTGTGCTGCTGAGAGTCGTAGCTCCTGTGACATCAAGAGTGCTGCTAAGAGTGGTAGCTCCGGCAACATTGAGTGTGCTTTCCAAAGTGGTAGCGCCTTTTACATCAAGGGTGCTGCTCAAAGTCGTAGCTCCGGTAACATCAAGATTACCTCCTATGGTCATGCTGCTGATAACCGTCAATGAATCCGTGGTAATGTTGCCAGTGTTAGAGATACCGTGTGTTGTTGTGAGACCGGTAACATCAAGCGTGCTGCTCAAAGTGGTAGCCCCGGCAACACCGAGTGTGCTGCTGAGAGTTGTAGCTCCTGTGACATCAAGGGTGCTGCTCAAAGTGGTAGCCCCGGCAACACCGAGTGTGCTGCTAAGAGTTGTAGCTCCTGTGACATCAAGGGTGCTGCTCAAAGTGGTAGCCCCGGCAACACCGAGCGTGCTGCTGAGAGTGGTAGCTCCTGTGACATCAAGTGTGCTGCTAAGAGTGGTGGCTCCGGCAACATCAAGATTTGCTCCAACGCTTGCACTGCCGGCGATCATAGCATCGCCGGTATTACTCACGCTGAATGTAACGCCATTAGTGCTGTCCGTGAATCTGGCGCCGTTATTATCCAGCGTTTGGGTAGTTGAACTGGTGCCGCCGGAAAGAGTTGTGCTGTTGGTTCCAATTGTCAGACCGTGACCCGTCGCGTTGGTCAGGGTAATGTTATTGGTACCCACAACCAGTCCCTGCGCACTGTTTGAGCCAACAACACCGACGGCAACAATGCCGTCACCGGCTACAAGGCCGCTCGCTGTATTAGAAGAGATCCCTCCATAACCAATAAACGCGGCAGAGGGGATTAAACCTAAACCTGCGGTACCGTTTGCATCATTGGCACCCGCTATTATGCCATTCGATCCGTTAAGTTGAAGACTGCTTGTTAAATTGGGACCGCTGTTACTTGCCCATACGCCGCCGGTTAAATTGGACACACCACTTACAGTCAGGGTGTCAGTGGAGAGTCCTCCGGTAACATTCGCACCGCCAGTTGCAGTAAATGCACCGCCGACATTAGCCGCGCCCGTAGTGGTCAGGGTGTTCGTTCCAATGTTTCCAGTGTTGGTTACATTCCCAGTGTTAAAAATGCCGTTAGTATTTGCTACACCGTTGACAGTTAAGTTACCGCCGACATTTGCCGCGCCTGTAGTGGTCAGGGTATTAGTTGAAATGCTGTTAGCGCCGGCGAGGTCAGCTCCATTTGTTATCGTAATATCTGCATTTGTTTGGCCGGCATTTCCCGCACCCTCTATTCGTATATCGTACGGTGCCGCCATTGCGATACTCATCATGGTGCTTATCGCAAAGGCCACTGCGAATAGCAGCACGAGGGTACATCCGCAAAACTCCTTTCGTTTCTTAAAGTCCCATTGTCTTTTCATTTATTATACCTCCTTAAAGATTTTTTCTGTTTGGTTTAAAATTATAGTGTTACCGATAATTATAAAATATTATCGAACAATTTCCTTTTTAATGGATACGCACCCCGCTCCCGCCGGCATCAAAAATATTTTTGTCGATTCGCCGCTGTTTCGCACGGTGATATTCTTCGATAAAGGTTCTCCCTTTTTAAATGAGCCAAAATTCTTTTCGCCTACTTCCGCGCATTTCTGCGGCCAGTAAACGACGGTTTCATACATTCCCGTACAGCCGCTTAGCTCATTGGCGGAAAAACTGGCGCTGGCGTAGGCGGAGGCAGAATCCTTTAACGGAATTTCCATGGATAAAGAAAATAGTTGATTATCAGAATTGTTTGTTGGCGGAAATATGAAGGCTCTGGCGTCCTGAGTGCCGGCGATCAGAAAATTCGTGACTTGATTGATTCTTCTGGCACAGGAAAGAGCCCCGGCTCGAACAGCAGCCTGAGTGATGCCGTTCACAACGGATGCTGCCGGTTTATTGACAGAGGTTTGTTTTTCCTCGGCTGCTGCCGTAGATATAATAGGAGATATGATAAAGGCTAAACCTAAGATGGCCACCATTGTAAAACTAAGGATTATCTTTTGGGGCATGGTCTTTCCTTATTTAAGTAATTTTTTTCTGAACATCCAATTCCCAAAGCGAACTCCATCGTATACCGTGTGAAGTGCATCGGAATCGGCAAGTCGCATTGTCGAATTATTGAAACTCCATATTACAAAAGTAACAGAGAGTAATAAATAATAATTAATTCTTCGAGTCTGCTTCTAAAAATTTATTTTGTTAGGTTCGTCTTAAGTGATTATTTTAAAGAACAAATACTTTTCTTAAAATATTTGTTTATATTTAGCTGCTTTTAGGGAGCAAAGTCAAGAGTTTAATGTATATTTTCCATTTTTTTTTATTTTATCAACTTTTTTACCCGCCGGATAAAACAAAAGAAACATGATATCAAAAAATAGCTTCATCCTTTTATAGTAACCTTCAATATTTTGTGAGCATAAAGGGCAAGCCGCATAAAGCTTTCCCGGTGTATTAAGTTGTATAAATTATTATTGATTTTGTTATATCTTTCGCCCCGGTATGCTCATTGAGGCTGTAATGCCGCCATCCACCGGCAACGCATGGCCGGTGATGTAGCTTGCTTCGTCACTGGCCAGAAAAAGTATCGCCCAGGCAACCTCTTCGGGAACGGCGGCGCGCTTTAATTCGCAGTATTTGCCCAACTGGTTTTCCTTGCCGACACTGCGGGCAAGCTCAAAGAAGGGCTGGGTCATGCCGGTTTCAATAAAACCAGGGCAGATGGCGTTAATGCGCACATTGTGTGCTCCGACCTCGGAGGCCGAAGTTTTTGTGAAGTTTATTAAAGCCGCTTTGCTGGCGCTGTAGGCATTGCCGCCCGCGCCGGAGAGAATGCCGGCAACTGAGGCGATATTGATAATAGAGCCGCAGCGGCGCTTCTTCATATGCGCGATTATATGTTTGGTGGCATAGACCGGTCCCATAACGTTAACATCATATACCTGACGCCATTCTTCTGAACGCTGATCTTCCAGATTGTCCAGTCCGCCGGAAATGCCGGCGTTATTTACCAGAATGTCAATATTCGTAAATTTTTCCAGAGCAAGACTAATCAGGGTTTTGATTTCATCCTCCGATGAAACATCTGTCTTGCGTATGATGACGGCGCCGCCCATATTCGCGATTTCATCCCGGACCAGGCAAAGATTAGTTTCGTTTACATCGGCCAACACCAGGTTGGCTCCTTCACGGGCAAAAAGCAGGGCCGACGCTCGACCGATACCGCTAGATGCTCCCGTTATTATTGCGCTTTTACCATTTAAACGTCCTGACATTTTTTTTAACTCCTGAGTTTTTAATATTTTGATAAGTACTTGCTTCCCGTACCAAAGAAGCATAGGTAAAGTACCATTATATGTCAACGAAAAAGCGAATATTTACGCCGCCGCGGGAAAAATAAAAATAAGAGAAAAGCGTTTGAAAACCAAATAAGCCGATGCTCGCCCGGGGATTTGCGCGGTATGGAGACAGAGATGAAAAGTTGATAACGCTGAATTAATTCAATTTCATCGCGTCCAATATTTTACTCACGGCGATCAGGGCTGAAGAAAAACTGATGTCGCCGGAGCAGCCATCGCCCTTAACTGTATCACCGATAAAATAGAGGCCTTTGATTGCCGGACATGCGATGTCCGGCCGGTGGGGTTTGGATTGGGCCGGAGTAAGAACGTTGCCGTTCATTACATGCACAACGGTCTTTCTTTCTTCGACGACCATAGACATAAAATCCGGGAAGATTCCCGAGATTGTTTTTTTAAGAGCTTTTTCTGCCTGTTCGACGGCTTTTATATCGCCGTCAAAGTGCCACGGAAGCATGATACCCCAGGTCGAGATATATTTCCCCCGAGGCGTGAATGAATCATCGGTATTGGATTGGAAGCGCGCCCATACAGGTACATCAACGCCTAAGATTCCTGCGCGAATGTCTGTAACAGGTTCGTTTGTGATGAAATCGATGGTGAGGCCGGAACTGTTTTCGATATTTTTTATGTAATTGAGCATTTCACCAGGCAGGAGAAGGTTATCCATCAGGTCGAGTACCAGAGGCAGTCTTGCGGCAAAAATTATATTCGGGCTAAAGTATGTTGTCTTTTCTGTTTCAACGCGGCTTGCCTCGCCATTTTGTTCGATGTGCTCCTTCAGGTGGGAAAATATCCGGGCGGAACCGCCTCTGGGTTCGCCGGCACCAATTCCCGCCTTTAATGCTCTTTGTAAAAAGTCAATAACCTCGCCGGCGCTTGCTTTATCGGGCTGTGGGCACATAATGGTCATGCCGAAAAACGGAAGAAATGCCTCAACTTCGTCATTCTGAAATGATGTTTTATAAAAATCCAGCAAAGTTTTATCATACCATTTTAAAGGATCGGCCTTTTTAATTTTTATCATGAAAGCAAGAAGCGTAAGCCTTGCCCCAAAAGACAGCATAGGCGCTTTCAGGAAACCCACAGGGCCTTCGGGCCTTTCCCATAGCTTGCCTTTAAATATGAGTTTAGCGTCTTTTGCCTCGGGTAGAAAATCAATTTCATCGCCAAGCTTTTTGAATACTTCATTGGCAATGCCTTTATACGCGAGTCTGTGCGAATGCGCGCCGTATTCCCAAAGATAGCCTTTCTCGTCCCTGAAAGAGCATGCCCTGCCGCCAATCAGGTCTGATTCTTCCAGGACAATGACTTTCCGGCCAGCGTGTGCTAAGAGCGCCGCGGCGCTCATTCCGGCATAGCCTGCTCCAATGATGATTGCATCCGTCATAAATTATCCCATTAATGGATCAATAAATATTTGACTGTCTAAAATTTTAACATCTTTTATGGGCAGAATAAAGGCAAAGTTAGTCGAGATTTTTCCCCGCCGCAGGTTGTTAAAGATTAACCTGCCTTGACGGGTTGAGAACAGTATGGTAAATTTTTTCGCGGTAATCCACAGAGGATTGCTGCAAAATACCGTTTATTGTCTTCAATTCAAATGGCAATCATTAATATTATTTCAAAAGGAGATCATGAAATGAAAGTATTATTGATTAATGGAAGTCCAAACAAAAAAGGATGCACATGCACTGCTCTTTGTGAAGTGGAAAAGGAATTGAATAAGTGTGATGTTGAAACAGAAATATTTTACATCGGTAAAAAACCTATCAGGGGATGTACGGCATGTGGAAAGTGTATGGAGACAGGGGAATGCGTTTTTGATGATGATGCCGTAAACGTCGCGCTTGCTAAAGCTGATAAATCGGACGGCTTTATTTTTGGTTCTCCTGTCCACTATGCCGGACCTTCCGGTTTTATAAAATCGTTTTTAGACCGCTGCTTTTTCTCAGGCAGTGATGTGTTTGCATACAAGCCGGGTGCGGCGATCGTCAGTTGCCGCAGGGCCGGGGCTACCGCAGCACTTGAACAACTGAATAAATATTTTACGATTAATAATATGCCTGTTGTTTCATCCCAGTACTGGAATATGGTACATGGAAACACACCGGATGAAGTGCTGCAGGATAAAGAAGGATTGCAGACGATGCGGACGCTGGGCAGGAATATGGCATGGCTTTTAAAATCAATCGAGGCGGGCAAAAAAGCTGGAATAGCTCTGCCGGAGAATGAAGAGCGGGTGTGGACAAATTTTATTAGATAATAAATGATTGAAATATCTTTGATCAAATATGGGAGCAATTATGGCAAGACAGCAAGATCAGCGCCCATTTTTACAAGAAGTTCCTTATGTGGTTGAGTTTGAGCACCGTGCCGGTTATCTGCATGCGCGTGCGCAGGCCCAGAGGGACAGTCTTGAAATATCGGTTGGCTATTGGACTGACATAGCAACATACTGCAAAGAGAACGGTTTCTCCATGTTGCTTGTTGAGAGGGATGTCGGTACAGCTAATTCGCTGGGTGACACTTATGAGGTCGTTTCTAAAGTGCATGAAGTAGGTTTGACCAACGTAAAAATAGCATTTGTTGATCGCCGTCCCGAACATATCGACTCTGATCTGTTCGGTGAAACTATCGCTCTTAACCGCGGTATAACTTGCAAAGTTCTTAAGAATACCACGGAAGCTGAAGCATGGCTCCTTTCTATCTAATCTAACACATCTCTCATGCCAAGTCTCATGAAATCCGTGGCCTGACAGGGGTCAGTTTCTAAGTAGGGCAAATATTAATTGACATAAACGCTCTATTCTTATATTTCTTCACAACAGAATCAATATCTTATCAAATAAAAATTATTAAATAATTTCAAGATGTCAAATCTGAAATGTCATAAGAAAATGCAAAAATCAGAAATTAAGCATATAATCTTTTGGCAGGATAATCTTGTCTTATGAAAATTGCCGGAGATATTGTCATGTCCGGGTAATTGAAGGAATTTGCAAAAGAAACTCGCCGTGAACTTAAACAAGTCATTATACATTTAAGTTCATCATAACACTTAACAATAAATGTTTTTGGGGGAACAATGGGTAAAATTAATCTTAAAACAATATTACGAACGGTGTTGGGCTTTGTAAATTTCAGCAATATGATAAAGATGACCATGTGGTGGCTTTGGTTTAGGCGGGATCGCATATTTGTCATATTTGAAGGGCATGAGTATACCTATCGGGAAATATATCAGCAGTCCAAGCGCTACGCGCATTTTTTTCTGAGCATAAGAAAAAAATTGGTGGACAGTGGCAAACTGGACAAAAACAAGAGACTCTCTTTCGGCGTTTATATGGATAACACTCCCGAATTTTTATTTGCCGCTTATGGCGCCGGATTGAGTAATTCTATCCTCTTTGCCATTAATTCCGGATTTCGGGGCGATACTCTGGCCAAGCTCATGGAGCAGGCCGGCGTGGCATTTCTGATCATCAACCTCAGCACTTTGAAAGAAGTAGAGGGTGTTATAAAGAATGTACCGGCGGTCGGTCCGGAAAATGTTTACTTAGGGGATGAGGACGCTTTCAAATCAACCGGGTTCAAATCACTGGAGAAGGCGGTTGAAGGAGCGGGGCATGTGACTGTGCCGGCTGACTATCGGGTCAAGGTGGACAATTTCAGTCCGGTTATCGTGATCTATACATCGGGCACGTCAGGGCTGCCTAAAGGAGTGCCATGCACTCATATAAAATTGGTGGGAGCGGGCTTTATGGTGCAATCGGCGGTTCATCTTAACAAAAATGACCGTGGTTACATTTCAATGCCTTTGTTTCATTCCAACGCCTGGTATATCGGAATATTGCCGCAGATGGTTGTGGGTGGCAGTTTTGTATTGAAGAGGCGTTTTTCCGCAAGCGCATTTGAAGAAGATATGCTCACTTACGGCGTTACTTTCCTAAACTATGTCGGCCAGCCCTTGCATTATATTATAGACGCTCTGGAGAGAAAATACGGCAGCGGTGAAGCTGTGGAGAAGGCTCTTGCCAAAAATCCGCGCAACAAATTCCGCAAAGCCTACGGCAATGGCGCCTCGGTTAATGACCGTATAAAACTCAAACGTTATCTGGGCATGGATCATATTTTTGAAATCTATGGTTCCACCGAGGCGGTTATTACAACGGCTAACCTTCCCGGAGACCCTGTTGATTCGGTCGGCCGTGTGGATTCTTCTATTCTCATCCTGGATGAACAGGGACGCGAATGCGCGCCCGGTATTACGGACGCCAGCGGAGCGCTCACAAATTATGATAAAGCCGTTGGCGAAATCTGCCGCAAGGTCGGCGATAGCAACATCAGGTTCGAAGGGTATTTTGGCAATGAGGGAGCGACTAATCAAAAATTTCGCGAAGGCTGGTATCATTCAGGTGATTTAGGGCACATCAGGATTGTGAATGGTAAACGTTACATGTTCTTCAACGGCCGCACAGATGACTGGATTCGAAAGGATGGAGAGAATTTTTCAGCTGAGAGCGTTCTTGGTTTTGCCCAGAATATTCCGTGCGCGGATTGCGCCATTGCCTATGGCGCGCCCTGTGAAGTGGCTGATGAGAAGGTTATGATTACAGTCCAGCTCAAAGACGGTGTCGCGTTTAATCCGGATGAAGTATATGCCTGGTTTATCAAACAGCAGAAAGAAGGAGGGATGGATCCCAAGTGGATGCCCGATTATATCCGTATCGTTGATAAGTTTTCTGTTACCGATACCCAGAAGGTTATTGTGCGGCCTTTCAAACGCGAGAATTTCAATATTGAACACAACCCGGACATGCAGATTTATTTTAGGATGCGGGGTAATGATACCTATCGAAAACTCACGCCTGATGAGTTCAATAAGATAAAGGAGTGCTTCAAAACAAATGGCCGTGAGGCAATTTTGTCGGCATGAAATTAAAAAAGACGGCCCTCTCTATTTGTTATTTGGTGTTATTGGGCGGGTAAATGTTTATAAAACTATTTTTATGGCCCGATGAGCTTTCAGGGCTTCATAAATATCTTTTCTGTGGGACTCGTCTTCTACGGTAGTCTCCACATTGAGACTATGATATTTAGAGGTTTCACTGCTGCGGGAAGGAGTTATCTGGCAGGCACGATCATGAATAATTTCGAGAACTGCAGACTTCATGTCGTTTTGATCAACGCCAATAATTTTATAAACCCATGTGCAGGGATATTTTAGATGAAGATGATTTTCTTTATTCTCGTCCATTCTTCACCAACTCATGAGGTTATTCTGCCTATTAAAATATCCGGGAATTTTAATTAAGTCAAGCAGTATCAATCTGCTATCGCTCGAATCTTTGCTTTATTTATGTTCGCATCTAAAAAGGTTGTTCCTGTCCATGTGTCGGGAGTGACCTTTTTATTTAACCTGGTCAACTCCCTATTAATAATCCGGTATGCCCGATGATGGTTTTGAACAAAACAGATAACGAAATGTTGATTATTTGGTTTAACTGATTTTCTTTCAGGTGTGTTCTCTTGTTTTACAGGTATACAGATGTTTTCTACGGAGTTATTCCCAATATTGTTTTATATCAATATTTGCAGCGTGATAATCGATGGTGCCGGTAACATCGCGTTTGAATTTACCTTCCGTTCTTTCAAGAAGACTAATTTCTTCACCGGATTCTTCCTCCGAACCGTCGAATTTTGTTAATAGCAGAACACGGGGGCGCATGAGATCACCGGTCTGATGAACAACAAGTCCAACTTCGCCGCTTGAAAGATTCAGTACCGAGCCGATAGGGAAAATACCGATCATATTGATAAAGGCCTTAACGAGAATTGAGTTGAAATCGTTTTCCCGCTTTTTTGACAGAATACTGACTATCTGGTCAGGTGGGATTTGTATGTTATAGTAAATCCGTAACGCCGTAAGCACGTCATAGGCATCGACAAGAGAAATAATCTGTGAGAATAGATGTTGTCCAATATACCCGTCTATCTGGGGATAACCGTTAACGCCGCCATGCTGATGGTGCTCAAATGTGGTTACCATAGCTATTTTTTTTATCCCCGGAATGTCCGATATAATCAGCGCCCCTTCGATCGGATGGCGCGAGAAAGCTTCCCGTTCCTCATCAGTAATATCTCCGGTTTTGTTGATGATTTCGGGAGGAATGCGTATTTTACCGATATCGTGCATCATTGCGGCAATTCCCAGCGCGGCAATCTGAGGTTTTTCCAAAGACATAAGAGCTGCCAGGGAAATGGTTAGAATGGATGTGTTCACACAATGGGCATATGTGTATTCGTCATGCATCTTCAGGTTGGTCAGGGCAATAAGTGCATCCCGGTTATCGAGGATATGATCTACCATATCCTGGACGACCTTGTTTACCCTGCGCATGTTGACTGCTTGACCGAGATGCACGTTTTTGACCATTTCTTTCATTGCTGTGATCGCTTCCAGAAACAGTTTTACCGCTCTTTTTTTATCTTCTTCCATGGCGCCGCCGCTGTTCTTTTTATCGACAAGCAAAACGCTGTGGAGATTGATGTGGGGAAAATTTTCGCGGGAAACTATATTGATAATACCGCCTTCTGCGGCGAGTGCCGAAGGTTCAGAGTTCATCAGTACAGCCAATCTTACGAATTCCTCATTAGTAATGCCGGGCTTAAATACGATCCCGCCTATATCCCTGCTGGTAAATTGTTCAACCAGCGTGGCAATACTGGAATCTATAGGCATGGAGTGGGTTTCAAAAAATAATTCCCCACTTACGAAATAGAACGCAACTTCCTTCCTGTCCATCAGCAGCCCGTCGATCGTAAGCGTCAGTTTTTCGACTAGTGACAGCAGGAAAGGATGAGATTCCGGATAAATGGTTACATTTTTAAGAAGGCCCGACAATTGCTGGAACGTTATTTTAGCCGTGTCGAGTAAACGTTGCTTTGCAAAAAAAGATTGTCTTGCTTCGCTGCCGCTATGGCTTTGCTGATCCACCAATGCCCTTCCTCCTTTTGATTTTCTCCATGGCCTTCAGCGCCGCTTCTTTTCGCTCGACTTGAAGTTTACGAGACCTCCACCAGCGAACTTTTGTGTACCCTTTTAATAAGTCCTCTGCCGCAGGACCGCCTACTTTTTCCAGTGCTTTTATCGCTTCTAACGTAAGGGCCTGCTCCTTTTTGTTAAGAGGACGATCAGAGAGGAATGTCATCAGAGGCTTCGTCTCTTCAGCGCTTATTCCCTTGATTTCGGTAAAGCCGCGAATTGCCATCAACTGAACCATGCTGTCCTCGTCTTTCAAGAACTTTCCCAGAAGACCGGCGGCCTTTTTTCCCCCGATGGGAATTAATCCCTTAATCACTTCCTGCCGTATCTTGATGTTCTTATTGTCCGCGGCCTTTTGGAGAACAAAAACGGCCTGGTCGCTTTTGGTTTCGCTCAGTATACCTATGATATCGCGGACAAAAGACAAACTGCTATCGGAAAGGTGCTCGCCCAGCACTGAGAGCTGTTTTTTGCCGAAGTCTTTAAGTAAATCGAGAATAGCTGCTCTCGATTTATTATCGGTTTCCTTTGCCAGCATTTCCAGCAGGGCTTCAGTTGTCTCCCGTTCCATGGCTGATAAATAGGAATAGGCAGAGACGTATTCAAAAGAACCCTTGGCATAATTTTGCAAGTCGGCAATTGTGGAGATAATGACATTTTTGGAAGAAGTCTTTCTCAACGCCTCCAGTATCCTTGGCTTAAAAGCGGGATCCACAGGAGTATTAAAGGCCATAGTGATAAGTGAAACGCGGTCATAATCTTTGTTATTTAAAAGATAATTTAAAATATCTTCCAACTGGTGGATAATACCGGCAAACAAGACGATTTCCTTTTCATCAGGGACAGGATGATGAGGAGACTTCACCAGAGGTATCAGGGCAATAAGTGTGCGCATCGTGGCATCAATAATATCCCGTTCCGTACCCAAGCTACTTATGGATTTAAGAGCTTGGGTCTCTTCCTCTGAGTACACGGCCATTTCCTTTGCAATTCCTTTTATATCGGATGAAAGCGATATTGCGGAAGAAGCGACGGACGAAGAAGACGGCGGTGTTATTTCTTTTGTTGTCAGAATTTTTAAAAGCTCTGCCACCTGTTTAACTGTCCATGAATCCAAAAAGCGTCCGGTCATAATTTCATGAAATACGCTCGGCACACGTTCTTCAGTTTCAGTTTTTCGTTTTTCTGTGTTTTCCGAATCTAAACCGGCAAACAGTTTCCCGGCAATTAATGCATCGCGGTAGGGCTGTTCGAGAGACATGGCGGATTGTGCAAGTGCCTCAAAGAGAGCATCTTTCTGGTCCGGATTTTCTTTCAGAATCTTATTGCCGGCTTCCTGATACAGTGCAAGCAGGCGGTCCTCAACGGTTTCATGCTCACCTCGCGTCTCTTTTGCAAGCGCTACCATAGCCGCGCCGAAGCCCTCCTGGTCCGTCAAAAGATTGTCCAAAACCAGTGTATGGCCGATAAACGCTTCGGCTTTAGATATGGAAGAACCGCGGGAATGGGCATTCTTCTTTTCTATTATTGAATCTGATGTGATAACCTCGTCGAGCCCCGCTTCAGTGACCTTGATATTAGACGTACCTTTTTCCCAAAGGATTGATGCAACTCCGTTTTGCATACCTATATCTTTTGCCTGCAGGGCAAGCGCCTGGAAAAGATCCATCATTTCTTTGGCAGTAACACCCTTATAAAGGATAATGTTTCGAATGCCCTTCGTAAACAGATCATGGGCGATAACTCTGTTGGCTTCAGTGTCCTTTCCGACTGGCGTTTGCTGATAGGTAAGAAATGCTTTTTGCACTCCGATGTAACATTCCGGTGTATCCTCCAGAAGAAGGGAAAGTGCATCATGCGCGTCCTTTACTGATTGGGAGTAGACGGGATTGTTTGGAGGATAAAGTTTCACTATCCTAATGGCAGTGACGAGAGTGCGCATTAAGTCATTGACTTCGGGAGACAGAGTGCTCGATTGTTTTGTTTCTTCCGCCATACTTTTTATAAAATACCAATAATTTCTATTAAATGTATATAAAGAATGATCTTGTATGTCAATGACAGATTTATCTTGACTGTAGAATTCTAACTTAACGTGTGTTATATATTTTCGGGAGAGGATCATTGATTATTATTTGCAATTGAACCGATTATTTTAAGCACGATAAGAGCAACACAACATCTATAGAAAGGAGGATTTATTCATGCGGAATATGGCTGGTTCAAGAAGAGATTATTCCCTGACGACAATATTACTTTTGTTTGGGATAGTTATGTTCTTTGTGGATGGTTGTGCAAGGATCCCTTTGAGCTATCTGCCAAGTTCTGTCAACAAAGTTTCTGGAAGCGTATCCATATCCAACTTCAAGTATCTTCCGGCAGAAACCGGTGAAGTGCAACCTTTTCAGATTCGCAATACAGCGTTAGGCAAATTGAAATTTGATAAAAACATCGACATTTATTTTAGGGAATCAGTTTCCATGGAGTTGCGTTTTGCCGGTGTAGTAGGGCTTGATAATAAGACCAGAGTCCTTAATGGCGAGATAGAGGACCTTATGGTTGATGATTTAAGCTACAATGCGGACTGGACTTTGAGGGTTCACTATCTTATCAAAGATTTGCAGACAGGTGATATTGTATATTCATCAACGAAGATCACGCAATGCAAGGCATCCAAACTTATGAACGTTAATAGTGCATTAAATGATATCATCAAATTAAATATAGAAGAGCTTATGAAAGATGAGGCATTCATCAAAGCAATTCATTAAGAAACTCTAACCATTAATATTATAACAGACTTTGATCATAATTTTTACTCTACGGCTGTAAGCTGTAGCTCCAGAGATCGTTCAGATAACCTCCATCATTAGTTGCTGAATCATAATCATATCCCCCGAAGAGCCAGAGGCTGCCGCTGCTGTCTATCCATGAAACCGCTCTTTCGCGTGCTCCCGGGATGTTGCCCGGATCAGCAGTACCTTTTGTGCCATAACTACCGGCCTGACCATACCCGCTTACCCATGTCCATGTCTTACTGACGACGCTATCGAATTTCCAGAGATCGTTCAAAAGATTAACATTACCTGCGAAATCATAACCAATCCCCCCGAAGAGCCAGAGATTGCCGCTGCTATCTATCCAGGAAATCGAATACTGGCGTGCTCCCGGGATATTGCCCGCATCAGGAACACCTACCGCGACAGCGCTGCCGGCCTGATTGTATGTATTGGAGCCGCTTACCCATGTCCATGTCTTACTGACGACGCTATCGAATTTCCAGAGATCGTTGAGAAGTCCAACATCTCCTGCTGAATCATAACCCCATCCCCCGAAGAGCCAGAAATTACCGCTGCTGTCTATCCAGGAAACCGAACTTGAGCGAGCTCCCGGGACGTTGCCCGCATTAGCAGTACCTTTTGTGACATAGCTGCCGACCTGACCATATGTCTTGGACCCGCTTACCCATGTCCAATTGGCACCATCGAATTTCCAGAGATCGTTTAAAAGGCCAACATTTCCTGCTGAATCATAACCCCATCCTCCGAAGAGCCAGAGATTGCTGCCGCTACCTTTCCATGAAACCGAACTAGAGCGTGCTCCCGGGACGTTGCCCGGATCAGCAGTACCTTTTGTGACATAGCTGCCGGG
>Ga0116107_1001416_pt1 | contig 14258 bp, 12 predicted proteins | sample June2015DPH_6_10_FD_88969 | JGI IMG/M metagenome (GOLD analysis project Ga0116107, IMG submission 88969) | Peatland microbial communities from SPRUCE experiment site at the Marcell Experimental Forest, Minnesota, USA - June2015DPH_6_100 | ecosystem: Environmental > Terrestrial > Soil > Wetlands... | reverse complement strand
CGTCCTGCCGGAACAGCTCGCACAGCCAGCCCCGGTCGTCAACGTACTTGGCCAGACTCCGGACCATCACATCTTCAACAGAGCCTCGCTCAAAACTTGTTATCATAACGCACCTCGTATCATAACCACGTGGCAGAAGACCACGCCACTTAATCTTTTACGTCCTTATACTCATCACCCATCACCCATCACTCATCACCCATCACTCATCACCCATCACTCATCACCCATCACTCATCACCCATCACTCATCACTCATCACTCATCACTTCTTTTATATCCTCACCTCGGCATCGTCGCCGATACACAACCGCAGGGCGTCCTTGACCCGTCCGTCCTTGAACACCTTGCTGTTCCTGCCGATCAACGATTCGTCCAGCTTGGCCACGTCCCGGATCTGGCTGCCCTCCATGATCACCGAGAACTCGATGCAGGAGTTCTCCACCAGGCAGCCGTCCCCGATGCTGGTATAGGAGCCGATGAAGGAGTTGCGCACCACGGTGTGGGCGCCGATCACCGCCGGCCCCCGTACCTGGCTGCCGGTGATCTCCGCTCCCTCGCCGACGATGACCCGCCCGGTAATCTGTGAAATGTCATCGACACTGCCCCGGATCTCCCTGGCGATCAGGTCGTCCAGCACCACCCGGTTGGCCTCCAGCATGTCATCCTTCTTCCCGGTGTCCAGCCACCAGCCCTGCAGCACGTGAGCATCCACTCTGTGCCCGGAGTTCACCAGTTCCTGGATGGCGTCGGTGATCTCCAGTTCGCCGCGCCAGGACGGTTTGATCCTGTCGATGGCCTCGTGGACCAGGGGCGAGAACAGGTAGATACCCACCAGGGCCAGGTTGGACGGCGGCTGCTTGGGCTTCTCCACCAACTGTTGCACCCGCCCGTCCCCGTCCACCACCGCCACCCCGAAGCGTGTGGGATCAGCCACCTCTTTCAAGAGGATGATCGCATCCGCCCCGGAATTGGCGAACTCGTTCACGAATTCCCGGATGCCGGAGTTGATCAGGTTGTCGCCCAGGTACATGACGAAGGAGCTGTCCCCCAGGAAATCCCGGGCGGTCTTCACGGCGTGGGCGAGGCCGAGCGGCTCCGGCTGGTAGATGTAGGTGAAGCTCACGCCCCAGCGCTCGCCGCTGCCCAGGCTCCGCTTGACCTCGTCGCCGGTCTCCGGGGAGTAGATCACCCCGATCTCCCTGATCCCGGCCTTCGCCAGGTCCTCCACCACGAAGTGCAGGATCGGCTTGTTGGCCACCGGCACCAGTTGCTTGGGGATGCTGTAGGTCAACGGGCGGAGGCGCGTCCCCTTGCCTCCGCTCAGGATCAATCCCTTCATCCAACATTCTCCTCTTCGCAATCCGCTCAAAATCTTATTTTGGCAGCAGCGCCTTGATCTGCGGCAACTCCGAGGCCAGGCTCAGTTCGCTCCTGGTCGCCTGGTCGATCAGTTGCTGGCCAGCGCTGGCCTGGCCCTGCTGCTGCAGCGATATCCCTTCCCAGAGCTGCGAGGTGGCCTTGAGGCTGTTGTCGCTCAGCGAGGCCTGCAGGTAGCCGTCCGCATCCTGGTACCGCCCGAGCAGCACGTCCGCCATGCCGGCATTCTGGTTGACCGTCGGCGTCACTTCGAGGAGCGGATCTCCCCTGCTGGTCCACATCTGAAGGACATCTTTCGAAACGGCGGCCATACGGTCCTGGATGCGTTTGGGCACCGCCAGCGCCTGTTCCAGATCGCTCTGCCCCTGCTGCTTCAACTGCTTCACATCCTGCGCCGAGACGCCCTGCCGGTTGGCCTGTTCCAGGTAGAAGCGCCCGGCAGCGAAGTAGCCGGTGGCCAGACCCTCGTAGGTGCTCTTGTCCAACGGCAGCAGGGTGTTGGCCTCCTCGAGCTGGCGCAGCCCCTCGTCCACGGCTCCGCCGCGGAACAGCACCTGGGCATACAGCATGCATAGGCTGGAGTCACCCCGGTTCAACTTGACGGCGACGATCATCACACCCTGGGCCTTGTCCAGTTGCGTGCTCTCATCGTTCTGGGCAGTCTGGTCCTGGGGGTTCTTGCTCAGGGACTGCTCGTCTTGCTGCACCATGTAGATATAACATTGAGTCAGCGTGGAGCGGAAGTCGGTGTTCCAGTAGTCGTGCTGGATCGCCTGCTCGTAGTTGCTGATGGCGCTCTGAACGTTGTTGGCCTTGGCGGCAGTGTCACCCGCCTCGGCGTACTGGATGCCGAGAATCAGATCGAGCGCCCCGAAGAAGACCACTATGGATAGGACGCCGACGATGATGCCTTTAACCGCAGAGGGCACCCTCCAGGCGGCATGTTCGTTCCTCTTATTGCGGCTCCTGCTCCGCCTGTCCAGGGCAGCCGCCGCCTCCGCAGCGGCAGCCCTGGCGGCCACCTCCGGTCCATAGAGTCGATCCAATCCCCGCACCAGCCCGAACAGACCCCAGAGCAGTATGGCCACAGCGCCAAGCGAGAGGTTGAAGTCTATCGCCGAAGCGACGCCCAGGGCCAGGGCGCTGCAGAGGATCACCCAGGTAGTGGCGGGCACTGCTGGCGGTGCTTTCAGACCGCCCGGCCGGGCATAGCGGTACAGGCGCCAGGCGGCGGCGATGAAGAAGCCCCAGATCAGCAGGAAGTCCAGCAGGCCGGGGAAGCCGGTCTCTACCCCTGTCTGCATGAAATCGTCATGCGTCTCGGTGGAGAAGTAGGGGTAGGGCTGGAGCATATGATAGGTGGCGTTCCAGCCGCCGCCCCCGGCCCCGAGCAGGGCGTTCGCCGGGCTGGAGACCATGATCTTCATGGCGTCGCGGCTCATGACCAGCCGTTCCTGGAGGTTGATGTCGCTCCAGGAGATCGTTTTCAGGCGGGCGATCAGGGACTGGGGATCCGCCTTGGCGGCGATTGCCTCCACCGCCCTGCGCTCGTGCCAGAGGCCGAATCCGGCCGCTGCCACAACCACCACTATCAGCGCCGCCGCTGTCGGGACGACCCACGGCTGCAGGCGGCGCCTGGAGGAAACCTTGGCGCGCTGCCGGCTTGCTGCGATATACTGCCAGACCAGGTAGATCAGGGAGGCGAACACCGCTCCCGCCAGCACCCAGAGCCAGCCCTGAAGCTGCGTCTTGCCGCCCGTGTGCGCCAACACCTCACCAATGACCGCCACGGAGGCGACCAGTTGTACGCCAAAACGGCCCAGGACGTTCCAGCGCTGCCGTCCGGACAGGCCGAGCATCATGATCACCAGGATGACCGGATAGATCAGCAGAACGCCCCTCGATTCGGTGCCCAGGATGGTAAGAAAGATCAGGAAGTTGGCAACCGTCAGCAGGACGCCCAGTACCTTGCTGCGGGACTCGTCCCACAGGTAGAGCCCGAACAGGTTGATCGTCATCAGAAAGGCTGCCGTGCTGTTCGGGTACTGGAGGCTGGCGTAAATTCTACCGTTTACAAAAGCATCTTTGTAGGGGAAGGTGCCGATGGCGGAGCCCAGCCCCAGCAGGGAGACCCCGACGCCGCTCGCCAGCAGCACCCCCAGGTAGCCGCGCACCGCGGACAGGGAGCGCACGCTGTATGCCAGCAGCCAGTAAATGGCGGCGTAGTTGGCCATCTTCAGCGCGGCCTCGATGGCGTCCCTGGCGCTCCAGGCGTTGATACTGCTGGTGACGTAGAGGCCCAGCAGGATGAACACGGCGTAGTCGAGCGGCCTCTCAAAGAAGACCAGCTCGCGGCGCCCCAGTTTGTAGAAGGCGAACAGGGCAAAGACCGCCGCCGTCAGCACGTGGGTCGGCAGCAGATCGTTTTCGAAGAACAGGCCGCGGAAGAAGGGGGGGTAGAACAGCATGATCGCCAGCAGCAGCGCCATCAAGCCGTCAAAGGTGAGCGCCTGCCGGTACAGGTTCTGCAGCCACGGCGACTGCACGAGCCCCCTGACGTCCTGCGCCAGGGCCTCCCTGGCGCCGGCCAGGGCCTGTCCGAACCTGCCGCCGCCGGGCTTGGCATGCCTGGACGGTTGCCGGGCCGCGCCCTTGCCAACGGCCGGCCTGGCTGCAGCCTGCCGGGTGATGATGGCCTTCCCGGCGCCTGTGCTCTGACCGGCCGGGGCGTTCTCGTCCCGGGTCTTGCGGTCGCTGCCCGGGCGCAGTCGGACCAGGAGCCCCTTCCAGGACTGGCTCGCCCTGCTGCCCAGTCTGGACAGACCTTCGGCGGCAGCCGGCGGCACAAAGCACAGCCGCCTGGCGGGAGCCGGTTTGGATGTGGCCGCCGCTGCGGCGGATGCCCGACCCGCTGAAGCGGGTACCCCGGCGCGCCCGGAGCGGGCCGCCTTGTCCAGTGCCACTACCTTGCCCTTGGCGGCGCCCTTCGGCTGCTTCTTGTCCTTCTCGGCTGCCGCGCCAGGTCCACTGGACCTGGCGCCGCCGGCTGCGGGCCTGGCGCCCGCTTTTTTGTGCCTTGGTTTATTTTTGGGCATAATTCCTGTTTACCCCCGTAAATGGATTTATTGGCTGGTTAGCGGGCAGGTTGCCCGCTCCTCTTGCTTCTAGTTCGACTAATTCTACATATTCGCCAATACTCCTGCACCTAGCAATATTTTCCACGAAGGAAGCCGCCGATCAGGCGAGGCCCAACCCCTCGGCCTGTCGTTGCATCGCCTGCAGGGCCACCTCGAAGAACTCCTCCAGGGAGAGGCCGATCTCCTCACAGGTCCGGATCTCCTCCCGGTCGGCGCCCCGGGCGAAGGCCTTGTCCTTGAACTTCTTCTTCAAGGTCTTCACCTGCACCTCCGCCAGGGTGCGGGACGGCATGACGTAGGCGGCGGCGGTGATCAGTCCGGACAGGCCGTCGGCGGCGCACAGGGCCTTGTCCATGACGGAGAGGCGGGGAATCGTATCCTCGTGCCTCCCGTGGGCCTTGACCGCATAGACGATCTCCCGGTCGAGGCCGAGGTCTGCCAGCATCTCCGCCCCCAGGATGCTGTGGCGGTCGGGGTCGTCCTTGGTCTCCTCGTAATCGATATCGTGGAGCAACCCGGTCAGGTACCACCTGTCCGTGTCCTCACCCAAACGCCCGGCCAGACCCTCCATGATCGCCGCCACGGCCTGCATGTGCTTCATCAGTTCCGGTGAAGGCGCCTTCTCCTGCACCAACTTCAGTGCTTCCTCACGTGTCATGTTTGCTTCCCTCCCTTAGAAATAAATACAAAGACTCCCGGCCTCCCGGAAGCCTCAAAAATGCTTATAATCAACATCCCTATAGTTCATTTACATCCTCTAAAATTTCATTATACAGCTTTAAAGAAATTCTCACCTCACGTAAGTAAACATATCGCATAATCAATCGATCTTCAACCTTTTTCGGTCGATAACCGGCTTACTGTTGCATTGCGGAATTATGCCGGCAAAACATAAAACCGCCCTCATAAGAGAGCGGTTTCGGTGCTGCCCGGAACATTGCTTTCAGCCGGGCTTCAACGGATTCCTGTAGGCACGAACATATCGATAATACCTACGATCAGCGCTGCGATCAGGGCGCCCAGTATCGTAACGGTCATGCCAGGGACCAGGAACTGGATCACGTAGAAGATGATCGCAGAGACGATGAACCCTACGGCGCCATGAGCATAGGGCGAGATGTTCTTGCCGAACAGCGCCTCCAGGGCGTAGCCGATCACCGTGATCAGGACGGCTGCCAGCAGGGCATATCCGAAGCCCAGCCTGGAAAAGCCCGGTGTGATATAGCTCACCACCATGATCACGATCGCTGCCACCACGAACCTGACGATGTGGGCCAGCCAACCTTCGCTCATCAGGCGGTTCATGGAGTTGATGGCGCCCCGGTCGCGGTTGTCGCGGTTGTCTTCATCCATCATGTTTCACCCCCTTTCCTTGATTGTTACCCAGCACTGAAAGTGCTGGGTAACGAGGCCCACCCCGCGCCCCGCATGCACGCGCGGGGTTGTCTGTTGAAGCTGCTGCGCCCGGAATTTCCCACGCCGATACCGCGCCCGCAGGCGGCGCGAGGAAAAAACTGGGCAGATGCTGTAAATAGTGTAACCAGAAGCAGGGGGCTTCATGCACGAAATGGGCTCAAGAGGGCGAATTATCATGTAAAAAGGGAAATTGTGGGGCAGTTTGGGGAAATTGCGTAAGTGGTGAGCGAGGCGCCATCAGGAGTACCCGGCGCTTCATCATGGAGACGCCTTCGCCGTGGGCTGCCCCGGCGGGAGGGTTGCGGCGCGCATTTCAGCGCCGGTTGGTATTGAAGCGGTTCATGGCCGTCTCCAGTCCGAGCGATGCCCAGCCCTGGGCCGCGGCAACGCCCTGTTCGAGCGCCCCGTCCCACTGCTGGCGCAGATCCCAGGGGATCAGGCCAAGCACGTAGGCAACCGCGTCCTCGCCCTCCGGCGGGCGCCCGATGCCGATCCGGAGCCGGGCGAACTCCTGGGTCCCCAAGTCGTCGATGATCGACTGCACGCCTCTGTGGCCGCCGGCGCTGCCTGCTGCCCGCAGCCGGATGGCGCCGAAGGGCAGGTCGATGTCGTCGTGGACCACCAACAGATCGGCCGCGGCCAGGTTGAAGCGGCGCAGCAGCGGCCGCACCGCCTGACCGCTCAGGTTCATGAAGGTCAGCGGCTGTACCAGCGCCACCGCAACACCTTCGATCTCCGCAGCGCAGAAGCGCGCCAGGCCCCTGTTCGTGGTCCAGGCCGCATCCTTGATGCCCCTGGTGGAAGCGATCCCGGCCACCACCCGGAAACCGGCGTTGTGGCGGGTATTGGCATAGCTCGGCCCGGGGTTCCCCAGGCCGCAGATCATCTTCTCGATTGGCTGCTGAGCGCCACGGGTGAACAGGCCGCGCAGCCGCTTCAACATCTAGGCCTCTCCCTCGGCGGGCGCAGCGGCCGCTTCCACTTCCTCAGCCGGTTTCTCCTCTATCGCCGGCGGCACCACCAGGACGATGACGCTGTCCGTCTCGGTAATGATCTTCAGATCGGGCGGAACCGTCAACTCACCCACGGTCAACTGGTCGCCAATTTTCAGGCCGCTGATATCGGCGGTGATCATATCGGGCATCTGGGTCGGCAGGCAGGAAACGGTGACCTCCCGCAGCATGTGCTGGAGGATGCCGCCATCCTTGACGCCGGGCGCCTCGCCCACCAGGTGCAGCGGAATCTCCGTTTCAATCACCTCGGTCAGCGATACCTGGAGGAAATCGGCGTGCAGGATGGTCCGCCGCAGCGGGTTGCGCTGGACCTCCCTGAGCATCACCGGGTAGGAGCGGTCTTCCACCTCCAGGCTGATCAGCGTGCTGCCGGTGCTGTGCGCAGCCAGGATGTTGTGCAGATCCTTCTCCGGCATCGCGATCAGGATGTTGCCGGCATCCTTGCCGTAGACCACCGCCGGCAGCATCCCCCGGCGGCGCAGGGCCTTGACGCTTCCCTTGGAGCCGCGCGGTCTCACTTCAGCGCGCAGGGCAATACTTTCCATTCCAATACATCTCCTTCACAATCAAGAGGGTTCCCTGGGTGGGAACCCTTATCCTAGTTTAGCCTGTTCACTGCCTAAAATCAAGCCTGTTTTGCCTTCAGGCGATCTTGCTGCCCTGCCTGGTCAGTTCCTCCACGATGTGGGCCGGCGCCTGGTCATAGTGGGAGAACTGCATGGTGTAGTTGCCGCGGCCCTGGGTGATGGAGCGCAGGGTGGTGGCGTAGCCGAACATCGACTCCAGCGGCGCCAGGCCGCGGATGATCTGCAGGCCGTTCTGCTGTTCGGTCTTCTCGATCCTGCCGCGCCTCTTGTTGAAGTCGCCGATCACGTCTCCCATGTACTCCTGGGGCATGACCACCTCGATCTTCATCACCGGCTCCAGGATCACCGGATGGGCCCTGGAGGCGGCGTTGTGAAAGGCCATGGATGCGGCCACCTTGAAGGCAATCTCCGAGGAGTCCACGTCGTGGTAGGATCCGTTGGTGACGGTGGCCTGGATGTCCATCATCGGGCTGCCGCTCACCAGTCCCTTCTGCATGGCCTCCTGGATGCCGGCGTCGATGGCCGGCATATATTCCTTGGGAATCACCCCGCCGGTGGTCTTGTCGACGAACTTGTAGCCCTCGCCGGTTGCCAGGGGCTCCAACTCCAGCACCACGTGGCCGTACTGACCGTGGCCGCCGCTCTGCTTGACGAACTTGCCCTCGGCCCGGGCCGGGCGGGTGATGGTTTCCTTGTAGGCAACCTGGGGCTGGCCGACCACGGCGTTGACGTTGAACTCACGCTGCAGCCGGTCGATGATGATCTCCAGATGCAGTTCACCCATGCCGGAGATCAGGGTCTGCCCGGTTTCCGCATCCACGTATGTGCGGAAGGTCGGGTCCTCCTCCGCCAGCCGGTGCAGGGCGATGTCCAGCCGGTCCTGGTCATCCTTGGTCTTGGGTTCGATGGCGCTGGAGATCACCGGCTCCGAGAACTCCATCCGCTCCAGCAGCAGCGGATGCTCCTCGTTGCAGAGGGTGTCTCCGGTCACCGATTCCTTGAGCCCGATGATGGCCGGGATCTCGCCGGCATAGGCCGCAGAGATGTCCTTGCGGCAGTTGGCGTGCATCTTTACCAGCCGCCCTATGCGCTCCCGGCGCATCTTGGTGGCGTTGTAGACGGTCTTGCCGGCTTCCAGGGAGCCGGAGTAGATCCTGATAAAGGACAGTTTCCCGTACGGGTCGGTCTGGATCTTGAACACCAGGGCCAGCAGCGGCGCCCCGTCGTCCGCGGTGGAGATCATGATCTCCCCGGTGTCCGGGTTGGTCGCCGTGATCGCGGGCATATCCAGCGGCGAGGGCAGGTAGTCCACCACTGCGTCCAGCAGCGGTTGCACGCCCTTGTTGCGCTTGGATGAGCCGCACAGCACCGGCACGATCTGCCGGGTCACGGTACCCTTGCGGATGGCGGCCCTGATCTCCTCCTCGGTGATCGGGTCACCGCCCAGGTACTTCTCCATCAGGCGATCGTCGACCTCGGACAGGACCTCCAGCAGGTGCTCCCGGTAGAGCCGCTTCTGCTCCCGCAGTTCCTCCGGCGTCTCCGATTCCTCGATGATCTCGCCCAAGTTATCCTTGTAGTAGATGGCCTTGTCCCGGACCAGATCGATCATGCCCCGGAAGCCATCCTCGCTCCCGATGGGGATCTGGACCGGAATTGCCTTTACCTGGAGACGGTCGCAGATCATCGCCAGCGACCGGTAGAAATCTGCTCCGGTGCGGTCCATCTTGTTCAGGTAGGCGATGCGCGGGATGCCGTGGTTGTCGGCATGCCGCCAGACCGTCTCCGACTGGGGCTCCACGCCCGCCACCGCATCAAAGACGGCGATAGCGCCGTCCAGCACCCGCAGGCAACGCTCCACCTCTACGGTGAAGTCCACGTGGCCCGGGGTGTCGATCAGGTTGATCTGGCAGTCCCGCCAGATACAACTGGTAGCGGCGGAGGTGATGGTGATCCCCCGCTCCTGCTCCTGCACCCGCCAGTCCATGGTGGCCGCCCCGTCGTCCACCTCGCCCATCCGGTGCGTCAGCCCGGTGTAATACAGGATGCGCTCGGTGGTCGTGGTCTTGCCGGCGTCGATGTGCGCCATGATGCCGATGTTGCGAATCTTATCCAGTTGGTATTCGCGTTCCATGCTGTTCACCTCTTGCTTACAGTGCGCCTCTTGACCCTCTCACAGGCCTCCGGCGTCTCTGTCGTATTTGATCCGGAATATGGCCGTCCTTTTGCCTTTTTCCGGCTCCTATTCTACCCCCTGCAGGCGCCCCGGGTGTTGAACCGGGGTAAAAATTATGTAAAGTTTGTGTTGACATTTGGAGTGTTGCAGCAACAGCTTCCTGCATGTAAGACCGGTCGGGACAGGCAAAATAAAAAAGCGCTGGTTGGCGCCGCCTGGTTTGCTCTCATTTGGCTGACCATTACTTGATCCTTCGCCTGGCCGCTGTGCAACGAATGGCCGTGAACCACAACACATATAGTATTATAACCTGAAGACAGGCCGTTATGCAATAGCCAATCTGAATATTTTAGCAGGATATGAAATTATTTAGCAGCCCCAGGCGATTTTTATCGCCTTACAGCATCTTCCAGAATTCCTGCTCGGTAGTGTGGAGTTGCTTTCTCAAAATCCGTTGCCACAACTCCCCCGGTATTTCCCGGTGAACGGCATGGCTGACCTTGGTGCTGAGCACATCCCCGTTGGCCAGCGCCTTTTCGTAATACCAGTGGTTGGTATCACGCACCAGCACCCATCCGTTTTTTTCACAGTATCTCTTTAAGTCTTTGAATTTCGGTGGCATTATATCTCCAGCAAGCCCCTGATTTCTTCATCGCTCTCACACATAAGCACACGTAAGATGTAGGGAAAATGGGGACGCCGGTTGGGAGCATTCAGAAACAACTGCGAGCGTTCCATATAGTCCTGAGCATAGAATTTCAAATCGTTGACCATGTCCTGCACCGCCTGATCGGTTGAATCCCCGTTAACGTAAAGCTCGAGCTGATCCAGCGCCAACGTCACCGACCCGTCCTCTTCCCGAATCACCTCCGGCTTCAAGGCATAAGAAGACAGTAACGCTTTCTGCAGATCCAGGCGCAGCACTAGCACCTCTTCTGCTTGCCTGCGCCTGATGATCACCGGCCGGTAGTTGTTGAAGACTTCATTATATAGATCCGTCAACTCTTTACGGGCATCGGTAAATTTCAATTCGGACAGCATGGTCATTCCCCTTTCACCCCCATCATAGCATGATATGCACATTCTGTACAGATATGTGTACGATTTCAGCAGGGCTGCCGGCGCTGGGGGTTCTGAGAAACCGGACAAAAGAGGTGCATAGAGCGGCAGCGGGGCCAATATATTTTATAAGTTTTCCTGGACGCTAGAATCCTTGTTGCACAAGGGACTCCAAAATTATAGGTAACAAATAGGTAACAACGTACTTACGTTCCCACTTTTCAGGGTCTTTCTTCAAACATGCACTCGATGGACTTCACTATTGCTTCCCGCATACTTGGCAAGACATGGGCATAGGTTTTCTCTATAGTGGCAGGATCATCCCCTAGACGCTCAGCTACCGCTTTCACGGAATGCCCATCCTTGAGTAGCAATGTAGCATGAGTATGACGTAGACTATGAGGGGGAATGTAGGGAAGTCCTGTTGCTTTAACCATACTTTTATAGGAGTCTCGAATTTTTCGGTAACGAGGTCTCCCACCAATACTGTTACAGAACACCAGATCCTCGGGGTTGTAGTCTCCACCATGCAGAAGTTTTTCCCGGCCTTGTTGAATCCTATGCTTCGATAGTATCTTCATTGTGCCCTGGTCGAGGGGCACTTTTCTTATGCCGTTCTTCGACTTTGGCGGGTTGTAGCCTGGCCAGGTACGCGTCGTCCCTGCCATCGATAAACACCGGGATTTCCTTGTAAATCTGGTAGCCGCCCCAGGTGTACTCGTTAAACAGACGCCCGGTAATTCCACGGGACTCGATGTGCTGTTCGGCCCCATCCGGCGCCACCTCACTGCTCAGGTTGCACGCTATGTCCTTTCCGGGAAACGTCATTGCCCCATAACACAGCAAACGCCGCCACGAGTATCAGAGGGCCTTCTATCCACGCAGAGTAACCTTATCGTAGATGAGGTTCCATCGAAGGTCTGTATAAGCGCATATTACAGACATGACCAACGGAATCGCATATAAATAGCACATCGAACGTGTTCTGCACCCTCTCCGGAAGTAGTATTACACAGTCTCCAGCCTCATGATCCGTTCAAAGCATATAGGGAAAATAACAGTGGATTTGTGATAAAATAATCCCGAGGTGATATCTATGTCAGCAAAGGTTGATCAGATAATTCAGGACGTCAAAGGGCTCAAACCTTCAGAGTTAAGAGAGCTTCTGAGAAAGATGGCGGATAGCATAGAGCTTCATGGGTGATTTCAATGTGGCAAGAGGCGGGATTGCTTAAGCCGACAGTAGCCCGAGTTCATCGTCTCTTTACGATAGATACCCGACTTGTGATTAATACTACAGCGTGCGAACTCTATTACTACAGCGCGCTGCTTAAAAAGACAATATCCCATGCCTGACACGCGAGGTGGCGGGACTCAGGTAAACGCTCTTTGACAACCTTGAATAACGGCATCACCCAGTACCTGGAGCCTGGCCTTCCGGTGGGACCGATAGGCGACCATGCTGCGCTTCATGTAGTAGTCAACATCCTTCAAGGTCTTTCTGACTGTCTCCTCATCACCGGATAAGCCGGCAATGATCAGCCTCCAGGCCTGGGGCAGCGTCAGCACCGGATCTCCCGTTTTTTTTAAAACGCTGGCGCACCTCCAGGATGAAGAGATGGGCGATCAGCACGAACATGATGTGGCGGTGCCAGGCAGTCCAGGAGCGGGCCTCGCAGTGGTCCAGCCCGAGGTAGCTCTTGCCCTCCTCGAAGCACTGCTCAATCGGCCAGCGCATGATCGCCGCCCGGTCAAGCTCCGCTCTTTCGATATCGGCCGGGGCGTTGCTGAGGGAGAACTTGATCTCTCCATCCATGAGGCGGCGGATGTAGAGCCAGACCCCGCTGCCCGGCAGGTCGTCCCGGCTCTCGATCACCCGGAGCGCCTTGACGTCGGCGATGATGGGGCCCTTGGACCCCTCGCCCAGGATCACCTTCTCCCAGGGGATGCTGTCATCCGTGGCGATCCGGGAGACCTGAACCGGCGGGAAGGACGCCTTGGGCCTGGTGGGACGCTTGCCCCGCCCGCGGTACTCCGGCAGCGCCACCTCCGGCATCGAGGTGAACACTGCGGTGGTGCAATGGATGTCGGCGAAGTAGCAACATCCCTCCGGCAGGCTGTCCAGGAACGGCTTGTTGTCGCCGAAGAAACTGTCGCAGCCGATCCACCTGGCCGGGAAGAGGCCGGATGAGAAAGCGCCTTTCAGCATCTCCGATGCCAGTTCCGTCTTGGTCTTGAAGGTGACGTCATCCGGGACCCAGCAATCATACCACAAGTCCCTGTACTCGCCTGTGAACCACTTCTCGGGCATGTACAGCCTGTAGTCCACCAGGCCGTAGCCCCGATCGCCGGCGTAGCCGATGAAGACTCCGGACTGGCAGTTCTCGGTCTTGCCCAACCGCCCGCAGTATTGGCGAGCGACACCGACCGAGTGCTCCCCCTTCTTGACGAACTCCGTGCTGTCGCAGGAGAGCATGCCGCCCGGGACGGCGGCCCTTTCTGACAGCCCGTTTCTGTAGATCTGCATCATCCTGGCATCGTCGATGGGGCCATCCTGCATGAAGTTCTGCATCGCCCGGGGGCTTTTCCCGTAGGCAAGAGCGATCGGCTCGATCGACTTCCGATCGAGGTCGGAGAGGAATCCCTTGATGAAGGTCTCGCTGTTGGCACGCTGCTCGCTTCTTTTGTAGCAGATCCGGAAGGGATCGAGGAAGTCGTTCAGCGCTTGTCCGAGCTCGCTCACCTGGTCGGCGCCAAGACCCACCTCATCGAGCAGTTCCGGGTTCCAGTCCGGTATGGCCAGTTGCATGTTTACCACCCTCTCCCGCACCTTGGGGGCCCGGCGGCGGCGGGGGCATGCTTCAATGATAGACGGGAAGCGCCTGTCGAGCAGGTAGGCGTAGACAGCCTTCCTGTGCCCGTGATAGACAAAGGCCTTGCCTTCCTTGGAAAAGCCCAGGGTCTCGCCCAGGTAGCGCCAGTTGGCGGCCCGGTAGCAGGTGCCCCGGTATTTGTCGGTGTCCACGAAGGTCTCCACGAGATAGGGTTCGTCGCCGAACAGGGCCGGCCAGTCTTTCGATAGAAGTTTCAGGGTGCGTGACAGGAGGTGCGAGGCCAGGTAGCGGATGTGCACCCAGGGCAGGATCAGGAACCGGTTGTTGTTGACCACGTGGGAGAGGAGCTTCAGTCTCTGCTCATCGTCCCAGCCGAGGTAGCGATCTCTCGCCCCCACCCTCAGGGCGGCCCGGTTGTAGCTCAGGGCGGCGACTGGCGCATCCCCGCGGCAGGCCAGGTACTTGATCCGGGGGCCGATCATCCGGTGATAGCCGAGATAGTGGTAGGTTCTCACCATGTGGTCCCAGACCGGCTCCAGGTCCGTGTGGTTGACCAGGCGGATCGTGATTGGCTGGAACTCCTTGAGACTCCCGGCCAGAGGGCGTGTTTCAATAAGAACAGGTTCTTTCACCGTTCGCACGCTCGCCCTTCCTTG
>Ga0116107_1001413_pt1 | contig 14283 bp, 9 predicted proteins | sample June2015DPH_6_10_FD_88969 | JGI IMG/M metagenome (GOLD analysis project Ga0116107, IMG submission 88969) | Peatland microbial communities from SPRUCE experiment site at the Marcell Experimental Forest, Minnesota, USA - June2015DPH_6_100 | ecosystem: Environmental > Terrestrial > Soil > Wetlands >... | reverse complement strand
ACTTCGCCGAGCGGTTGACCAGGCATCTGGGCGGCGCCCGCATCTACCTGAAGCGGGAGGACCTCAACCACACCGGGGCGCACAAGATCAACAACACTATAGGGCAGGCGTTGCTGGCCAGGCGGATGGGCAAGGGACGCCTGATCGCCGAGACTGGCGCCGGCCAGCACGGAGTGGCTACCGCCACCGTGGCGGCCATGTTCAACATGCAGTGCGTCGTCTACATGGGCGAGGAGGACATCAGGCGCCAGGAGTTGAACGTCTTCCGGATGCGGCTGCTGGGGGCGGATGTGGCGCCGGTGACGAGCGGCAGCAGGACATTGAAGGACGCCATGAACGAGGCGATCCGGGACTGGGTCACCAACGTCCGTACCACCTACTACCTGCTGGGCACCGTCGGGGGGCCGCATCCTTACCCCATGCTGGTGCGGGACTTCCAGGCGGTGATCGGTCAGGAGGCCCGCGCCCAGATCCTGGAGCAGGAGGGGCGCCTGCCGGACTGCATCGTGGCCTGTGTGGGCGGCGGCAGCAACTCCATAGGCATCTTCCATCCCTTCCTGGAGGACCCGGTGCGCCTGATCGGAGTGGAGGCGGCCGGTCACGGTATAGAGACAGGTAAACATGCCGCCACCCTGTCGGCGGGGCAGGTCGGGGTGCTGCACGGGGCCATGAGCTACCTGCTGCAAGATGAGCACGGCCAGGTACTGGAGGCTCACTCCATCTCCGCCGGCTTGGACTACCCGGGGGTGGGGCCGGAGCACAGCTTCCTCAAAGAGTCCGGGCGGGCGGAGTACGTGGCGGTGACCGATGACGAGGCCCTGGATGCCTTCCAACTGCTGGCTCGCACAGAAGGGATCCTGCCAGCCTTGGAGAGCGCCCACGCCGTGGCCTACGCCGCCAAGCTGGCGCCGACCATGGGCAGCGATCGGATTATGATCATCAATATCTCCGGGCGGGGCGACAAGGACGTTCCCTCCATCGCCCGGATCTTGGAGGTGAAGTAGAGATGAGCGGACAGACGAGCGCAGAAACCGGTAGCGACCGGGAGAGGGCGGGGGGTGCTCGCCTCAACGGAAAGACGACAGTACAGGACGGTCTGAACCGGATCGATGCCGCCTTTGATCGGCTGCGCCGTGATGGCCGGAAGGGCCTGATCGCCTACATCACCGCCGGCGACCCCAGTTACGAGGCCACCGGTGACTTGGTGCTGGCCATGGAACGGGCGGGAGCCGATCTGATCGAGTTGGGGGTGCCTTTCTCCGACCCGATGGCCGACGGCCCGGTGATCCAGCAGGCATCCATGCGCGCCCTGGCCGGAGGAACTACTCTGACCGGGATTCTCAGTCTGGTGCGCCGCTTGCGGGAGCACACGCAGATTCCATTGCTGCTGATGACCTATTACAACCCGGTGCTGCACTATGGCTTGGCGGATTTTGCGGCAGATGCGGCTGCTGCTGGAGTTGACGGGCTGATTGTGCCCGACCTGTCGGTAGAGGAGAGTGGGTCACTACTGGCGGAGTTACTGCAGCACCGGGTGCATCTGATCCCCTTCGCCGCTCCCACCAGCACTCCGGAGCGCCTGGCCCGGGTCGGCGGTGCCGGGTCCGGTGGACCGGGCGCGGCCCGGGGCTTCATTTACTGTGTCTCCCTGACCGGGGTCACCGGGGCCCGGGAGGGGCTGCCCCCCGGCATCGAAGAATTCATGCAGCGGGTGCGGGTCTGCACCGACCGGCCGCTGGCCATCGGCTTCGGCATCGCCAGTCCCGCCCAGGCCGCCCTGATGTCAAAGTTGGGAGATGCGGTGATCGTGGGCAGCGCCATCGTCAGCCTGGTCGAACAGTATGCCGCAGAGCGGGAGATGATGCTGCAGCAGGTCTCCGCCCTGGTCGGCAGTCTGAAGCAGGCGATTTCCCAAGCCGGCTGAGCGGCCGCCTTTCACTATCCAAATCCAATCCCGTATTTACCACAGATGAATGCCCGGTCAGATATTCGACGGCAGGCACTTCACGGGGCAGCAGGAAAAAGAACGGGCAGAGGCGAACCGGGTATAGTATGAACAAACAGACTCTCAGATCCAACCTGATGCTTTTGCTGACCGCGGCTATCTGGGGTCTGGCCTTCGTGGCGCAACGAGTCGGAGTCGCCTATGTAGGGCCGTTCACCTTCAACGGCATCAGATTTGCGCTAGGCAGCCTGTCGCTGGTTCCCCTGGTCCTGTTCCTCAATGGCAAGCCCTCGTCCCGGGAGCCGCAGGACGGTTTACCTGACCGGGGGAGTCTCCGGGTTGTAGTTCCGGCCGGCCTGATCGCCGGCCTGGTCCTGTTTGCAGGCGCTTCGCTGCAGCAGGTGGGGCTGGTTTATGCCGATACAACGGCCGGGAAGGCGGCCTTCATCACCGGCTTATACATTGTGCTGGTGCCGATCATGGGAATCTTGTGGAAACAGTACATCAGCCCCAGTACCTGGCTGGGCGCCATGGTCGCCCTGGTGGGGTTGTATTTCCTGAGCGTCAAACAGGGATTTTCCTTCTCAACCGGAGACTTGCTGGAGTTGGCGGGGTCTTTTTTCTGGGCCGGCCATATCCTATTGATCGATCACCTTACCAATAAAAAAGTGAATGCTTTGAAACTGGCCTGCACCCAGTATGCTGTCTGTTCAGCGCTCAGCCTCGCCACCGCCCTGATGTTTGAAACAGTCACCCCGACCGGACTCCGGGAGGCTGCCATCCCCATCCTGTACGGCGGTATCTTATCGGTCGGCATCGCCTATACCCTGCAGATATTCGGCCAGAAGCACGCCCAACCCGCTCATGCGGCCATCATCATGAGCCTGGAGACGGTATTTGCGGCTCTCGGCGGCGGCATCATCCTGCATGAAGGCTTGGGCGCCAGGGGGATTGCGGGGTGTTCACTGATGTTTGCGGGCATACTCATGTCCCAGCTTCAGAATCTGATCGGTCAGGTACGGCCCGGCATGATACAGTCAGGGCACTGCGCCAATAATCGGGCGGGGTGAAGTGGATGTCGCCGGCTGCCAAACTGTCAAGCTTCCAGATTCGGGCGCGGCGGGTGTGGACCGAAGAACTGGTAATAGTTGCACTCGATGCGCCCGTTGTAGAGCTTGCGTTTCTTGTCGGCACGGCGGCCGAACAGTTTCTCAAAGCCGTGATGGGCGGTCAGCACGTAGAAGGACCAGGTATCCAGCGGCCGGAACGCCTGTCCCATCTCCCGGTAGAGGCGTTCCGCGCCCTGCATGTCTTCCATGCGTTCACCATAGGGCGGGTTGCAGATGATATAGCCGTATTTCTGCTTGGTGTGCAACTCCGCCAGGGGCGCCTGCTGCCAGGAGATCTGCTCTGCTACCCCTGCCTGGCGGGCATGATAGCGGGCCAGGCTGAGCACCTCCGCATCGATATCGGTGCCCCGAAGCTGCAGCTTCAGATCGCGGCGGATCAGGTCTTTGGCCTCCTGGCGCGCATCCTGCCACAGGCGTTCCGGCACTATCGGCCACTGCACCGCCGTAAACTCCCTGTGTATCCCCGGGGCGATGCAGAGGCCGATCAGAGCGGCCTCAATGGGGATGGTGCCTGAACCGCACAGCGGATCGAGCAGCATCCGTTCCGGGTGCCAGCGGCTCAGGCTGATCATGGCGGCGGCCAGGGTCTCCTTGAGGGGGGCGGCGCTGCTCAGTTTGCGGTAGCCGCGCTTGTGCAGGCCGGGGCCGCTGGTGTCGATGGCGAGGGTGGCGATGTCTTTCAGGAGCGCTACCTCGATAGTGAAGCGGGGGCCGGTCTCCTCGAACCACTGGCAGTGGTAGCGGCTTTTCAGACTTTCCACCACCGCCTTCTTGACGATTGCCTGGCAGTCGGGCACACTGAATAACTTGGACTTGACAGACTTCCCCTCCACCGGGAAGTTGGCGTTGGCCGGCAACCAGTCAGCCCAGGGCAGCGCTTTAGTCCGTTCGAATAGCTCGTCGAAGGATAGAGCGGTGAACTCGCCCAGTTTGACCAGTACCCGGTCGGCGCTGCGCAGCCACAGATTGGCACGGCAGATCGCCTCCAGGCCGGCTTTGAAAGTCACCCGGGCATTGGCCACGTCAGCGTCGTAGCCGAGCGCCTGTACTTCACGCGCCACCACCGACTCCAGCCCGAAGGTGGCGGTGGCGATCAACTCCACGGAGTCTATGGTGTGTACTCCTTTCGCAAAGGTATGGCGTGGTTGCCGCATCTTGCCTTCATACCGCATATTATGCCAGAGTGTATTGGACCTGGCAAGGCTTGCCGCTGTTCAGGGTGGGCATGTGCTATAATTATTATCATCAAAGTGTACCACAAGAATCGAGGCGGGCGATGGATGAAGCGGCTGGTATTGACGGAGAAACCGAGCGTGGCCCGGGAGATCGCCAGGGTCCTGAACTGCACCACTAAAGCCAAGGGTTCCTTCGAGGGCCAGCAGTACGTGGTAACCTGGGCGCTGGGCCACCTGGTCACTCTGGCAGAGCCTGAGGACTACGACCAGAAATACAAGCAGTGGCGCCTGGAAGACCTGCCGATGATCCCGCCGCACATGAAATTGAAAATTATCAGGCAATCTTCACACCAGTTTGCCGCTGTAAAACTGCTGATGCAGCGTTCAGACATCGGCGAGCTGGTGATCGCCACCGACGCCGGGCGGGAGGGGGAACAAATGGGAAGTAAATAATGGCAATGCCTGAAGCTCATTACCAGCAAGGAAAAGAAGGTTTCGTTTTTACAGTAGAGAAAGGAAGCCTATATGCAATAATGATAGAAGCATTAACTCTTCAAGCAATTCAGGTAAGCTCAATTAATATGATCGACCCGTACACCCCACCTGCCTCGTGAGCGGTCTTTATTATTTAACCTTCGTTCTCCTTTTTTAGTTCAATTCCCACTGAAAGAACTGAGCCCGCTACCTGTGGAGGTGGGGGGACATTGAGCAATGTTATGAGAGAGAGGCTAGGGTATGGCAAGCCTTTACTGTGTTCAGGATGGTATCGGGTGGAAATGACGGCCTTTCCCGGAGTGCGGGTTATAGAGAAACTTCTGTAGTGTTACTGAATTAAAAAGGAGAAGAATGTGTCTGAACGTTTAATGTTTTTAAAAAAGCATCTGGTTTGGATAGTGATTACTATCTTATTATTTGTAGCTGGACTTATATCTCCTGAAACTAGATACCATATACTAGTTGAAGTTTGGGGCGTAGGCGCCGCTGGTGTGTTGGTAATGCTAATATTTGAGTGGTACAGTGATGATCTTAGAAATGAAATTTGGCTTCGAAAAAATAGAACCACTATTCAACCAGTTATTGAAGGTTTTAATGGTACTTCAGTTGCAATATTAAATCTAGTGTTAATGCTTTCACCTGATATATTTAACCAACTCAATTCAGGGAATACCCTTGAAGAAAGAAAAAAAGCTACTGAACAGATACGCGAACTCTGTAAAGAAATTAATGAAGGACAAACTGCTTATGCTCAGGAAGTTGTTACCACATTACCTTCAAGATATCGATTAATAGACAATGTAGTTAATGTCACTATTTCTGCACCCATTGGAGCAGTGCGGCACATTTTATAAACAACATTTCTATCTTCATTAAAAAAGGCTTTAAGACCAAACGTACATAGATATTTAAACTGTTTTAGAATATCGACATCACCAGTTTTTACTAGCAGAAGTCCATTCGATCCTTTTTCGTTTTCAATTTGATTTCGATAACTCATTACATAACCAGGAATGGGGCTATAAGCATCAGTGGCTTCCAACGTAGCAATGCAGGTTTCTATTTTCTCGAACCATAAAATATTTGAATAAAGTATACCTTTACAATCAGATATGCTCCTATCGTCACTTTCAAAAAATTTACCTGATATTATTTGTAGCATAAATTCCCTCCTTACCAAGAGTTATAATAATTCTACGATCCTCGGCTGTACTTATCCCTCCTTTTTTAAAACAAAGCCAATTTTTGATTTAGCTTTTTCTGCTAACAATGCATCTGCGTTGTCAAGACCAGTTAATGTCAGAGATACAGTTATTTCATCCTCAACATGACTGATTATATCTATGCACTCATATCGTTTTAAACAGTCAAGGATACTAAATAATTCGGCTATCCGAGAATTAGTGTTGATCAGGGAAGAAAAGACCTTCTTCCAATAAGTGGAGAAGTGTGTACATGTCAACACCGTAATCCCTGATCTGGTAATCCGCGCCAACATCAGATATGAGCATTTCCATCATGTTGGCTATACCACTACTGGCGGGGCGGCGGTTAAATTTAGGCGTAATGACTTTGTGAGTGCCCTCGCTGAATAGGATCTTGGCTCTCAGGACATCGAACTTGTAGCCTCTGCCATCCCGGTTAATCTTCTTGATAATGCCGTTAAGACACTCGGTATAAGCGTTGGTGACCGGGTTGGGCATGAGATCGAAGTATGAGAATATCTCTTCGTGCCAGTTCTCCATAGCCTTCGTCAGAGGTTCAAAATACGGTTCAATTTGATGGGTGAGTCGTTTCAGCCAGGAGTCATATTCCTGTTCGGCGACCTTCCTATTGGGGCTGTTATCAAAGAGACCGTAAAGGCTTTCCTTCAGTTCGTAGGCCAGCTTTAACGGGGGGTAGGTCAAGCAGTGGCCGAGAGCAAGCTGTTGATGGACAGTTAGATTTTTAGGTCGGCTCAGGAGAGCATACCTGTCATGCTTAAATGCTCTGCGTTGCTTCTCGGTAAGGGTCTTTTTAACCACCTTCCGAACGGCATCCATGCCCTGCGAAGCATATCTGACGACATGAAACTTATCAATGACGATTTTAGTCTCAGGAAAGACGGCCCTAACAGCATCGCGGTACGGTTGCCACATATCCATGCAGACGATCTCGATCCGTTTCCTGTTCGGCATCTTCCGCAGGTAGTTGGCCACAGAGATGGCACTGCGGTTTTCCAGCAGATCGATGATCGTCCGCTTCTCAACATCGGTGATGACACAGCGATAATGTCGGAAGAGATGGGCCTCGATGCCGAGAAAGCGGGGCGTGACAGGATGGTAGTTTTTCTGCTCCCTTGCGGCAAACTCAGCGAAGATGGAGCGGATCGTCCACTCACTCAGACCGACATCGGCAGCGATCCTGGCGAATGTCTCCTTGAGCATCACCCGCTTCTCGATGTAGGTTATGAGCCGCCTGGTAGCGCGGTGGCCGTCATGCATGTCGCGTAGGGGTTCCAGGAAGGTTGAATTACAGTCGCGGCATTTCATGCGTCTACGGTAGATGTGCAGCCCGACACGCTTGCCGTACATCGGGGTGTCCATGAAGATCTGCATGTTACGGCCATAGCCCACAAGATCGCCTTTTATGGAGCCGCAGCAAGGGCAGATAGACGGCATCCCTGCCGTCTCCAGAAAGAAGTGGAGATCGTGTTCGTCCTGCTGGGTGTCAAGCACAACGTAAGCTGGCAAGTTCAGAGCGTTCATGGTTGCTTTATTTCGAGCAATGGTCTTCGATATCCTCCATAATCGGCAGAGTGGTAAGAAGAAGGCAGCCCCTGATTTTCGTGAGCTGCCTTACAAGTCCAGACAGACAACTTGTAGCCTGTTTACTTGCCCAGTACGCTAGGTAGCTTGAAGATCATCGCCGCCGCCTGCGAGCAGTGCTCCCTTACTCAGAAACTGTATACGTGCTGGTTGTGACACCGTCCGGGGCAGTAACTACAATTGTTAAAGTACCTGCTGGCATATCAACCATCGTCGACGTGTTCTGCGGCAGATCCGCAGCGGTTCCCCCGTTGATGGTGTATTGGATCTTGGCCTTGGGATCAGCAGTAGCTACTACATGCAGTATACCCATAATGCCGCTAATTGTATAATGGTGACACTTCGGATCAAAGCCGGTACCCGTGTAAGCGCCATCGTCCTGCTGCAGGGTAGTATTTTCCAAGAAAAGAGAATGAAGAGTAGCATCATGATAGACAGACGATGCAACACCTCCACCTCCACCTCCACCCGGAATCATCACTTGCACCTGTTCACTGGCGTCCCCGGCACTGCCGCCATCGTCCCGGGCTGCTACCGAGATGTCATAAATACCCGAACATATATAAGTGTGGCTGACACTGAAGGCCGTATTGGAATTTATACTTGTCTTGTAAGGGGTAGAGTAGTCTCTAAAATCAACCTCCACCGTCCAGGTGTCGGTTCCGGGATCAATGATCTTGCCTTGCAGGGTGCAGGCAGTTCCCACGTAAACATTCGGGACGGGTTGCAACTGCACGGTGGGGGGCACGTCGGCCACCTGTACCCGGAAGCTGCCCTCGTAGCTGTCGCCATCCACGTCGACAATCTTCACCTGCACCGTATAGGTTCCATAGTGGCTATAAAGGTGCTGCAACGGGATAAAGCCGATGGTGCGCAAAGCGCTTGGTGGAACTGTGCTGGTTGGCGAGACGACCTGCGCTCCATTGGGGGCAGCGGAGCCAACGGAAGCTGATGGCACAACCGGATTGAGGGATACGGCGCCTTCCCCCGTCCCGTCACCGTAATCGACGGTGATGCTCTTGATCTTATTGGGCCAGCCCTGCACCGGGTCATCCAGCTTCAGGGTATCTCCTGCCTTGATGGAGGTATCCGGCTCGGCTTGGATGGTAAAGAGATAATCCTTCACTTTCACCGGGAAGGAGGCGCTGCCCGTTCCGCCATTCGAATCCTCCACCCTGACGGTGACGGTAAAACTGCCTGTCTTCAGGTAGATGTGATTCAGACCGAAGGTCTTATCCTGGTTGATGGCCAGGGGCTGCTGGCCGCTGCCGTCCCCATAGTCCACGCTCGCCTGCCAGGTCTCCAGCCCGGGGGCTGTAAAGGAACCGGTCCCGGTGAATGCAACCCCCACCATTGCCAATACCGGTCCACCGGCCTGGACGGAAGGGGGGACGTCTTTGGCAATTATCTTGATGTGCGCGGTAGATGATCCCCCGTCCTTGTCCACGACCGTCAGCGCCAGATCATAGGCGGGCTGCAGATCATAGAAGGTATTCTGGAAGGTGAAGGTTTTATCCGTCTGATCAACCGTTGCCGGCGCCGGGCCGCTGCCGTAGTCGCCGGTAACAGTCCAGCTGTCGTGTCCGGGCAGTCCGGGGTCGATGATATTCCCCGTGATGGTCAGGGGGGCGCCTTCCGGCGTCGTGATCACGTCATCCTGTGTTCCTTGCACTGTCAGGGTGGGAGCCACATTCTTTACGGTCACCTCCAGGGTGCCGGTGACCAGTCCCAGGTCCTGATACCGGAAGCTTACCTTGACCTGATACTGGCCGGTGTCAAGATACTGGTGCGCCAGGGTGAAGGAACCGTCCGCATGCAACTGCAGCGGCGTTGCTCCGGCGCCGTCGCCGTAATCGGCAGTCCCCGTCCAGACCAGGTTGTCCGTGATGGCAATCCGGCCGGCTGCCATATAGGTATCTCCCTCGTTCACCGTGCCGCCCTCCGGGAGGGTGAGGACGGGGAGATGATCCAGGTTGGGACGGTTGACGGTCAGGGTGTAGTCAGTGGTCTCCGGTGTGATAAACCATTGTGCGCCCCGGCGTGGAACAACCTCGATGGTAAAGACATTCTTACCCGGATCGAGAGCCAGGGGGCCAGTGCTCTGATCGTTGTAGACGGCTCCGTTGACCGTCACCTGGGCATCTGGGTCCGTCCTGACGGGTGTCAGGCTGATGGAGGTCACCGTATTGTCGACGTTGAGAGTGTACTCGGTCTGATAATAGGCAAAAGCGGGATCGGGGGTCAGAGTCTGGCTGCCGCTCAAGATGGTGAGACCGGACAGGGTGGACTTTTCGGTGCCGATATAGGCCGGATTACTGGCTGATGTATTGCCCTGGGAATCTAAAGCTTTCACATAATAGGTGTAGGTGGCGCCAAATTCCAACCCGCTGTCGATAAATGAGGTGTCCGTGGTGCTGCCCACCAGCTTGTTCTGTTCACCCCAGAAGGCATTATCTGCTGCATTGTAACCAACCACGGAACGATAGACGTCATAGGCGACAACTCCCACATTAAGGGCGGCAATGTCCGCATTGACGGTCGAAGGATCCCAGCGCAGGGCAACTTCCCGGCGCGGCCCCAGAATAACATTGCGGATGCCTGTTGACTCCGGGAAGGCATACTGCACGCTGTCCCCCTGCCGCAGGACATCGCCGGCCTGCAGGTTCCCGGGCGCGGTAGGCGGGGTCAGGTCGGGAATGGTTACGGTCACGGGGGCGCTGATCAAGGATGGAATGCCGTTCTCATCGACGGTCTGCACGGAATATTCGCACTGATCCTCATAGGCCAGGCCGCTGTCGGTAAAACTCGTGCCGCTGCTCCGTCCTAACTCTATCGGTGTCTCGCTGAGGTAGCTAACATAAGGTTTCGAATTCACCATCATTATCGTAGGCTGGGTAAATCCCCGGTAGATGATATATTCCTTGATCCCATTTGTGGCCTGCTGGCATTGCCAGCTCAGCGTCAGCGTGCTCTGGGTCTGGAGGTCGACCCGCAAATTACCCGGGGTTGGAGGCAGCCCCTGCATGGTGACCGAGTCGGTCCGGACGGTGTTGGATTCGTTGATATTGCCGGCCGCATAATTGGCTACCACATAGTAGGCGTAAACGACGTCGCAGCTCAGTCCCTGATCGGTGAAGGTCAGGCCGGTTGTCGAGCCAACCTTCAGCGCCGTATTGAACGTATTGTCAACAATATGTATATTGGGAGAGAATCCGCTCATCCAATCGACTTTTTGGCGGTAAATATCGTAGCTGGTCGGCGCCTCGCTCCCGGATGGGGCCGACCAGGCCAGAGATGCCGTGGTGGGAGTGCGTCCGGCGATCGCTAAACTGCCCTGAACAGGCGGAGTGATGGTGCCGACAGTGATATACAACCAGGGCGAACTCTTATAACGTACAACTACATCCCCGCTGCCCGGCTCCAGATAATTTGCTCCGAACGACAGAGGTTTAAAATCCGTTCCGCCGGCATAGCCATATTCATAATCTCCAACAGGGAGAGTGCTGTATTTTGGATCCAGGGTCAGGGTATAGTTCTGGGTATCCAACTGAAAAAAGGGCTTCATATCCTTTAATGACAGTGTTCCATAAATGTTTTGCGCTGGTATATCCACTGTGATGCTCCTGTAAGTTTTATGATCGAATATATTATATACGGCAGCACTATAATTGGATACAAGGGAAAATCCGCTATTCAACTTGCTTTGATCTGGTTCATAACAGCTAATACGCAAGCGGAAGGGCACGAACACACCGGGGTAGAGTCTTGCGTTGCTGAGAATTGGCAGGTCACAGTGAACATCGCTACGTTGTAAAGGATCGATGCCAGCAGAAGAATATCCATCGTAATATTCGGCGATTTGTCCTAGGAAGTATTGAAGATCTGAATTATCGTAATCGGGCAGTTTAATAAATCCGTCCACTTCGCACCAGTTCCAGTTGTATGTCGGCTGTCCCTCTAGCGGTCCGGTATTATCATTGTAGTACTCGGGATCCGGCTGCCACCTGGTCATATCGAAGGTTAAATCAGGTATATGCTCTTGCCCCAGGCAAACAGAAGTGTCCCAACTTTGTAAGGCGGCGTCCGATGCATCTTTATCAACCGGGCCAAAAAACAAATTAGTAAATATTTCCCCGGCATGTGGTGACCCGGGCGCTTGGCCTGGAAAGTACCTTTTTCCGGTGTACCACGTAACTGTAAAATTGCCGGGCGTGCTGGCCGGAAGTTGAGTCAGGATGCTTGGTGCAGCAGCCTGGGCCGTGCCCGGTGCAACGCCCAGCAGGAACGCCGCCGTCAGAAAGATGGATAGGATCAGTAGCCCCGGTAAGGATGTGGTTTTTTCCAGTCTGTTCATTGCGCCGCGCCTCCGTTTCATATACAATCACCTCCCGGCATGACCGGGGATAATCTCTTCTATGTTCAGCGTCACCTGGTAGGCTCCCTGGCTCCATTCCAGATGGGTGGAAAACACCTCCAGCTTCGTCCACACATCCCGGTCCTTTAAGGGGCGGAAACGAAGCTGGTTCAACAGATGCACCATGGGGTACACCATTGCGCCGCCATCTTCGAAGACGATGCCCAGGCTGTAATCCTGGTTGGGCGTTACCTTTTGAAAGTATGTATGCATAACAAGACCACCTAAAAAACAAATCCCCTATGTACTATAGGGGATTCTGCCGACCGGCGGCATCCTCCAAAAAGACGTATTTTTTGACGTATTTTTTATGATAGTATTTTCATCTCGGCTGCCTTTTGCAGGGCGTTGCTCTTCTTGGTAGCATTTAGCTTATTGTATATGTTCTGTATGTGTGTCCTTACCGTGCCCGGGGACAGAAACATTTTTGCGGCGATCTCCTGGCGGCTGAGCCCCCTGGCCATGAGTTCCAGCACCTCGGTCTCCCTGGGGGAGAGGGGATTTTGATGGGCAGGCGGCCCGGCGAAAACCGGGGCATAGGCAATGCAGAGCTCGATAAGGCGGCGGACATAATCCATCTCCACAGAGTCTTCCTGGTTTATATCCTTAAGCAGCGGCAGCAAATTGACACCGTTTTCTACAAAGGGCATCACAATATGATCCACCTGCCCGATGTTCAGGGCCTTTTTCAGATAATCCTTCGCCTTCACGTGGTCGCCCTGCCTGTAAACAGCGATGGCGAGATGGATATAGTTATGGATATATCCCAACTGGTTGTGGAAAACGTCAAAATAGGGGGTAAAAGTTTCGCATAAAGCTTCAGCTTTCAGCCAATCTCCGGATGAGATCAACGTCTTGCCGTAAACAACATAAGAAAAGACCAGGCCCTGGAATAAGAGCGAATTGACCGACATGTCTCCTTCCACAATCCATCTCGGTATCTTATTGATTTCCCCGGTAGATGCATAAAAATAACCCTTGCAGAGATCGTAGGTATCCAGCAGAATGGTCTCTATATTGGAAGCCACCTCATCCGCCAGATGGTCCAGCAATAAAAGCGACTCCGGGTATTTGCCCTGAATCAGATAGAGGCGGGCAAGGGTCAGCGTGGCGCAGACCACCAGTGCGTGCTGTTTTTTGGTTCTGGCCCTGTAGATCGCCTTATAGGCGCAGCCCTCCACAGCGCCGAAATTCCCGGTTTCCAGCGCATATTCGGCCGAGCAGAGGTCGCCGGCCCCCATGCCGTTGCCCCCCGATAGTTGAGCATACTTTTCATAAGAAAGCCCCGCGGTTTTTTTGTAAGCCCCCGGCTCTTTATAGTAGATAAATGTAAAATGGGGGCTGCCGAAGGAAAAGGGCCCCTGGTAGCTGGAGATGACGGAAACGCCCCCGTTCAACAGCTCGAGGGCGTCATCTATATATGAAAGCATCAGCTCGATGTCGTTGAAGGAGAGAAACATCTTGACCACACAGATTCCGGCCCGGACTTCCCTGTCATACCCGGGGGAAGACATTGTTTCGGGCAGGTCTCTTTCGAATTGTTGCAACAGCTCCAAACCTCTTTTTCTATTGCTTGTGATTATGAAGAAGAGAATGAGTCTCAGGCAGGCGATGGGGTGGCTGTCTTTCTGCTGCTGCGGGATGGAGTCGAAGCAGCGGAGAAGCGCCGGCCTGTCGTCGGCGCTGATGTACAGGGCGGGCCTCTCCAGCGCCTCCAGCAAGATATCGTAGGCTTCCCCTTGAATCAGGTAGCGGAACGCCTGGGTATAGTCCTGCCTGTCGAGATACCAGTTCCCGGCCCGCCGGCTGATCTCTTTGATGTTCAAGCCGCGGCGCAGGGCTTCTTCGTTCAAAAACCTGGCAAACACGCTGTGAATAGTGTAGATACCCGAGGGTTCATACCACTCAATAAAGGCATTTTCCCTGCAAAGATTTTTAATGATTGCCTCTATTCCTTGTATTCCCGCAGCCTGACCGGCCAGATCCACCGTAAAAGCAGCAAGGGGCGCCAAGGCGCAAAGAGCGGTCTTGGCTTCTTCATCATATGGCTCGTAGATGGCTGTTTTTAAAAGCTCCTCTACGGCGGTGATGTTTTTCAGGGGTATGCCGCCCTTCAGCCCCCTGTAAATGAGATATAAGGCGGATACCCAGCCTCCGGCAATACTTTGGATATCGGAGATGTCCGCCTTTTTCAGTGGGAGACCCATCAGAGAGAAATAGCGCAGCACATCCTCATCAGAGAAGCGAAACAGGTCGATGTCTATTTGCACTGCCAAATTCTTGACGATCAGTTCTGTCAGGTTTATTTTAGGCAGGT
>Ga0116107_1001402_pt1 | contig 14312 bp, 15 predicted proteins | sample June2015DPH_6_10_FD_88969 | JGI IMG/M metagenome (GOLD analysis project Ga0116107, IMG submission 88969) | Peatland microbial communities from SPRUCE experiment site at the Marcell Experimental Forest, Minnesota, USA - June2015DPH_6_100 | ecosystem: Environmental > Terrestrial > Soil > Wetlands... | reverse complement strand
GGCTCTCCTGCTGAAGGAGGTGTTTGTGTTGCGGTTTTTTGGATTTCTGAGACAGTTAGAACATTTACTGTTATTTTTTCTTGATATTGCATTCCTAAATAAAATCCTAAGAAGGGAAGAGCAATAAACAAGGTCATCGCTAAAAGTTTTGAAAAGGTAGTTACGGTAAATAAATATCTGTGGAGTGTTGGATTAGCTTGTTTAATTTCCTCTTCCATAATCAGATTATATCATTTACCCCACCATGCTTCTCACTATATTTTGAGGCTACCCAGCTCCCCCTGATAGACGACGTTAGAACCTATTGGATTACTAACCAATAGTTGCTAGATGTAGCTTCTTACTATGTTTTGAGAATTATTTTTGAAGTTGTTGATACTCGGGGGATTCTTTTATCCTTGAAACCAATAACCGGGCGAGTTCAAAATCAGTTCCATTACCGGGTTTATGATAGAAAGGGTTTTCTTTTGCAAATGTCCGTAAGCCTGCAGTTTCAGTTTGTAATCTATAGACATCTGCAAAATCACTACCACTTAAAACGTTTGTGTTTATCGCAACTGCCCTAATTTTCGTGCGTCTTCCTTCCCTAGTTGCTCTTTCTAGCTCTTCATCATCCCGTATTTCTTGGATGGTTATAGCTAGTCTACCTGGTTCTCCTACCAATCTTGATTCACCTTCAAGATTATAAGAAGCAATAGCTAAAAGACTGCTTTGTTGTGTCCAAATCTCTCCTGCGTTTGCTCCCGTAACTATACCTCCATTATCTGCTGACACATCTTTGTATAATACGTGAGCTAAATCACTCATAGCTATCTCTCTTGCTTCAAGCCCTAGTTCAAAGATGCTTGCGCCGTTTTCTACGAGATGCTGAAGTCTTACAAGTTGTATAGATGATGGAAGTCCTTTAGTCCTTGCAGCCTTCCATATAGGAGTAATAACTTCTTCCGAATAACCAAGTTCCATTAACTCTTTAGCAAGTGTTTCTAGATTTGCTGACATAAAAAGGATTATAAGTCCATTTATAGTATTGTCAAGAGGCTAAAAATGCAGCTCCCCCTGATAGACGATGTTAGAACCTGTTTTACTAAAAGAGGAACAAAAATTAAATTTTAACACCCATTGCCCTAAGTGCAGTTGTTTCATCTGTAAATCCTTCCGACTCTATAACGTATCTATTCCCTCCAAAACTACAGCTAGATACTTTACCACCAGTTTCTACAATTCTATAACTTAGGTTCGTCCCTTGATCTAATCCATCCCCAAATCTTCTTTTTATATAATTTTCGCCGAACAAAGCATATGCCCTACTTATTCTTCTATCTCTATTTGGCCCTTTTTCAAATTGGGCAACCACTAAACTGCCAAACATTGCCTGAGCATGTATGGTGCCATCATCTTCATCACGCACAACAGTTGAGGTAAGTAAGCCGTTCGTATATGTCCCTGGAGTTTCAAGATCTACACCATCAAAAATTTCAGCGACTCTAGCTTTCACAGCCTCCAATAACGGGTCTGGTCTTTCTTTTTCGGTACGAGCTGGAGTTCTTCTCCCACCTCTTGTATCTGGTGTTCCTGCCATGTTTGGATTATAGGACTGCCTTTTTCAAAAAGCAATACGATATTTTAAGGCTAATTTGCTCCCCCTGATAGACGACGTTAGAACCTGTTTCTTCGCAATCCCATTTGGATTGCAATAATGACAGCAAGATTTGCAAGGATTATGTAGAATGGATAACTAAGTAAGACAATATTAAAACTTCCTACTGAGAATAATGATAAAAGTCCTCCAACTGCCGACAATATCCAAGCAAGATGCGTTTCGCTTGTGGGAGATAGATAAGCTTTATGAAGCGTTAAAGATAATCCCGTAGCATCAACAAGTATTACAAGAGCAAGTGCTATAGTGGCTTCTTTTGTAAAATACCAAGCAATAAGCCCAAAAGCTGCAATAGAAAGAGCAATATAGTCCCTTTTATTAAATCCTCCCACGCCGTATTTTATAGATAAAATAAATATTGTTAACACTCCAAAGGTTTCAAGCCCCGGAAGCCATAAAGAGCTGGAAGCCCCTTTTGCAAGCTGCGAGAAGAATGCAATTACATCAAGCACAAGCCATATAAAAAAGGTTGCTCGCTGTGGTTTTACTCTTAAAAGTAATGTATCTCTAATGTAAGGGATGCAAGAGCCCAAGGCGAATAATCCTCCCAGTAATCCTAAAGTCTGCAACATGAACTGATTATATCAGAAGCCCTATTTTGAGGCTACCTAGCTCCCCCTGATAGACGACGTTAGAACCTATTTTTGCGTAAGTTTAAAAGCGGAGATTTTGTAATTCAAGAGCTGTCTTCGTCGGCATCTTCTTCTTCAAAATTTGGATTATCAACAAATTTCATTGTCAAACCTCTTAATGCCACAAGATCCATTGGCAGAGTAATTGAATCTTCTGATCCGTCTTCATCTGTCGTTTCGTCCGCAGTAAAAGTCATTTTTTGACCTTTGCCCAAATCCTTAAAATCTTCCCTGTTATACTCATTATCATCAGGGTCCTTAGAGCAACTTAAATAATATTTACTACCGTCTGCGAAGGATGACTCCAGTAAGCTTTGCTGTAATGTCATGTATTGAGTAAACCTTCTTGTCTGGAAAGTAATCCTAAGCCTTACAGGTAATGCGACATATGCGGTGCCCTCATTATTGGATTCTGTAGTCCATCTTACAGCTCCCATTGGCTTAGCAATATCTGAATAATAGTTTTCTACGTTATCATATTCAGGGATGTCGGTAATTACTTCAATTACGCCTTTTATTCCTGAATAATTGATTGTCTGTCTTAGTAAAACCGGAATAGCGTCACCTTCTGCTTCGTTTTCATATGCTTGAGAAATTTCGTCTTCCGTGGCCGTGGTAAGGAATGCATGGGCGTTCGCAAAGGGCCTAAATTCAACGTCTTTCTCTACCGTAAGGGCTCCTACCAACTCTTTCGCTGCTTCGGGGTCAACCGGCTCAGCGGGGAAAACACTTACGCTTACAATATCCGGCTGTGGTCGTCTGTCTACTACCGCTGTTGGCAAAGCGAATGAACTCCTGGATTCTGCTTGGACTACAGGAGCTACTGGTTGTATTGACATTTGGTCTCTATTTCTAACCATTGTTATTCTACTTAGCTTATCGGAGTCTGGTTCAACGGCAACTGCCATGCCTCTTAATTCGGGATATAACATTCTGGCGGTGGAATCCATCATGCATAGTGGAGAGATAGCAAACTTGTGATCATCGGGAGATAATAGCTTCGCTCTCGCACAAGTACCTTGCTCAAAAGCTGGACAAAAAGCCAAAATTCTTCCGTCTTGTTCGGTTGTTTCAACCGCTTGCGTTCCATTATCGACAATTACGGTATTTGCACCTTGAACGCTTTCAACTCCAGGGCAATTTAGTGTTTCTCCTGCCATAATTAGGGGATAATAGCATGTAGATTGTTCTCTGTCAACTATAGGGCTTGAGCTCCCCCTGATGGACGACGTTAGAACCTATTACTATTGACAAAGGACATTTTTCCCGGTATACATATACTATATGCCAGATGCATCAGGTCAAGATTTAGGTGCCCCATCTCATGAAGTTCCTACTCCAGCAGAGCTTACTACGACCGCTGACAGGCTTTTTGATAGAGCGTCTGCAGTTGATCCAAAATTTTTAACAGATCGGGGAAGAGCTCTTGGTGGAGATGGAGTGGGGTTATATACTGATGGGAACTATAATTCAACAGGTCGGGGTGCAGATGTGCTAAAAGTTAGCGATGAGTTTGGCTTTACACCGTTAAGGAATGCTGCGTTGATTATTCGATGGAGAGAGAAGCAGGAAAATAGGGATCTTCCTCCGGGCAAACTAACTGGTGAGTATGACTTTGAACAGTTTGTAGTCGGGAAACCAATATCTAATAGCAGGATAGTAATGGATAGAGGTGCTCAAACGATTGGATTCCTTGGCGGCCAAAATAGGGATGTAGAACAATCTGTAGCTCATTCTTTAGCAACAATTGCTCGTCTTGAAGCTGGTATATCTGCAGCAGAACAACGACAAAGTGCTGCATCCCAACAGCCAAAACCTACAAATCAAGGCTAAAATACGCAGCTCCGCGAGTTGGACTCGAACCTCAAATTCATGGGTCTTAAATCGTAGATTGTGCGACGCGAAAGCGAGTTAATCTTAGCAAAAAATTCCCTCTTGCATTTTCACATCTTTGGTATTACTATATCCCCACGTTACCAATCTGCCTCAGGAGATTGGTTTTTTTATTTCTGCCTCCTTTCTCCCCGAAACATTATGAGTTTTAAAATAACTCTAAGCTTTAGACACCAACTTAAATTGCCGATTAATCAGCAAACATAGGTTGGATTTTTTATAAGAAGGGAGGTGAAATAAATGAGAAAAATTTTAATGGGTTTAATGGCAATAGCGTTAATAGCTGGCGTAACAACAGCCACAGGATATGCCGTTTTCAGTGCAACAGCAACGGTAAATAATGTTGCATTCACAACTGGAACTGCAGGCTTAGAGTTTGCACCAAATAACAATGGTGTACCTGGTGCTTGGTCAAGTAGCTATACTTTCCCAACTTATCTTGTGACCAATGTTTTCCCAGGATACACTTCTGGGACACAATATGTTTGGGTAGAAAACACTAGCACGTCACCTATAAAGCTAGCTCTTAGCGCACAATTGGTTAGTGCTACAGGAGATTGGGGAGTCCTTAATTCAGTTGCGGACATGAGCATAAATGGAGTTAGTGGTCCGCTTATAAACTGGAATAGTGCGAATGTTCCTTTGAACGTAACACTTAATCCAAGTCAACAGATGTACTTACCTGTGATATTCTCGATTGATCCAAGCGCGGATAATTCGATTGCTGGAAAATCGCTAATTACCAACTGGGTAATTACAGGAACGCAGACCCCATAAAATGGAGTTGAGTTCTTTCAGATGGCGTGTATGTCCACGCGCCATTGAATAAGTACTTAACAAATAGTTGTTATGGCAAAGATAAATAAAAAAGGTCAGCGTAAAGTGGGTGGTATAAGGATACCGCATAAATTGAAAATCGCAGTCGATATTCTCGAATGGATTATCTTTATTGCGCTTGTCGCGCTTTTAATAACCGTTCTTCTGCCGGTTCTTCCGACACAGAAACAATTTCAAGTATATATTGTTCCGTCCGGCTCAATGGAGCCGACAATCCATACTGGCTCATTTGCATTTACGGTGCCGGTTAAAACCAGTGAAATTAAAACAGGGAATGTTATTGCCTTTGTCGATCCGGTCAACGCCAAGTTAACCATTGTCCACAGAGTCGTAAAAGTAACGGCTCTAGATAAACAGATTGAATTTAAAACCAAAGGCGATAACAATAACAGTCAAGACTTATGGATTGTTCCGCCACCGTTGGTTCGGGGAAAATTCATTTTCGCGCTGCCGTATTTGGGATATATCTCCGCTAACGCCAAAACTCCGATCGGATTCGGCCTAATGATTGTATTGCCCGCAATACTACTGGTGTTACTGCAAATAAAAAGAATTAAACAAGGAATAGAAGAAGAAGTGGTTAAGCGAACCAACGAAGCACTTAAAAATAGACTGATGATAATTGTGATCTTTTTTGTCGGTCTGGGGACTTTTTCGCTACTGCAGATAAATATAACAAAAGTTCAGTACGCCAGAGCTTTATATATTACTAAAGTAGCTATTAATAATGTCGGGTTTACGGTAAAAAATTTTGCCGATCCGCCCGCTCAATCAGACCCCGTCGCTGGCCCAGTGCTTACTCTAATAAAATCAACCGATGGGAAATCTTTGACTTTTAACATTACCGATGTCTCGGCATACAATAGTCTTTCTTATACACTGACTTATGATACCGATACGGTTCCCCAAGGTGCTGTCGGTAATGACGTTGTCAGCGGACAAAACTACACTTCTTCCCCGATTATTTTTGGGACATGCTCTACAGGGGGAACCTGCGTATATAACACTGGCGTGCATAATATAGTTCTTACGGTTACCTTAAGCGGATCCGGCGATCCAAAAGTCTTGACTGGCTCATTATGAAAAGATTGTTAAAAATCGGCATACTATTAGTAATAGCGGGAATATTGTTTAATCTTAGCAATATCAAATCAGTATTCTTTCCTTCCACCGTAAGAGCATTTGGTGATTTCATGGTCGATTTCCATGTCCCCAAAGGAACGCCTATCTTTAATGTTATCAATATGATACCGGGAGATTCCCACAGTCATAATATTGATGTGACAAACGGCGGTTCGAAACCCCAAGCTGTATTTACAAAAGGAGTCCGTACCGGAGGAATAGGCAAAGACCCCAAGTTGGAAACCTCTCTTTATATTTCAATAGTAAGCGGAGGATTCTCGGTTTACGGTTCGGGTAGTCCGACCGGTTCGAAAACTCTTTTGGATTTTTTTAATGACAGTAATATAACCAGTGGGATACCCCTCGGTCTACTGGGGCAGTCGCAACATAAGACATACAATTTAACTGTTTTATTTCCAAGATCGGCGGGGAATGAATATCAGGCCAAGTCGGTTATATTCGATTTAACTTTCGGAGCCGAAAATACTGTCCCAAGCGGTCCCCCGAAAAATATAAGCGAGTGTAAAAAAGGCGGATGGAAGTTATTCACAATCCCCAAGTTTAAAAACCAGTGGCAATGCGAATATTACGTTGAAAAGCATAATCACAAGATTACCTGTGACATAAAATATTCGGGGCATGGCTTAAAAGATCAAACAGACGGTTCGCTGCAGACAGGCGATGGGGTGGGAGATACACCGGGGCAGGGGTCGTTTAGCTATATGGATTCCAATAAGAATTCGTATCAGGTATTGGTGTCCGCCGTCAACGTTTTTGATAATACCGGATATTTTGCGGGCCAAATTACTCAATCGAACAATAAGTTGTGGGTTGGTCTTTGGCTATTTGGGAAAGTAGTTGATAACGGTAAATCAGGAAGCCAGATTTGGAGTAGTCTTACGGATAAAACCTCCGCTTTAGACGGAGTAAACGATATGGTAAATCCAACCGACGGTCCGTTTACCGTAAGCGGTAATTTGCAAGTTCAATAGAAAATAATTTGATTCCTCATCTCAAAATCTCCCTTGACACTAATCTTTTTTAGTGCAATTATAGGGTCATGAAAAAAGCAGGTTTTTCATCTGTTCTTCATTTTTCCCCAAACACAAACCGCAAATTTATAAAGCTTAAAAAAGAAAGGAGGTGAAAATAATGAGTATTAAAAAGATTTTAATCGGAACAACAGCGGGAGCATTAATGCTTGGAGCTATGATTGCTCCGGCATTCGCAGCTGCTCCGAACTGGAATATAACCGGAGCATGGGACTTAAATTTCGTTGCCAATGTTGGTGCCATTGGTACGTATCAACATCATATGGATGTAACTCAAGCTCCCAATGGAACCCTTTCGGGAACCGGATATTACATTCCTGCTCCATCATACACGTGGGTTATAGATCCCGGTTCGATGATATCCGAAAACAATGTGCACATAAATCTCCATTACACAGCAGGTCATCCAACAACTTGGACAACAACTGTTGATGCAAAAATTGACTGTAGTGGATATTTATCTGGTACTTGGAAGGATAATCAAGGGGACTCTGGTTTAGTAACGTCGTACAACGGAACTGCAAGATTACTACAGCCGAAGGGAAATCTAATTTTTGTGAGCAACTTGCAGCCTTGTTGGGACGCAGTTGGCGGTGGAGGCGTTTGGTCCTCTTATCAGGGTCCGCCTGATTACGCTTATGTATCTCCGGGTAAGACAGCTGTCTACCGTGGTCGTGAAGCTGCTCCTATCTACGCGGGTCTAACAATAGATCCAAAAGACCAAATTTACGAAGACCAGGGTTTGTTTGCTTTCCAACCCGGCGAAACGCCAGTCGCAAAGTTTGCAAAACAACCATTGAAGTATGATTTTGTCAATCAATATGGGACAAGCCAGTCTGGGTTTACATCGAGCTAGATAAAGGCAAACCGGATGATACAGTGTATCAGTATGTACCGAGTTCGAATCCATCGAACTGGCACACCGAAAACCCAGGGTCGGCGACTACCTGGCTGAAATGGTCCGACTGGAACGGCGATACTACAGGTTCTCCCGTTACGCTTTCACAGATTGCTTTGGATAACCCAAACGCAACTGTCAGCCGAGTTTACCTAACTGAGGGTATGGGTAACTCATACTATGTTAGTAAGACGGGAACTGTCGCGTGGGTTAGTGATGTCACAATCGGCGAAAAAACGTATGTTTTTGTGACAAAGAACCATTGCGATAACGATGGATGGAAGCTTTTTGACAGTCCATCTTTTGGGAACCAAGGTCAATGTAGGGATTTTATGGATAATTTACCAAAATATATCCATCAGAACAATAATCATGGCAACAAGCATCACGGCTTGTTCAATGATTAAATAAGACCTTTGGTTTACATAAAACAGACGGATTAAACCCCGTCTGTTTTTTTTGGTAAAAACCCCAGAATAGATAGCCTCAAATCCTTATGTCGTAAAGCAAATGATTTACGACAGGCGGCTTACAATGCGTGAAAGAATCTTTTGAAGAAATCCTCAAACCCTTTTATTATCACCGAAACTAAAGAGGGAGTTCTCAGTTCGTGCTTTTCAATAATTGTCGGCGTTGGAGTTGCAGTGGGAGCTTTTGAAATTATAATTACCGGATACTTAAAAACCGGTTTGGTTATGGAAGGAAAAGGAGTTGGCCCTCCTGTAGTTCCATTTACGCTGTTAATCAAAGTATGGGTTCCGCAATCGGTTGAATTCAAAACTTCTGTTTGCCCGTTGACGGTGGTTTGGATATGAGTTTGGCAATTAGAACCGTTAGTTGTACTAGTGACACTGCTTTGGGCGCTGGCGTTGCCGATATGTACATCGTCTGCCAACGCAACAGAGATTGGGAAGATTAAAATAAAAAGAAACGTTAAGAACAGGCATTTTTTCATATGCCTCTTTTTACACTTTGAAGACATTTTTGTCAAATTCTAACTTTGGGGAAGAGCGGTGACAATTAGTCTTTTTTCATCGTAAAAACCGGTACAGGTATAAAGGGTCAGAGTCTCTTTCTTGGTAGGCTGAATTACTTCCGTTTGGTTTGGATATACCGCCGTAATTTTACTGACTTTATAGCGGTACCATTTATCTTTGGTAAAAACATATACGATATCTCCGAGCTGCACATCCTTCAAATTGTAAAAAAGTCCCTGTCTGGCATGGGCAAAAATAACGGTATTGCCTTTTATTCCAGGATGTTCGCTACCCAGCCCGTAAGAAGCGGTGTTATCCGATAATTCCCAATAACCGTCGACTATTTTAGCGTCAATTACTTTAATGTCGATATCGGCTTTGGGAATCAGTATACGCACAGGGTCGTTGGCGGTAATCTTTGAGGCATATAGAGCGGAATTAATCTGAATCGGGTTTTTATTAACAATGGTTTTGTTGGGTATCAGTTGGGGGGAAAGTAGGATGACAAGCGCCAAACATAAAAATACTAGTCCAACCAGCTTATTTCTTAAAGAGTGAGTCTGCGCCTTTCCTTTTTTTGCTCCGACCCTTTTTGAGGAAGTTCTTTTTTTGCGGGCAAGCATTGCAGTTTTAGCCATTCTTTTTGAAGAATACGAATCCTAAACCGGCTAAACTTAAGGCTCCGAATAGTTGGACAAACAGCAAAAGATAATTCCCTTCGCCGCTGGTGGTGGAAAGTCCCAAAACTTGTGGTCCACCTGTTCCGCCAACCGATACCGGTCCAATTGGGTCGCCCGACATGCAACCGTTTATCGCGTTAACCCGAAAGTAATATTTATTAACAGAGAGTCCGGAAATTATATATTTTGTAACATTGCCCGTGCTGGCCACTCCCCATTTTTGTGTGCTCGGGTCATCGGAATAGGTGATTGAGTAATCGGAAACCGAGCCTGATGGCGGACCCCAGGTTAAGGTAACCTGCCCTGTGCCCGGTCCGGCCGTAGCCAATAAATTATAAGGTTGATTTGGTTTTTGATTGCCACAGGAAGGTGGATTGGTAGTGCTTCCACCGCCGCCTGAAGAACTTCCACCGCCGTTATTGTTGGACGGTGGTTGGCTTGGTGTTGGAGTTGGACTGGGTGTTGGCGTAACGCATGATTTATCATCATTACATGTTGGAGTCGGAGCTCCGCAGTTAAGATTAAACCAATTAAGCCAAGAGAGATAATTAACGTCAGTATTTACCAAAGTCACTGTACATGAAAAACTGTTGGCGTCCCCGGTTGTAACGGTGTTGGTAGCAGCTGATACATTACGAATTGAAACTGCAAAAAAAGCTAATAAGATTATTAACGAAATTCCGAAAAATTTAAGATATTTATTCATTATAAAACGGGGCAGTTCGAGGCAGTGGGGAGGATTATAGTGTGTGGATAACTATTTGTCAACAGGCAGTTGTAACCAATCTTTAGTGGAAAAGATTGAAAAGGTTGGGAGCAAAAAGAGAGATGGCATAGAAAGTCGAGGCAATCGCAATCAAAACAAAAGTAATTATGAGGACGGCATTGATTAATTTGTTATTGGCATATTCTCCCAGCAGTTTTTTATCGTTGGAAAGAATGTATAAGAAGATAAAGATCGGCAAAAGTAGCACCGCATTGACCGCCTGGGAAACAACCAAAATAGCAATTAAAGGGAAGAACGGCAGAATGACCATTAGTCCGCCAACTATTAGAAGCAGGGCGAACAGTCCGTAAAACCAAGGGGCCTGTCTTAGTTTAAGATTGAGTCCCGATTCCATGCCGAAAGCTTCAGTGATAACGTAAGAAGTTGAAACCGGGACCAATGCTGCCCCAAAAAGCGAGGCGTTTAACAGACCGAAAGAAAAAAGCAGCGAAGCAAAATTTCCCGCCAGTGGTCGAAGAGCTAAGGCTGCATCTTTAGCGTCGTTAATAGTAATGCCTTTGACGAACAGCGTTCCGGCGGTAGCGACAATGATAAAGAAAGCGATAAAGTTAGTTAGGAAACTGCCGAGGAAAACGTCACCTCTTTCTATCTTTAAATCCTCTTTGGCCAGTTTTTTATCAACGACGTAGTCTTGAATAAAAAACTGGCCCCACGGTGTAATCGTGGTGCCGATCACTGCCATTAAAGTTAAGATATAGGCCCCTTTTAGGCTAAACGAAGGAATTACTAAACTTGTGGTCGCCTGGAGCCAATTAACATGCATAGTTAGGGTCGAAAAAATATAAGCAACGTAGAAAAATGACACCAGCAAGAAAATTCTTTCCAAGCGTTTAAAGTTCCAGCGGGTAACCAGCAGATAAATAAACACTACCGCTATCGGGACGGTCAGAAGGCGAGGAAGATTAAATATCTCCAAGGCTCCGGCCACGCCGGCAAATTCTGCCGCAATCGTTCCCATGTTGGCAATAAACAAACAAACCATGACAAAAGTGGTCCAGCGGATGCCGAACTTTTCCCGCACCAACGAAGCCAGGCCTTTACCGGTAACCAGCCCCATTCTGGCGCCGATTTCCTGGGTGACGGCCAAAGCAAAGGTAGTTAGAAATAAAACCCACAACAGCGAATAACCGAAAGAGGCTCCGGCCACAGAATAAGAAGTAATTCCGCCGGCATCATTATCCACCGAGCCGGAAATTATCCCCGGCCCGACGATTAAAAGAATCGGGGCAAGAAAGATTAATCTTCGTCTGATTAATTTAAATAATTTCATCGGCTTTGGTCTTTTCCTCTATTTTGGCCAGGACGATCCCCGTTGAGATCACGCCGATGGGCACTTTATTTTTATCCACCACCGGCAAAAGTCGCAAATTATAGCGGCCGAATAAATTGATAACTTGGTTAAAATCAACATCGGGGTAAACGAATTTTCGCTCCGTCACCAGATCCTTTAACAGTGCTAAAGAATCGGAGTCGATAATATCTTTGGTATAGACAACGCCGACCAGTTTTTGGTTGCCGTTGGTAACCACTATCCCTTCAGGCTTGACCGGCGCCTGGTATAATACTCCAAACACTTCCTTGATGGTGGTATCTCCGTCAAGACTGACAAAGGTAGTGCGCATCACTCCGCCGGCCTGGTCTTCGCTAAAGTCAAGCAGCCGCTCGACCCTTTGTGCCCTTTCTTCTCCGACCAGATTTAAGATTTCCCTGATTCTTAACGGATTAAGCCGGTAAAACAAATTAGCTATTTTAGTAACGTGCATCCTCCTGACAACTTTCCCCAACACCGAACTGGATAGCTCTTCCAGAATGGCGTCTCTGGTGTGGATGTCAACTTCTTCAATGGCCATAGCGGCACGTCTTGCTTCCAAACTTTCGACCACTCCAAGTCTTTCTCTTGAGCCTAAATCCTCCAGAATATCGGCCAGTTCGCTCGGATGCATGGCGTCCAGTCTATTTTGGGTGAGGCTGATTTTGACATTGCCGGTTTGATAATCAAACGCCTCAATCATTTGCCAGGGCAAAATCTTTGGCTTAAGAGGAATAAGTCTAGAGAGTCCCAGCCGCCTTAATATTCCGGCCGCTCCGACATCGATTCCGACCACTTTTAACTCGCCGTTACTTTCCAAGACAATATCATTGACCCGCACTAATCTTTTATCGTCGATGTCGATGACTTGTTTATCGAGTAAATCCTCATTTAAATAAAAATCCCTTTCATCGAAAGGGAGCAGTGGAGCTTTGGCGTCGGTTAAAATAGCGCCGTTTCGCTTCAGCGAGAGAAAGGTGGGGGAAATGGTCAATTTTGTACCGTCTTTTTTTAAAACGACTTTAGAAACTGAAGGGTTGGGCGTACTTTCCAAAACCGCAAAATCCACCATTTCGCCGAATAGTTTCCGCTCGTAATAAACTTTCTTGTTTAGTAATTGACTTAAAAAAATCATGCCTCTGTAATTGTAGTTTCGCATTATTAAGCCTGTCAACCCCGTAAAATCTCTTTTTTGTTTCTCGATGGATAGACAAGATTAGGACCTGCTATTGATATTTATCTCGTTTCTAACTTCAATTCAATTGCAAAATCAGGCAAAACATGGTATTTTAGCCAAATGACATCAAGTACTGTAGAATCTGCGGGGGGAAGCGGAATAGATAGGAGAGCTGATGTAGAACATGAAAGACCGGCTAATTTATTCGCAGCCTTTATCGAAGAGAATAGGCCAGAATTTGCTGAATATGCTTCGGTTTCAAGAGAGTACAGAGCCATAAAACAGGCATGGGAGGCGGCGCTTGTTCCACTTGTTCAGGGATGTATAGATCAAGCAAGACAGATTCCTGGGGCAACTTCGAAAATGCTTTCGACTATCGAAACAGCCCTCAGAAAAGTTGCATTAGCTCCCAACACTGGAGCAGAAAAGTCAAACGGTATACAAGAAGCCTCCGAGGGCGGAGAGCAAAAAGCACTATCATTTGTTAGGTTAATGAAATCACACCTGGGAGATTCTTCACGAGGCGCAATCGATATGCTTATAGCGGCGACAGGCAAACAGAATCCATATTCGGGAATCATTGAGGAAGCAGATTCTGCTATGAGAGATTTTAATACAGACTATCGCGAGGCAATAGATTCAGTCGGCGAAAATTACGCCAACGTATGGCAGGACTTAGGGAAAAAAGCGGCGATGTTTATGCTGTCAGACTATCAAGCAATGGTGGATACTCTCGATTTTCTATCTGCGCCTAATAATATCAGGAGCAACGCGGAAATTGTAGCGTTTTTTAGAGACTTGGCAATTTCAGATAACCAAGCAAGAAGAAATGGTGAGGAAGGTTTTACCGCACATATTAGGATAGGCTGGCAAAACAGGCTTAGAGACGAAATTAATCCGGTGGTTTTTGAAAGGTTTTGGGAAGATGCAACTAAGCCAGGAAAATCTGGAGCCCTTATCGAACCCATATTATTCGGGCTTAGACTCGCTGGCGTCAAAAAGCTCACTGCTCGGGACGTCCAATTTTCAATCAGCCGCATCCCTCTGGATACGTGGCCGAAGTGGTTAAAAGACGCCTATTTTTCTTTTGCAAGAAATGATGCGGCTATATTAGCCGCAGCGATTCATACTAAATTAAGTGAGGTTTTTCCGGATAATCAGAGAAAAACAGTTATTCACGCCGAAGTGGGCGGAAACGGCTCTTCCAAAAGGAGAAGTAGTGAAGCTAAACAACAAATTTACCCTTCACCCGATTCCGGTGGACAAAACAGTGATCTAGAAACAGAAGAGC
>Ga0116107_1001399_pt1 | contig 14327 bp, 17 predicted proteins | sample June2015DPH_6_10_FD_88969 | JGI IMG/M metagenome (GOLD analysis project Ga0116107, IMG submission 88969) | Peatland microbial communities from SPRUCE experiment site at the Marcell Experimental Forest, Minnesota, USA - June2015DPH_6_100 | ecosystem: Environmental > Terrestrial > Soil > Wetlands... | reverse complement strand
GTGCGCGCCGTGCTGATTCAAAACGAAAAGGCCTTCTCCGCTTATGCCACAACCCAGGGCGTCAACTGGCAGAAAATCACCAGCCAGCCGTGAAGTTCAGCCGCCGACGCCGGCGTATTCCTCATCCGTCTTCAGGTCCATGCCCATGAGCACGTAATCGTGCATGATGGCCTTCATGTCGAGGACGTAATCCTCCAGTTTCATCAGGTGCTGAAACCCAATCTGTTCCAGCGCGCGGATGGCCACCTTGCGTTCGCCGTTCAACTCCGCCTCCAGCCGCCGCAGACCCAGCACCCGCGCAATTTCAACCTGTTCGGCCACGAGAATTTTGGCCACGTCCCGCCCGCGATATTGCGGATGCGTCAACACGGTGATGAGGCCAATGTGGCGTTTCCAGCCGCCGAAACGCTGGTGCAACGTCGCCTCACCGATGATTTTCTGCCCGTGCAACATCAACAGCGGCAGGTTCCGCTCGAAATCCGCGTGCCGGCACCATTCCTTGAAAATCTCGCGGTCGAAAACCGGCCGCTTGATGAACAAACGCTCCTCCTCCGGCACCGCGAGGAAAAATTTGTGCAGGCGGGTTTCATCCCGTTTGCCCAGCGGACGCACCACACATTCCGTGCCGTCACGCAGTTTCATTGAGATTGGAAATTTTTCCAGCGCGTATTCGAGCATCATGGTCGGCCCTTTCATTTATTGACTTCTCTAACACAAGCCGGCCCGGCTGTCGAATGACTAATGGCTAAACCATGCCGCTGTGCAGAATGACTAATTCCTAAATCATAATCACGAAGGAAACCCAAAGCCCGAACTCGAATGAGCAACCGGACTGACGCATTAGGCATTTGGTCATTGGGGATTTTTTAGTCATTATGGTTTAGGACTTGGGGGTTTGACAAAAGCCGGCGATTTCCGTCTTCGTCCACCTAACTAATGTTGACTCCAACTATCCCCCCGGCACGGATCCGCCATGGAGAATCACTTGCCAGCGACACGGCGAAGGTTTAACAAGACATTATGCATGTCACCTTGGTGATGACGATCATCGGCCCGGACCGCACCGGCCTCGTTGAATCGGTGGCGCGCGTGGTGGCCGATCACGGCGGCAACTGGCTGGAAAGCCGCATGTGCCGTCTCGGCGGCGAGTTCGCCGGCATTCTACGAATCGAACTGCCGGTCGAAAAACGCCAGATGCTGCTCGACGCCTTGCAAGCGCTCCAGGGCCGCAGCCTTGCCGTCGTCGTCCGCCCCGGCGAAGCCGCGGCTGCCGCGACCAAAGGCCGGCAGGCCAGACTCGAAATTGTCGGGCACGACCGGCCGGGCATCGTCCGCGAAATCACCAGCGCCCTGGCGCGCGCGAGCGTGAACGTCGAGGAATTTTCCAGCGAATGTGTCAGCGCGCCCATGTCCGGGGAAACACTCTTCAAGGCCGCCGCCCGCTTGCAATTGCCCGACGGCTGTGACAATGCCGCGCTGAAAACCGAACTGGAAAAAATCGCCGCCGATTTGCTGGTGGACATTTCGTTTGCGGAACTCAGTAATCAGTAAGAAATCCTCGGGGTAGGGCGCGCAGTCCTCTGCGCGCCGCAAACGGGGAAAGACATGTCTTGGTCCAGATAACAATCATGCGCCACCTCGCCCAACCCCGGGTCCTGAAACTGGCCGGCATCGCCTCGCTGGCCACGACCGTGGCGTGTTATCCCCGCCTGTCGCTTTGGCTGAACCGTTCCGCTCCCATCTGGTATTTGGAGGCCGTCATTTTCCTTTGCGGCATTGTTCTGTGGGGCTTTGTCTTTGCATGGCATACGCCATACTCCCATCGGCCGGTTTTTACTCTCAAGCTGGAATGCGCACCGTTCATCACCGCAACCCTGGCCGGCATCGCCGTCGCAACCGCGCTTCACCTGTTCCTGGACCCGGTGCTCCGGCTCAAAATGCCGGAAGATTATCCGGCCAGTCTGCGACAATGGCTGGCCATGGCGCTGTTTTCCCTGGCCTTCAACCAGTTGTTCCTCGTCTTCGCCCCCTTCGCCTGGCTCGTTCGGTTGTTTCAAAACCAACGGGTGGCCACTGTGTTGACCGTTCTGTTTGGCGCCATCGTCCTGGCGATCAAAATTCACTCCACGCCAGTTCCCATTTCGCCAGCGTTGTTTGCCGCGCTCCTCGTCGGCAGAATCGCCATGGGATTTCTGTCGGTTTCGTTCTATCTGCGCGGTGGGGTGCTCTTGAGCTGGTGGTGGACGCTGCTCATCGAAGCGAGACTTTTGTTGGCTGTGGCGGGCAATTCGTAAACCGGCGTGAACCGGCCTCAAAATTTAATGTTCAACTGCGCCGTTTTGATTAAACCTTCGCGCGATGTTTGAACTGCTCAAAACGGATGCGCACACCAAGGCGCGGCTGGGCCGGCTCACCACCGCGCACGGCGTCGTGGACACGCCGGTCTATATGCCCGTTGGCACCCAGGCCAGCGTCAAGGCGCTCGACCCGCGCGAGCTGATCGAGATGGGCACGCAAATCATCCTCGGCAACACTTATCACCTCAACATCCGTCCCGGTCTGGACATCATCCGCGCCGCGGGCGGGCTGCACCGGTTCATGAATTGGGAATTGCCCATCCTCACCGACAGCGGCGGCTTCCAGGTTTTCAGCCTCGCTAAAATCCGGAAAATCAAACCGCACGGCGTCGAATTCCGGTCGCACCTCGATGGCTCGCCGCTGTTTCTCGGCCCGAAGGAGGCGATGGAAATCCAGCGCGTGCTTGGCTCGGACATCGCGATGGCATTCGACGAATGCCCGCCGCACGATGCGCCGGCGCGCGAACAAAAGCTCGCGGTTGAACGCACCATCCGCTGGGCGCGCGAATGTCGCGAACAGCCGCGCGCGCCGGGGCAACTGGTTTTCGGCATCGTCCAGGGCGGCAGCAACGCCGCGTTGCGCGAGGAATGCGCCAAAGCGCTGGTCGCGATGGAATTCGATGGCTACGCCATCGGCGGCGTGAGCGTGGGCGAGCCGGAGCCGGAGATGCTGAAAGCCATAGAATTGACCGAGCCGTTTTTGCCCGAAGCCAAGGCGCGTTACGCCATGGGCCTCGGCACGCCCGCGCAAATGATGGAGCTGATTGCGCGCGGCGTGGACATGTTCGACTGCGTGCTGCCGAAGCGCGTCGCTCGCAATGGCACGGCTTATACGCGGCGCGGCGCCATCGGCATCAAGGGCGGCAGCTACAAGGCGGATTTCCGGCCCATCGAGGAAGGCTGCGACTGTTTTGCCTGCCGGAATTTCACCCGCGCCTATCTGCGGCACCTGCTGAACGTGAACGAAATCCTCGGCTTGCGCATGTTGAGCGTCCACAATTCGCATTTGTTTTTGAAATTGATGGCCGACGCCCGCGCGCACCTGGCCGCCGGAACGTTCGCGGATTTTTACCGCGACTTCATCGCCAACTATAAACCGTCGCGCAAGGTGCTGTCCGCACGAAAAAAGGAAGACGAACGGTGAAACGTTTCTGGACAGAGGCCGGAAATCAAAATAACGTCATTACAGTGGAATTGAAAGGGAAAGCATGAAATTAAAAATTTTTCTCTGTTTCTTGTTTTTTGAATTGTTTGCGACAGCACAAACTAATCAGGTTTTTCTCGAAAGACTTCAGGTTGCGGGCAAGATATACACCAATTGCACCGTCCGACTGTCTAATCCTGTCCAAGCAGTGATTCTCTATGATGGAGGGGGAAAAATAGCACCTGTTTCCGATTTGCCAACAAACGTGCTTTTGCAAATAAATTATGATCCATCAGCTGCACAAAAGTATCTCGATGCCCAACACCAAAAACAACTTGAGCGGGAGCGCGAGCAGACAGAACGATTAGCTGAAATCAACCGGATAAAGAACGAACGAGAACGGCTGAGGAGAACAACAGAAATCAGAGGTTCGGTAGATTCAATTCGAGGAACGTTGCTAATTCTCAATGCTACCAAAGAACGCTTTGTCAAAACTAGGTCGTTTGTCACTGAACGGGAATCTATTGGAGCTGCTGGTGGTGGTTATGGCGGTTATACCGTTGATGAATTTGACCGACAAATTGCCATTACAAACTACCCAGCCCTCTCACAAGTAACAATTGATCAAAAAATTGAAGTTAGAGTAAAACGGGTGGGCGTTTTTAATGATGGAAACGGACATCCCATTGAACTTTGGGATTGCAATTATTAGCGAACCGTCGAACCGGTGTGGTTTTGCGCCAAAGATTTTCGTTTTCCATGCATTGTTGCGAAATTGTATGAGTTGGATTTCTGAAACACGAAAATTGGAATACAAACACATTTGGCTTTGTATTTCATTTTTCTTGGGAACTGTCGCTCCGGGTTTTCTGACAATTTTTCACTTCAAGCCGGAGCTTGTCGACAGGTATGACATTTTTAAGCTTCTTATTTTTTCGCTGGCGTTGACGCTGCCGTTACTACCAATTAACGCAGTAACAACTGCGTTTCTTTACGACCGCCTACCTGACGATTATGAAAATGAGACGGCAAAAAATGTTGACATAACCAAAGGTGCATTGAGTCTAAATGCCGTGGTTAGTTATCTGTCGTTGCTCATTTGCTATTTTGGGTCGTTAAATTTTAGGCATTTCTTTTGGATAATTGTGGTATCGGAAATTGTTATGTTGCTCGGCTCAGCACTAATACGCCTCGCCTTAAAAGCAGAGAAAAAGTAAACGTCTTTCCGTCAGATAAACACTTGCCCCACGCTTTGGGCTGTGGCATTATATTGGCATTTGTAAGTCAATTAATGTAAAGCTATGGAGAAGCCCAAAATCATCGCCTATTTGAAACCAACCTGCGGCTGGAGCAACGGTGTGCGCGCCGTGCTCCGTAAATATGATCTGCCCTACGAAGACCGTGACATCATCAACGACCCGGCCCAGCGCCAGGAGATGGTTGAAAAAAGCGGCCAGATGCTCAGTCCGTGCGTCGAGATTAACGGCCAGATGCTCGCCGACGTTAGCGGCGAGGAGGTCGAAGCGTGGCTGCTCGCCAACAGCGTCGTGCAGCCGAACAGCCTCGCAGCGGAAGCACCGATCAACCAGGCCTGTGGCGCACATCATCGCCGGTGATTCCTTGAAAGGTTGAATTTTGCGACGGTCGCAGACCGCCGCTACAGAAGAAAGCCGCGCGAAGCCATCTGCGTAGCCTGTTTGTTTACGGTAGCACCCGCGTCTCGCGGGTTGTTTCGGGCGTCCCGCCCGAAACCGTCGGCAAACTTCGATTGCCGTAGATCGCTGGAATAAATGAATTTCTGTATTTGCAGAAGCAATGCGGCGGGACGCCGCATGGAACCCGCCAGAGGCGGGTGCTACCGACATGTTTCATCGGCGTAACAAAACCGACAATTGAATTGATTGGCAACGGCACAAGGCTAACTTTTCCGGTGTGCGAATCATCTCCTCAATCGCCACGATGCAACAGTTCGCCAAAAGATGGCAACGCACGGGCAAACGCATCGGCTTCGTTCCGACGATGGGCTACCTGCACGCCGGTCACCTGAGCCTGGTCCGTGAGACGCGGAAACGCGTCGGGAAGGCAGGCAAAGTTGTCGTGAGCATTTACGTTAACCCGACGCAGTTCGGGCCGAAGGAGGATTTCTCAAAATACCCGCGCGATTTGAAGCGCGATTTCAAACTGTGCCGCGCGGCCGGCGTGGACGTCGTATTCATACCCAGCGACGCGGAAATGTATCCGGGCGAAACCCGTAGCCGCCGATGTGAATCGGCGGACGAACCGCGCTTTGACAAGCGCGGCTACAGCACCTACGTCGCCGAGGAAAAATTATCGCAGAGCATGGAAGGCGCGTCACGACCGACTCATTTCCGCGGTGTGACGACGGTGGTGGCCAAGCTGTTCAACCTTGTGCTGCCGGATGTGGCGGTGTTCGGCGCGAAAGACTGGCAACAGGCCGCCATCATCAAACGCATGGTGGCGGATTTGAATTTTCCGGTGAAAATCATCGTCGCGCCGACGTTGCGCGAACGCGACGGGCTGGCGATGAGTTCGCGCAACAAATATCTCGAAGGTGATTTGCGCCGGCAGGCCACCGTGCTCTGGCGCGCAATCCAAACCGCCCGGACGGCCGTGAACAAGTCAAAAGCCATTCCGGCGGCGAACCTGAAAGCCAGCCTGAAAAAGTTGATTAAAACCGAACCCGACGCGAGACTGGACTATGTGGAATTTTTTGAACCGGACACACTGTCGCCCGTCTTAAAAGTAACACGCGGTGCGCACATGGCGCTGGCGGTGTTCGTTGGCAAAACGCGGCTGATCGATAACGCGCCGCTTTGAAATGAAACAATTTGATTATCTCGTTCTTGGCAGCGGCCTCGCGGGACTGTTCTTCGCGTTGAAGGTCGCGCCGCGCGGACGCGTGGCCATCGTCACCAAAAAGGACCGCGCGGAATCGAACACCAACTATGCCCAAGGCGGCATCGCGGCGGTGACGAGCAAGGAAGATTCGTTCGAGTTGCATGTGCGCGACACGCTCACGGCGGGCGCGGGGTTGTGCAAGGAAAACGTCGTTCGCACCATCGTTGAGGACGGTCCGGCGCGCATTGCGGAGCTGATCGAACTGGGCATGAAATTTTCCGAGCGCGACGCGCCGGACGAAGACGGCGGCAAACAGCTCGACCTCGGCCGGGAAGGCGGTCACTCGAAGCGGCGGATTTTACACGCGAAGGATGTAACGGGCCGGGAAATCGAGCGGGCATTGCTGAATGCGGCGGCGCGGCAGCCGAACATCCAGATTTTTGAAAACCACCTGGCAATTGATTTGATCACCAGCCAGAAACTCGGTTACGTCGGCGAGAACTGCTGCCTCGGCGCGTATGTGTTCGACAAAAAGGCCGGGCGCGTCTGGACGTTCACCGCGCCGGTGACGCTGCTGGCCACCGGCGGCTGCGGCAAGGTCTATCTCTACACGACGAACCCCGACATCGCGACCGGCGACGGCGAGGCGATGGCATATCGCGCCGGCGCCGCGGTGGCGGACATGGAATTTGTCCAGTTCCACCCGACGTGCCTTTATCATCCCCAGGCGAAGTCGTTTCTCATCAGCGAAGCCGTGCGCGGGGAGGGCGGCGTGCTCAAGACGCTCGATGGCGTTGAATTCATGGATGCCTATCATCCGTTGAAATCGCTCGCGCCGCGCGACGTGGTGGCCCGCGCGATTGACAGCGAGATGAAAAAGAGCGGCGCGGAACACGTGTGGCTCGACATCACACATAAACCGGCGCGGTTCATCATCGATCGCTTTCCGAACATTTACCAGACCTGCCTGCGTTACGGCATCGACATCACCAAGGAACCGATTCCGGTCGTGCCGGCGGCGCACTATCAATGCGGCGGCGTGGTGACAAACGTGGATGGCAAGACGGACATTGCCGGGCTTTACGCCGTTGGCGAAGTGGCCTGCACGGGGTTGCACGGCGCGAACCGGCTGGCGAGCAACTCGCTTCTGGAGGCGCTGGTTTGCGCCCATCGCGCCGCCCAATGCGCCACAAAAAGTTCATCGCCGAAAACCGATTTGAAAATTCCGCTGTGGCAATCGGGCGATGCGCACAATCCGGATGAAATGGTCGTGGTTTCGCACAACTGGGACGAAATCCGGCGGCTGATGTGGGATTACGTGGGCATCGTGCGCACGAACAAGCGGCTGGCGCGCGCCCAGAAGCGCATTGCGAACTTGCAGGAGGAAATTCACGAATACTATTGGAATTTCATCGTGACGAGCGACCTGCTCGAATTGCGCAACATCGCCACGGTGGCGGAATTGATCGTCCGCTGCGCGCAAATGCGACCCGAAAGCCGCGGGTTGCATTACAATCTGGATTATCCGGAGGCAAATCCCGAATGGGCGCAGCGTGACACGGTTTTAAGAAAATCTTGAAATAACACGGGCGGTGAATACCCTGTCAGACGGTCGCGCGCTTAGCTCAGCGGCAGAGCACTTCCTTCACACGGAAGGGGTCGCAGGTTCAAACCCTGCAGCGCGCACCAGCCTTCGCTTGGAGCGCAGCGTAAAGCGAAGGCTGCTGCGCCGAAGCACAAAGTGCGTAGGCGGGCGAATGGATGGGAAATCCGTTCCTTGTCAGTGTCATTCATCGTCCGTTTAAAAGCCTGAAGTCCGCTGCAAATTGCGGGTGACGATCCCCCAGCAGCTTGACACCCCACCAGGCACCCTCCCACTGTGGCCGCTGGCGAAACGACGGCGGCCACGGGTGATGCTTCTATGGCGGCAGGAAAATCCAGCAGTTGACACCCCGTGCGAGAACGAATAATTCTTCCAGAGCATCCTCAAAGTCATTGTCGTTCTAACGGTGAAGGAAAATGTTGGACGAGCAGGTTGCAAGGAAATTGGCATGACAAAACGTCAAAGAAAGGAAGAGAAATGCCATGAGTGGTGAGCCTATTATTATTCTCCTTGTCGAAGATGACCCGGCCCACGCCGAAATTGTGCGGCGGAATTTTGTCAACTTCCGCATGGCCAACCGGCCGGTACAGTTGGTGCATGTGGCTGATGGCGAGGACGCTCTGGATTACCTCTTCAGCCGGGGGAAATTCCAAAACCCGGGCCAGTCACCCCGGCCCAACCTGATCCTGCTCGACCTGCGCCTGCCCAAAGTGGACGGCTTGGAGGTGCTGAAAATCGTCAAGGCCGACGCCGACTTGGTGAGCATCCCCGTGGTCATCTTGACGACCTCGTCCGCCGAAGCGGATGTAGCCAAAGCCTACGAAAGCCACGCCAACAGTTACCTGGTCAAGCCGATGGATCTTTCCCAATTCAATAAATTGATGGATATACTCGGCTTTTACTGGCTGGTCTGGAACCAGTGTTAAGACTGGCGCGGTAATGCCTTTCGAGTCAGCGGAGGACAAAACCAAAATGCTTGATAGCCTCGCCGAAGCTGAAAGCGTAGGCGGGCTAGGACTTACAGCACAGCATCCGCATCAATGACCAGTGGCGGCTGTACTTCCGCTGGCAGGGCGAAGATGCGTTTGATGTGGAAATCGCGGACTACCATTGATTATGAAAACGAACAAGTTGTCACCGATTCATCCAGGCGAAATTCTCCGCGAGGAGTTTATGAAGCCGCACGGCCTGTCGCAAAACGCATTGGCGCGGGCTTTGGGCGTTCCACCCCGGCGCATCAATGAGATTGTGCTGGAAAAGCGCGGCATCACGGCCGACACGGCGTTGCGGCTGGCGCGGTTCTTTGGCACGACGGCGGAAATGTGGACGGGCTTGCAGGCGGACTACGACCTGCGGCTGGCGCGTTACGAAACAGCCAAGCTCATTGAGCGTGAAGTCGAGCCGTTGACGGTGTTGCAGCCTGTCCCGGTGTAACCCCGCCCCGTCCTCGGGTGTCTGCGTCAGAAGCCAGCACAACCTTGTGAATCAAAACTGGTCTTCTTTTTCCTTGAACAGCACGTTGAACGTGGTCAGGGAACCGTAGCTGCGCGTGATGTATTGCTGCATCTCCACCTTCTCGCCGTCGGTCAACTTCTCGTGCGCGTTGATTTTCTGTTCCAGCACGCGGAGGTTGTTGCGCACCATCACGATTTTGTGAAAGAAGGCTTCGAGCGGCACTTCCTTGGTTTGCAATGCCGGGTCGGCGGGATGCATCACCAGTTTGCCGCCATGCCAGCGGACGCCGAGTTTTTCAATCACAACATCCGGTTTTTCCAGACCGAGTCTGACCACGGCGGCATCCACGGTTTGCTCGATAAATTGTTGGAGCGGAACACTCAAGCCGCTCACGGCGGTTTGCGGTTCGGCAATTTCGAGGCCGGCGGCATCCGGCGCGACGGCGCGCTTTTCGCCGCCATCAAATTGGATTTCCGCGGTGAGTTCGTTCAAAGCCTTGACGACGCCGGTCCCGTATTGCTGGTGCCGCACCCGCATGCCGATGTGGAGGGATTCGATTTTCATGGGGAAAATTTAACCACGGATGGACACGGCTTGCCACGACGAAGTGAAACGAAGACGGGATGAATATGGATTTTTGTCGCAGAGCGACGGCGGAAATTAGCCCGGCACATTGTGCCGGGTTATCCGTCCCAAATAATTTCGTCCCGGCGGGACGACGGAGTCCATCGTCCTTTCAGGACGAATCAATTTGCGGGACATGCCACCAGCCACTTTGTGGCTGGCTAATTTCCCGCCGTCGCTGCGCGACTCCGGCAAATATTCAAGGCTGACAACGCCGGGAAACGCGCTAGGCTCGGCGGCAACAAACGGCTTTAATCGAAAAAACTTCATGGCCCGCATCGACCAGATTGACCGCTTTGAATTCGAGCGCATGCTTTGGACCCAGGGTCTGACCCGGGTCGCCGGCGTGGATGAAGCCGGACGCGGTCCGCTGGCCGGGCCGGTCGTTGCCGCGGCGGCGGTCCTGCCATCGAAATGGGCGGAGTCCGGGTTGCCGCGCGAGCTCGAGGGTTTGAACGATTCCAAGCAGCTCACGGCCGCGCAACGCGAAAAGTTCTTTGCTTTTATCACCGCCTGCGGCGAAATCCAATTTGCCATCGCCCAAATTGGCGCCGGACAAATTGATGCCATCAATATTCTGCGCGCCACGCATCGCGCCATGAACGACGCGCTTGCGCAATTGCGGCCCGCGCCCGAACACGCGCTTGTGGACGGCCGGCCCGTCAAAACCATGCCGGTGCCGCACACGGCGATTGTGCAGGGTGACGCGCGCAGCTATTCCATCGCCGCCGCCAGCGTGCTGGCCAAGGTGACGCGCGACCGGTTGATGCTCGAATTCGACCGGCATTGGCCGAAATACGGATTTGCCGAGCACAAAGGCTACGGCACGGCGCAACATCTGGCGGCGATCGCCGCGCACGGTCCGTGCCCCATCCACCGGCGCAGCTTCGCGCCGTTGCGACCGGTTCAACGCGAATTTTTTTAACCACGGATGGACACAAATAAACACGAATGCAGAAACGGAGTGTTGGAGTGTTGGAGTGTTGGGAAAATCCCATTACTCCAATGCTCCATCACTCCAATATTTCTCGCGTTCGTTCGCGATTGATTTTTCGCATGAAACTGACCGAGCGCATCAAATCGCTGTTCCACGCAGACAAGCCGGAGCACTTGCGGCGCGGCGAACTGGGTGAGCGCGCAGCAAAAAAACATCTGCAGCGGGAAGGGCTGAAATTCCTCACGGCCAACTTCCGTTCGAAGCGCGGCGAAATTGACCTGGTCTTTCGTGACGATGATTGTCTCGCCTTCGTCGAAGTCAAAACACGGTCATCCGAGGATTGGACGCGCCCGGCGGCGGCCGTCAACGCGCGCAAGCGGCGATTGCTTTCGCAAACCGCACTGGATTATCTGCGGCTGCTGAAAAATCCGGCGGTAAAAATCCGGTTCGATATTGTCGAGGTGCTGCTGGCGGACGGCCAAGTGCATGAAGTCCGGCATTTGCCGAACACGTTTGCGATGGCAAAACCGTATCGTTACGGGTGAAACGGTAGCGGCGCTCTGTGAGCGTCGCCAAAGTTTGCGGCGGTCACAGACCGCCGCTACAGAAATTGCCCGCCCCGCGCGCCCTTTTTCACGATACCGGCGTGACATTGGCGCGCGAGCATTGTCCAATCAGCAGTGAAGACACTTAAGAGCGAGCTGGTGAACGGAACGGGTTTTGCCTGGTTGCCATGAGCACAACTTACAAAATCGTGGAAGGGACGATTGGGCTGGTGGTTATTCTGGGTATCATCGGTTGGGGATGCTTCCGCATGTTGAAGCGGAGTTATGACCCGGCGAAGATGCTGTTCAAGCTGGCAATCACAGTTCCACTGGTCATTGCCTGTTTTATCGGCGCCATCGAACTCAGTTTTTTTGGACCGTTCGTCATGATAATTCTTGGGGTTGCCATATCGGTCATGTGGGCGCCGCACCTTGGGGAATGGCTGTGCAAACCCTTGACGGGTCTGTACGACGGCGGCAACGAAGAACCGGAACCGAAGCCATATTATTCCGTCGCGCGTTCCCTGCGGATGAAGGGCAAATTTCTGGAAGCGGTCGTGGAAATCCGCAAACAGCTGGCCCGTTTCCCGAATGATTTTGAGGGTGTGATGTTGCTGGCCGGCATTCAGGCTGAAAACCTGCAGGATTTGCCGGGCGCGGAAATCACGTTGAATCATTTCTGTGACCGGACCGAGACGCCACCCAAACAGTTTGCCGCCGCGATGAACCATCTCGCCGACTGGCAGCTCAAACTGACGCAGGACGCGGATTCGGCGCGCGCCGCGCTGGAGAAAATCACCACGCGGTTTCCCGACACCGAACCGGCGCTGCTGGCCGCTCAACGCATCGCCCATCTGGGCAGCGCGGAAAAAATTATACTGGCGGCCCACGACCGCCAGCCGATGGCCATGCCGGAAGGCGTGAAAAACATCGGCCTGCTGGAATCGTCAGAGCATTTGCGTCCCGCCGAAATTGACCCGGTGAAACTCGCCGCCGATTATGTGAAACATCTGGAGCAGCATCCGCTCGACACGGAGGTTCGCGAAAAGCTGGCGATCATTTACGCCGACCACTACCAGCGGTTGGATTTGGCAGCGGGCGAACTGGAACAACTGATTGCAGAGCCGAACCAGCCGTCCAAGCGCGTCGCGCACTGGTTGAATTTATTGGCGGATTTGCAGGTCCGCCATGGCGCGGATTACGACACCGTGCGCGGAACCCTGGAGAAAATCGTGGAACGGTTTCCTGATCTGGCCGTCGCGGAAATGGCGCGAACGCGGCTGGGGCGCTTGAAACTTGAGCTGAAAGGACATAAAGAAACGCCGGACGTGAAACTCGGCGTTTATGAACAAAATATCGGCCTGAAATACGGCTCACCGCGGCGGTTGTAGCGCGATTCCCCCTTCCCAACAATGGGGGCGCAACTTCACACCACCACCAAGGTAGGGCGGCGCTGCCGCGCCGCCCAAACTTCCACCAGAACGAGCGGAGCGATGTTCTCGCGTGCGTATCCCCATGGTTCCGCCAGCATCGCTGCGCTTGCCGGCGGTGAGATTGGGGCAAACCGGCAGGTTTGCCCTACCATCGTTGGTGGAAGTGTCAAGATGTGCCCCAACAAGGGTGTCTTGCCGGCGTGACATTGGCGCACGAACGTTGTCTAATCAGCAGTGAAGACACTCATGAACGAGCCGGCCGCAGGATGTGAGTTCGTGGCAGAGCCGCCAGCCGATTTGGCGTCTGCGGAGTTTTCCCATCTCTACACCGAACACAGCCGTGCGATTTATTATCTCGCCTTGCGTTTTCTCGGCGACCCGCAAAAGGCCGAGGACGCCACGCATGACGTTTTCCTGAAGGCTTTCCGCAAGCTGGAGCAATTCCGCGGCGAGGCGTCCTTGCGCACGTGGCTTTACCGCATCGCCATCAACCATTGCCAGAACCTCCGCCAGCGCTGGCATGACCGCCACGTGTTTTCCAACGCGGACGACGCTTTATGGGAAAACGCCGCGGCCGGAACCGATTCGCCCTTGCGGGTCCTGGAAATCAAGGAGCTGGGCCAGCGAATCCAGAAAACGCTCGATGGTCTTCCGGATGAATACCGGCTCCTGTTGTTGCTTGTGGCCGACGAGGAATTGAGTTACGAGCAGGTGGGCGCGCTGGTCGGGCAATCACCCGACGCGGTGCGCGGGAAATTGCATCGCGCCCGCAAAGTCTTTGCCGCGCTTTTTGAAAAAAATGCCTGAAGTTGAATTATGAAACACCAAACCAAACTTTCCCAGGAACAGCAGCAACAGTCCCGACAGGTCGGGACCGGGCAGCAGGCGCAACAGCAATCCGCGCGCGAATTTGCGAACGCCGAAGAGATGCTGCGCTACGACGCCGCGCATACAACCGTGCCGCCGGGCATTGCCCAACGACTCCAAAAATCCACCGGCGGGGCGACCGGACCAAAAACGTCATGGTGGAAACGTTTGTTTGGAGGAACCGATCCATGAAAAACCTTTTCCGAAACTATTTCTCGTCGCTGCCGTGGGGTATGCGCTTTTTCCTGCTGATCTTCGTGCTCGGTTTCCCGGTGGCCTGGATCGGCCTTCGCGCACAACTTTTTAACCTGTACGGCTGGCTCGCTTTGACACCAGCGCTGGTCTGGAAAGGGCAGGTCTGGCGCGTGGTGACCTACGCCTTTCTGCCCATCGGCCCCCTGGATTGGCTCATCAGCCTGTTTTGGCTCGTGACGCTTGTTTCCGTGTTGGGAAGGAACTGGTCCGCGCGCGGGTTCTGGGGTTACTGCCTGTTGGGTGCCCTG
>Ga0116107_1001392_pt1 | contig 14394 bp, 12 predicted proteins | sample June2015DPH_6_10_FD_88969 | JGI IMG/M metagenome (GOLD analysis project Ga0116107, IMG submission 88969) | Peatland microbial communities from SPRUCE experiment site at the Marcell Experimental Forest, Minnesota, USA - June2015DPH_6_100 | ecosystem: Environmental > Terrestrial > Soil > Wetlands... | reverse complement strand
TCACATTGACTTTCTTATCGAGAACGGCGTTCAACCGCCCTGCGAGGCCTGCGCTGCGCAAGAGGTGCGTCCCAATTTCCGCAAGTTCGCCGGCATAGCGAATTCGTATCCGGGCTGGCCGCGTAGCCGCCGCCTGCGAAACCAGCGAGCCTAGCCGTTCGGCTAGCGCGAGGTACGGCCGTATGCGCCGATATTGCTCCGGTGAAAGTGCCGGCAGATTCACGGCGTTGCGGATCACGCCTTCCGCCAGGTAGTCCCGCACCTGCACGGCTACCTGTATCCCCAGCTCCTCCTGCGCTTCTGCGGTCGAGCCTGCCACATGCGGTGTGCAAATCACGTTTGGCAAACCAATCAGCGGGGAATTCTTCGGCGGCTCTTCGACGAATACATCCAGCGCGGCGCCCGCCACATGCCCGCTCTTCAGAGCAGCCGCCAGGTCCGCTTCGTTGATCAGTTCACCGCGCGCCGCGTTCACAATCCGCACGCCTTTCTTCATCTGCGCGATCGTGGCGGCATTGATCATGTTCTGCGTCTGCGGGCTGACCGCAGTGTGCAGGGAAATGAAATCGCTCTCCGCCAGCAGCTTCTCCAGGGGCATTAGCGCCACCGACAGTTCCCGGGCCGCAGCCTCGCTGATGTACGGATCGTAGGCCACAATCCGCATGTCAAACGCGGCCGCGCGCCTGGCCACTTCGCTGCCGATGCGCCCCAAGCCGATCAAACCCAGAGTTTTGCCGCGCACTTCGGCGCCCGATGAGGATTTTTCCCATCTCCCTTCGCGCAGCGCCGCGTCGAACTTTGGCACCTGGCGCACCAGGGCGAGCAGCAACGCGAACGTGTGCTCGGCAACGCTGACGGAACTTCCCCCGGGCGTGCTCATCACCAGCACACCGCGCTTGGTGGCTTCGTCCAGGTCAATGTTGTCCACACCGACTCCCGCGCGCCCCACTACGCGAAGATGCGGCGCCTTCTGCAGCAGGTCTGGCGTCACCTTCGTGGCACTACGCACGATCAGAGCATCGGCATCTCCCAGTTCGCCCAGAAGCGTGTCCTTTGTCGTCAGAACGATGTTCCAGCCGGTCTGCTTCAGGAGTTCCACTCCGCGTTCGCTGATCTTGTCCGCCACGATGACTTTCATGAGTCCTCATTTCGGGTAGGAGCCGCGGCGCACTCCCCAGCGGTCTCCTCCCAGCGTAGAAAACTAATCAAAGTACTGTGTGACTCGCCGCGTGTCAATCGCGGCATCGAGGAGAATTGTAAATGTCGGGTATAGGTGTCTGTTATAGTTCGGATGGGGGGAGCTGCCATGAGCCTTTCCGAAACGATCCAGAGAGATATTGTCACGGCCATGAAGGCCAAGGACGAGTTGCGGCTGAGTGTCCTGCGCATGGTGAAATCCGCGCTGCACCTCAAAGAAGTGGAGAAGCTGCGCGCGCTGGACGACGCGGAATCCATTCAGTTGCTCCAGACGCTCGTCAAGCAGCGCAAAGAGTCCATCGAGCAGTTTGCCAAGGGCGGCCGCCAGGACCTTGTTGACAGGGAAACGCGCCAGCTTGCCGTCGTCGAAAGTTATCTTCCCGCCGGCGCCTCCGAAGCCGAAATGGATGCCGCCGTCGCCCAGGCCATTGCCGATACGAAAGCCGCTTCCGTCAAGCAAATGGGTGCCGTGGTCAAAGCCGCGAAAGAAATTCTGACCGGAAAGACGGTTGACGGCAAAGCGTTGAGTGATCGCGTTCGCGAGCGTCTCTCCAAACTAGGTTGACGCCGTCTTGCGTTTGTAGCGGCCGCTCGCCGCGGCGAGCGCGGCCGCCATTGTCTGAAAGGGGCTCCGATCTTCGCGCCGTCATCGATAACTCCATGCCCTTGCCGCAACAAATTCCCGTTCGTTACACCGAAGAAGACGCAGGCTACGTCAGCGTCCGCCCGGTCGTGAAGCAGGTGTTTCGCCTGCACGAGCTGGCGGACATGATCGTCAGCATTGCGGGCAAGGACCCCGGACGTGTGCAGCAGATTTTCCGGAGCGGCACCGCCGTCTACCACGGCTACCGCTACTGGTGGGATGGCATTGTTGCTGAAGCTTCGGAAATCGCGGCGCTCCTCGTTCCCTTTCCCGATGACGATCCTTCCCGCCCGTTCGAGCCCTCCAAAGCAACAGCGGCGCTCCTGGAGATAGGTGGCGGGTCGCAATGCCATGTAGTCGAAATTCTTCGTGCGGAGGCTTCGGAAAAGAAATTTCTGGGAAGTCGTTCGCCGTGGCAGGTGCTTCTCCAGAACGCCGCCAGTCATACCGGTCGCTACGAGAGATATTCCCATGCGCGGCGTGCCGACCTCTTCCGCATCTCGCTGCCCTACGACCAAGCCCAGCAGATTATCGCCGCCCTTCTGGAAGCCGCCCCGCGCAGCCTCCGCCACCACTGGAGCACCCTCAGCCCGCCCGCGGCCATCACGTTTGTCTGCCCGCGAGGTTAGGTCCATCCCCTTTGCACCGTGACTTGTGAAGCGTGACCCGCGATCTGCAAGACGTGACTGGAAAAACGTGTGCACCCCACCCCGGGTGTTTTTGTGAAGCATGTGAAAAGAAAGGGGATACGGGCGCGGGAGTGCGCAAGAATATGAAAACAGGGGACTTAGAAACTCTTTGTTTTGATATGGATGCGCACTGTTGGTGCAGAGGGTCAATGTGCTGGGGAGTTGCGGAGTGCTGGCGGGCTTGTGCCAAGTATTCACGAGCAATGGTACCACATTATTTACTAACTGTCAATAGATATTTATGAGGTACTATGTTCGAAACTGGTGCGAGGAGGAAGGAGAGAAAGAAAGAGCGCCCCAAGAGCCCACACGCAAAACCGACGTATGGGGACCGAACTTCGACTTTGCGCCCAAACCTGGGCCAGCGGTCCAATGGGCCGCCCACCGTGGAAGAATTTAGAAAAATGACGTTGGAAGCGTTGCAGAAATTAATCGTTCCGTTCTGTCCTGACCCCCGTGAAGGAATGCCGGTGCTAACTCATTGGGCGGATCAGCGTACTTCGGCTCGAGCCAGTATCGCGAACGGTAATGGAAGACGCTGCACTTAAAGCGGTGTCGTGCATGGCCCGTGCCATTCAATGATTTACAAATCACCAGTAATAGCCAATCGCAGATTGGCATCACGCAAGCCCCGGCCTGACTCCATTGCGGGTTGGGGCGGGGTTTCGCCGTCTTGTGCAGTAAGGCGAAATAAAGGCGAACAGACATTGACAAATGCCAGTTATCTGCAAACCAGAACTTGACAAGTAATTGATTTGGGTCTACTGTTTTCTAGAAGTCGGGCCCTCGGGTAACGCGGCCAGCATTGCCCCGAAGGCCCCAGTTAGAAGGTGATGCTGATGTTACGCTGAGCGCCCTTTGAAGGGGCGAGGGGACGGTGAAAGCCGTCCCCTTAAATGCGCGTTTCACCTTTTTTACTTATAGCAGCGTTTGAACCAGGAGGCAAGCAATGGCTGAAGAAACCGATTACGAGAAGATACTATCTGACCTGCAAGAAGAACGGGCCAATCTAGACAGAATGATTGCTTGGGTCAAAGGACGTCTTGCCAAGACAGACCCTGCCGAACCGACTACCGTTGACAGCCTCATCCAGAAAAGTATTAGTCAGCCTATGCGGTTCCCAAGGACATTGAAGCCGGACACATTTTTCAAAATGTCTGTGCAGCAAGCAATAAGAGAGTGCCTTAGTCTTTTGAAAAAGCCGTTGAGCGCTCGTGATATCACGAACTATCTAAAATCTGGCGGGTTTACCCACAAAGCGAAGAACCTATATCAAACGGTCTTCCCTACGCTGATGAGAATGAAAGAAAAAGGGGAAGTGGACAGACTGGCAAATGGAGAATGGGGGCTTTCGGAATGGTACTCGGGGGCGCGCAGAGCTGAACCAGAGAGCGGAAAGCGTGAACCAGAATAGTTGGTTGGTACCTGAAGTTTCGTCGTCTTATGGGCTGTACCTCCATGCTGCGTGTTGAGTGATAGACTCCACGCTAGGCGGGAGGGAAGACTTTGGAAGTGCGTTAATGAATTTGGTTACTGTCGCAGTTGGCGTCATCGTAGGGACGGGGATCATTTTGATAGCCCTGCTCGCGCAATTGCTTGAGTGGCGCAACAGGCTAGACAATTATCCGACCTTGAAGAAATTCGCAGAGGCGAAGCTGCTTCGGGTAGTTCTGTTGATATTTGCCATAGGGCTTCTTGCGGGCGTGTTGGAAGAAGCCAATCAGGTACGCGAATTACTGGAGCGTCCGCCTGCTGTACAGAAACCACCGTTGCCGATTAATATTCAAGGCCTCTGCCAAGGTGTCAATGTGGTGCCTAAGCGGCCTGATCCCAGTACGGCTGGCGTGTCAGGGAATAAGGTCACTGGCAATAGCAACGTGCTCGGTACCATCAGTCAACGCGGTAAGAACAACATTGCGCAGCAAGGGAGCGGCAATAGTGCAACGATTAATGCAATCCCACCTGCCAGAAGGATAAAGCCCGAGGATAGTGCAAGTATGCTGCCTGCCTTGACGGCCAGCAAGCCGACGGTCAAAGTTCGCGCCGTTGCGGGAGATAATGAGGCGCAGCAGTTGGGGGTAGATATATACAACACGCTCAAGGCCGCCGGATGGACGATGCAGAACCCAGTGGTAATGTCCTTCTTTAAAGTCGGAGGCCCGGTAGAGCCGGGAGTTACTGTGTTTGTGCACGGCGAGCCTGTGGTGTCGAGTACACAAGTGTCTTTGCCAGCTAACGACCCTAGAATGGCTCTTGCAAACCTGTTCCGCAAAGCGAATGTGTCTGTAGTTTTCGAACCACAGATGGATACTCCCGAAGGGCTACTTGACATTCAGGTAGGCCCAGCTCCCAACCCTGATTAATTTCGACCCGATGTGCGGCCACTGCCCGGCTACAACCAAACCAATGTCCATCTTTTGAATTTGTGTTCCGCTTTATTGTCCAGCTTCCCCAAAACAGGTAACAATTCCACTAGTGTGGCTTTCCTTTGCAAATGATCGTGTATCTTCTTCCGGTACTCCTCGCGCAAGGGACCTTGACCGTAGAGCAAGATCGTTGCGTACAATTCCTGTACCGAAGCACGCGCAGCGTCAGCATGCTCAAGCGCGTCCGCTGATAATTCCTTTTTCTTAGCCCATTGAACCGCGGAGGTGGTAACAAGGGTCACCTTCCGAACTTCCCGCCAAGCGAGCCGAACCCTGTCACAGCGTTCATGTTCCGTCTGCAACATCATGAATAGGAGTGTAATCAAGGCAATGCCAGTGACCAATTCCATGGCTTTCAAGCTCCTTGCATTATTCCGATGTGAGTGATTTTACTATGACGTGAATACCATGATCCGGTGATGTGCTCAATGCTTAAAGTAGCCGATATGGAACTGCCAGCGTCCCACAGGCTTGCTCGGCACATCGCCGCGACGAACACTGGACCCGATTCCTCAGGGGCGCTTCGCGGCCTGGGCTGAAGCCCAGGGTCTACAGAGCGTAGTTTTTGTTGACCCTTTACGTGGGAGCTGAACCTCCTAAAGAAAGGAGAAACGCAAGAACCGACCTGAAGGTCGGCCACTACAAAGGCAAGAGCGGACCGCCTCAGAAGGCGGCCCCTACAACAGCGAAGAGAAAGAGGGATCCCTCGCGTTGCTCGGGATGACGGCACTGCAGGAGAACGGGTGCGCCCGGCTTCAGAAATCACCGTGGATGGAAGACCCGATGAGCGAGGAAGGACACGAGGAGAATCGCTAGGAAGATCGCCATCAAGACCTGTAGGGCAATTTTCTTGATGCGTTTGGTGCGCACGGGCATATGCCATAGGAAGCGGCGTTTTGTGTCAAGAAGATAATCGGCGTTTTATGGACGGCGGCGGTGGTGGTCGGACTGTGATTTCAGGGGCTTGCGCCAGAAATCGGCGGACCCGCCTGAGGCGGGCGAAAGCCCGATTGATTCCAAACCGTATACGTGCGAGCTGAAGCTCCCACCTCCTAAAGAGAGGAGGAACCCAAGAACCGACCTCCCCGGTGAAGAACCGGGACGCACACCCCGCGGAAGGTCGGCCACTACAAAGGCGAGGAATCTTCGGAGCAAGAAGCGACGCCGCAAAGCGGGGCCGGCAAGTACATGAGGAGAGCAAGAACCGACCTCCCCGGTGAAGAACCGGGACGCACACCCCGCGGAAGGTCGGCCACTACAAAGGCGGGCGAGCAGGAGGCTAGCGGGCGCGGGCGATGACCATCGTCAAGTCATCGGATTGTTCGCCAAAACTGAATGTTTGGACGGCGTTCTGGATGCCGGCGACGAGATCCCCTGGCGCCAAAGAGAGGCAAGCGCGGGCTAGTCTCTGGACCCGATTCCTCATGGGCTTCCGCCAGAAATCGGCGGACGCAGAAGGCGCGAAAGCCGGGACCACAGCAATCCCAAATGTCGGAGCTGAAGCTCCGACCCCCTAACGGAAACACCCCATGAGCACACCACAACTCTCAGTCCAAACCCGCTGCCAGTCTCTGGGCCCTCGTGCAATAAATCTTCTCCACTCCGATCCTGTCTCTAGTGCCGGACGTTGGAACTCGGAGACTCCGTTCCCGTGGAGTTGGAGATCCCGGCCTTTGCCGGGGCGGCACAAGGAAAAATCTTGGACTGTAAACTCTCGACTGCTGACTGTGAACTGCCTTTCTCTCCTCGATGTGTCAAGTGATTACTACTATTGTACTTACTCAAAGAATGTCGGTGCGCCGACATTTTGGAGTGCGGCGGCTCGCCGCCGCTTTTGCGGTTGACACAGTGGCGCCATATGGATTGTTTGAGAGAAACGGATGGCATCGCAAAAGCGGGAGCAAGCTCCCGCACTCCAAAGCACCCCAAGATGGCCACCTGAAGGTGTCCGCTACAAAGACGAGAGAAAGCCCAAGCAGTCGTGAGGCGAAAAAAAATCGCTGCGGATTTATTGGCTGGAGTTATGAGAGAATCCGCCCAGTGGCTGAGCCTTGAGCCGTGCTTGTTCGCTCCCTTCGCTCCGAGTGACCGCTGCTGTCCTTCTTTGGATCAGGAATCGTGTGGTGGAAGAAGCTGTGGGGCGGAAAAGCTTGCGCGGCCCCACCCGGTGGAGAAAAGGCTGAGTCGCATCGCGAATCCCCGCAGATGAAGAGACACTTCGCAAGAGGAATCTGCTTGGTGGTGTGGCTCCTGCTCATGGCAAGTGGGGCTGCACGAGCTGAGAATATCAAGCAGATTCGCCCCACCGGCTACGTGACCGACCTTGCCGGCATCATCCATCCACAAACGAAATCGCAACTGGAAGCCCTGTGCACGGAACTCGAACAGAAGACCGGAGCGCAGATGGCCATCGTTACGGTGAAGTCGCTCGATGGCAATGACATCCAGACCTACGCGAACGATTTGTTCAAACAACTCGGCATTGGCCAGAAGAAGCAAGACAACGGTGTGATGCTGCTCGTAGCGCCGAACGATCGGAAGTACTGGACAGAGGTTGGCTACGGCCTGGAACCCGTGATCAACGATGCGCGCGCGGGGGATGCCGGACGTCTGCTGGTTCCCTATTTCCGGCAAGGCGACTACAACAGTGGCATAGCCGCGACCGCATGGCAGTTGGCAAAATACATTGCCGATGATAAAGGAGTGACGCTGACCGGAATGCCGCAACTCCGGCAAGTGCGCCACGAAGAGGATAACTCCAGTGGCATCTGGGTCTGGCTCATCCTGGGCGTCATCGTCTTTTTCGTGCTTGCAAGCCGCGGAGGCTCCCGTTCAGGACGGCGCGGCGGAGGAATGGGTACCGGCTTATTGATCGGCGCCATCCTTGGCAGCATGGGTGGCCGAGGCCGCGGCGGCTGGGGCGGTTCCGGCGGCGGTTGGGGTGGCGGCGGTGGTTGGGGCGGGGGTGGGGGAGGGTTCGGTGGATTTGGCGGCGGGTCGAGCGGTGGCGGCGGCGCGGGTGGAAGCTGGTAAGAGAGATGCTCTGATTGTGGGTGATGGCCATGGAAGCAAAGCTGACAGAACTGGTGAGCAGGCTGAAAGAAGCGGCAGGCAAAAACCTGGAATCCGTGATTCTCTACGGGTCCGCGGCCCGCGGCGAATTTCGCCCCGGCGCTTCGGATCTGAATGTTCTGTGCACGCTGGTGCGCATCGACGTCAACGAGATGCACCGGCTGGCCCCGGCGGTGGGTTGGTGGATTCAGGAAATGAAGGAGCCGGCGCCCCTGTTCTTCCTGACCGAAGAGTTACAGCGCTCGACCGATGTTTTCGCGATCGAAAGCCTGGATGTGAAGCGCTCGCACCGCGTGCTGTTTGGGAGAGACGTGGTCGCGGATCTGCAAATTCCCATGAACCTGCACCGCGTGGAAGTGGAGCATGAGCTGCGCCTGCTGCTGCTCCGCCTACGGCAGCACCTGCTGCATGCGGGGAGAAATGAACTTGAACTTCTGGCCGTACTGAAGCGCTCCATCTCCAGCGGCGTAACGCTGCTTCGCCACACACTGCTGGCCTTTGGCGAGGAGCCTCCCCAGGGAGCGCCGAATATTTTCGCGCGCATCGAGGAACTCACCGGAGCCAAGGCGGAAGCCTTCGCCCGAATTTACAGCCACCGGGAGACCGGCGCGATCGAGGGAGACTCGCTGGCGGCGTATGATGCGTACATGCACGCGCTGGAGAAAGTGATTGTGGCGCTCGACGGAATGGTACCGAAGCGCGAATGGCAGCGAGCGGGACGCTAAATTTTATGGAACTTCACTCATCGAGGTGCATATGAAAGCCGCAATCGTGATTCTGGTGGTGCTGTTGATTCTGGCGCTGGTCGTCGGCGGGGCTTATGTGGGCCGCCGCAATCAGATGGCAATCAAGCGCGAAGCCGTGAACGCCGCGTGGGCCCAGGTTGACGTTGTGCTGCAGCGCCGCGCCGACCTCATCCCCAATTTGGTTGAAACGGTGAAGGGTTATGCAGTCCAGGAACAAACGGTGTTCGGCGCTATCGCGGCGGCGCGCGCGGCCTTGATCGGCGCAAAGACGCCTTCCGACAAGATCGCCGCGAACGGCCAATTGGATTCTGCGTTGAGCCGCTTGCTGGTAATCGTGGAGAACTACCCGCAACTAAAGTCCAACGAGAATTTCATGCGTTTGCAGGATGAGTTGGCGGGCACGGAAAATCGCATTGCCGTTGAACGGCGCCGTTACAACGACGCGATACAGGACTACAACACCTATATCGCACTGTTCCCCAACAGCCTGGTGGCCAGCTTCGCCGGCTTCGCACGCAACAATGCCTACTTCAAGACCGAAGAGGGCGCGCGGCAGGCACCCAAGGTCAATTTCGATTTCAACAAGCCGGCACCGGCGCAAAACCCGGCGCCCGCACATCCATAGCCGACTTAGGTGCGAGACTGCAGACTGAGTCGAGCGCTGTTCTAGCGTGCCGTTCTGTGAATGATCGAAAGAAAGCGTTGCGGCTTCAGGGGCTAAAGCCCGATTGACTCCCAACCCGATACGTGGGGGCTGAAGCCCCCACCTCCTACAGAGGAATACCCGGAACTCCTGGGACACCACATTAGAACTTGCGGGTTTCCTGGCGCGACCAGCGCTCGATGACGATTTTCGATTCCGTGTAAAACTCCACCGCGTCCCTTCCCTGTGCGTGCAGAATCCCGAAAAAGCTTTCCTTCCACCCGCTGAACGGGAAATAGGCCATCGGGGCGGCCACGCCAATATTGATGCCGATATTGCCCGCGGGCGCTTCGTACCGGAATTTGCGCGCCGCCGCCCCGCTCGTGGTGAAAAGCGACGCCTGATTCCCGTAGGGACTCCTGCGAATGAACTCGATGGCCTCATCGATGCTGCTGGCGTGGATGAGGCTGAGCACAGGTCCGAAAATTTCTGTATTGGCAAGTGAACTTGCCGCCGGAACACCATCCAGAATTGTGGGTTTCAGGAAATTCCCATTTTCGTAGCCGGCGATCTTCAGATTCCGGCCATCCACGATTGGCTTGGCGCCATCGCTCACTCCCGTGGCGATCAGCGATTCGATCCGCTGTTTGCTTTCCCGCGTGATCACCGGCCCCATCTGCACGCCGGCATCGAGACCGTTCCCCACCCTGATCGAAGATGCGGCCTCGGCGATTGCATCGCGGAAAGTTTTCTGCGCCTCGCCTATCGTCACCGCAACCGAAACAGCCAGGCAGCGCTGCCCGGCACAGCCAAATGCCGAATCGCTGATGATCTGCCTGGCCAGGTCCATATCCGCATCCGGAAGAACAATCACGTGATTTTTCGCGCCGCCTTGGCACTGCATCCGCTTGCCGCTGGCCGCGGAGCGCTGGTAGACGTGCTTGGCCACAGGCGTCGACCCCACAAAACTCACCGCGCGGATCGCCGGATGATCGCAAAGCGCATCAACTACCTTCCTGCCTCCATTGATCAGGTTTACAACGCCCTTCGGAATCCCCGTCTTCTCGATCAGTTCGATGGCTCGCCGCATCGTGAGAGGGACCCGCTCGCTGGGCTTCAAAACCAGCGTGTTCCCACAAGCAATCGCGTAGGGCAGGAACCAGAACGGAATCATCGCCGGAAAATTAAACGGCGTGATCGCAGCGACAACGCCAAGCGGCTGTCGTATCAGCGTCTCATCCACTCCCGGCGTGATGTCCTCGAGGTTATATCCCTGCATCATCATCGGAATGCCGCAGGCCACTTCGACATTCTCGATTCCGCGCCGGATTTCCGCCTTCGCTTCGGCGAAGGTCTTGCCGTTTTCCAGGGTGATCAGTCTGGCGATGTCGTCGATGTGATCTTCCAGCAGGAATTTCAGCTTGAACAGATATTGAATGCGCTCTCCCGGTGGAGTACGGCGCCACGCAGGAAAGGCCCCGGCGGCCGCTTGCACGCTTGCGTTCACCTCAGCTCCTGTGGAAAGCGGCGTCCGCGCAAGCGGTTCGGCAGTTGCGGGATTCGTGATGTCGAGAAATTCCGTGGCGGCGGACTTATGCCACGCCCCGCCAAAATAGTTCTGAATCTCGACGGCCTGCGAGGTAACGCTACTGCTCATGAGTGCTGCTCCGTCCCTCCGGAAGCGATCCGGCAGGGCTTGCCACGTGAAGCATGGCGGCTGGGAAGACCAGCGTAACGAGGTGCCAGTTTACCAAAATTATGTAAGGTTGCGTGAATCGGAGGGGACTAGCCCGCCATCGGGGCGAACGGACGCGGCGTGGCGCCCGCAATATGCTGCTTGGCCGCTGCGTAGGCCTCGTACGCCGCGCCTATCAGCGGCGCGGATTCGTTCAGGACAATGGACACCGGAATCTTGGCCATCATCTCTGCATATTGCCACTTATCCTGGAACGCTCTGATAAATGTTCCGTCCTTCATTTTCTCAAGAATTTTCACCGCAATCCCGCCGGCAACGTAAACCCCGCCCAGCGCCAGCACTTTCAGCGCAAGGTTACCAGCCTCCGCGCCGTATACCGCGGTCCACAGATCGAGTGTTTCCACGCACACGGGGCAGCTCTTATCCAACCCGCTCTTGGTGATGAACGGAGCGGGATCCGCATCCGGGTCATCAAAAATCGGGTGCTTCACATCCGGCGCGATGAATTCGTGCAGGGTGCGGAATCCCCGCCCCGAAAGGATCAACTCCCCGCAGACTTGTGGATAGCGGCGCAGCATGAAGCGCAGCAGTTCGACCTGGCGATCCGTGTGCGGCGCGAAATCGGAATGTCCGCCTTCCGATGGCACCACTTTATACCGCGAGTCATCCCAGAACAGGATTGACTCGCCGAGCCCCGTCCCTGCAGCGAGCAGCGCGCGGGTCGCATCGGGCACTGCTACGCCCTCATTCAGCACGCAAAAATCCTCAGGAGGAAGGTGCTGCAGACTGTGCCCCGTCGCGCCCAGATCGTTCATCAGCACGATGCGTTTTACGTTCAGCTCCTGCGATAGATGTTTCGCATCGACAACCCAGGGAAGATTGGTGGCATGGATGCGGTTGTTGATCACCGGCCCGGCCACGCCAAAACCGGCGGCACGCACCTTTTCGTGGCGCAGGTAAGGCTCGGCCTGCCGAGCGAACTCTTTCACCAGAAGATCAAACTTCCCAAACTCCTTGCTGGGGAAGCGTTGCCGGTAGACCACCTGCAACTTCCCGTGGTTTTCGGTGAACAGCGCCAGATTGCATTTGGTACCGCCAACATCACCGGCGAGAATCACGGGGCCTCCCGTCAAACCTTGGTTGTTAAACCGATTTAATAAGAAGCCGATGAAAATTGCAAGCTTTTCCTTGCGCGATTCCCGCCATCCCGGTCATTTCTCTGCTATGGGTTGTACCACTGCCGCGCTTCGCGTTCGAGCAATTGGTCCGATTCGCGCGGGCCCCAGGTGCCCGAAGCGTATTGCGGCACGCTCACGCTTTTAGCGGCACTCCAGACTTCCAGGATCGGTTCCACCAGCGACCACGCCGCCTCCACCGAATCCCCGCGATCAAACAGCGTCGGATCGCCTCGCAGGCAATCGTTCAACAGGGTGGCGTACGCACTTCGCGACACTCCCCCAAATCCTTCGCAGTAGCTGAAATTCATGGTCACGTTGCCGATACTCATTTCCGTGCCTGGTTTCTTCGCCCCAAACGATATCGAAACTCCTTCGTCCGGCTGGATATTCAAGATCAGGCGGTTCGGTTCCACTTCCCTTTCCCGGAAAACGATGTGCGGTGCGCGCTTGAATTGAATCATGATTTCCGTGCTGCGCTTGGCCAGGCGTTTCCCCGTGCGCAGGTAAAACGGCACGCCCGCCCAGCGCCAGTTGTCGATCAGCAGCCGCATGGCCACGAATGTCTCCGTGCGCGAATTCGGGTTCACGCCCGGTTCTGCGCGGTATCCCGCGAGAGCCTTTTCACCCGCCTTGCCCGGAGCGTACTGCCCGCGCACCACGGACTGCGCAACCATCTCCAGATTGAACGGCCGGATGGACTGCAGCACTTTCAGTTTTTCGTTGCGCACGGCGGTGGCGTCAAACGAAGCCGGCGGTTCCACGGCCACCAGCGAGGTAAGCTGCAGCACGTGGCTCTGGATCATGTCTCGCAGCGCACCCGCTGTCTCATAGAACCCGCCACGCCGCTCCACGCCCAGCGTTTCCGAAGCGGTGATCTGCACGTGATCGACGTAATTGCGGTTCCAGAGCGGTTCGAATATGCCGTTGCTAAAACGCAGAACCAGCAAATTCTGCACGGTGTCTTTGCCGAGATAGTGATCGATGCGGTAGACCTGTTTTTCTTCAAACACGTTCAGAACAATCTTGTTGAGCTCGCGCGCCGTCGCCAGGTCTCTCCCAAACGGCTTCTCAATGATGATGCGCACCCACGAACCCGGATTGCTCGGCCGCGCCAGCCCCGCACGTCCCAATTGCTCCACGATGTCCGGATAAACCTCCGGCGGAGTGGAGAGATAGAAAAGCCGGTTCCCGCCGAGCTTCTTTTCCGCATCGATCTCCGCCAGGCGCTTGGCCAGTTGCGCGAACGAGTTCTGATCGGCGTAGTCCCCGGGTGAATAATGGAGACTAGCGGCGAACTCATCCCACTTCGCGGGTTCGATGGGTCCCACCTCGGAGATCGTCTTCGCAGCCTCACCGGCCATGGCCCGGAAGGAGTCATCGGTCATCGGCGTTCGTGCGAATCCGATGATCGCATAGCGCTCCCCCAACGATTTGTATTGCGCCAGGTCGTACATCGCGGGAATGACCTTGCGCTTCGCCAGGTCTCCCGAAGCCCCGAACAGAATCACGGCACAGGGATCAGCGGTACCACCGTAGATCGAACCAGAGCGATTGGTTTCTTCGGGCATCCACTTCCTCCGGGAAAAAGGTTAAAAAAGGTCTAGACGCTGCCCAGTGACTATACCGCAATCCCGAGTAATTGCAGGTCCTTGCGCAATTGAGGTGCATTCTGATGGTGAACAACATTCATCCCCAGCCGCCGCGGGTTTTCCAGGTTTAACGCCCGGTCGTCAATGAAGACGCAACTTTCCGGCGGGCGCTGCGTCACTTCCAGCGCGATCCGGTAGATCGCCTCTTCGGGTTTGCGCGCATTCAGATAGCAGGAGCTGAAGAATGCCTGGAAATCCCGTCGCAACTGGAATGCTTCAATACGGTACTGGTTTAGTTCCAGCGGCTCATTATTGATTGCTCCGATGAGGTATTTCCCCGAGCGTGCCAGAGCAGACAGGATAGCGCGTGTTTCCGGATACTCCTTCGACTGCGCAAACATGAATGCTGTGAACTCTTCCCGCGTGAAACTCCGGGGCCGGTAGAACAGTGTTCGGTCAAGGTACTGATTGAGCGTAATCTGGCCGGCATCAAAAGCCGGGAAGGAAAGATCGTG
>Ga0116107_1001386_pt1 | contig 14424 bp, 18 predicted proteins | sample June2015DPH_6_10_FD_88969 | JGI IMG/M metagenome (GOLD analysis project Ga0116107, IMG submission 88969) | Peatland microbial communities from SPRUCE experiment site at the Marcell Experimental Forest, Minnesota, USA - June2015DPH_6_100 | ecosystem: Environmental > Terrestrial > Soil > Wetlands... | reverse complement strand
TTTTGCCAAAATCATCAAGCCAAATTCTTGTTATTTTACTGGTGATTGCCGCTTTTTTAATTGGGGTCTTGTTTGACAAAGTCCAGTACCTGGAAAAAAATCAGGCTGGGAGCCAAGTCGCCGCAGCGCCCTCGCAACAGGCAGCCGGACAACCCACTCAAGTGGCACCCGGGACTAAAGTGAATGTTGCCAATGGCCACTTCCCCGTTAAGGGAAATAAGAATGCCAAAGTCACTATTGTAGAATTTGCAGATTTCAGGTGCCCGTTCTGCGAACAATTCTTTACTAACACCGAACCACAAATTATCAAAGACTATGTCGACACCGGAAAAGTGCAATTTTACTTTAGACAATATGCTTTCTTGGGCCCCGCTTCTGTAGTTGCGGCAGATGCGGCCGAATGCGCCAATGACCAAGGGAAATTCTGGGATTTCCATGATTATCTTTATAAAAATCAACCGGCGGAAACCGATACCAGTATGTACAATACCGATACTCTTACCCAAGCGGCGGTCTCTTTAGGAATGGATGGCAATACTTTTAGAAGCTGCTTAGATAATAAAACCGATGATGCTAAAGCCAGCCAGGATATGGCTGACGGACAAAAAGCCGGAGTCAGCGGAACACCAACTTTCTTTATTAACGGCGTTTCTCTGGTGGGAGCACAACCATACAGCGCTTTTCAAACCGCCATCAACCAGGAGTTGACTAAAGCCAAATAGCTTCTCCTACTTAACCTTTTTGTAGAATAATGTTAGCACAAAAATAATTAGTGTTGTGAATACGATTGCTCCGCCGGCCGGAAGATTCAAATAGAAAGAGGCGATTATCCCAGCTAGAACCGAGGTTAGAGAGAATATTTCGGCCAAAAGAAGCGTTTTCCAAAAACTTTTCTTAAACTGTAAAGCCGAAACGACAGGAATTACGATTAGTGCCGAAATTAAAAGAATGCCCACAATTGGAATTGCCAGAGCAACTGTTAGAGCAGCCAGAATAATAAAGACGTTATTGATAAGTTTAGTCGGAATTCCGCCCACTTTAGCCGCTTCTTCATCAAAGGTTATGTATATCAACTCTTTGTAAAGTAAAATTATTGCGACAAGAACAAAGATTCCTACCCCCAAAATAATATAGACGTCTGACTGCTTAACCGTTAAAATGCTACCAAAAAGATAATTAAAAAGATCAACGCTAAAGCCGTGCGCTAGGCTCAAAATAATTAAGGCAATCGCCAAACTGCCGGAAAGAAAAATCGACAAGGCTGATTCGCCATAAACTCTTTTGGAAAGCCTTAATTTTTCAATTGCAAATGACGACAAAACCGACACACCAATTGCAGTTAAAAGCGGATTGACATTTAATAAAAGCCCTACTGCTACTCCTGCCAAAGAGACATGCGAAAGCGTATCGGCGATTAATGAATATCGGCGTAGCACCAAAAAAATGCCGATTAGAGGCGCTATCGCGCCGATAATCACGCCAATCTCAATCCCCCGCAAAATAAATCCGTACTGGAAAATATCAAACATGATGTTCGCCTTTCTCGGTTAATTTTCCGAAATATTCGCTGTGCACAAATTTATCAGCCGCTCCGTAATAGATTAAGCTACCGTTGATATAAGCTATTTCGGTTGCCTCATGCTCTATAACATCGAGCTCGTGAGAAACAAGCACCAACGTTAATGAAAGCTTTTTATTTAATTTTTGCAATAATTCATAGAATTGTTTTTGGGTTCTAACGTCCACTCCAGCCGTTGGCTCGTCTAAAACAATTACTTCCGGCTCGCCCGCCAAAGCTCTGGCAATAAACACCCGTTGCTTTTGTCCGCCTGACAAATCGCCAATCAAGCGGTCCCGAAACTCCCACATTTCAACTTGTTCTAGAGCTTCTTGAACCCTAGCTTTATCTTCTTTGGTTGAGAAATGCATTAAGCCAAGTCTTGGATATCTCCCCATCGTGACAACTTCTTTGACTGTCATCGGAAAATGCGGATCGGTATGGGCGACCACTTGGGAAATGTAACCAAACTTTGGCCAGTCTTTGAATTTTTCTATCTTTTCCCCAAAAAGAAAAACTTCGCCCTTAGTTGGAGCTAAAAGTCCCAAGATAAGCTTTAAAAGCGTTGATTTCCCTCCCCCGTTTGGTCCGATAATTCCCAAGTAATCGCCTTTATGCACAACTAAAGAAACATCTTTAACAACAGCTTCTTTTTCATATGCAAAAGAAACGTCTTTGAGCTCGATAATAGTGGTTTTGTGGTTTATTTCTGGCATTGTAGGGCTATTCGTAGATTATTGAGGTTTTGTCTCATAATTGTCAAGTAATTTTGGCCGTTTTGAATTTCGTCCTTAGTTAATCCTTCAATCGGGTCCAAAACCATCGCTTTGGCACCAGTTTCGTTAGCGATAGTGTCAGAGAGTTTCGGACTAACTAAACTTTCGAAGAAAATCACTTTGATGTTTCTGGCTTTCACAAGATTGGTAATTTCGACCATCTTTTGGGTTGAAGGCTCTTCGTCCGGCGAAACTCCAGAGATTGGAATTTGAGCAATGCCGTATTGCGCGCCCAAGTAGCCAAACGCAGCGTGGGAAGTGACAAAATCTTTTTGGACACAATTTGCAAAGGCGTGAGAATATTCAATATTAAGAATGTCAAGCTCGCTATCCAGCTTCTTGGCGTTTGCCTGAAAATATGAAGCATTTTTGGGGTCAATTTTCTCAAAGCCTTTTTCAATCATCGTAACTTCTTTTTTGGCCAAAATCGGGTCAAGCCAGACATGCGGATCTTGAATTATTTGCCCATTTTCGTCTAGTTGTTTATTAGCCAACCCTTCGCCCGCGGTTACAACTAGAACATTTGCTGGCAGTTGACTTTTGATTTTATTCCCCCAAGCCTCCAGCGCTCCACCATTTAAAACCAACATATTGCTGTTTTGAATACTGACTAAATCCTGCGTGGTCGGTTCGTAATCATGCGGTTCAGCTGAAGCCGGTGTAATACTGATAACATCGGCTTTATCTCCGCCAATTCTTGATACAAAAAAATACATTGGATAGAAAGAAGCAGCCACTTGCAGTTTTCCGTTGTTGGTTTTTTCGACTGAGCCAAAATTAAACAGCAAAACTGCTGCAACGATTAAAATTAAAGCTCCTAATAATATTATTAATTTCTTATCCATAAATTACTCCTGGCAATCTGCGCAGAGTCCAAAAAACTCTAAGGCATGATCTTTAACTCTAAACTTTTTATCTCTGTAAATTTCTTCTTCCATCTGCTTTAGAAAATCTCCTTCAACTTCTTCAATCTTTCCGCAATTTGTACAAATCAGATGATGATGATGTCGCTTATTAGACAACTCGTACCTTGCTTTGCCTTCCTGAAATTGGATTTGCTTGGTAATTCCCTTTTGCAGAAAATCATTCATCATCCGGAAAATTGTTGCCGGATCGGCATCTATCTTTTCTTTTTTTAGATAATTAATTATCGTTTGGGTATCAACCGGCCGCTCTGTAACTTCCAAAAATTTCATCACGGCAATTCTGGCCGGAGTAGCTTTTAAAGAAACCGCCTGTAGTTCGTCTTTACAATTATGCTGTTTAAAAAATGCAACCATAAGTTTGTCAGATGTATTGTGCTAAATGCAATCGACTTGCACAGTATATGCGACCTATTCGCATTTGTCAAGAGGTAAAATTGATAATCTGATATAATCTATATCTATGAAGAAAGTTTTGCTGTTGATTCCCCTGCTCCTACTTCTATTGACTCCAACGAAAAGCTTTGCGCAAAATATTCTCCCTACTCCCAAAGAAGAATATTTTAAAGCCCGAGTTGTGAGCGTTATACGAGAAGGAGAAAGAGATAATCAAGGCTATAAGAGTTATTTCCAGACTTTGAAAGTGTGGGCCGAAGATGGTCCACAAAAAGGCAAATTTGTCACCGTAGAGAATGGGGCGGAAGCGCAAATTACAAAAGACCAATTCGTCAATAGTGGACAAGAAATAATCGTTGACAAAGTTACAACTTTAAACAATAACGTTTCTTACTCTGTTTATGACACTTATCGACTGACTAATATTTTTATATTCTTAATTATTTTTTGCCTTGCCGTTATCTTAATCGCCGGCCTTAAAGGGGTTGGCTCACTTCTGGGAATGACTGTCAGCTTTGGCATAATTCTACTCTATATTGTCCCGAGCATCTTAAAGGGCAATGACCCTTTAACTACTACCCTCATCGGCGCCACAATCATCATCTTACTCACGACTTACCTCGCTCACGGAATATCCTGGAAAACATCCATTGCTCTAATCTCTACTCTTATCTCTATTTTTCTGACAGCCAGTCTGGCAATACTTGCTGTTAATTTTACCAATATCAGCGGCATCGGTAACGAAGACGCCTTTGCTCTGCAAGTCGGGACAACCAGCCTTATAAACCTAAAAGGGCTTTTCTTAAGCGGGATTATTATTGCCACCTTAGGCGCTTTAAATGATATCACTACTACTCAATCGATGACTATTTTAGAGTTAAAAAAAGCCGATCCAAAACTAAATTTTGTGGCGCTTTTTACGAAAGGCTTCTCTGTTGGTAAAGAACATCTCGCTTCTTTGGTAAATACTTTAATCCTGGCCTATGTCGGCTCTGCTTTTGCAGTGTTTATCTTTTTTGTTCTAAATCCGGCTAAAGTCCCCTACTGGCTAGTGCTAAACAGTGAGATTGTTTCCGATGAAGTTGTCAAGATAATCGCCGGCAGCATCGGGCTTTTACTATCTATCCCGATTGTTACTTTTCTTGCCAGTCTTATCTTCTCAAGAAGAAAAGCTTAGCGAAAGGCTTCGAAGCTTATGTACCGCTCTTCTTCTTTCTCCCATTGAACTTGAACGGACTTTACCTCGGCAAGAAACGGGCCTTTTTCACAAAGCTTAATTAATTTTTCGATCTTTTCCCTTGGCCCTTGTGCTAGCACTTCTACTCGCCCATCATCGGTGTTACGAACCCAACCACTAAGCTTTAACCTCCGCGCATTTGACTTCACAAAATACCGAAAGCCTATCCCTTGCACAAGACCTAAGACAAAAATTCTGGCTTGCATATTATTTCTGTGCTGACTTAACGGCGATTTCTCCTTTAAGTTGTTTTAGTTTCCAGAGGAAAAGGGCGATTTTGTTATCGGCGTTTGCATCTTTGACAAAAGAGAGAACTTTTTCCAAAACCGCCCGGTGATTAGTTTTGGCCAACTTAATCCACATCCCCCTATTCTTATAGTCGTTCATTTCTTCGGCCAGATAAATACCAAACGCCTGAAAATCCCGGGAGATGTATTTGTCTTGCGTAGGATTAAATGTTTTTAGAATTTGTTGCACCGATTTCATATAGAATTTTGCGGGAACTTAAGCAAAATTACTTAGTATTAAACCTGTTCATGGCTTTTTCCAAGCCTTTTTCCAACGCATCCTCAATCGCTTTGACCGACTTTTTGACGATCTCCCGCGCCTTTCCCCTTTCGCTTTCCGAAAATTCTCCCAAAACATAATTATCAATCGGTTTTAATTTTGATTTTTGATTTTTGATTTTTGAATTATCATTGCCGATGCCAATCCGAAACCGCCAGAATTTATCCGTCCCCAAACTTTTGATGATTGACTCTACTCCTTTGTGCCCGGCCGAAGCACCGCCAAATCTTATTTTCATTCCTCCCAGCGGTAAATCAATTTCATCATGGATTATCCAAATATCTTTAGTGTCAATTTTATAAAACTTGGTAATTGAGGAGACAGCCGAACCAGAACCGTTCATGTAAGTTAATGGTTTTACTAAAACTACTTTTTCTTCTTGGGCTTTTTTGGGTTGCCAGTTGACTTCGGCAATTTCGCTTTGGAATTTTTTTTCTTCTTTAAAAGTAACGTCTGCCATTGGATAAGCTTTGAGGAAGCTATCGACAATCATGAATCCCAAATTGTGTCTGGTTTTTTCGTGTTTTAGCCCCGGATTACCTAAGCCGACAATCAATTTCATGTTGTTAATAGTTTAGCAACTTCTTCATTTGAAATCTGCTTAAAACTCCTATAGAATTCTCCAACGGCGTAAAAATCAGCTACCGACTGCAAAAAAATCAATCTATCAAAATATTTACTAATATCTCTTAAGACATCAGATGAGATCACCGGCGTCGCTAAGGTTATTTTGACCGCTTTGTTTCTTTTTAAATATTTCGCCGCTGCTACAACCGTTGCTCCTGTTGCAACTCCATCGTCCACAATAATAACATTTTTATCTTTATATTCAAAGGGGGTTATCTTTAGCTTAAGCTCTTTTCCAAGCTGTCTTATCTCTTTTGCTTTCTGCAAAACCAAATACTGCTTTTCCCAGTCTGCTATTTTTAGCTCTTTTAATAAGCCTTCGTTCCAATAAACGTCTTTCGTGGATGCTAAAGCGCCTATTGCCAGTTCAGGATTTCCCGGAGCACCGATTTTTTTGACAACCAAAGCTTTTAATTCTAGTCCAAGGACATCGGAGATTACTTTTGCGGTTACCACGCCACCTCGTGTTAAGCCTACGACAATAGTATTTTTGCTATCTTTAAATTTTTTAAGCTTCAAGCAAAGTCTTCTTGCGGCATCTACCCTATCCTCAAACATTACCACCATTATATATCCTCAAAGTAAGGACCTTAAGCAAAATTAGTCCAAACTTACTATTTATAATTAGGCTCTATCTGGAACAAAATGTAGAAAGCAATTGCTGCTCCAACTATCGCCCAGACAATATCTCCAACCCTAAGAGAGACTATCGAGCTTAATATTGCCAAACCTTCACCCCAGACCAACAAATTCCAGCCTCTTATTTTTCTGGCTTTAAGTGGCATAAAAGCAAGAACCATAATTACACCTTCCACTATTGCGATAGCCGCCGAGACTAATAAAAGAATTGAAAGTCCAGACCCTGCATACATGTATGCAAGCGGAGAGAAAGCTGTAAACACACCAAGTCCTCCCACGCCAGCTAGAATCGCCAACACACCGAAGATTAATGCTAACCAAGGAGCGATCGAAACTAAGAAATCGGTGGCGCTTTTTGGCAAAGCAGGCGCTTTTGCGTAAACTTCTTTGAGAGGTTTTAAGAGTTCTTTTGTTTTTGCGTCCATTATTATTTCACCTCCTTTTTGCCCCGTTTTCAGCGGGACCTTCCACTTCTTAATTTATCTTGCTGAGAGTCAAAAGTCAATTCCCAATTGACTCTCGGTCTTTTCTTCTTTCTTAGTAACCGGTTTTCCCTCTCCCCAAATTTTGACAATTCCATATTGCCCGTCAAATCCAGGCAGGATGGCAATGTCTCCTCTTCGCACTTTATTCACGCCCTCGGCCACTCTCGCTCCCGCTTCTCTGGCGATTTCTTCTTTGGAAACTTTGAGCAAAACATTGACCTCCGAACCAAATTTGTGACACAGCTGGTCAAATAATGTTTTTACTTTTTGACCGGAAACGGTTGAAAATAAACTCTCAGCAATAATTTCATTGAGCGGCACCAATTTGACAAACGGCGGGTGTTTTTTAGTCGGGTCAATTATCCATTTGACTCCGTTTGAATTTAGTTTGGCGACTTCGCCGGGAAACTTTTGCAACTTTGCCAGCTCCTCTACCCGGTGCATTACTCCAACCGTTAACGGCCGGTGGCAAACCGGACAGATGTCGCCGTTATCTCTGGTTTCTTTGGGATTTTGCACAAAATTACAGTTGCGGTGTCCGGTAAAATGGTATTTACCCTCCTCCGGATAAAATTCGATGGTGTAGGCAATTCTAAGTTTCCCCTTCGCTTCTTGCTTGATCGCATCGGTGATATCTTGATAAGTGATTTTGAATTTTGCGTCGTCTTTTTTGGTTATAAAAACGGTCGCTTCCCTACCCATTTTGGCCATTGAATGAGCGTCGGAAGTAGAAATAAGCGAACGGTTTTCCAACTCTGGTATTTGCCAATTCATATATGGGTCACTGGAAAGGCCAGTTTCCACTCCGTAGATTTTGTTGGCATATTCTCCAAAGCACTCGTCAATTGAATCGAATCCCGAATTTGAACCATATAATGCAAACCATGGTGTCCAAGCGTGACAAGGCACTAAGAGAACATTTTTATCAACCGAGTAAATTAGCTCCATTAACTGAATTGAAGACAGTCCGATGATTGGCCGTCCGTCGGAAGATAAATTGCAACCGCGTTTAATAAGTCCAGCAGCAATTTTTTCGCAAACCGCAATGCTTGGAGAGAAAACTAAATTATGAATGCGGCGAACGGCGCCACCCTGTGAATAAATACTGGAAATTTCAACCGAAAGAATGAAACGGGTTTTAAAATTTTTATCATTCCTGAACTTAAAAATACCTTCGGTATCTTCAACCAATTCCTGTTTAATCTCCCTCCTCCATAATGGATGCGTCCAGTCGCCGGTCGAAAGAATATCCAATCCCTTTTTTGTCCCCCACAAAGCCATGTTGTAAAGGTTCATATCGCGGGAAACCGCCCGTGAATATTTGGAGTGCAAATGCAAATCGGTGACAAATTCCATAAGGCCATTCTAACACAAATTTATTGGGGGTTGGAAAACTAATTTTTATTGGTGCTATAATTAAATTAATGGCAGTAGAATTAGGAGAATTCCCCAAAGTTACAGTTCGCAATCACGCCAGAGAAACAACTGTAATTGATTTTACCCCAACCGAAGAAGATAGATTTATCAGAGAGTTTCCAGCGGGAAATACGAACATTCCCTCTACATTCGGGACGATATCTAGATCCGGCATTAGACTAACCATAGGAGGAGATCCTGAAGACGCACAAGGAGTTGAGTCAGGGTTGCAGATTGAAATAGTGACTTTTGAAACCGACGGCACTCCGCTAGTAGAGGTTATTCCGAACGAATCTTTTGACCAGAGGGTGATTAGGCCGATGCTACGAAGAACGACTATAGCAAGCTTACACCGACCAAAACAAGTCACAGTCTTTAAGACTACCCTAAGAAGAACTTAGTTATTTCTTTCCCTGTTGTTGATACATCTCAATTAACTCCGTAACACTGGTGGCATCCTCAGGTTTTTTATCGGCGTTTCTGAATGAAACCAGTCGCGGGAATCTTAGAGCATATCCGGGTTCGGTTGCGGTTTTACCGGCAGTATGGATTGGCGAACGGGTAATTTCATCTGCCAAGACTTCAATCACAATTTTTGGTTCAATCCAAACCGAAGGAATAATATTCGAGCTAACTCTGGCCGGTTTATGCTCCAAACTGATTTTGTCCGCTCTTTTGTGTACCTCTCTCCACTCTTCATCCGTTAAGCCAGTTCCGATTTTTGAGACAGAAACGAACTCGTCTTTTTCCTTATCGTAAACTCCGACCAACAATGCTCCCGCGCCAAACGCCGTTCTCTTCCCTTTTCCGCTGATATAACCCAAAATTACACAGTCGATAGTATCGTCTAACTCTCCCGACGAATGACGCTTTAACTTAACCCAGTTGAAGTTTCTCGCTCCCGCCTCATACGGACTTTCCAGTTTCTTGATAACTAATCCTTCCAAACCCTTGGAAATCGCGTCTTCCAATAAAAGTGACAGAGTTTTTGCATCTGAGACAGTCTGATTTTTGGTGCGGATTAAAACGTCATCCTCCGGCAAAACTTCCTTTAAGATTTCCATCCTTTTCGTCAACGGCAAATCTATTAGAGACCGCCCGTCTTTGTATAAAATGTCGAAAACAAAGGCCTTAAGCGGTAAACTTTTGGCCATTTCCTCGATGCGGTGCTTTCTTCTCCGCTTGGTGGTTTCCTGAAACGGTAAAAATTCTTCCGACTCGGGATTGTAAGCCAGTGCTTCGGAATCTAAAATGATGGTTTTAGCTTTGATTTGTTTTCTAACGGCTTTCGTTAACTCGGGAAACATGTGGGTCATTTCTTCTAAGTTTCTCGAGAACATGCGCACTTCGTCACCGTTCTTATGCAACTGAACCCGAAACCCGTCATATTTATATTGTACGTCCACTTCTTCCATTTTCTCGATGACTTTTTCCGGATTTGGCAAGCGTTCGCAAAGCTCCGAACGCACCGGATAACCGACTCTTAACTCCAATTTTTGCACTGCCGGCAAACCGTCGTCCCACAAAGTTTTGGCAATTAAACCCAAATCCGAAGTACGATTGTAAGCTCCTTCCAGCAGTTTTCGTTGTGATTTATCGCCCAGTTTTGCCGTTGCCAAGGCGTCCAGAACCGTCGGGTCTCCAATTCCCAAACGGGTATTTCCAAGCGGAATTCTTACTAAGTGCTTGGCTGAAATAGCGTCGAGCTTTTTCAGAAGCTCCGACAAAAGCATTTGCCTTTTCTCTACCGTTCCCTCCCCCCTGGTGTTGGCAATCTGCAATAGAATTACATACACTTCGCTCACGGTTAATTTTGAATTTTGAATTTTGAATTTTGAATTCAGTTGCTGTGCAACTGTCCCCATGTCTCCCAATTTATTAAATTCTTTGATAACTGTTTCTTTTGTCGAACCATAAGCCAGCGCTAGAGCTTCAGCTACGGTCTTTTCCGCCATGCCGATTTCAATCGGGGCGAAAAACGGCGCCAGCCTTCCCTGGATTAAATAAACAATCTTTTCAATTTCGCCGGCCGGAGTTTTTTTGAATAACTCGGACAAAATTTCAATCAAAGTAAGCCTTGAAGATGTTCCTTCCAACTTTTCAAAATATTGTGTTAATTCTCTAAATTCCATATTAACTCATTATGTATCTTGCGCCCTTGGTAACGCCGTGTTTTTTAATAATGCCGTTCTCGACCAAAGCCTTAATTTCGTTTAGCACTGTGTCTTCGGATACCATCGGAAACAGTTGCTCAAAAGCCTGATTTTGTAAATACCCGACTTTTTGAATGTACTCGATGATTTTAAGCTGTCTTGGAGAAAGTAAAATCGGTGACCCGCCTAGCTTTTCCTTAATTCGTGCGTCAACCGAGATACTCTCCACTCTTTCTCTGATTTTAGATAATTCAATCGACAGTCCCAAAGTAAAATATTCTAACCAATGCGTCAAATCGCCTTCGTTTTTTTCGACGCTTTGTAATGCCTCGTAATAAGCAGTAGCATCTTTGTCAAAATATTCTTCCAGTGAAAAGAATTTGCGGATATCATAGCTGTCCTGATACAAAATTAAAGTGGCGATGGCCCGCGCTACCCGACCGTTACCGTCCAGAAACGGATGGATACGCACCAGTTCGTAATGTGCAATTCCCGATTTTAGAACCGGATGTACTTCTTCGTCCTCGGCGTTTTCGATAAACTCCAACAAATTCTTAACTTGAAACGGCACCGCCACGGCAATCGGCGGCCGGAAAGAAATCTCTCCAGTTTGACTATTCTTAACTACTACCTGCGTCTTTCTAAAAACCCCGCACTGCTCCGGCGCTAAGATTTTATCAACCGTTAATTTATGCAAATGTTTAACCAGTTCTTCGTTAATTTTGATTTGCGCTTTCGGGGTTTGGTCAATGTAGTCCATCACTTTGCGGTAATTAATGACTTCCTGAATATCGCGGTCTCTGGCCGCTACCTGCTGACCCAAAAGTACTTTCTCCGCTTCGGAAAGATTTAGTTCATTACCCTCAATGTGCGTTCCGTAGTGGATGGTTCTGACCATGGCGTCTTCACGGAATTCTCTTTCAAAATACGGCAACAGTGGCGCATGGTCAATCACTTCCTTGGAGGCTTCAATACTGCCGATATTCTTGAGGATTTTATTGGTAATGGTAAATTTTGGAGAATACATGCCAATATTATAGCAAATTCCCGAACTATTCCCTAGTTAAATTTCTAATTTGATATAATAAGCATATGGCAGAAACAAAGAAAAAAGAAGATCAGAAACTACACGTTGAAATCGTCAAGCAGATGGCAACTTTGTCTACTAGTGCATTCGGGCTGGTCGCGGCGCTGGCCTGGAATAGCGTCATCCAGGAATTTGTGAATACTTATGTCAAAAAGTGGCTTCCCGCCGGCAGCGGTATAATTTCTCTTTTAATCTATGCTGTAATTATTACGGTCTTGGCGGTAATAGTTACCGTTCAACTCTCCAAACTCTCCGATAAACTGCAGAAATAATTATTTTCTTACAAATTCACGCGTAAACCGTGGCCCGTTGCTTTGAACATTATCAATTGTGGTGGCGTGTTTTATTTTCTTTTCATCCAATTGCCTCACGGTAACTTTCCGTTCTTCTCCATCAATTTTTCTTGTTTCGATAGTAACTGGAGGCGCTTCTTTTCTTTTAGTCATGCAAAACCTCCTTCATTACTTGTGGTATCTCACTGGCTAAATCCGAGGCGTTAAAGTAGATACCCATCTTTTGCGCTAAGCTTTTACCGGCTTTTTTGTTGATAAATGAACCCATCTTCGCCGCCAAAAACGCTTCGTTTTTACAATACAGCGCGGACACCAATCCTGCCAAAACATCGCCAGTCCCGCCTTTAGTCATTCCGGCGTTTCCACCGCTGACTTGAACCGTTTCTGTTCCGTTTGAAACTAAATCCACTTCCCCCTTCAGAAGTACTATGCATTTGTATTCTTTAGCAAATATTTGAACCTGTTTCTCGAGTTTTGAGTCTTGAATCCTAATTCTTAATTCATTATTCCTAATTCTAGATTTCAAAAGATCAAACTCCTTATGATGTGGTGTTAAAATCGCATGTGCCGGAATAAGCTCGGAATCTATGACCTGTAAGCTCCCCCCATCGACCACCCATTTTTTGTTTGGATAAGTTTTGAACAACCTTTCTGTTAACTCTTTAGTATCGTCATCACCCTCTTCTACTCCACTCTCCCTTGGTAGCCCCGGCCCAATTAAAATGCAGTCTGCTTCCCCGATATAATGGTCAATTTTACTGCGCGGGACAATAATGCCATTGCGAAATTCCTCTTTTTCTTTTTCAACCAAAGCGTTGTTTTGCGGAACGGAGGAATAAAAAACCATATCCACGATTCGGGAAGCAACCTGCAAAGCCCACAGCGAGGCGGCATGGAATAAAACCGAGCCGCCAATAATCAATAATTTTCCGTTTTCGCCTTTATGCGAATCGTGAGCTGGAATGTACAACCTTCTTAAATCATCAACCTTGAACTCATTCATTTTTGTAAACTGATTACCTGCATTGATTTTAGCAGTTTTTGGGGAATAAATTCTTCGTGAGTGGTCGTGATAATTGTTTGCTGCTTGCCAATTTCCCCTAGAATCAATTGGATATGGTCTTCGTCGAGCTCGGAAAAGATATCATCCAACAAGAATAGCGGTCTTTCTCCCAACAGTTTTTCAATAAACATCAGCTGTAGCATTTTCAGCTGTAAAATGGCCAAGCGCTGTTGGCCTCTTGAACCATAAAATTTGACGTTGTGGGCGGTTTTGCCGCCGTTAAACATCAAAACCGAGAAGTCATCGCGGTGTGGCCCAACCAGAGTCACCCCGGCCGTCACCTCTTCTCTTTCGTATTGTAATAACCTTTGTTTGGAAATCGTGCTTTTGTCATACTCAACCGCTAAATCAAAAATTTCTTTCGGCGAAACATTCAGAAAGTTTATGAATTCTTCCCTTTTGGCCGTGATGAAGTTGCCATTCTCAATCACCAGATTATCCCAGTATTCAAATTGCTTTCCGTTTCTCTGCCCTGTTTCCCTAGCCAATTCCAAAAGCGCATTTCTTTGCCTTAAAGCTTTTGCATAAGAAGTCGTGGCCACTCGATAATTTCTATCTACCTGTTCTAAAACTTCATCCAAAAAATTTCTTCGTAGTGACGGCGATTCAATAATGATTTCTAAATCTTGAGGAGAAAAAAGTACTGCTAACAATTTTCCGGCAAAATCGACCCGTCTCTTACTAACACCGTTGACTAAGAATTTTTTGTATTGCGAACCGCCGTTAATTTGACCGTTGGTAATCAAAACTTCCAGCTCGTCTTCATTAACTTTGCCTTTGACTCTTCCTACTTCCTCTGTGAATTTAAGCATTTGTGTATCATTATCGGTTCGAAAGCTTTTGCCGATAGAAAGAAGGTAGATTGCTTCGACTAAATTACTTTTTCCCGAGGTGTTTGGCCCGACAATTAAAGTCGTTTCCGCAAAACTAAGCTCTCTTTTGTTGTAACTTCTAAAATTGTGTAAAAAAATTGATTTAAGCACGAGGCTATTCTATCACAGTTCCGAGGAATTTTTTGTGGTCGAAGTATTTTCGGATATTAGCAAAGTCGTGTCCAGACATTACCGTCACTTTTACTCCTAATTCTTCGGCTTTTTGCGCCGCCACCGGGTCAAAAGGCGCGTTCATGCCCGGAATCCAGACATCACCGACTAACTTGCGGAAATCTTTCCAGGCAATTTTGCTGATTGGTTTCGCGTCGGGA
>Ga0116107_1001384_pt1 | contig 14460 bp, 15 predicted proteins | sample June2015DPH_6_10_FD_88969 | JGI IMG/M metagenome (GOLD analysis project Ga0116107, IMG submission 88969) | Peatland microbial communities from SPRUCE experiment site at the Marcell Experimental Forest, Minnesota, USA - June2015DPH_6_100 | ecosystem: Environmental > Terrestrial > Soil > Wetlands... | reverse complement strand
GAGATCACGGTCGAGCTGCACCACGGCGGGCAGCCGCTCTACCCATATCTCGTGTCGATCGAGTGAACCCGACCGCGGCCGGTCGCCGGCTCGGACAACTCGCGCAGCTCGACGTCGCAGTGCTGCGGGGGGTCGGGAACCGCAAGCGGGCCGCTCTCGGCCAGATGGGGATCTCCTCGGTCCTCGACCTTGTCGCCCACTACCCGCGGCGCTACGCCGACCGGACGAACGCCGTCGCGGTCGGCGAGCTCGTCCCCGGCGACGTCGGCGTCGTCTCGGCGACGGTGCGGCTGGTGTCGCTGCGGCGCCTCAGAGGCCGCCGCAGCATCGTCGAGGTCGTCGTCGACGACGGCACCGGGGAGCTCGGCGTGACGTTTTTCAACCAGCCCTGGCGCACAAAGCAGCTGGCCGAGGGCCGTGAGGTGGCGCTGTTCGGCAGGGTCGACTGCTACCGGTCGGCCCTCCAGATGGCGAACCCCGTCGTCGAGGTCATCGGGTCGGCCGAGGCCCGCCAGACCCGCCGGATCGTGCCGATCTACCCCCAGTCCGGGCGGGCGGGGATCTCCTCGATCGAGCTCGCCCGGTACGTGACGGAGGCGCTCGAGCGGGCGGGCGAGTTCGCCGACCCGCTCGACGAGCCCCGGCGGGCCGCGGCCGGGCTGGTGAGCCGCACCGCGGCGTTCCGTGCCGTCCACGAGCCCGAGTCGACGGAAGAGACCGTTCTCGCCAGGCGACGGCTCGCTTTCGACGAGCTGTTCCGGATCCAGGTCGCCCTCGTCATGCGCAAGCGCACCGCGGCCGCGAACGCCCGCGGCATCGCCCACGACGTCGAGGCGACCCGGGGCGGGGTCCGCCTCGTCGAGGGCTTCCTCGCCGCGCTCCCGTTCGAGCTCACGACGGCGCAGGCCCGCGTGATCAGCGAGATCCGGGTCGACCTCGCCTCGTCGGAGCCGATGCACCGGCTGTTGCAGGGTGACGTCGGGGCGGGCAAGACGGTCGTCGCCCTGGCGACGTTGCTCTACGCGGTCCAGGGCGGCTTCCAGGGCGCCTTCATGGTCCCGACCGAGGTCCTCGCCGAGCAGCACCACCTCGCCGCCCGGGTGCTGCTCGCCGGGCTCGGCGTTCCCGACGGCCGGCGCCTCGGCGGGACCCGTCCGGTGACGGTCGAACTGCTCACGAGCCGGACGCCCGCCGCGGCGCGCGCCCGGCTCATCGACGAGCTCGCCGCCGGATCGGTCGACATCCTGATCGGGACGCACGCCCTCATCACCGAGGAGGTCGAGTTCGCGTCGTTGGGGGCGGTCGTCATCGACGAGCAGCACCGCTTCGGCGTCGACCAGCGCGCCGCGTTGCGCGAGAAGGGTTCGGCCGCGGGCGCCCTCGGCCACGACCCCGACCTTCTCGTCATGACGGCGACGCCGATCCCGCGCACCGCGGCGATGACCGTCTACGGCGATCTCGACTACAGCGTGTTGGACGAGCTCCCGCCGGGGCGCTCGCCGGTCACGACCCGCTGGGCCGCCGACGACGTGGCCGAGGCCGAGGCGTGGGGGCGGGTGCGCGCCGAGGTGGCCGCCGGCCACCAGGCCTTCGTCGTCTGCCCGCTCATCGCCGCCGACGCGGTCGACGACGACGGGCTCTCGCTTGTCGCCGCCGACGAGGCCGACGCCGAGTACGACGACGGGCGGCTTTTCGACACCGAAGGTCTCGAGGTCGAGCGCCGCCCGCCGCGGGCCGCGGTCGACGAGTACGCGCGCCTTGCCGCGGGCGAGCTGCGGGGGTTGCGCATCGGGCTTTTGCACGGCCAGCTCCGGCCGAAGGACAAAGAGGAAGTGATGGTGGCGTTCCGCGCCGGCCGGCTCGACGTGCTCGTCGCGACGACCGTCGTTGAGGTCGGCGTCGACGTGCCGGGGGCGACGGTGATGGTCGTCGAGGACGCCGACCGTTTCGGCATCGCCCAGCTCCACCAGCTTCGCGGGCGGGTCGGCCGGGGGGGCGACCCCGGTTGGTGCTACCTCGTCGCCCGGGACGCGACGGCCGAGGCCGGGCGGCGACTCGGAGCCCTCGTCGAGTCGAACGACGGGTTCTATCTCGCCGGGATCGACCTCGAGCTGCGCGGCGAGGGCACCGTGCTCGGCGCCCGCCAGAAGGGCCGCAGCGACCTGAAGCTCGCCTCGTTGGCGGGCGACCGGGACCTCGTCGAGCTCGCCAGGGAGACGGCGACGTCCGTCGTCGCCGCCGACCCGGCGCTCGAGGGGAACCCGCTCCTCGCCGACGAGCTGCGGATCTTCGTCGGCGACGATGAGGCGGAGTACCTGCTGCGCAGCTGACCGGTCGGCGGGGCGGCGCGCCCGCGCCGGCGTTACGGTGCAGCGATGCGCGTGATCGGCGGGACCGCCCGGGGCCGGAAGCTGCGCGCCCCCCGGAGCGCCGCCGTCCGTCCGACAGCGGACCGGGTCCGGGAGGCGATCTTCGACGTGGCCACCCATCTTTCGCTCGTCGAGGGCGCCACTGTCGCCGACGTCTTCGCCGGGTCGGGGGCGCTCGGCATCGAAGCGCTGTCGCGGGGCGCGGTCGCGGCAACGTTCGTCGAGACCGACCGCGACGCCGTCGCCGCGATCAACTGGAACCTCGAGATGACGGGGCTGTCGTCGGCGGCGACGCGCATCGTGCGCGCCGACGCCGTGGCGTGGTGCGCGACCGCCGCGGAGACCTACGACCTCGCGTTCGTCGACCCGCCCTACGCCTTCGACGGCTGGCGCGAGCTCCTCGAGCGGCTCCCGGCCCGCGCGGCCGTGCTGGAGTCCGCGCACGAAATCGAACTCGCCGGCAGATTCGTCCTTCACCGGGTCTACCGCTACGGCGGTACGCTCGTCACCGTGGCCGTGACCCCTCCCGCGGTGCCCTCGGCCGCCCGGACGGCCGAGCCCCGATGACCAAGGCGCTCTTCCCGGGCTCGTTCGACCCGATCCACAACGGGCACCTTGAGGTCATCGAGCGCGCCTCGCGCCTTTTCGACGTCGTCGTGGTGGCGGTGTTGCGCAACCCGCACAAGGACGAGCCGTTGTTCAGCGCGGCCGAGCGCGAGCAGATGGTCGCCGAGTGCGTCAGCCGGTTCGACAACGTCGAGATCGTGTCGATGTCGACGCTCGTCGTCGAGGTCGTGCGCCAGGTCGGCGCCGATGTCATCGTGAAGGGCCTCCGGGCGGTGACGGACTTCGAGAACGAGCTGCAGATGGCGCAGATGAACCAGCAGCTTTCCGGGGTCGAGACGCTCATGTTGCCGACGGGTTCCACTTTCTCGTTCATCTCCTCCCGTCTCGTGCGCGAGGTCGCCCGCTTCGGCGGCGACGTGAGCGCTTTCGTCCCCGATCCCGTCGCGATGCGCATGAAGGAGCGATTCGGTGGCTGACAACGATCTCGACGAAGGTGTGGTGGCACAGTCGGGCGCGGACGCGCCCCTCGATCTCGCCGAGATCCTCGACGAGCTCGCCCGGATCGTCGAGCACGCGAAGTCGATGCCGCTCTCGTCCTCGGCGATCATCGGCCGCGACGAGGTGCTCGGGCTGCTCAACGAGGCGCGCGACGCCCTCCCGGACGAGTTCAAGCGCGCCCGGCGGGTCCTCCAGGACCGCGAGGAGGTGCGGGCCCGTGCCGCCCGCGAGGCCGACGAGCTCCTCGACGAGGCGCGGGCCCAGGCGGCGCACATGGTCCAGCGCACCGAGATCGTCCGCCAGGCCCGCAACAACGCCGAGCGGATCCTCGCCGACGCCGAGGCCGAGAACCGCCGGATCCGCCACGAGGCGGACGACTACGTCGACCGCAAGCTCGCCGCGTTCGAGATCGTGCTCGACCGCACGATCCGCACCGTGCGGGCCGGCCGCGACCGCCTGAGCGTGAGCGAGGACGACGCCGCCGCCGACGAGCTCGGCGAGATGGACGCCCCCGAGGACGCATTCTTCGATCAAGATCGCCAGTGACCCGGGGCGTCGTCTGATGCGGCCGGGCGACCGTTCGCTGCTCGCGCCGGTCGCCTCGCTGCGACGTGACCCTGGGAGCCGATCGCGCGTCGACGCGGTGATCGAGGCGCACGATCTCGCCGTGAGCGGATCGCGCGTGCCCGACGGCTCCCCGGTCTCCGTCGATCTCGTGCTCGAGCCAGTTCACGACGGCATCCTCGTGACGGGCTCGATCGCCGCGTCCTGGGAGGGTGCCTGCCGACGCTGCCTCGAGACGGCGTCCGGGCGGATCGAGGCCCAACTCACCGAGCTCTGCGTCGAGGACGCCGACGACGAGACGACCTACCCGCTCGGCGGCGACGAGGTCGACCTGGCGAAGATCGTCCACGACGCGTGTATCCTCAACCTGCCGCTCGCACCCCTGTGCGGTGAGGGCTGCCGGGGTCTGTGCCCCGAGTGCGGCGTCAACCGCAACGTCGAGACGTGCTCGTGCGACGTCCGTCGGGGCGGTCGCCCCGCCCCGTTGTCAACCGTCGCCGACGGCGGCGAGACCAACCCCGCCGGCGGTGACCGCCGGCGCGACGAGTAGGAAGATCGATGGCCGTCCCGAAGAAAAAGACTTCGAAGTCGAAAAGCCGGAGCCGGCGCGCCGCGAACTGGACGCTCGCCGAGCCGGCGCAGAGTCGCTGCCCCAACTGCCAGCACGCCAAGCTCCCGCACGTCGTCTGCCCGAACTGCGGCTGGTACAAGGGACGCCAGGCGATCGAGGTCGACTGATCCTCCCTATCGCGGTTGACGCCCTCGGGGGCGACAAGGCCCCCGGCGAGATCGTCGCCGGCGCGCGCCGTGCCCAGGAGGAGTTCGGCATCCCCGTGTTGCTCGTCGGCCCCGACGACGGGCGTCTCGGCGACATCGGCGCCCTCGAGCTCCTCGTGGCGAACGAGTCGATCGCCATGGACGAGGACCCCGCCCGCGCCGTGCGCGCGAAGCGCGATTCGACGCTCGTGCGCGCCGCCGAGGCCGTTGCCGCCGGGAGGGCCTCGGCGATGGTGAGCGCCGGCAACACCGGCGCGGCGATGGCGTCGGCGCTTTTCCGGATGGGCCGCCTGACGGGCGTCGCCCGCCCGGCGATCGCCGCGCCGCTGCCGATCCCGTCGGGCGGGAACCCGACGGTGCTGATCGACGCCGGGGCGAACGCCGACTGCCGTCCGGAGTGGCTCGTCCAGTTCGCCCAGATGGCGTCGGCCTTCGTCACCGTGCGTTTCGGCGTCGCCGACCCCTCGGTCGCGCTGCTGTCGAACGGCGCGGAGGCCTCGAAGGGAAGCCCGCTCGTCAAAGAGACCCACGCCCTGCTCGCCGCAGGCGCCGGCGTGCGCTTCGTCGGCAACGTCGAGGGACGCGACCTGCTCGCCGGCGGCGTCGACGTCGTCGTCGTCGACGGCTTCACCGGCAACGTCGCCCTCAAGTCGCTCGAGGGAGCGCTCAACGCCTTCATGGGGATCCTCGGCCAGGTGTTCGCCGAGTCGCCGGAGAACAAGGCCGCCGGCGACGTGATCGTGCCGTCGCTGCTCAAGTACGCGAGCTACGTCGACCCGGAGGAGACGGGCGGCGCGCTGTTGCTCGGCGTCGAGGGTGTCTGCATCATCAGCCACGGGAGCAGCTCGGCGCGCGCGATCGTCAACGCCGCCCGCGTGGCCGCCGACCTCGTGGCCGCCGACCTCGTCGGACAGGTCCGCGCCGCGGTGAGCCGGTAGATTGACGATGGTCGGCGGGGGAGTCCGGAAATGCCGTGCGGGCGCCCGATCCCCGACCGGGATGACTGATCGCGTGGACCCGAGGAGGTGGCGTGCCGGCTGAGGCATCGAAGGGACGAATGAACCGGGAGCAGGTTCTCGAACTCGTTCGACTCCAGCTCGCCGACATCTTGGAGATCTCGCCGGACGGCATCGCCGAGTCGTCGTCGTTCAGCGAGGACCTCAACGCGGACTCGCTCGCCCTCATCGAGCTCGTCGAGTCGCTCGAGGAAGAGCTGCGCAACCAGGTCGCCGACTTCCGAATCGACGACGAGGATCTCGAGGACCTTCGCACCGTGCGTGACGCGGTCGACTACGTCACCGCGAAGCTCGAGGCAGCCTGACGGAACCCACGACGCCCGGCCCGCCGGTCGGGGGGCAGCCCGCGGGGGATGGATCCGGCGTGTCCGGGGGAGCGCGCGCCCGGCTCGAGGCGCGTCTCGGCCCCGGCGTCGTCGACCGGGGGCTATTGCACCTCGCCCTGTGCCACCGCTCGTACTGCGCCGAGGTGGCGGGCGAGGAGTCGAACGAACGGCTCGAGTTCCTCGGCGACGCCGTGCTCGGGGTCGTCGTCACCGAGCACCTCTACCGCGACCATCCGGGGCTGCCGGAGGGGGATCTCGCCCGGATCCGCGCCGCCATCGTGAGCACCGAGGCCCTCGCCCCCGTCGGTGCCGGGCTCGGCCTCGGCGACGCGCTGCTGCTCGGGCGCGGCGAGGACACCTCCGGCGGGCGGGAGAAGCCGTCCATCCTTGCCGACGCCCTCGAGGCGGTCATCGGCGCGATCTTCCTTTCGGGCGGCATGGTCGCGGCGCGACGGTTCGTCCTCGGGCTGATCGGCCCGCAGATCGACGAGGTGTCGCGGCGCGCGACCCTCGGCGACGCGAAGAACCGTCTCCAGGAGACGTGCTCGCTCCTCGGCGTCGAGCCGCCCCGCTACGTCGTCACCGAGCAGGGTCCCGAGCACGCCAAGCGGTTCGCCGCCGAGGTGAGGGTCGGCTCCGTCGTCGGGCGCGGCTCCGGCAGCTCGAAAAAGCAGGCCGAGCGGGCCGCGGCCGAGTCGGCGATCGACGCGCTGGGGGACGACCCGGCCGGCGCGACGCGTGCCTGAGCTCCCGGAGGTCGAGACCGTCCGGCGCGAGCTCGCCGCAACCCTCGTCGGGCGCACCGTCACCAAAGTTGCGGTGCGCGGTCCCCGCACCGTCCGTCGCCAGGCCGTGAGCCGGTTCCGGGCCGCGCTGACGGGGCGCCGGGTGCTCGACGTCCGGCGCCACGGCAAGTACCTGCTCATCGGCTGCGACGGCGGAACACTCGTCGTCCATTTGCGCATGACCGGGCGGTTGTCGCTCGAGGACGGCGCGCCGGGCAGCGCCACCCCGCACACCCACGCGGTCCTCTCCCTCGACGACGGCCGCAGGCTGCGCTTCGTCGACCCGCGCACGTTCGGCGAGCTCTTTTTTGCCACCGAGGGCGATCAGCTCCTCGCCGACACGGTCGGCCGCCTCGGAGCCGACGCCGCCGACGGCGGCATTGGCTCCGAGGCGCTTGGCCGGCTCGTCGGCCGTCGGCGGACCTCGCTGAAGGCGTTCCTCCTCGACCAGACGATGATCGCCGGGATCGGCAACATCTACGCCGACGAGATCTGCTTCGTGGCCGGGCTCCGCCCCGATCGATCGACGGCGACGCTCGGGGATGACGATCTCGCCCGGCTCGCCGCGGCGATGCGCACCGTCCTCGACCGGGCGGTCGGATTGCGGGGCACGTCGCTCGGCGACGGGGGTTACCGCGACCTGTTCGGCGCGCCGGGGGGTTTCCAGGCCGAGCACGCCGTCTACGGCCGTGGCGGCGAGCCCTGCCCGCGCTGCGGGACGGCGGTCGAGAAGTCGCGCCTCGCGGGCCGCTCGACGCACTGGTGTCCCCGCTGCCAGGGATGAACCGACGCGGCGGGGGTCCGGTCCGGGCGCGCGGTCCCGATCCAGCCGCGCCACCCGGGTAACGTAGCGGCGCCGTGTTTCTGAAGTCGCTTTCTCTCAAGGGTTTCAAGTCGTTCGCCGACCCGACGACGCTCGAATTCGAGCCCGGTGTCACGGTCGTCGTGGGGCCGAACGGCTCCGGCAAGTCGAACGTCGTCGACGCCATCGCCTGGGTGCTCGGCGCCCAGGGGCCAAGCGTCGTGCGCTCGGCGAAGATGGACGACGTCATCTTTGCCGGCACCGCGAAACGGACGGCGCTCGGGCGGGCCGAGGTGGCCCTCACGATCGACAACGCGGCTCACCGGCTGCCGATCGACCTCACCGAGGTGACGATCACGCGCACGTTGTTCCGTTCCGGCGAGAGCGAGTACGCGATCAACGGCTCGCCGTGCCGCCTGCTCGACGTCCAGGAGCTGCTCTCGGACACCGGGGTCGGCCGCCAGCAGCACATCGTCGTCGGCCAGGGCCAGCTCGACGCCGTGCTGGCGGCGCACCCCGAGGACCGCCGGGCGATCATCGAGGAGGCGGCCGGGATCCTCAAGTACCGGCGCCGTCGCGAGCGCGCGAGCCGCCGGCTCGAGGCGAGCGAGGCGGGGCTCGCCCGGGTCCAGGACCTTCTGCGGGAGGTCAAGCGCCAGCTGAAGCCGCTCGAGCGCCAGGCGACCTCGGCCCGCCAGCACGGCGAGCTCGAGGGCGAGCTGTCGGCGCTGCGGCTCCACCTCGCCGGGCGAGAGCTGGCCGAGCTCACCGGCAGGCAGTCCGCCCTCGACTCGCAGGCGGAGGAGCTCGATCGGAACCTCCAGCGCCGCGAGGGCGAGCTTGGGGTCCTAGACGGCCGTCTCGCGGCGATCGAGGAGGAGCTCGGGACGGCGCGGGCCGACGAGCTCGTGCCGGTCGTCGGCCGGCTCGAGCAGCTGCGCGAGCGCGTGCACGGCCAGCTCGCGCTGGTGAACGAACGCCGGCGGGCCGGCGCCGCGCTCGCGGCCGCGCTCCAGGGGGCGGCCTCGCCGGCCGACATCGCCGCCGATCTCGACCGGGTCGCGGCGGCGCTCGCCGACGCCGAGGCGGAACAGGTGGTCCTTTCCCCGGAGTTCAGCGCGCTCGAGGCCGAGGAGGAGGCGCTCGCCGGGCGCAGGTCCGCCACCGAGGAGCGGTTCGTGGCAGACGAACCGGCGCCGTTCGCCGCGACCGCCGAGGTGCGCGGGGCCCGCGACGTCGCGGCGGACGTCCTGCGCACGAGCCGCGAGGCCGAGGTGCGCGCCGCCGAACGCGTCGCCGCGCTCGCCCGGCAGCGCGACGAGCTCGACGGCCGTCTCGCCGTCGCGTCGGCGGAGCTCGACCGGCTTGCCGCCGAGATCGACAAGGCGGCGGGCGCGTCCGGGGCCGCCGAGCGCGCCGAGACCGCGGGCGAGCTCGTCCTCGCGGAGGCCGAAAAGACGCTGCAGGTGTGCGCGGCGCGCCGCCAGGCGGCGGCAGCCCGGGTCGAGGCGCTCGAGCTCGCCCTCGACGAGGCCCGCGCCCGGGCAGGGGTCGAACGGCTCGCCGCCGTCTCGGGCGTGGTCGGCACGCTGCTCGACGTCGTCGAGGTCGACGACGACCTCGTCCTCGCCTTCGAGGCGGCGGTCGCCGGCGTGCTCGACGCCGTCCTCGTCGCAGGCGGAGCGTCGGCGCGCGCCGCCTTCGGCCAGCTGAGGGAGACCGGATCCGGCGGCAACATCCTCCCGCTCCTGCCCGACGGCCCGGAGGCGACGGAAAGGTCGCTGCCGGCGGGGGCCGAGTCGCTGCGGGACGCGGTTCGTGCCGCCGACCCCGCGGTCGCCCGACTGCTCGACCGGCTCATCGGCGATGTCGAGGTCGTGCGCGCCGGGCCCGACGCCGTGATCGGGCGCGCCCTCGCCGATCCGAGCCGCACGATCGTCACGCCCGACGGGGACCGATTCTCGCCGCTCGGCTGGCGGATCGGGGCAGGGCACACCGGGGCGACGCGCGCCGCGCTCGAGGGGGCGGCCGCGGAGGAGACCGATGCCGCCACGGCGGCCGACCGGGCGGCGGTGGGCGCCGACGACGCGCGCCGCGAGCTCGCGACGGCGCGCGCCGCGGCCCAGGAGGCGCGGCACCGGGTCGACCGGCTGATCGGCGGACAGCAGAGCGACGAGCTCGTCCGCGCCGAACTCGCCCGCCAGCTCCGGCTCGTCACCGACGAGGAGGCCGCCGCAGTCGCCGCGCAGTCGGCGATCGCCGCGGCCCACAAGCAGGCGGCGCAGGCCTTCGCCGAGGCCGAGGACAGGCTCGCCGCGGCGGAGCGGGCCGAGGAGGCCCAGCTCGCGCTCGTCGGCGAGGTGTCCGCGGCACGCCGCGAGATCGCCGAGACCGAGCGGGCCCTCGGCGACCGCCGCCGCGAGCTCGAGGTGCGCTCGGCCGCGCTCGACGAGCGGGTGTCGCTCCTGTCGGCGCGTCGCGCCGAGCTCACCCACGAGCTCGAGGCGCGGGAGGCGGGCGAGCCCGGTGAGGCGCCCGGGGTCATGGACGACGGCGCACTCGGGCGCCTGGCGGGGGCGCTCGGAACGCTCCAGGACCGGCTCGACCGGGGATCGCGGCCGCCGGCGCCGAGCGTGACCGCCGCGTCGATGCGAGCGACAAGCGGCTCGCCCGCCTCGGTGCGACCCGGCACGAGCGCGAGCAGCTGGAACACGCCATGTCCGTCGACCGGGAACGCCGTCAACGGTTGGAGATCGAACGGACCGAGGCGCGGATCCGCGCCGAGACGGCGGTTGGCCAGTTGCGGCGGGAGTTCGACGTCGTCGCCGAGGAGGCGATCGCCGTCGAGGCGCCACCGCTGCCGGCTGGGGTCGACGCCGCCCAGCGGGTGCGGCAGCTCGAGCGGGAGCTCGCTGCGCTCGGCCCGGTGAACCCGCTCGCCGCGGAGGAGCTCGCCGCGCTCGTCGAGCGACGCACCTTCCTCGAGGGCCAGCTCGACGACGTCCGCTCCGCCCGACGCGAGCTCAACCGCGTGATCGCCGCAGTCGACGCCCAGATCGTCGAGACGTTCACCGCCGCCTTCGCCGACGTTTCCAGGCATTTTGCGGCGCTCGTCGCGACGCTGTTCCCCGGCGGATCGGGCAGCCTGCACCTGACCGAGCCGGAGGACCTCTTGTCGACTGGGGTCGAGATCGAGGCCCGCCCCGCCGGCCGCAACGTCCGGCGCCTCAGCCTGCTCTCCGGCGGGGAGCGCGCCCTTGTCGCGCTCGGGTTCCTTTTCGCCGTGTTCCGCAGCCGGCCGTCGCCTTTCTACGTGCTCGACGAGGTCGAAGCGGCGCTCGACGACGTCAACCTCGGGCGGTTCCTCACCCTCGTCGACGAGTTCCGCGCCGACGCGCAGCTCCTCGTCGTCAGCCACCAGAAACGGACGATGGAGGTCGCCGACGCCCTCTACGGGATCTCGCTCCAGCCGGGAGGGGCGTCGAAGGTCGTGAGCGAGAAGGTCGAACGGCGCGCCGGGCAGGCCCCGACGGACGGCGAGCCCTCGGTCCCGGTCGCCACCCGGGACGCGTCGTGACCGCGCGGGCCCCGGCGTGAGGGTCCGCCGGCACCGTCCCGACGACGGGCGCGCGCCCGCCGCGCCGGCGCCGGGCGACGCGTCGGCATCGCCGTCCCGTCCCGTCCTCGCCGGGCGTCTCGGGCGGAACCGCCCGGGGCTCGCCGGGGGACTCGCCCGCCTTTTCGCCGGCAAGGTCGACGAGACGACCTTCGAGGCGCTCGAGGACCTCCTCGTGGCGGCAGACGTCGGCCTAGCATCGACCGGCCGGATCCTCGCCGCGCTCCGCGACGCCGTGCGCACGGGCGCGGTCGCCCCGACACCGGAGGCGCTCGTCGCCGGGCTGCGCGCCGAGATCGTCGCCGGTTTCGCCGGGGAGGACCGGAGCCTGCAGCGCGCCGCGGCGCCGCCGAGCGTCTGGCTCCTCGTCGGCGTGAACGGCGTCGGCAAGACGACGACGGTCGGCAAGCTCGCCGCCCGCGAGTCCGCCGACGGTCGCCGCGTCGTCGTCGCCGCGGGCGACACCTTCCGGGCCGCGGCGGGCGACCAGCTCGCCAGCTGGGCGGAGCGTTGCGGGGCGACGCTCGTGCGGGGCGCCGACGGCGCCGACCCGTCGTCGGTCGTCTTCGACGCCGTCGAGCACGCGGCCGCCCGCGGCGCCGACCTCGTCCTCGCCGACAGCGCGGGGCGACTGCATACCAAGACGAACCTCATGGACGAGCTGCGAAAGGTGCGGCGCGTCGCCGACCGCCCGCCGGGACGGGTGAGCGAGGTCCTGCTTGTCATCGACGCGACGACCGGCCAGAACGGGCTCGCCCAGGCCCGCGAGTTCACGAACACCGTCGGGGTGACCGGGATCGTGCTCACCAAGCTCGACGGGACGGCGAAGGGCGGGATCGTGCTCGCGATCCACGACGAGCTCGGTCTGCCGATCAAGCTCGTCGGGATCGGCGAGGGACCCGACGACCTCGTCGCGTTCGACCCGGACGACTTCGCCGCGGCGCTCACCGGAGTCTGAGATCGGGCGCCCGGGACCCCGTGGAGGCGCTTTGGTGGCGCCGATCCCGTGAGTGAGCTGCACTCGTAGGCGACTAGCCTGACGTTTTCATGTTCGAGTCGCTCACCGATCGCTTCGACGAGATCTTCACGCGCCTGCGCGGGCGGGGACGGCTCTCCGAGGCAGACCTCTCCGCGGCGCTGCGCGAGATCCGCGTCGCGCTGCTCGAAGGTGACGTCAATCTCGAGGTCGTGCGCGAGCTCGTGGAGTCGATACGCGCCCGCGCCTCGCTCGCCGAGCTCGACAAGAGCTTCACTCCCGCCCAGCAGGTCATCAAGATCGTCAACGAGGAGCTGACCGCGATCTTGGGGGGCGAGCCGCTCCGCATCACCTACGCGCCGAAGCCGCCGACCGTCGTCCTGCTCGTCGGGCTGCAGGGCTCGGGCAAGACGAGCGCAGCGGCGAAGCTCGCCCGCTGGTTCGTCGAGCAGGGCCGGCACCCGCTGCTCGTCGCCGCCGACCTGCAGCGCCCCGCCGCCGTCGAGCAGCTCCGCGTGCTCGGCCGCCAGGTCGGCGCGGCCGTCTTCAGCGAGCCGACCGACCCGGTCTCCGTCGCCCGGCGCGGGGTCGCCGAGGCGATCCGCGTCGGTCGCGACGTCGTCGTCATTGACACGGCCGGCCGGGTCTCGGTCGACACCGGGCTCATGGACGAGGTGGCCGCCGTGGCGCGGGCGACGTCACCCCGCTACACGTTCCTCGTCCTCGACGCAATGACCGGCCAGGACGCCGTCGCGACGGCGGTCGCCTTCCACGGCGCGCTGCCGCTCGACGGGGCGATCCTCACCAAGCTCGACGGCGACGCTCGGGGAGGCGCCGCCCTGTCGGTCGCCAAGGTCGTCGGCCGCCCGATCGCCTTCGTCTCGACTGGCGAGCGCCCGGCGGATTTCGAGACGTTCCGGCCGGACCGGATGGCCGGCCGGATCCTCGGCATGGGAGATGTGCTGTCGCTCGTCGAGCGCGCCGAGCAGAGCCTCGATGGCGACGCGACGGGGCGGACGATGGAGCGCATCCGCCGCGGACGCTTCACCCTCGAGGACTTCCACGAGCAGCTCCAGCAGATGAAACGGCTGGGTCCGCTCTCGGGGATCGTCGGGATGCTGCCGGGGCTCCCCAAGGAGATGCGCAACGCCGCCGTCGACGAGGGGAGCATCACGCGGATCGAGGCGGTCATCCGCTCGATGACGCCAGGCGAGCGCAACGACCCGGCGATCATCAACGGGTCGCGCCGGACCCGGATCGCCACCGGCAGCGGGACGCGACCCGCCGACGTGAACGACCTCGTCAACCGGTTCAAGGAGATGCAGAAGCTGATGCGTTCCTCTGGGATGATGGCGCAGGCCCACCCCGGAGGACGGCGCCAGAAACGCAAGGGTGGCAGGGTGACGCCCGCCAGTCGCTAGCCGGCGCGACCTCGGCGTCGGACTTCGATCGACACCACAGAAAGCGAGAAAGACGTGGCCGTGAAGCTCCGCCTCAAGCGGATGGGGAAGAAGAAGCAGCCGACGTATCGGATCGTCGCGGCGGACAGCCGCTCGCCCCGGGACGGGCGGTTCATCGAGGCCATCGGGACGTACGCGCCGCGCGCGGACCCGTCGCTCATCGAGGTGGACAACGCCAAGGCCATCGCCTGGTTGGTGAAGGGCGCGAAGGCGAGCGAGACCGTGCGCAAGATTCTCGAGATCTCCGGCGCGTGGGGTGAGTTCGCGGCGTTGAGGCCGGCCAAACCGGCGAAGCCGGCGCGCAAGAAGAGCGAGGCGGCCAAGAAACGGGCCGCGGCGAGAAAGTCCGCCAAGAAGCCCGCCAAGAAGGCGGAAAAGAAGGCGGAAAAGAAGCCGGAGAAGAAGCCCGCCAAGAAACGGGCCGCGACCGTCGAGGCGCCCGCCGAACCCGAGGCGCGCGAGGCGATGCCCGATGCCGCGGAGGTGACGCCAGATGGCGTCGAGGACAACGCTGAGACGACCGCCGTCGTCGACGGCGGGAATGACTGAGGAACCAATGGCTTCGGACACACCAGTTTTTGAAGGACCGGACTTCGGCTCGATCGACGACGCCGACGACGACGTCGACCTCGCCAATGACGTCGACCTCGCCAATGACGTCGACCTCGCCAATGACGTCGACCTCGCCGACGACGCCGACCTTG
>Ga0116107_1001357_pt1 | contig 14661 bp, 9 predicted proteins | sample June2015DPH_6_10_FD_88969 | JGI IMG/M metagenome (GOLD analysis project Ga0116107, IMG submission 88969) | Peatland microbial communities from SPRUCE experiment site at the Marcell Experimental Forest, Minnesota, USA - June2015DPH_6_100 | ecosystem: Environmental > Terrestrial > Soil > Wetlands >... | reverse complement strand
GCAGAGGCGCCGCAAACTTTCCTGCTCGTACTCGCCAAAAGCGATCAGGCCTTGTTCATCGTTAATCCTGCAACCCTGACCGTTGTGGGCCAGGTTCCTTCGGGAGCTGATCCGCACGAAGTGATCGCCTCCGCGGATGGAAAATTCGCCTACATTTCCAACTATGGCGGCGGATCCTACAACACGATTACTGTCGTCGATCTGGTGAATCAAAAGGCATTGCCCGCAATCGATCTCGGCGCGCTGCGCGGCCCTCATGGCCTTGCATTTGTTGGAGGGAAACTCTGGTTCACTGCTGAGGGCGCCAAGGTGATCGGCAGCTACGATCCCGCAACAAAAAAGATCGACTGGGTTGTCGGCACCGGCCAAGACCGAACACACATGATTTACGTGTTCCCCGACCTGAATCGGATTGTGACCTCGAATGTGAGCTCCGCGACCATGACGGTCATTGAAAAAACGAAGGGCCCCGCACGTGGTTTCGGCCCCGGTCCCGGCGGACCACCTCCGCCCTCGGGCCCGGGAATGCCAAATGGTCCGGGAGGCCCGGTTGCGGGAGGCCCGATGGGAACTCCCCAGATCAATTGGACCGAGACCGTGATCCCTGTGGGCCGCGGCGCGGAGGGCTTTGATGTGTCTCCGGACGGTAAGGAGATTTGGGTGGCCAACGCGCAGGATGGCACGATATCCATCATTGGCGTGGCCAGCAAAAAAGTGCTGCAGACGCTCTCTGCCAATGTCAGGGGCGCGAATCGCTTGAAATTCACGCCGGATGGAAAACTGGTGTTCGTGTCTAGCTTAGGCGGCCCGGACCTGGTTGTGATCGACGCCAGCACGCGCAAAGAGGTGAAGCGGGTGAAGATCGGACGCGGTGCCGCAGGCATTTTGATGCAGCCTGACGGATTGCGCGCTTACGTTGCCTGCACACCCGATGATTACGTGGCCGTGATTGATGTGAAGTCCCTGGAAATGACCGCGAAAATCGCGGCGGGCAAGCAACCGGACGGACTCGCCTGGGCGGTCCGGAAATAGCCGGCGCTCGTACACGTCAGCGCAGGTAGCCCCAGTTGTGCAGTTTGTCCGAATCTTCCACCCAGCGGTCGCCGATGTCCGTGCGGTAGTACATGTTGGGAATCAGAATGTTCTTGATGCGCGAATAGACCTGCACTTGCGCCTGCTTCATGGTCTGCCCGGTGCCGCAAACGATCAGGACCACGCCCGAAGTTCCGGCTACCACCCACTGCCCGTTGACTTCCTTCACGTCTTCGATGTGGATGCCTTCGCTCATCGGCCGCTTGAAAACGATGGCGGCATTTTTGGAGAATGAGTTGAACGTTTCTTCGTCGTCGAAGGGGAACGGCGGCACCACGATGCGCACGCCAATCTGAAAACCGCTGCGGGCGCGCCACTTGGGCTCCTGTCCATTGGCCAAGTCCCAGAAAAACTCACTGATGGGCGTGAGCATGCCTTCCTGCTGGATGCTGATCGTGGGATAGCCGAAGCGCGAGGTAAACTCGAGTGGATAAATGCCGTTGTTGTTCACGATGCAGTTCACGTCGATGTAGCCCACGTAGCCTTCCTCGGCGAGCTTTGGCTCCATTTTCAGCAGCGTGCGATTGAACAACGCGTTGGGCTCGCTCCAGAACATCGAGGTGCCCATTTCGCCGGTGGGCGGGCCGACTTCACCGGGGAAAAGCTTTTTGTGCTCGAAATTGATATTGATGGGCGTGATGAATTTCTTGCCGTTGAAGAAACCGCCGACGGCCACTTCGACGCCGTTGACGCGGCGCTGCAATTGGAAGACCTTGATCTCTTCAGAGAAAGCCCGTTTGTAGGCTTCCAGCATGCCGATGACGTCGATGCCGTCTTCTTCCTCGCCGACGAAGAGGCGGCGCTTGACGTTTTGCGCTTCGCCGCTGGGCTTGATGACGTAGCGATCGGGATTTTTCTTGACGAACTCGATGGCGGGATCGAACGAATCGAATTCCTGATAAGGAATGATGGTGACGCCGGCCTTCTTCAACTCTTCCTGGCCAAAGGTGCGATCGTCTTCTAGGTTATCGGTGTACGGCGTGCCGCCGATGACGGGCTTGCCGCCGGCGCGCAAAGTCTGCGCCCGTGTGCCCTGGCCAAGGGTGTCGTCAAAAACGACGATGTCGGCCCAGTTGGCGTCTTTCTCCCAGTCCTTGGACTTGGGGACGAGGCCATCGGCGATGTCGCGCTCTTTTTCCGCTTCGATGTAGTAGCGAACATCGTGGCCTTCTTTCAGCACCTGCCAGGCAATATCTCCGATCAAGCCGGAGAGTGAAGCAAATAGAAATTTTCGTTTATCCATGAGAAGGCCCTGCCGCCCCTGCTGCGAAGGGCATGGAAGCATTGTAATTAGACAGGGCCGGAGTTTCTATTACAAATCGTTAAAAAATTACAGGCTGCCGACGAGAGTAGAATTCGGCGGCGGCGGGCTCTGTGGAGAATGTGCAGCGAGCACTCGGCTGCGTGCTGCAAACGGAAGCGCGGGGCTGGATAACCTGGGAAGAGGCTGGGGGCATCCTAGGTTGGAGGAACGGAGACCTGTACGTTCGGGCAAAGTTCTTGGACCACCTGGCCGTTCGTTCAGGGTATACTCAAGTGGTCCGCGCGGGTGGTTCCGGGAACCCCCGAACCAAGCGGGACATTGCGGCAGACGACCTGCTGGAAACCCAACTCGCGAGGTGAGGATTGCGGCGAATTCCCCTTCTTCTGGCGTGTGCAGTGTTGCTGGCAAGCGCCAGCCCGTGCTCCGCTCAGATTTTTCACAAGAAGAAAAAGCCCAACAAGTCCACCGAAGGCAGCAACACGGCAGAGCCGGATAAGCAGCTCTACAACAAGGCCATGGATGACATCAAGCATGGCAAGCAAGAGGTGGGCCGACTGAGTTTGCAGACCCTCATCAATACCTATCCGGACAGCGAGTTCCTGGCGAAAGCGAAACTCGCCATTGCGGATTCCTACTACAAGGAAGGCGGAACCTCCAACACCACGCAAGCCGTCGCTGGCTACAAGGATTTCATCGTCTTTTTCCCCTTCATGCCGGAAGCGGCTTATGCCCAGATGCAGGTCGCCATGGCGCACTATAACCAAATGCCCAAGCCCGACCGCGACAATGATCAGGCCCGCTTGGCTGAAGAAGAGTTCCAGACTTTCCTCCAGAAATATCCCAGTGATCCGCTCGTTCCCCAGGCCCAGCAACACCTTCGCGAGGTACAAGAAGTCCTCGCCGAAGGGCAATTCCGGGTTGCCTACTACTATTACGTTAAGGGCGACAGGCGCGCCTCCGCGGGACGCCTTGCTTCGCTGACGCGCCGCTACCCGCTTTACAGCAAGTCCGACGCGGCATTGTGGATGCTGGGAGACATCTTTGAGAAGAGCGAGCGAAAAGACATTGCAGGCATCTACTACGCCCAAATCGTCAGGAACTACCCCCTCTCGAAGCGCACTGCTGACGCCAAGGGCAAGCTGAAATCCTTTGGTGTGCCGATTCCCCAGCCAGACCCCAAGGCAGTGGCGTGGATGACCGCGGAACAGAATGCGCCGCGCCCGCGTGAGACCTTGATGCACAAGTCGTTGGGGATTTTCCATTCCGGGCCGGACGTGCACATGGCCGCAGTGAGCGGAACACCACAAATGGAACCGGAAAGCAGTACCCTGCCGGGTACGGACATTTTGACCGGCGGCGGCATGACGGGGCCAGGAGCGGGAAAGAGCGGGATCGTGGCCACCGTGGTGCCGGGTGAAGCTGCGCCCAGTGGGACTCCTCCAGCAGGCGCCACAACAGAAGATGTGAACACGGCGCCGGCAAGTGATTCGACGAATGGCGCTACGCCCGCCACGGAGCCGCCGGCAGCCACGACGCCCGATGCAGCCGCACCCGCAGCAGGGAATGGGACGCCCACCAATCCTCCAGCTACGGACGCGGCGACGAGCGACCCCGCCAAGACGGACGGCACCGATCCGTCTACCAATAATCCGGCCGCAACGGACTCCGCAAAGCCAGCTAGCACCCCGCCGGCCGCTGATTCGCAGAACCAGAAAGAATCCAGCAGCAAAAAGAAGGGGCTCAGGAAACTCATTCCCTGGTAGCGGGGGGCGGCCCCTCCTGCCACAGCGAAAAATCGCTCTAGGTACTTCTAGGGGTGCGACTTGGGTCGTACCCCTTGCCCTTTGGGACAGGTTGCAGATAAGCAACGCACCATGTCTACTTCCGACACACCCTGCTTCGTGGCGATTGACGCCCTCTCGCCTGAATGCTCCAATACAGTTTGAATCTCCATCTGTGGTTGGTGTGGGTTGTTGGGAGGACGTTCGGTGGCCAAGATCCTGGTTGCGGACGATAACAGTAACATCCAGAAGATGGTGGGACTGGCCCTGAAAGATCAGGGAATCGACGTTGTTGCCGTGGGCAACGGCGAAGCCGCCGTGCGCAAGATTTCCGATATTCATCCCGACCTGGTCCTCGCTGATGTCTTCATGCCCGTGCGCAATGGCTACGAAGTTTGCCGCTACGTCAAGGAAGATCCGACTCTTAAGCACATTCCCGTGATTTTGCTGGTGGGCGCGTTTGATCCGCTGGATGAGCAGGAAGCGCAGCGCGTGGGCGCGGACGGCGTTTTGAAGAAGCCGTTTGTGCCGCCCGATCCGTTGATTTCGATGGTGAAGTCGGCGTTGACGCGCGCGGGCATTTCGATTGGCCCGCAGCCTCCCGTGGAGAAGACCCCGGAGCCCCCACGGAGGAACGCTCCGGAGTGGCGGAAGCCCGCTGCCGCGTCGAAGCTCGCAGGACCCTCATCGGGAAAGACGCCGGAGCCCGAAGAGGAAACCTCGGATGTTCCCGAAGAATTTCCGACGCAGCCGCAACACCTGAAGATCGCCGCCGGGCAAGGTCCCGTGGCATTTGGCAGCCTGCTGGGCACGCACGAACCCGAAGAAGATGAGGCCGCTGCTCAGACCACCGCGCATTCCCAACTGGCGGATGAACGAAAGTGGGGCGCACACGGCGAAGAGGAAGAAGAGGAACACGAGGACCAGGACGACTCGCTGCAAGCGCATTGGCGGCCCGATGGCCTGGATGAGGCCGTGCAAAAAGCGGCCGTTCCAAGCAACGACGTCGCTGATTGGCGCGATGAAGCATTCCATGGAAACTCCCCGGCCGCGAATATCCCTTCGCCGCCCTGGCAGACCGGCAGTGCGAAGTCGCCCGCGACTGAAACGGTCGAAGCCGTTGCGGTCTCCACGCTCGAAGCCAAGCCCGCGGATGCGCCGGCGCCCTTCTCCGGCGACGCCTGGGCTTCGGCGATGGCCGCCGGTGTCGAAGATAAATTGGCGCGCGGTTCGGAGACGGTTGAGAAAGAACCCGAAGCAAAGCCTGTACCCGCTGCAGTGGCCGATACTCACAAGGAAGCGCAGCCCGCCAATGGGTGGTTCTCTGCATCCTCGACGCCTTGGGAAACGGAGGCGCACAAGGCTTCCCGGCTTGCGGCGACTTGGGATGCACCCGCGGCGGAAACGCCTGCCACCGAGGCAGCAGCTTCCCACGAAGAATCCGTCCAGGAAGCAGCGCCGCCCGTTGTCGAGGCAGCGCCGGAGCCGGTAGCAGAATTGCCGAACGTTTCGCCCGTGGAAGAGATTCACAAACCAGAAGCAACGCCTGAAGCGGTGGAGCCACACGTTGCTCCAGAGGTGCACGAAGCCAGCCCCGACGAGACGCAGGAAGTGCCCGTCTACAAACCGGAAGCGCCAAGCTGGGCCGCTCCGGCGCCCGTGAAGGAAGCGCCCGTGGCGGAAGCGCCCATACCCGAGGCAGCGCCGGCGCTTGACCCAAAACAGTCAGACATCGAAGCCTTGGTCGCACGGGTCCTGGAGAAAATGAGTCCCGATGTGATGCAAAAGGTCACGCACGAAATTCTGAAGCCGGTCATCGAGGCCCTCGTCAAAGAAGAATTGAACTCCCACAAGTCCTAGCCCCGTCCCCTGGCCGGCTATCACGCCGCGATGGATCTGCTCACAGAACTCCACCTGTAATCTGCATCTTCTCAATCGTCGCCGGTAATGCCTCGGCGTGCGATAGAGACTGGCAGCAAGGCTTAGCGGCCGAATTGACGCCGCGGACTGCCTGCCCGTATATTCAATGATTATCTTGCTACATCGTAGGCGCGCCTTGCGCCGATGCGTTGGGAGACCAGGAGGACCCGGCGGGATGCCCCGAGAAATCGCCAAAGCGTACGAACCAAAACAGATTGAGCCGCGCTGGGCGGAATTCTGGGTAAAGGAAGCGCTCTTCAAAGCCGACGCGGCGGCGCCCGGGCCGGTTTTCTCCATCGTCATCCCGCCGCCCAATGTGACCGGAATGCTGCACATCGGCCACATGCTGGACCACACGGAAATCGACATTCTGACGCGCTGGCACCGCATGCGCGGCTACAACACGCTGTACCTGCCGGGAACGGACCACGCCGGAATTTCGACGCAGCGGGTGGTGGTCCGGCAATTGACCCACCAGGGCATTCACTACCGCGATCTGGGCCGCGAAGAATTCGTCAAGCGCGTATGGCAATGGAAGGAAGAGAGCGGCGGCACGATTCAGCGCCAGATGAAGCAGATCGGCGAGTCGTGCGACTGGTCGCGGGAAAGGTTCACGCTATCGCCGGAATTGTCGCGCGTGGTGCGGGAAGTCTTCGTGCGCCTGTACGAAGAGAAACTGATCTACCGCGACAAGCGCATGGTGAACTGGTGCCCGGGCTGCCGCACCGTGTTGAGCGATCTGGAAGTGATCCACGAAGAGAAGCAGGGGCATCTCTGGTACATCAAGTATCCCGTGGTGGGATCGCGGGAATTCCTGATTGTGGCCACCACACGGCCGGAGACGATGCTCGGCGACACCGCCGTGGTGGTGCATCCGGAAGATGAGCGCTATCGCCGCCTGATCGGCAAGAACGTGATGCTGCCGCTGATGAATCGCGAGATTCCCGTCGTTAGCGACGAGATGGTGGACCGCGAGTTTGGCACCGGCGCGGTGAAGATCACTCCCGCACATGATCCAAACGACTTCGAGGCCGGCAAGCGCCACCACCTCCCACAGATCGACGTCATGACCGACGACGCGCACATGAACGAAAACGCCCGGCAATATGCGGGCCTGGAACGCTTCGCGGCGCGCAAAAAGATCGTCGAGGACCTGCAGTCGCAGGGGCTGCTGGAGAGAATTACCGACCATGTCAATGCCATTGGGCACTGCGAGCGCAGCCGCACCATCGTCGAGCCGCGGGTTTCCACGCAGTGGTTCTGCAGCATGAAGCCGTTGCCGGTCGCTGCCATTGAAGTGGTAGAGCGCGGAGAGATTCATGTCACTCCGGAAAATCGCCGTGAGGAATATCTGAACTGGATGCGCAACATCCGGGATTGGACACTCTCCCGGCAGTTGTGGTGGGGCCACCGGATTCCCGCTTGGTATTGCCAGGACTGCAACGAAATTATCGTCGGGCGGCAGGACCCGGCGAAGTGCCCGAAGTGCGGCTCGACAAAGCTGGAGCAGGATCCGGATGTGCTGGACACCTGGTTCAGTTCGGCCCTGTGGCCCTTTTCGACGCTGGGCTGGCCGGAAAATACTCCCGATCTTCAGAAATATTATCCGACAAGCGTGCTGGTCACCGCCTACGACATCCTGTTTTTCTGGGTGGCGCGGATGATCATGATGGGGCTGCACTTCACCGGGCAAGTGCCCTTCCGCGCAGTGTACCTGCATTCTCTGGTGCGCACCGCCAGCGGCGAGAAAATGTCCAAATCGAAAGGTACGGGGCTCGATCCCGTGGCGCTGAACGAACAGTACGGCACCGATGCCATGCGCTTCTGCCTGGCATCCATGGCGGCACCAGGCACGGACATTGTGTTATCGGACGACCGCTTGCTCGGCGCGCGCTCCTTTGCTAACAAGATTTGGAATGCGGCGCGCTTCCTGTTCGTGAACTTCGATAAGTTCGAGCAGGGCGGAACGCCGCTCGAGGAATTGGCCGCGCCGGAGGTGCGCGCACAAGCGCCCTACGCCATGGCCGGACAAGTACCGCTGGTGGATCGCTGGCTGTTTGCGCGCCTGGTAGCAACCGTGGAAACGGTGAACGCAGCGTTGGCAGAATACCGCTTCCATGAGGCCGCGCAGAGCGTCTACCAATTCTTCTGGGGAGATTTCTGCGACTGGTACATCGAGTGGGTGAAGCCGGAATTGCAGCATGCCGACCGCGCGCGCGCGACTGTCGCATGGAAAAATCTGTTCGCGGGATTTGATGCGGCGCTGCGCCTGCTGCACCCGTTCATGCCGTTTCTGACCGAGGAGTTATGGCACCAGTTGCCGCAGAAGGCGGGGGCGAAGTCCATCGCCCTGGAGCAATATCCGGAAGCGCGGGCGGCGTGGAAAAATGAGCCAGGCCTGCGCGAATACGGATTGGTGCAAGAGGTGATCCAGGGCCTGCGCACCGTGCGCGCGGAAATGAAGCTCGACCCGAAGAAAAAAGTGGCGGCAGAGTTTTTCAGCGCCGATGCCACAGTACGCGGAATCGTGGAGGCCGATCGCGAGGGAATTGTCCGGTTGGGATCGCTGAACGAATTGCGCGTGACCCCGGAGAAGCTGCGCGCAGGCAGCGGCGGAATGCGCTCCACCTCCCAATTCGATCTGCAAATTTCCTACCCGGCCGAAACGACCGATGCCGGCACGGAAATAGCGCGGCTGAAGAAAGATATGGAAGGATTGAAGAAGGCCATCGCGTCCAAGGAAAACCAGTTGGGGAATGAGACATTCCGGAGCCGCGCCCCACGAACTGTCATCCAGCAAATGGAGCAAGTGCTCGCCGGCCAACGCATCGAATTGCAGAAAATGAGCGATCGCCTGAAGCAATTAGGAGACAGCTAAAAGCTGCCCCAAAAATGGTTGTCGGGAGGGCGCGGCTTCAGTGGCCACGAAAAAAGTCTTTTCTTTAGGAGGCCGGGGCTTCAGCCCCGGCGTAAAGTTCATAGGACACATGGGCTTTAGCCCCTGAAGCTAGCCTTTCTCCGACGTTCAAGGGGCTTGGCTCTGTGTCAGTCGAAGCATTTATGCGATAGCCTCTACTCATGGACTGGAATTCGGCCTACATCACGGAACTAATCGAGCGAGCTCTCGCAGAGGACGTCGGCACGGGCGATGCGACCGTTGCCGCCACGATTCCGCCAAATGCCACGGCCCGGGCGCGTATTCTGGCGAAGCAGGATCTCGTTTGCGCAGGTCTGCCTCTAGCTGAAGTAATTTTCAAGAAGCTCGATTCGCAAATGCTCGTGGACCTGCGCGTCAAGGACGGCTATCTCGTAAAAAAGGGTGAAGTCTTGCTGCACCTCTCCGGCAAGGCCGCGGCGATCCTGACCGGCGAGCGCACCGCGCTGAATTTTCTGGGGCACCTGAGCGGCATTGCCACGCTGACCCGGCGCTTCACCGAGCAGCTCTCCGGAACGCGCGCCAAAATCCGCGACACGCGAAAAACCACGCCCGGACTGCGCCTCCTGGAAAAGTACGCCGTCAAGATGGGCGGCGGCACAAATCACCGCATCGGGCTTTTCGATGCCATTCTTCTGAAGGAAAATCACATCGCCCTGGCGGGTGGCGTGAAGGCCGCGCTGGACCAGGCCCACGCCTTCGCGGCGGCACTCATGCAGCCCCGCGCGATGACCGCTTATGAAGCAGTGGGCGCAACGCCTTCGCCCGCCGAGGCCGCTTCTCTTCCCATCCAGATCGAAGTGCGCAACGAAGCCGAATTGCGCGAGGCGCTGGGAGCAGGCGCGGCTTCGGTGCTGCTGGACAACATGACGCCGGAAGAGGCGCGCCGCTGCGTGGAGATTGCGCGTGTGCTGCGTGCCGATTGCATCGTAGAAATTTCCGGCGGCATCACGCTCCAGAATGCGCGCGCGTACGCGGAAACCGGCGCGGACTTTCTTTCCTCGGGGGCGCTCACCCATTCGGCTCCCGCCGCCGGTGTAAGTTTGCTTGTGGACTGCATCCAAGAAAAGTAAGCTAGTGCCGTTCCAACTTGTTTCGGCAATTTGCCGTTAAGCTAGATTGAGGCCCTTGTGCGGGAGACAGCCGTTCGTGCGACTGCCCCCTTTAGTTGGAACGGCACTAGGGCAACAGAAGCACAGGACTGGGGCCTGATGGCGCAAGCCACCTCTTTGCCAGGAACAACCGATCGTCGAATCGCAGTGTTGCTGACGCTGCTCGCGGAAAACGCCACCATCATCATCAGCGGCGCGCGCATTGCGCGGGAAATCGGCGTGTCGCGCTCGACCGTGTGGCGCTGGGTGGAACGCCTGCGCGAACTGGGCGTGCGCGTGAAGGGCCAGCCGCGCAGCGGCTATTTCCTGGAGGAAGTTCCCGATATTCTGACGCCCGATTTGCTGCGCAAGCGGATGAAAGGAAGCTTGTTCGGCAAACACCTCTATCATTTCTTTAAGACCGATTCGACTAATCGCGTGGCCATGGAGCTGGGTTACGCCGGCGAACCCGAAGGCGCGGTGGTGCTGGCGGAGGAGCAGACCGCAGGCAGAGGCCGCGCGGGACGCAGGTGGCATTCCGAGCGCGGCATGGGAATCTATGTCACATTGTTGCTCCGGCCCAAGCTTTCGCCTGTGCTGGCCCCGCTTCTCACGATGTTGGCAGGCTTGTCCTCCCGCGCCGCGATTCAAGCGCAATCAGGACTGACTGCCGAGTTGAAATGGCCGAATGACCTGCTCGTGAATGGAGCGAAATTGGGCGGCATCCTGACGGAGATGCATGCCGAACCCAACCTGGTGCGCTTTGTTGTGATTGGCCTGGGCATCAACGTCAATCAGCAGAAGTTTCCGCCGGACATTACGGGGTTGGCCACTTCCCTCCGCAAGGAATCCGGCAAGGCCCATTCGCGCCTGGAGCTGTTGGTGCGGTTGCTCACGCAATTCGAGACCGATTACAATCTTTTCCTGCGCGAAGGGCCGTCGTATGTTGTGGATCGCTTCCAACGCGAATCGGATTTTGCCCAGGGGAAGCGTGTGAAAGTGGAATCCGGAAGGGAAACATATTTCGGCAAAACCGATGGCCTGAGCCCCGAAGGATTGTTGCGCGTAGTGAAAGACGACGGGCAAGCGCTGACCGTGATTGCGGGCGATGTGACCGAGGTTCGCTAGATGCTGCTGACGATTGACATTGGCAACACCAACACGGTGCTGGGCGTCTTTCGCGGCGAAGAGTTGATCGCCAATTGGCGCTTGACCACGGCGCGCGCGCAGACCGTGGACGAATACGGCGTGCTGACTCGCAACCTCTTCAGCCTCGCCGGGCTCAACCAGGAAATGATCACCGGGGTGATGATCAGCTCGGTCGTGCCGCCGGTGAATTGGACGCTGGCGGAGATGTCACGCGTTTACCTGGGCAAGAAGGCGCTGTTCGTGGAACCCGGCGTGAAGACGGGCATGGCGGTGCTGGTGGACAATCCGATGGAGGTGGGAGCGGACCGCATCGTCAACGGTGTGGCCGCGTTTCACGAGTTTGGCGGGCCGTGCATCGTCGTGGATTTCGGCACCGCCATCACCTTCGATGTGATTTCCGCGAAGTGCGAATATCTGGGCGGGGCGATTGCGCCGGGGCTAGGAATTTCGTCGGAGGCGCTGTTTACGCAGGCGGCGCGGTTGCCGCGCGTGGAGATCAAGGATCCCGGCAAGGTGATCGCCACAAACACCGTAACGCACATGCAGGCCGGTTTGTACTACGGCTGGGTGGATTTGGTGGACGGCATGCTCACGCGTATTAAAGCGGAGTTGAAGGCAGAGGCTGCCGTGGTGGCCACCGGCGGACAAGCGCGTCTGGTGGCGCGCGGTTCGAAACACATCCAGCATGTCGAAGAGTTTCTGACGCTGACGGGTTTGCGGTTGATCTGGGAGAAGAATCAGCACCCTGACGGCCACGGCAAACACGCGGAGTCACCGGTCCCCGCTCCGCAGGCAGCATCAAAAGAAGTTCAACGTTAGTGGGGCTGCGCGACACATCGCAGTTGATTGGAACTCTCTGTCGGGGCTGAACTCCATCTCATTTTCTAGGCTCGCAATAGGGTTAAGGCTCGGTTTCCGAAAGAAAAGAATTTCTCCACAAGTTATTCGACATCTAGCTGCGCAAAACTGCGGCGGCACGTCATGGACAACTGGAACTACTTCAACTACTTCACCGAAATCGAGGAATACTTCTGGAAGAAGCGCGGCGCGCACCTGCTGGTCTCCCCGCTTGACTGGGCCATCATGGAGACTTGGCAAAAGGCAGGCGTGCCTCTGGAAGCCGCCCTCAAAGGGATTGACCGCGCCTTTGAGGCTTACCAGCGCTCGCGGCGCGGCGCGGGCAAGCCGCTGAAGAGCCTGGCCTATTGCACCGATGCCGTGCTCGATGCCGCGGAAGAAGCGCAGGAAGCGGCGGCGGGCGCACATTCCCCGAACGGCGCAAAAGCGGCGGAGCCTTTCGCGCACAACGAACTGCGCCAGTACCTGGAGAGAAACGAAGCCCTATTGAAAAGGGCGGCGGAACGTTTCGCGCAGTCGCAACCCCACGTCGCGGCTGTCCTGCTGCACGTCGCGCATTCCCTGGCAGAATCGCTAACACTCCTCGACGCTCCTGGGAACCTGGACCTCGAGGATTTTGAACGGCGCATGACCATCCTGGACGACAAGGTCCACGCAACCATGCTCAGCAACGCCAGCGAAGAGTTGATGCTCAGGATCCGCAGGGAAGTCGATTCGCAATTGTCGGCCTACCGGAGGAAAATGAAAGCCGCGCAGTTGGCCCTGGTGGAAAAGCAATATCTCCAGAAACGGCTGCTGGACGAATATCAACTGCCGCGGCTGAGCCTGTACTATTTTGCGTGAATGGAGGGGGCGACTGTTTTCCACGACGCACCAGATGAATGGCCGCGCGCGCTGTCAGAGACGCAATGCCTTCAACGCTCCCAGACTCCTCTGCAGACCGGGGCATGGGCTGCGCCAGCTGGTATCAGAGAATGCAAGGCGCAAGATAGGACTGGACACTTATGGCTGATGAGTTACTATTATCGATTGAGAAGCTATTGTACGGGGGTGACGGCCTGGCACACGCCGAAGGCAGCACCGTGTTCGTCCCCTACGTGCTCCCCGGCGAGCATGTGCGCGCCGCCGTGCGCACAAAAAAGAAAAAGCTGATCCACGCGAAGCTGCTCGAGGTCACCAAAGCCGCGCAGGCGCGCATCGCACCGGAATGCCCGCATTTCGGCGTCTGCGGCGGCTGCCATTACCAGCACATAGCCTTCGCCGACCAGGGGCGCCTTAAAACCGACATTCTCCGCGAGACGCTCGCGCGCCTGGGTGGCGTGTCGTGGACTGGAGAAATCCACGCGCACTCAGCCGCGCCGTACGGCTACCGCAACCGCGCGCAATGGGCCTTTCGCGACGCCCTGCCGCGCGCGTTCGGCTATTTTCTGCCGGAGAGCGCCCACATTGTTCCGATCGACCGCTGTCCGGTGCTCTCGCCGGGCCTGGCGAAAACATTCGGACAATTGCAGGAGTTGGCGCGTTCCAATTCTCTGCCCCCCGGGATACTGGAGATTGAAGCGTTTGTGGATTCGGAAGATGTCAAGCTGGCTCTAAACGTCGCCTTCGAGCGCTTCTCCAAGCCCGCGAAGGACCTGATTGCGGATTTCAAAACCGCGCTGCCGCAGCTCGACAGCCTGCTGCTGCTGGATCAAAGCAAGAATCGCTTTGAGCTTTCCGGCCCGGGCTACCTGACACATCAGGCGGGAGGATTTTCTTTCCGCGTCAGCCACCTTTCGTTCTTTCAGGTTAACCGCTTCCTGATTGAAGAACTGCTGAAAAGTGTGTTGGAAGGCGCGAAGGGCAGCTATGCGCTCGATCTTTATGCAGGCGTGGGATTCTTCACGTTGCCGCTGGCGAAATCGTTCAAGCGAGTGGTGAGCGTGGATGCCAATCTCTCCGCAACACGCGATTTGCGCGTAAACGCGGAAACCGCGGGCGTACAAGTCGTCTCCCACAATGAGCACGCGGAAGAGTTCCTGAAAAAGGAGCAGGAGCCACCCGACTTCGTGGTGCTGGATCCGCCGCGGATCGGACTAGGCGCCGACGTGGCGGCGCGTCTCGCCAATCTCGGCGCGCCGGAGATTGCTTATCTCTCCTGCGATCCTTCGACCCTGGCACGCGACCTCGCGGTGCTTACCGTTTCGGACCGCCGTCCGGCAACTGAAGTGGCTCTGGCGCACCGTTATGAAATCACGCAAGTCCATCTGTTCGATCTGTTTCCGCAAACGTATCACATCGAAACCCTCGTGAGGTTGCGAAGAGTCACATGAAACTCCCGGCCGTAGCACTTGCCGCCTCCTTCTCCGGCGGCATTTTGCTCGGCCTGCAACCCGTTGTGGCGCGGCATGCCACCTCAAGACATTTCCTGATTCTCCTCTTGGCTTTTCTGATCGCTTGCTTGCTTCTCGCCATTCTGCTCGCCAGGCGCGAAAAACTGTGGCCAGGCGCATCCTCTTCTCTTGCAGCGTGGGTTACGCTTGGAATCTTTGCCGCCTGCGTCGCGCAGCAGCCTCTCCCGCCCGAACATGT
>Ga0116107_1001353_pt1 | contig 14717 bp, 13 predicted proteins | sample June2015DPH_6_10_FD_88969 | JGI IMG/M metagenome (GOLD analysis project Ga0116107, IMG submission 88969) | Peatland microbial communities from SPRUCE experiment site at the Marcell Experimental Forest, Minnesota, USA - June2015DPH_6_100 | ecosystem: Environmental > Terrestrial > Soil > Wetlands... | reverse complement strand
CCGCAGTACAGTCGCATCGGCTCCTCCTTCCTTCAGCTGCCTCGCAAGCAGCTTCTTTCTCCCAACACCGAGCCTAATCCCTCGGCGAAGGGGGAGCCTCCTAGATGATTCTCAGGTACGCATCTAGCCGATTTGCCTCGTAGGCAGTCGACACCTACCCGAGCAGCTCGCGGACGCGCTCGTAGACCTCGCGGCGGTGGCCGGTCGTGACGACGAGGATCTCGATGCGCTCGGCCTCGATGCGGTAGACGATGCTGTCCACGGGCGGATTTTGCGTGAACGCAAATAAAGTTGGGACTCTTCGTGCGCCTGAGCAAGAACCGAAGCGGATGAGGGAGAACGACCCTCAAGGCGCCCGCGCGCCGCGCGGCAACGTGCTCCGGGTGGCCCGAAAACTGACCCGGGATCGCGTGCCCCAGTGGAGCCACGCACGCGCCTGCCTTCGCGATGCCGTTGCGCAGGGTCCGGCGACGCCGAAGCTCCGCGGCTCGCCAGCTTCCGTCGCCATCGCAGTACCCGGGAGATCCTTCGCTCGCTGCGCTCACTCAGGATGACGGCAGGTTCGAGGGCCAGCGACCCCTACCCGCCGGTGCGATCGTCGAGGCCGACCGAGAAGGTGCCGTCGGTCTCGCGGCGGGAGAGGCAGCGGAACGCAACCAGCGTGGTCGTCCGCTCGACGCCCGGGAGGGCAGCGATCTCCCCGGTCACGAGCTCCTCGAGCCTCTCGTTCCGGGAGGTGCGCAGGACGGCGACCATGTCGTAGGCGCCGGCGACCGAGTACAGCTCGTGGACGCCTTCGCGCTCCAGCAGCGCGTCCGCCACGAGGTGGAGCTGGCCCGGCTTGACGTTGATCAGGACCACCGCTTCGAGCATGGCGCCTCCCTCGAAGAGAGTAGCAGCAGCACCCCGCGCCGCAAAGCTTGGCAACGCCGCGGCTTCGTGGCACCATGCATCGCCATGAAGCTGCCGGTCGTCGCGCCGAAAGGGCGGTTGGGGGTCGCGTTCGACTACGCCCTGATCGTCGCGGGGTCGCTGTTGGTCGCGGCCGGCACGAACCTTTTCTTCGTGCCGAACAACGTCGTCTCGGGCGGCGTGACGGGCCTCTCGATCATCGCCCATCGCCTGTTCAGGACTCCTGTCGGCATGGTCGTGCTGCTGCTCAACCTGCCGCTGCTGTGGCTCGGGTGGCGTTTCGCCGGAGGGATCCGGTTCTTCGTCCGCACGGTGGTGTCCGTGCTCGTCCTGTCGATCGCCATCGACCTCACGGCGCCGTTCCTGGTGCCGCCGACCCACGACCGCCTCCTGGTGATCTGCTACGGCGGCCTGATCGACGGCCTCGGCATGGGGCTCGTTTTCCGGGGGCGGGGGACAACCGGCGGCACCGACATCCTGGCCCGACTGGCCCACCGCTACCTCGGAGTCGGCATCGGGCAGGCGCTTCTCGCGATGAACGTTGCGATCTTCGCCGGCGCCGCGTTCCTCTTCGGCGCCGAAGCGGTCATGGTGGCCCTGGCTCTCGCGTTCGTCTCCGCCAGGGTGCTGGACGTCGTGCAGACGGGATTCTCCGCGGCGCGCGCCGCGCTGATCATCAGCAAGAAGCCGGACGAGGTGCGCGAGGCCGTGCTCGGCACGCTCGGCCGCGGTGTCACGTTGCTGCACGGGCAGGGCGGCTACACCGGCGAGGAACGGCCGGTGCTGTACGTCGTCGTGATGCCCCACGAGGTCGGCCGGCTCAAGCGGCTCGTGGCGCACGTCGACCGCGCGGCGTTCGTGGCGATCACCCCTGCGCAGGAAGTGCTGGGGGAAGGCTTTGCGCCCCATGCGGGGGAGGAGGCGCTGTGAAAGGGACGTTCTGGCGTTGGGCCCTGGCGGTCGTGGTCACCCTCGGATCGCTGGTGTGGCAGCGGATGAGCGGTCCGACGTATCCGGCGCGCGGAACCGTGTCCATCGGCGGGCAGCGGGTCGCCTTGACGCTCCAGCGCTCGCACACGATCGACTCGGACCAGCCGGTCACGGTCCGTGTTCCCGATGCGGGCGTGACGGCGGAGATCGTCTGGCGCCGGTACCCGACGTCGGATCCGTGGCAGATCACGGAGCTGCAGCGCGAGGGCCAGGAGCTCCGCGCATCGCTTCCGAAGCAGCCTGCCGCAGGCAAGCTCGAGTATCAGGTGCGGCTGCGCCGAGGGGATGAGCAGGCGATGTTCCCATCGCGGCCGGCGGTCACCCGCTTCCGCGGCGACGTTCCGGCCTGGGTTCTGATCCCCCACATCGCCGCGATGTTTCTCGGGATGCTGTTCGCGACGCGGGCCGGAGTCGAGGCGCTGGCGCCGCGAGGTTCGGCGAATCGGTTCGCCTGGGCCGCTCTGGCGTCGTTCCTCGTCGGTGGGTTCATGCTCGGCCCCGCCGTGCAGAAGTTCGCGTTTGGCGAGTGGTGGGCGGGCGTGCCGTACGGCTGGGACCTCACCGACAACAAGACGCTTCTTGCCGTGCTGGCCTGGATCGTGGCGGTGTGGACGCTCCGCGGGGGGCGCCGCGCGCGCGGGACGGTGCTCGCCGCGGCGGTCGTCACCCTGGGCGTGTTCGCGATCCCGCACTCCGCGTGGGGCTCGCAGATCGACTGGGCAAAGGTGAAGCAGACCACCTCCGACGCCCTCCGCAAGTAAGGAGCAACAGCAGAGGGGCAGAGGAGCAGAGGAGCAGAGGGCTGTTCGCAGGTTCACAGGTTCGAAAGTTCAGAGACCTGGGGCAAAGGTAAAAAGGGAAGGGTCAAAGGGAAGACGAAGGGCGGAAACCGTCGTGGCTTTGTATTCATGGGCTTCCGTTTGACGTTTTCCGTTTGACCTTTTACCTCTTCGTGCCAAACCTCCGCACCTTCGAACGGTTGTCGCTCCTCTGCCCCTCCGCTCCTCTGCGTGTCTCATCGGACCCCGGCCTTCACTGCCTTGGCGTGCTTCCTTCGGCGGCGGCCTGGAGGCCGGTGGCGACCTCGGGGATGATCCCGCGCCTGCGATAGACGGGACGGATGAGGCGCCGCAGCGCAGGCAGGCGCGCGGCGAACACCCCGGCGCCCAGAATGCAGACGATCCCCCCGAGCATGACCGTGCGCGGCGCTCCGAACCTATGCGCGAGGGAGCCGGCCAAGAGACTGCCGAACGGCGCCATCCCCATGAACGCCATCGTGTAGAAGCTCATCACGCGTCCGCGCCACCGGTCTTCGACGACGGTCTGCAGGATCGTGTTGGACGCCGCCAGGTGCGTGAGCATCGTGAGCCCCGCCCCCATGAGCATGAGCAGCGAGAGGGGGAGCCAGCGGGAGAACGAGAACCCGATCAGCGACAGGCCAAACCCGGCGCACGCCGCCGGGATCCAGCGCCCGAGACCGAGCACCGTGTTGCGCGAAGCGAGCACGATCGCTCCGGCAAGGGCGCCGACGCCGGCTGCCCCAGACAGGAAGCCCAGCGTGCTGGCATCGCCGTTGAGGATCTGCGCGGCAAAGATCGGCATCAGCGTCGAGTAGGGCATGGCGGCCACACTTGTCAGCGCGAGCAGGCCGAGGATGTCCCTCGTCGGGGCGAACCCGAAGGTGTAGCTGAAACCCTCGATCAGCTCGGGCCAGATGCGCCGGTCTTCACGGGGCTTCTCGCGCGGCGCGATCCTCATTGCGAGCAGCGCTGCGATCACGGCCAGGTAGCTGGCGGCGTTGATCATGAAGCAGACGCCCTCACCCACCGCCGCGATGAGCAGCCCCGCCACCGCCGGTCCGACCAACCGCGCCCCGTTGACGAGCGACGAGTTGAGCGCGATCGCGTTCGGGAGGTCGTCCCGGTTTTCGATCATGTCGATCAGGAACGACTGTCTGATCGGCATGTCGAAGGCGTTCACGACGCTGATGAAGAGCGAGAGGGCGACGATGTGCCACACCGCGACGGCGTGCGAGAGGACCAGGATGCCGATCGCGAGCGCCTGGACCATCGCGAGCGACTGGGTGGCGATCAGCAGGCGGTGCTTGTTGAACCGGTCGGCCACGACGCCCCCGACCGGCGACAGGACGAACGAACCGATCTGGGAGCAGAAGCCGACGAGGCCCAGCAGGAAGGCCGAGCGGGTCAGGGTGTAGACGAGCCAGGCGAGCGCGATCTGCTGGATCCACGTGCCGATGAGCGAGATTCCCTGGCCGCTCATGAACAGCCGGTAGTTGCGGGAACCCAGCGCGCGCAGCAGGCCGTTTCTCGCGGTGCTCCCCATTCCGGTCGGAGGTAGGGATGTCGGCGCGCGGCCTTCGCTCTTCATCCGATCCTCGCTGGCGGGGTTGCGGGCAGGTCGGGGCTACCTTGCCCGCAGGAGCAGAACGGGCACGTTGACATCATGCTGTACGCGGGTGGCAGTCGTTCCGAGAAACAGGTCGGCGAGAAGGCGATGCCCGTGGGTGCTCATGGCGACCAGGTCGCACCCCTGCTCCTGGACCCACCGCACGATCTCGGTAACCGGGTCGCCATAGGCCAGCTTGACCTCGGTCTCGATGCCTTCGGATGCGAACTCCGCGTGGACCTTCGCAAGGTACGCCGTGTCCTCCTCGACCTCGCGGCTGACCGCGTCCGGTCCGTACCATCGCGCGGCCCAGCCGTCGGCGACGTGCAGCAGGACGACGTGGCTTTCCATGAGCCTCGCGAGCGGCTTCATGTGCTCGAGGATCGCCCGGTCGGTCGGGGTGGCGTCCAGGGTGATCAGGATCTTCTTGTACATGCTCGCCTCCGGAGACTCAGCCCAAAGCCACCCAAGTATCTACCCCCCCGTGATGACGTGCCACGCCGTCCTGACCGAGTCCGGCAGGCCATAGATGTCCAGAGCCGTGATGAGAAGAGCGCTTCCCCAGCCGGAAACCATGAGGAACCATCCGATCTTCCAGTTGCCCATGCGCGTGCGCGAGCTCGCGAACTGCAGGAGAGGGAACATCGCGAACGGGAGCTGGAGAGCCAGCACAACCTGGCTGAGAGTCAGCAGGTCGGTGACGCTGCTGTCGCCTCTGACACCGATGATGATCACCGCCGGCGCGATCGCGAGGGTCCGGGTGATGAGTCGCCTCACCCACGGCCTGACCCGCCAGTGCATGAATCCTTCCATCACCACCTGGCCGGCCAGCGTGCCGGTGATGGTACTGCTCTGCCCGCTGGCCAGGAGCCCGACGGCGAACAGCGTGCTGGCGGCCGCTGTGCCCAGCAGCGGGGCAAGCGTGAGGTAGGCGATGCGGATCCAGTCGCTGTCCGGGCTGAACGTCACGACTTCGCCTCCCGGGACGGTCACGCTGGTCTTGCCAAAAAACACCAGGGCGGCCAGGACGAGGATGGCGGCATTGACCAAGAAAGCGACGGCCAGCGCGGCCGTTGAGTCGATAGTGTTGAACCTGATGGCCGTGCGAATCGATGCGGCGTCTCGCTGGAAGTTGCGGGACTGAACCAGGGCCGAGTGGAGGTAGAGGTTGTGGGGCATGACGGTCGCACCGATGATTCCGATCGCGACGTAGACCATGCCGGCCTGACGGAAACTCGGCAGCAGGAGGGAGTGCCCCATCTCCAGGAAGCTCGGCCGCGTCTGGGGCAGCACGAAGATCTCGATGAAGTAGCAGACGGCGATGGTCGCGACGAGGAGCAGGACGATCGCCTCGATCGTCCGCATGCCGAACCGCTGGAGCGCCAGCAGCAGCAGAACGTCGAGCCCGGTGATGATGACCGCCCAGAGCAGGGGGATGTGGAACATGAGGTTGAGGGCAACGGCGCTGCCGAGCACCTCGGCGAGGTCGCATGCCCCGATCGCGACCTCAGCCATCATCCAGTTGGGCCAGCGGGTCCACCTCGGGTACCAGTCGTGACAGCACTGGGCGAGGTCCTTTCCGGTGGCAACCCCGAGCCGCGCGGAAATCACCTGCATGAAGATGGCCATGAGGCTCGCCAGTGCGACCACCCAGAGGAGGCCATACTTGAACTGGGCCCCGGCTTGAAGGTCGGTGCCCCAGTTTCCCGGGTCCATGTAGCCCACGCTCACGAGCAGCGCAGGGCCGACGAACGCCCGCCATTGCCGGGTGAACCCCGCCGAATGGGGGGGAACCGCGACCGTGCCGTGAAGCCCCTCGAGGGAGACCTGGCCCCCCTCCGCCGATGGGTGCTCTGGGTCGATCGGGCGTTTGCGCCTCATTGCGGCCTCTCCTTCCCGGTCAGACCTCTACGTTCGCGCACGTGCCGGCGCCAACCAGGGGCGGGCCCGGAGAACGCGAAGAGGCGTTCCCGAAAGGAAATATGCCTCGGTACGGCAACCGAGCCGTGCGCCTCTCCGAGAGACGGCTTCGTCGCGCCCTGCCTGTCATCCCGATGTGACATCCGGTCTCAAGTATAGCGGCAATGGGGGAGGCGGGCATGTGCTGTCGCCTGCTGTCCGCTGGAGTTGGCGGCTCGGGCAGACCGCAACGGCGAGGCGCCGGTTTTCCGGATCGCGGTGGGGGGGGTTGATTGGAATCATTTCCACGCTAGAATTTCCCGCTTAGGGGCCGGTTCGAAGTCGGGGGGATCGACGTCCTGGAGGTCATCGTGGTTATCGAGGCGAGGAGAAGAGCATGGTCCGCCGTGTGTAATGCGGTATCGAGTCCCGGCCGGTGGCCCGTGTCCGGGACGGCACGAGGGGCACGACGTGGCGGGGTCGCCGCACTGCTCGTGTTCTTTGCGGCGGTCGTGCTGCTGCTGGCGGGCCGGGCCGCCCGGGCCGACCAGGCGACGACGGGCTCCATCTGGGGTCGGGTGACGGACGTAGCCGCCGCGCCGCTTCCCGGCGCCAGGGTGACCATCACCTCGGTCGAGGGGTCCCGGGCGTACGTGACGGAGGCCGACGGGAAGTTCTTCGCACCCTACCTGACGCCCGGCGTTTACGCCGTGCGAGTGGAGCTTCAAGGGTTCGCGACGGCCGAGCGACACGACATCGAGGTGCGTCTGGGACGGCGAGTGGAGCTGGCGTTCGCGCTCCCGGCCGGTGCCTTCAAGGAGGCGCTCGAGGTGAAGGCCGCGCCGCCGCTGGTCGACTTCTCCTCCGTCAACGCGAGCACGGGTGTCAAGTCGAGCTTCCTGGCACAACTCCCGGTCGCGCGGCGGCTAAGCGACGTCATTTACGTGGCGCCGGGCGTCTCGAGCGGGGGGGGGACCGGAGTCGCGAACCCCTCGATCTCCGGGGCAAGCGGGCTCGAGAACCAGTACGTGATGGACGGAGTGTCCATTGGCGACCCAAGGTACGGGAGCCTCGGTCTCTACTCGCGTGGGTACGGCTCGCTCGGGTCGGGCGTAACGTACGAACTCATCGATGAGATCCAGGTGAAGACCGCCGGCTCCGACGCGGAGTACGGGCAGTCCACCGGAGGTCTCGTCAACGTGATCACCAAGAGCGGCTCGAACGCCTGGCACGGGAGTGTGTTCGCCTACCTGCGCCCCGAGGGGCTCGAGGGCGACCGGACCCAGCTCGCCCTGATCAACGGCGCGGTCAACACGACCGGCACCGAGGGCCGGGACATGGGCTTCACGCTGGGCGGCCCCCTGGTGAAGGACCACGCGTTCTTCTACGTCGCCTTCGACCCGCAGTACGAGAGCACGACGTACGTCGCCCCGCCCGGATTCCCGCTCCAGAGCCTCGGAGGGGTGGACCTCGAGCGGCGTAGCACGCCGTACGCGGCCAAGGCGACCTTCGAGTCGGGTCCGGGGCAACGTGTCGACGTCTCGATCTTCGGTGACCCATCCTCCAGCCCCAGGGGGCCGCAGAGCTCGTCGGCGATGTTGTCCAACAACACGGGGGCGTTTGACTCACTCGATTTCGGCAGCAACCACCAGACGATCCACTACGATGGGCTTCTCGCGCCTGCCTGGCTGCTGGAGGCGTCCGTCGGCCGGTCGTACCAGACGTTCGCGGACACGCCGTACCTCAACCAGTGGGCGATCACCGACCGGACGGTCACGCCCAACGGGCACTCCGGCGGCAAGGGGTCCTACGACGCGAACAGCGAGGGGACGAGCCTGCAGTACGAGGTCAAGTCCACCCTCCTCTTCGGGAGCCACGAGATCCGCTTCGGCGGCAGCTACAACAGCACGGACATGGAGGACAACTCGGCGTTCACGGGCCCTCCGATCACCCTGCCGAACGGTCAACAGACGACGTCCGGGGGGACCATCACGATCTACCCCGACCCCAAGTACGGGGAAATCTACCGGGTCAGCCAGGCGTTGCTGTTCTCGCAACAGCGCTCCGACGTGGACTACCTCGGTCTGTTCGCGCAGGACAAGGTGCAGATGGGCTCGCGGCTGACCATCTCGGTCGGCTTGCGGTACGAGCGGGAGCGCATGGCCGGCTCGGCGGAGACGTTCGCCTTCGGGGACAACTGGGCGCCGCGCCTGGGATTCGCCTACGACCCGACGGGGCAGGGAACGCTGAAACTCTTCGGGAGCCTCGGCGTGTTCTACGCGCAGATTCCCAGCGACCTCGCGCTCACCGCGTTCTCGCCGTACGGGCGCGTGAGCCGGGCCGACTACTTCGACGCGGCCCTGACCGAGCCGATTCCCGAGGGTGTGCTGGCGGGCGGCACGACGACCCACTTCCTCACCAAGGGGGCCACCGCGGCCATCATCGATCCGACCGCGAAGCTGGGCTACATCCGGGAGGGCGCCGTGGGCCTCGAATTCCAGGCGGCTTCCGAGTTGAACCTCGGCGTTCGCTACGTGCACCGCGACACGCCGCGCGTCCTCGAGGACGTCACGAACGCCGCCATGGTCCTCTACCTGGAGCACCTGCCGGGGCTGTCCAACGTGCAGTACGTGATCACGAACCCGCGCGCGAACTACCCGGCGACCCTGGACGGCATCGGGGCGTTCGAGAACCCGATCCACGACTACGATGCCATCGAATTGACGGCCGACAAGCGCTTCGGCAACGGGTGGGCGATGCTCGCCTCGTACCGCTGGTCGCGGCTGTGGGGGACGTACGAGGGCTTCTACTACAACGGCCTGAACGAGCCGAAGCCCGGGGAGACGACGTTCGACGACTACCCGACCAACGACCCGAGCTACACGCAGATAGGCGTGCCGCAGTACGGTTTCCAGGGCGACATCAGATATCTCGGCAAGCTCGGCGCCGGTCCTCTCCCGGACGACCGGACGCACCAGATCAAGGTATACGCGACGTACGCCTTCCCGCTGGGCCTCAATCTCGGAACCGGGTTCTCCCTGGTCTCCGGCCAGCCGCTCACCCCGATGACCTCGGATCCGGTCTCCGGCTACCAGGGGTACATCCCTCTCGCGCCGCGCGGGACCGGGATGATGACCGTTGACGGGTTCAAGACCCGGACGCCGTACCTCTGGTCGCTCGACGTGCACGCCGACTATGCGTTCCATGTCGCGCCCGGAAGGCTCGTCCTGTTGGCGGATGTGACCAACCTGTTCAACCGGCAGGCCGTCACGGGATACAACCAGAACACGCAGCTGACTTTTGGGTTGACCAACCCGGACTTCGGCCAGCGCACCGGGTACCAGGATCCTCGCCAGGTGCGCCTCGGCGTACGGTTGGAGATGTAGCCCGCAAGGGCGGCTCACCGGAGTAGCGGGAAGGCGTCTTATCATTGGGACGGGAGGTGCGCCATCCGTCTGCCAAGGCCGTTGGACGCCGCCGAGATCCGGGTGCTCGGCTGCCTGCTGGAGAAGCACCAGACCACGCCCGAGTACTACCCGCTCACCGTGAACGCGCTGGTCGCGGCGTGCAACCAAAAGAGCAACCGCGAGCCTGTCATGGACCTCACGGAAGGCGATGTGCGCGGGGCGCTCGACCGCCTGCGCGCCGATGTCCTGGTGTGGCCGGTTGAGGGGGCGCGGGCGGAGCGCTGGGAGCACAACCTCGACCGGAGCTGGGAGCTGGACCCGGCCGGCAAGGCGCTGATCACCGTCCTTCTTCTCCGGGGCCCGCAAACGCCCGGGGAACTCCGCGGGCGCTGCGAGCGGATGCACCACTTCGGGGGCCTGGCCGAGGTCGAGGCGGCCCTCAACCGGCTGGCCGAGGGGGCGGAGCCGCTGGTCGCCGAGCTGCCCCGTGAGCCTGGGCAGAAGGAGCGCCGCTGGACCCACCTGGCCTCCGGCCCTGCTCCCAAGCCCGTTGACCGCGGGGTGGCACCCCCCCATGCCGCCGCGCCCGGTCTCGCGGACCGCGTCGCCGCGCTCGAGGATCGGGTCGCGGAGCTGGTCGATCAGCTCAACCGGCTGGTGGCGAAGCTGGGCCGCGAGGAGTGACTCCGGACCCATCGGCCCGGCCTGTTTCCCCGACCCTGCCATCCTGAGCGAGCGCAGCGAGCGAAGGATCTCCCCGAAGAGCAAGACTCCACCTTCGTCCGCTGGGGGGACTTCTTTTCTTGCCAGTGTCGCGGTGGCCGAGCCTGTTCCCTGAATCTGTCATTCTTCGCTCGCTCAGAATGACACCGAATTTGGAGGTGCGGCCAAGGCTGTAAGGGACCAGAAGAAAAGCCCTGACCGCAGGGCAAGAAGAGACCGGGCCTGCAGGGCAAACCAAGCCCGGGTGTCAAGGGCGAAGCCCCTTGGGCAGCAAGCACTTCGAGGTGGTGCGGCGGGCCGCGACCCACGCCGGTCAGGTTTGACCCGGCAAGGCACTGCTGCTATGCTGCACGGTCCCCGATAGGGGAAGCGTGTGCTCAGGATTGATCTTACTCATGCCGAGACGGAGCCCCTCGAATTCGACGAGCGGCCCGTCGTGCCACCCGCCGCAGGCGGGGCGGACGTCGTGTCGGTCGCGCCGGTCGAGATTTCGGGCCGTGTCGAGCGGGCGGGGAAGGGATTCCTGCTCGAAGGCGAGGTCGGGGGTAGCGCGCGTCTCCGCTGCGCCCGCTGCCTGGGGGAGTTCGACTTCTCCTTCTCGGAGCGCCTGGACCTGCACATGGTGCCGCTCGTGGCGGCGCCCCAGGACGACGAGACGCGCCTGAACCGGGGCGACCTCGAGGTGCGGTTCTACGAGGAGCCGCACGTCGACCTCGCCGAGCTTGCGGCCGAGCAGTTCGCACTCGTCGTGCCGATGAAGCCACTGTGCGCCGAGTCGTGTCGCGGGATCTGCCCGCGCTGCGGCGCGAACCTGAACCAGGGGGCGTGCTCCTGTCGCCCCGAAACCGATGATCGCCTGGCGGCCCTGCAGGATTGGCGGCCGAGCGAGTAGACGCGGGAGGTTTTTCCGATGCCCAACCCAAAGAGTCGCCACTCCAAGGCGCGCCGCGACAGACGGCGCGCGCATGATCACCTGGCGGAACCGGCGCAGGCGGTGTGCCCGAACTGCTTCCAGCCGAAGCAGCCCCACCGCGTGTGCCCGCACTGCGGGATGTACGAAGGGCGCCAGGTCCTGCACGTCGAGGAGATCAGCTGACCCAGGCACCGCCATGATCAAAGCGGTCTCGGGTGCTGTAGCCCTGGACGCGATGGGGGGGGACCACGCTCCGGCCGCCACGGTGCAGGGCGCGGTCGAGGCGGTTCGGCAATTCGGACTCCAGGTGCTTCTGGTCGGGCGTGAAACCGCGCTTCGGCGCCAGCTTTCCCACCTCGGCGGGGCTCCACACGGGCTGCACCTGGTCGATGCCCCCGACATCGTGGCGATGGACGACGCCCCGACCGCCCCGATCCGAGGCAAGCGCAACTCCTCGATGGCCGAGGCCGCCCGGCTGGTCCGCGACGGCAAGGCGTGCGCGTTCGTGACGGCGGGCAACAGCGGGGCTGCGATGGTGGCCGCCAAGCTGATCATCGGCACCATCGAGGGCGTGGAGCGGCCGGCGCTCGCGGCGCCTGTCCCGGGGATCGAGAGACAGACGCTGGTCCTCGACGTCGGCGCGAACGTGGACTGCAAGCCCCACCACTTGGAGCAGTTCGCGGTGATGGGGCACTTCTACTCGCAGGCCGTGTTCGGCGTCGCGTCGCCGCGAGTCGGCCTGCTCTCGATCGGCGAGGAGGAGGGCAAGGGCAGCCGCCTGACGGTCGAGGCGTACCGGCTGCTTTCCGACGCCGGCCTCAACTTCATCGGAAACGTCGAAGGGCGCGATGTGTACGCCGGCACCGTGGACGTGGTCGTCTGCGACGGGTTCGTGGGCAACGTGGTGCTCAAGGTCTCGGAGGGGCTCGGCGAGATGATCTACGGCCTGCTCCGGAGCGAGGGGAGACGCTCGGCCACCTCCGCCATCGGCCTGCTTCTCGCCAAGGGAGCCCTCGCCGCGCTCAGGCGCAAGTCCGACTATGCGGAGTACGGCGGCGCCCCGCTGCTGGGCGTGCGGGGCGCCTGCCTGGTGGGGCATGGGCGGTCCTCACCGAAGGCGATCAAGAACGCGATTCGCTTCGCCCACAGCTACGCAACGCGCGGCGTCGTGAGTCACATCGAGCGCAAGATCGGCGAGCTGCGCGCCCGGCAACAATCGGAGGGGGTCTAACGTGCACGACAAACACGCGCTCACCGCGCGCATCGCGGGTCTCGGCGTCTTCCTTCCGGAGCGAGTGCTCACCAACCAGGACTTCGAGAGGATGGTGGACACCTCCGACGAGTGGATCATGTCCCGCACCGGCATCCGGGAACGGCACGTGGTCGGCCCTGGAGAGAGCGTCGCAACGATCGCGGTCGAGGCGGGCAAGCGGGCGATGGCCGACGCGGGCGTCTTGCCCGAGGAGGTCGAGCTCCTGGTGCTGGCCACCGCTACGGTGGAGCAGCCGATCCCGTCCACGGCCGCCATCATCCAGCCGGCCCTGGGCATCAAGAACGCCGTCTGCTTCGACATCGCCGCGGCCTGCTCGGGTTTCCTCTACGCGATCCACGTGGCGCGCCAGTTCATCATCACCGGAGAAGTCAAGACCGCGATGGTCATTGGAGCGGAGACCCTCTCCCGCTACGCGGACTACACCGATCGGGCGACCTGCGTGCTTTTCGGCGACGGCGCCGGTGCGGCCATCCTCAAGGCGGCCCCGGCCGGGGAGGGGATCCTTCGCTCCGCCCTCCACACCGACGGCACCTACGCGGACTTCATCCAGATGCCCGGCGGCGGCAGCAAGTACCCGCCGAACGTCAAGGAGCACATCGACGCCCGCCTCCCCTTCATCAAGATGCGCGGCAACGAGACGTTCAAGGTCGCCGTGCGCTCGATCACCGAGGTGTGCCAGGAGGTGCTCTTGGGCGCGGGCGTCACGATCGATCAGGTGAGCCTTTTCGTCCCCCATCAGGCGAACCTGCGCATCATCGCGGCGGTCGGAGAGCGCCTCGGGCTCGCGCCCGAGAAGGTCTACCTGAACCTCGAACGCGTCGGGAACACCTCGTCCGCCTCGATCCCTCTCGCCATGCGGGAGGCGATCGACCGCGGCGTCCTCAAGCGCGGAGACCTGGTGCTGCTGGGCGCGTTCGGCGGCGGGCTCACCTGGGCCGCGACCCTGCTCAAGTGGTGAGGAGGCGTTCCGGCTGACAGTGGGGCGCGTTCGCCGCGCCAATCGTTCATGCAGGAGGGGCGATGAATCACTTTCTCACCGACACCCAGACGGACATCGTCGCGCTGACCAGGCAGATCGCCGAGGGCGAGATCCTGCCGGCCCGCGCCAGGCTCGACGCCGAGGAGATCTTCCCGCGCGACATCGTGAAGACGATTGGCGAGGCCGGCCTCATGGGCGTGTTCGTCCCCGAAGAGTATGGCGGCCTGGGCGGCAACATGATGGACCTCTGCCTGGTCACCGAGGAGCTCTCCAAGGCGTGTCTGGGAGTCTCGACGACGTACGGTGCGATCGCCCTCGGCACCCTTCCGGTGCTGATCTCCGGCGACGATGCGATGAAGGCCCGCGTGCTCCCCAGGGTCGCGACCGGCGAGTGGATCGCGGCGTTCTGCCTCACCGAGGCGGAGGCGGGGTCCGACGCGTTCTCGATGCGCACCCGCGCGGTCAAGGACGGCGACTCCTACGTCATCGACGGCACCAAGCAGTGGATCACCAACGGCGGCGAGGCCGACTTCTACACGGTGATCGCGATGACGGACCCTTCTCGGGGCGCCCGGGGCGCCTCCGCGTTCCTGGTCGAGAAGGACGCCCCCGGGCTTTCGTTCGGCAAGCGCGAGGACAAGCTCGGCATCCGCGCCTCGTCGACCCGCGAGACGATCTTCGACAGCGTCCGCGTCCCGGCGGCGAACCGGATCGGCCGCGAGGGCGTCGGCTTCCTGGTCACCATGCGGACGCTCGAGCGGGCCCGGGTGGCCGTGGGGGCGCAGGGCGTCGGGCTGGCAGCCGGCGCGTTCGAAGCGGCGATCGCGTACGCCAGCGAGCGCAAGCAGTTCGGCAAGCCGATCGCGGCGTTCCAGGCGATCGGCCACATGCTGGCCGACATGGCGATGCGCGTCGAGACGGCGCGCGCGCTGCTGTACGCCGTCGCGCGCACCATCGACGGTGGCAGCGACGACTTCGCGATGGAGTCGTCGATGGCCAAGGTGGTCGGCTCCGACGTCGCGATGTCCGTGGCGCTCGACGCCGTGCAGGTGTTCGGCGGCTACGGCTACATGCGCGACTACCCGGTCGAGAAGATGCTGCGGGACGCCAAGATCCTGCAGATCTACGAGGGCACCAACCAGATCCAGCGCAACGAGATCGCCCAGGCGCTCATCAAGCGCGCGGCGAAGCGGGGCTGGATCTGGTTGGTGCCCT
>Ga0116107_1001327_pt1 | contig 14979 bp, 19 predicted proteins | sample June2015DPH_6_10_FD_88969 | JGI IMG/M metagenome (GOLD analysis project Ga0116107, IMG submission 88969) | Peatland microbial communities from SPRUCE experiment site at the Marcell Experimental Forest, Minnesota, USA - June2015DPH_6_100 | ecosystem: Environmental > Terrestrial > Soil > Wetlands... | reverse complement strand
TGTACAAAAACGGTAGCAGTACCTTTTTCAGGTTCCATGATAACTAGCATTAGATGGTCCATTACCAGCCTCGCCATATCTGTTGCATAATTTGAATTGAACTCATCAAAGAATGTATCTCGGGAATCGATACTGAAACTATATCCCCATTGCGGCAATGCAGCTCGTGACCTTCATTATCAAGAATATCAATTTCAACGCAGCCTAGTTTCTTCAATATATAAGCATCCATAACTCCTTTTCTGTGTTCTATGGCATTCCTTATATGTACGTTCTTAGAGATCTGTCGCAGTGCCTCCTCTCCTTTTCGATCAGGATTGAGTTCACGATCGATGATTCTTTGTCTATCGTTAAACTCAATGAATCCGAAATTACTGACCAGTTCTTCTTTTATTTGATCCAAGGTACTGGACGTAGAGTTCAAATCGAAGCCGATGCGCTGTTTTTTTAACGTTCGGAAATCTCTGGTTCCGCTAAAGTGCAGATCTATAAGAGATGCGTATAGGTCACTCAAACAGTGGGTCCATAGCCTCACCAGTCGAGCGTGAGATTGTTCAACTAAAAAATCTGGAAGGCTTAGTTTGAATTGTTTAAGCGTGCGTATAGAGATAGGCTCCACATGCAAATTTAATCCGATTTTAGGGCTTATGGAGACATCATCCGAATATAAGCCAATGGTGTTCGGTTCTGTTTGATATAATGCTATCGCATACAACAACGTTAAGAAATTTGAATTAAGATCGGCGATTAAATCATCGAGAATATCATTAAGAATGCTAGATCCGTCAGACACCATATCTGTTACTCACTCAAGTGTGTCAGAAAAGGATAAAGATGCCGATTAAGGTCTTGAGATGAGATCTAAGTCATAAAAGCCAATTTTACTGCCATTTCGAAACTTAATTACCATGCACGTCAGCACTTTTGTCTCAGCAGCTTTGGATAGCGTCCTTAGAAGAGGTGGGTAAGAAAGTTATTCAGTACGTGCGCCCCTAGACAACGAATCAAGACTTTAGCCGCATTTTTTTGAATTCCAATGCTTCAGGAGTGGTCCAGCAATGCACGCGAAGCATGTCTTCATCCGAATGCTCAAAGCTGACGCCATCGTATATTATTTTGAGTAATTTCTTACTATCGTCGTCGTGCGATACTATCTTCTTCCAACTAAAGACGACCGCCGCGGGTTTGTGGAGTGATCTGCCGTGCCTGATCTTCTCAAGCGTCACGATCCACATTAAGATCAGGTCGTGTAATTTCGCGTCGCCGAGCAGGCTTAGGGTATTGTCTGGCCATTTCTCTTTGGCGTCCCGAAGTTCCGTGATGGCGTCCATGAAAAGATACACCGGCTGGGCAGGGACCTCTAATGCGCAGAACATGCTGGGCTTCGCAGTCCGCCGAGCTTCATCGAGTGTCGCATAGAAGCGGTCAACCACGGCTCTAGCGGCGAGGAGTGCTTTTGTCGGAATTGTCCTGTTGTCTTTGTTCCGCCCGCTTGCACGAGGCGCTCCCCTCTTCTCGATTGACGCCCAAGGAACTTTTTCGTTGCGGAGAATCCGAACCACGGCGGCCTGTTCTACTATTTCCTGGGGCCATACCCAAGAACGTTCGCCGTTTTCGTCGATTTTAAGTTCAGGTTTGAATATTAACCCATCCGAAGCCCACCGACGAAGCGTGCTCGGTGGGATCTTAACCCCTAAAAAATTCTTTAATTGCAAAACGCGTTCATTTATGTTACTTTTTTCCATTTTTACCGAGTATATACCTCTTAAATAACCATCAACGCACGATTTAGCCTGCTCGCCTCTCAATAGTGTAATGTAAATTGCGTTATATAAGTTTACGCAGGTCTGTGGAGGAGTTTGGATGCAGATAGAACGAGAAGAAAAAGACGACCTCGACGAGGCTATACTAGCGCGTGTCGCGCGTGAGGGCGTGCCGGTGCAACGCATCGCCACGGACGTCGGACGGGCCTACACCACTGTCTTGCTGAGATGTTTGAAGCTTCAGGCCTCTGGCCTCCTGCGCAGTTCGTGGTACGGGAACGTGCGAAAGTTCTACGCTGCAGAGAATTGGCAATGTGCAGATCCTGATAAGCAAACAAAACTGCCAGTTTTGAGCTATGTCAGAATTAAAAAAGATAGTCAAAAATCGGAAAAGCCGCATCGAACAGGCGAAGTTCGATAGATTATCAGTAAAGGGGATACAATGGCTAGGTTATCTGCTAAGAGCCTTAAATACCTCTCTTTTTCGAGCGACGAGCGCGAGTTTTCGAATCTCGAAGCGCAAAAGCAATTACAAAAAAAAGTCGATCGGGAAAGAAGGCGCTTGAGACGGTTCAGGGCTAGACTTCAAGATTTGCAACTCGGCGTGATAGTGAGGTATCTCTCTCGGACGGGGTGTAGCGGCCCTTGACGGACGAACATTACTCCGTATCTATCAACTCGGAGAGCGGCCATGACTGATTTTGAGAGAATTGAGCGACTCCTCCTCGAAACATTTGACGATGAGCTTTTTTACGATGTTCGAGATGATGCCGTCAGCGGGGGGTCATGCACTATTGAAGGGATTACCTACAAGTGGCATTTAATGCTCGACGATGCGTCGCACGTCCGAATCAGTTACAAAAAGGGAACGGATCAGTGGACTGACACACGCCGACTTGCGGACGGCAACGATCTGAAACTTCTCACGTACCTGCGCAAGATGGCGACCACGGTCTCGATTATTCGGAACGTGCAAAAGGAGCCGAAAGATAGCATTTATTTCAGTCCAAATGACGGGTGGGTCAATCCTCGGAGGCGGTCATGACCGACCTCTCTCGATATTATCCGCTCTCGGGAACCGAGACGATCAACGGCGTTTTTTACAGTTGGGATTTTATTGACCGCAGCGTGGGACTACTCGAATATGGTGAGAACCATGAGAAGCTGCGCCGCAAGAACCTCAACGAGACGAGCGAGGATTTTAAAGAATACATCGAGCAGAAAGCCCACCTAGCCGCGAATGGTGAGCAAGGGCAATCAGACCGGATAAAAGATCACTCGCTTGAGATTCTTGAGCTCGGAGATCCTCGAGAGTTCATTCTCAATACTTTCAAGACGCTTCATATTGGCGATAACGACACTGCCGAGGGTCTCCTGATCGGCACAATGAATCAAAGCATTGCAAACTCGAAGGGCCTGCAATCTTCGGTGCACGGCGAGAGCGGCTCCGGGAAGAGTCACGCCGCCCGGGCAATGTTGCATTTACACCCCAACGATTACTACATGATAACCTCGCTTACCGATAAGGCGCTGTTCTACATGGAAGCTGACGAACTGCGCGAGGGCATGACCATATTCAGCGATGATGCGGAGATAAGCTCGGGTCTTGAGAGTATTATCAAGCGCTCAACGGGCTTCTTTCAGGAACCGACTGAGCACCGCGTCCCGATAAAAGAGGGCGGCAGGCTGACGACGAAAAAGCTCACGATTCCGCCGCGCATCAATTGGCTTCTCACCTCAGTCGACTCTCAGGGAGATGACCAATTTGTCAAGCGTCAGATAAGTTACGGCGTCGACGAGACGGCTACACAAGACGAGGCCGTCATCACGTTTGAACTTGAAAAAGCCCGAGACGGGCGCTCTGAGTTTCCGGTCACTGATGACGTCCTTATTTGTCGACAGATCATCCGCCATATTAAGGAAGATGAAAATGCAGAACAACGTCTTTTCACGGTTAAAATTCCATTTACTGATCGTATTGTATGGCTTGACAAAAAGAACCGCCGCAACCTGCCCATCTTCTTAGATATGATCAAAGGTTACACGGTTCTCAATTTCAAGCAACGCGAGAAGATCGACGGCAATTGCCTTTTGGCAACTGAGACAGATTTCGAGTCAGCAAAGCGGCTCTACAATTCACGCGGAGGACTTCAAAAGCTGCACATAACCGAACGTGAAAAGGAGATGGTTCAGCACATCGTAGAAGAGGGCGGCGAGTTAGCCACCGATGACCTTATGGAGGTCATGAAGGTGAGTGAGCAGCGTATCCGTCAGATAGGAACCCGCCTCACCACCATACTTCCCGGCTTCAGCATCGAACTACGCAACGTCAACGTCAAAGACCCGGATGATACGGGCAAGAGTACGACGACTCGGCGCAACTTTTATTGCTATCGTGGAGCCGTGACGCTCGAGTTATTCGGGTCAGTTGTTTCCCTCAGAGATGCAACTGCTGAGGAGATTGAACAGGAGCGCTCGCAGGCGCTCGCAGGGGCACTCGAAGGCCACTCGCAGAGTAGCACCGTACGAGTGCAAGAAGCCCAAAATGAGCAGGTGAAGGGAAAAGAAGATCATAATAATAATAATAATTTATATATAATACCACTCGAAGGGGAAAGCCATAAGCGTATAGTGTCTTCTCAGTCTTCCTCTCTATGCTTTCTTGAAAAACCTGCGAGTGGTCAAGACCCCAGTCAATCGGAAGGCTACAGTAAGTCTAAATCATCAAACGATGACGAAGAGGGCAGGAATGAAAAACCTACGAGTGCCCTACGAACGCCCTACGGAGGCCCTACGAGTGGTACGAGTGCACTTACCGTAAAGCACCTCGACCCTGATGACCTGCTCAACGCGCTCACCTATGTCGGAGACAATTATGGGACGCACTCATACGAAACGACTAGGGCGCTCGTCTACACCCATCTGACAGGCACTGAGAGATACAAACAACTCGATGGCCCATATTTCAAGGACACATTTGACTTCTGCTCAGATACGCACCCAGAGATAGCGAACGCTCTGCGCAAGATAGTCAGAGAGGTTTGAAAAATGAATGAATTGCGGAAATGGAACGCCAAGAAGCTAAGCAGCGAGGCAAAAAAATAGCGTATTAGAAGGCGAGAGAATGGCCGGCCGGTATTACACAATCGATGGCGAGAGATACCCGAGCGTCACTACGATCCTAGACGTTCTCAACAAGCCTCAATTGGTAAACTGGGCGGCACGTCTCACTCGAGACTACATCAAAGATCAACTCTTTGCTTTTCGACGCATTGATTCGCTTAAAGACTTGAATGTCGATGACCTTCTAGCCAAAAGCGCAATAGAACACGACAGAGTTAAGAACGCCGCAGCGGATCACGGCACGGATATTCACCGCCGCATCGCCGCGTGTGTGGACGACAAATACCAGCATATCGCTCACGACGAAGATCCTGTTGTAGTCGGCTTTCGCACGTGGCAAGACTCAGCCCAATTCTTACCCATCGCCAGTGAAAAGCTTGTGTTCAGCCTCGAGTACGGCTATGCTGGCACGACAGATCTAATCGGAACGGTTCGAAATGGGAAACTCGGTTTGCTTGATATCAAAACGGGACGCGGTGTATATCCCGAATATAAGCTCCAGCTGGCGGCCTACGCGGTAGCCTACGGCGAGATGACCGGACGATTCCCGGAAGTATGTCTAAATTTGCACGTCAGAAGCGACTTCACGATCACAGAGGCGAACACCTTTACGGCTGCTGAGCTATTTCCGCTATTTCAAACATTCCTCGCAGCGAAACGACTGTTTGAATGGCAATCTGAACAACCGACTTCACGCCAGAGAAACCCTCAGTGGATGGGTCAAAAAGTTGCAGCTTCAGTGCAACCTTGAGGTGCACGTGACGCAATGCGCATTCTGCAATTACCGCGACGCAGCTCTCTTGGAGCAGCAAATCGCTACAAAACAGCTAACGCAAGTCCAAGCAGCGACGATCATCGGTTGCAACAAATCGACCATTAGCAGGCATATGGGTAAGTGCGTGCCCAAGAAGGTTGCCGAATGGGTGAAGCCCGAGGCAGCGAAGGAGGAGACGCTCAACGTCGTAAACGCATTGCTCGAATCCCGGGAACGCATATTAAGCATCTACGACGATGCACGGCAAACCGGAGATATGCGCGCAGCAATTCAGGCGCTCCAGTGCGAGGTTTCCCAATTATCCTTGATGGGGAAGCTTTCGGGTCAGTTTTCAGACGGAGCTCAAGTTAACATTCTGATGAACCCCGAATTCGTGAAGCTCAAGCAAATGCTCATTAAAACGCTGGAGCCGTACCCAGAGGCCCGCGTAAGACTGTCCGAGCGATTGATGGAGATGAATGAGGGTGATGGCAACAAATCCTAGAACAATTAACCTGGAGAAGGCGGTCTGGGCGGATCTGGCGCTCGCTCTCAATCCTATTAAGTTTGCTCAATCCCTAGGCCTGGATCCGGACCCCTGGCAACGCGAACTCTTGCTATCGAGTGAAAAGCGGACCATCCTTAATTGCAGTCGGCAGAGCGGAAAGTCAACGATAACGGCCATACTCGCGCTACACCACGCCCTCAATGATCCTGGGGCCCTCGTACTTGTTTTATCTCCATCGCTCCGTCAGAGCGGAGAGCTGTTTAAGAAGATAATGGGCTTCTATAAAGACCTGGGAAAGCCGATAGCGTCAGAGACGGAGACGGCGCTTACATTGCAATTGCACAATAAAAGCCGCATCGTCTCACTCCCGGGCAAAGAACAAACCGTCAGAGGCTTTAGCGGCGTCTCGCTCCTTATCGTTGACGAGGCCGCCAGGGTTGCCGATGCGCTCTATTATGCGGTGCGTCCGATGCTCGCGGTCTCGCAGGGTCGTTTAATCCTACTCTCAACGCCTTTCGGTAAGCGTGGGTTCTTCTTTAACGAGTGGACTGAAAGCGACGCCTGGAAAAAAATAAAGATAACTGCTTACGAATGTCCGCGCATCGCATTATCATTCTTAGAAGAGGAGCGCCTAACGCTTGGAGAGTGGCACTTTAAGCAAGAATATCTCTGCGAATTCAGTGAGAACGTCGATGCGTATTTTTCATACGATGAGATACAGGCCGCCATCAGTAGCGATGTTAAACCGTTCTTGCGACCTGATGGCACGCTCGATATTTAAGGGATCGAAAAAGAAGGAGGGACTAAGAAGATGGATACCAACGCCAATACTAATACTAACGCCCCAGCGAGTCGCGACTTTTATATGGGCGTTGACCTCGGGCAAGCTCAGGACTATACCGCTATAGTTGTGCTGGGAGTCTCAGCGAACAACGCCGCAGACGGGCAAGCAGACGAGTATCATGTCGGCCACTGCGAACGGTTGCCGCTTGGCACGAGTTACGAATCAGTAACGCAGCACATCAAAAAGCTTATCGCGATTTGGACACAGTACAACCAAAACATAACCCTGGTCGTCGATGCGACGGGAGTAGGTAGGCCCGTCATAGACATGATGAGAGCGGAGGGACTCGACCCGGTTCCAGTCATCATCACCACTGGCTACTCAGAGACGCGGGATGGAAACTGGTGGCACGTGCCTAAGCGTGACCTTGTGGCAGTTCCCAATGTGCTGCTCGGCAAGAAGCAGTTAAAGATAGTGCAAGGGATCCCATTCGCTGACGTGCTCATTACCGAGCTGCACAACTTCCGGGTCAAGGCCAACATTGCGGGGCATGATTCATACGAAGCCTGGCGCGAAGGGGACCATGACGATTTGGTCTTAGCTGTTTCGTTAGCGTGCTGGTACGCGTTCAAGCAAAAGAAAGAATCGATAAGCGACGTCGGCCTCACGTGGGGGACGATCAGGAAGCGGCCGGACTTGATGTACTGAAAGAATGCGCCAGGCGTTTTGCATCAATCAGGGACAGACGGCATAACGTGTTCCTTTTGACCCCCTCCGTAGCTTATTTCTTTTTTCGACCATTGAAAGCTGCACGGCGAGGAATTTTAGACTGATGTGTAACCCTGGGAGGTCTGCCCGCGTTAGTTTGGACTCCTCTGATCCCTCTACTTTTCTGCGCTCTGTTGCTTTTTCGCGCTAATTGATTCAATTATCCGTTCTGATTCCCTCTTGTTGCTGGCAATCAATGCCGCCCCTCGCGCATTCGAGGGCTCTATCACGCTCTCTCTTAGAGTTTGGAGCAAATCTTCGGTGCCCTTGTACGTACGTGTATCGAGTATCGTCCTGTACACGTTTCTCAGGTCAGGTAAGGTGGGCGGTTCATCCTGACCCTCTTGCAGGAGGGGGAGAATGGGCACGCCAATAGGGGCAATGTGCGGTACCTCCTGTAGGACGATTTTCGGATCAGTAAAATCAGCAATGACGAACCGCGCCATATGGGCTATGGTAGAAACGGTTGCGATGAAACTGCGGCTTTCGGGTTTATCGAAATCAAACAGAACGGGGACGTAATCGTATTCACGAAGCTTATCGCGGATTGCGTTTAGAACTGGCTTTCGTTCGTCGGTGAAACGACCGAGGATGAGCACGACCTTTGAGGTGATCGTATCAATAACCTTGTTGAGTTCGGGGTAGTGAATGAGCGTGTTGATGAATTGAGCGACGAGGAGGTTATCAACGGTAATTATTGGGTCTTGAGGGGATGGCGATAGCCAAAAATAGTTCGTAATTTCGAGATTATTCTGCTCTTTCGGCTCACCTTTTATATCCCACACCGAGATGCCGTAGATGCTGCAGCCGGTAAACGTGGCGCCTCCGACTCTTGTCCCGATTAAACGTGCTTGCGCGAGGGTGGCATTGGAGAGGTCGGCGCAGGAGAGGTCGGCGCAGGAGAGGTCGGCGTTGAAGAGGTTAGCATGTGAGAGGTTGACATTGGAGAGGTCGGCGCCAGTAAGATCGCCGTCGATGAGATCGACATGGGAGAGATCAGCGCCGGCGAGGTTGGCGCCGACAAGCGTGGCTTTTGAGAGATCGGCTTTTGAGAGATCGGCTTTTGAGAGATCAACATTAAATAGATCAGCCTTAGCAAGGTTGGGCCTCACCTTAGGATGCTCTTCTCGCCACTTATTCCACCCCTCAACTCCCTCACGCAGCCTTGTAAGGTGTCTTTTACTTCCCATTCGATTCCCTCAGGCTAAGATATAGAGGAGGGTGAACCATCAACAGGTATAACTGTATCAACTTGATCAGCCGCCTGGCGCTAAACATTAGCGAACCTAACAAGATGACCGCGACAGGAGATGTCGGGGCATTAGTACTCATCCAACTGTCACTGCGTGATAGCTTAAGCGTTGTCGTTTAGCGGCGTTTCCGCTGGCGCGTCACTATGGATTCTTTGCTTTTAAAACGGCACTTTTGCATACACGTCCTGCAGGTCCTTGTCGTTGAACTGCAGATACACAGCGGTCGTGCTCATCGACGCGTGTCCTAACACTTGTTGCAGTCTTCGGATGTCAACGCCGTGCCGGACCATGTTGATGGCGTAGGAGTGGCGGAACGTGTGCGGGTGCACGTCTTTTCCGATAAGCTTTCCATAACGGACGACAAGGGCCCGCACCCAACGCTGTGATAGCGGGAATATTGGAGTATCGTCATCAATCCCGCCTGTAGCGACATATGCACTCAAGAGCGTTAGCGTTTCAGAATCCAGTGGCACGCGGCGCTGCTTCCCGCCCTTCGCCTTCACGATGTTCACCACGTTGTTATGGCGTTCAATGTCCCGCGGTCGGATATGGAGCAACTCATCAATACGGACGCCGGTTCGCCACAGCATCCTGATAATGATGTAGTCCCGGATGTTGCATGCGGCCGCGGCTTCGAGCATCGCATCGACCTGGGGCTTCTCGAGGTAGTTGGTGATGTCCTTCATTCGCACTTCCGAAAAGGTCAATTATCGGAATTAAAGCTTCTCATTTTAGGTCGCGATTATCGTGGACTGAAAAAGTGTGTGGGTGCGTCCGGGATCTATACGAAAACGGCCAATTCGATTGCCTCATGAGGCTAATCTTGATGACTTCCTGATCTAGAATCCTTAGCTGCTGCTATGCTTAGAGGCCACAGTGACACACGCAACCCCGGTACTTGTGGAACATCGACTCTCACTCTTTGGGCAATGAGTCATAAGTGAGCGATTAAGGAACTTGATCGATATCGACAGCAGAAAATCCGAAGCCTGTCTCTATCAGCTACTTTTCAAGATCAAAGACCTTACCTTTTGGGAGTTTTGCGCCTTTGTCTATAGGCTCTGATGGAGCAGGATTGTCCCATCCCGGATCCCGTTTAGGCTCTGGCTTGTTTGGAGTTTCTTCGTCTGCCATATATATTTTCATGAGAAAAAGCTTGTAGATATAACTATCACTGCAAAGTGCGCGATAAGCAACGTTATTCCCAATATGAACAGCAACAGGGTTATTTTTGCACCAGCAACTTTCTTCTTGCTGTTCTGTTTATCCAACGGAAGATCGTCCAATAATCTCTTCGAGACCGATTTGTCGAATGTTGCAGCATCTATATTGCCTGCACGATACTCCGCAAAACGACCTTCAATTTCTGCTTCGTGATACTGACGGATCTTGATTGTGTTAGCTCCGATATACGCAGCGGCAATAAGAGAGATCAAGGCCCCAAAAAGTGCAGTGAAAGATGCAAGGTTAAGCCAGTACTGAGCGCTAGGAACGAATGGCGTAAGAAGCACTATGCTCTTGCTAAAATCATTCGTAATCTGGCCACTCAAGATTATTTGAACGAGAATTAATATAATAAAACCGAGGATTACCCCATTTTTCACATCTAAAGAATCGGCCGTAGCCCATACTAATTGATGTTGCCTTTTTATTTCATTCGTAACTCGCTCAGAATCGTCTTTAGCTGCCTTACGCCGTCTTAAAAGCGCCATCACGCTTACTCCTAGTTTACAATTATCAAGCAGTCGAGTTTACAAATTGACCCATTGGTAGGAAGCTGCAGCCGTAGCATCAAAGTCCAGCTCCCCGTAGCGAGTTCCTGTTGGTTCATTTTAGCCCTTGATTTGTTGGTATGCTAACTACAAACTTATTGTTTTTTTGAGCGGCGTGCAGCGATATAGAGTTTTCATGTCCTATAAACTCTGGACGATAGTCATTGCAATTCTGATGATTACATTATGATTAGCTGACGATTCTGATGATTAGCTGACGACTCTCTGCGCAGAAACGATATCTAGTAAATGAAATACAGTGGCAACACACAGAACTAAAAGCAGTAAATGGTGCGAATCGGAAAATGACGTTAAACGTGACAATAAAATGTGAAAATGGTATTGTCCTTGCAGCGGATAGTAGACAGGTCCACTATCATGCTAATGGCAGTGCAATAGCGCGGAAAGTAGATAAAATTTCAACTTTCGAAGAGCCATATAATAACATTGGTGTCCTGATTTGCGGGGATCTGTCGCTTATGTCGCAATCCAGTTGGCCGCCTCGATTAGTATACTCAATTGCTACTTGGATTACGTCGTTCAGAGAGAGAGCACTTCGGACGACCGATCCACAGACAACTTTATCAGTTGATGGATTTACGACCCTTCTCAAAGAGTTCTTAACGCAACGCTGGGACAGTTCCCGCAGCGAGCGACTTGAAGAAGCAGCTAAGCTCGGACTTGGGCAAAGAGAGGACGGAACATCGTCAGCAGGCCCGTTAAGCATAATAGTGACCGTAGCTGGTTTTGATGAAGGGAACCCCTTAGGACACGTCTTTCCTTTTGTATTGACCGATCGAGAACCGCCCGACGACGTGAATTGTTCAGGCCGCGATAGAAATTTAGATCCGGTTCGGTCCCCTGGAGGAATTCTCATTTTAGGAATGCCTGAATTCACAATAAACGTGTTGCGATCGCAAGATTTCTTAGCTGAGTTCTTGATGCATCCTGAACGCCCTATACTAGAGGGTTACGAGGAGATAGACGATTCAAATACTACGTTTAGAATACGGCGCTTAAAACAAGTAATTCCTCAAATACAGGAGTTTAAGAGACGCTTCAACATCCAGAACCAAGAAGGGTTCACTTTTTCGAGCGATCCTATGAACATCGAAGATGCAAAGAATCTTGCAAAGCTGCTAGTCTACGGAACATCGTGGTATTCAAAGGGGCTAGTTGGCAACGAGATAAAAATTTGTATAATCAAACCCCATTTGGGCATCGAATGCGAATGGATAGATCTGATGTCTCACCCTTTTAGACTAAGAATTAAAAGAAACCGTTAAAATTAGTTTTGTGTTTGTTGTTATCCGGACACGTCCTAGAACTTCTGCAGCTTTTCCATAAGGGATCGATTGTGGGGGCGTCAGTAAACTGTGGCCGCTTCTTCTGCACGAGGTTTATCCTCTGCGTCTTCTGCTAGATTAAATGGAGTTGTTATAGCTTCTCGTAAGTGTGATTATCACGGAGGCGAATGTGGTTGATAGTCACTGTCCGCGTAAGATTGGTCCAAGAGTATATGACACGATAATTGCCGACACGTATGCGAAAAAAACCCCGCCTGCCTTTGATATGGCGGCAACCCCTAGGGAAAGGCACCACTTTTAGATTATCTATCGCGCTTGCGATTCGCTCTCTGGACTTGGCATCGATATTATCAAAATCGCGTTCAGCTGTCGCCTTGATGACAAGATTATGCGGGCTCATTCATTCTTAGCCGCTTTTTCACGTCGTCCCACGGAATGGTTGGATCGTTTTGCCGCTCATCGATGATTGCGATATCTTCTGCGTCTTCCAATCGTTCGAGCATTTCTTCATACTCGCGAATGGGAACTTCGACTACCTGTTTTCCGTGTTCATCAGTGCGAACAAGATGGCCTAGAGACGTAGTTGCAGGATGTGCTTCACCCATAGCACCAAACGACTTAACTTCTAACCGCATAAAGATTGTGATTAACATAGTTCTGTTTTTAAAGTCTAAGTTGTTTTTAAAAAGTCGATAGCGCAGCGTGCTCCTTTTGACCTGTCCTTATCTCCTAGCTCATCATTTCTTTTTTCGATTCTGAGCTCTTCACGGGTTCCGTTCAAGGGCTAACGCAAAAGTGTGTGTGTGACCGCCTTAAAAACGTCGTGCACGAAGGCCCCCTCAGGCGAAAGTCACAATAAAAGCAGAGGATTGTGGGCCTTCTCGCGCGGACAGGCTAGGTCCAGGGCCTGCAGCGCGGGTCAACCCTGAGACCCGCTCGCTGTGTCCGTGCTGCCTTCTCTACCGATAATATGCCCCAGAAATAGGCGTTTGCTCAATGGGTGAACAGATATTTGACGTGCCTCCTTATCCGGATCTACCTTCTCTGCGTCCCTGAAACGTGAAACAAGAGCGTTGAGAGCCTCCACATCATCTAGGCTAATCTGGGACTCCTCAAAGGTTTTGGTCTTCACTTCTTCAAGTGCACGGCTTAGCAAGTCAGCTTCGCCGTCCGTCAAAACTAACGCCTTGGTGAGCATTTTCTCCCTCCTACTCGGTGCTAATCACATGGGCTGCATCACATAATGCATGATCGATTTTGTCTGATAGCCATAATAGCCACAAAATAGCCGTCATTCCTAGAGTGAGCGTTAAACCGCGCAGGGCGAGCGTCTAACTGTGTTACACATTAATGTGGCAAAGATTTAAGCTGTAAAAGCCGCATTTTACGTGTTTAGGAGCATGGGGTGAAAATTACGACGGATTTAAGCGATGACCAAATAGCCGTCCTTGTGCGCGCGCTTGATTGGCCGCCCTCTAAAACGCCCGAAGAGTTGGCGCAAGCCTGGCAGCAGTTGGCGGTTGAGGCCTGGTTGAGCTGGCTTTCGGGCGAAAAGCGCTACAACTCGCTCACCGAGCAGTACACCGATTGGATCGAGAAAATATACGAGCATTTGCTTCCGGAAACAGAGGCGCCGAGCGTAGAGCGGTTGTGGGATAAGTTCCACGTGCCCTACGGGCAGGCGCAATACATCGCGCGGGTGCTCAACAACCGCCAGATGGCGCGCTGGCGCGAGCACGAGCGCGAAGGACTCAAAACCGCGATGAGCAAGCGAAAAGACGAGGCATATAGATGGATCGAGCAGGGTGATGAAATGGAGCACGTCGAGATGAAGCTGCTCAAACCTGCAATGAAGGAGTTGTATATCATCATCGAGGACCTGTTTCGCGAATCGCCGGAGGACGTGAAGGAGATGCCGATCAGATCCGGCTCGCTCGGCAACTTGGTTGCAATCAAAATCACTGCGCATCTCTTCAAGAAGGTTTGGGAGCGATTAGTCATTAAGGAGGAAGAATGGACGCAACGCTCACATCGACAGACGCCTTAACGGTGATCGGTTTCTTCCTGACCCTGGTGGGGCTGCTTGGATCGTTCTTTTACATCCATTTGAGCGACTGGTTGCGCGAGGTGATCGCGCTGGAGACGAAATGGCGCATCAATAGAGCCGGCGACGATAAAGCCGCCGCCCGCCGTGAGTGCCGCTATGAGATCGAACAGGTTGCCAACTGGACCACGCTGGTGACCAGCGGAGTGGTAACCTTCTTTGTCATCTTCGTATTCGGTCTGGGGTGGAATCTATGGCAGGCGCAGCCGGAAAAGGGTGTTGCCTGGACGTCCGTCGGGCTGGCAGGCCTTGTCTTTACAGTCATCTATCTTTGCATGACCGGCGGTCTACTGTGGAGCGGGTACCGCAAGGCGCGCAGAGTGTATTCCGCCGTGCTCGAAAATTTCGGGGAGAAGAAAACAGGTAAAGGGATTTTGCGGCGAACTTAACAAAGGCATAAAAACAAATCGCAGGGTCCTTTACCTTGCTACGCTGTCATTTTTTCTTGCGGCAGGCAGACGACATCCGCAGACATATTAAGGCGCTTGAGAGGAGCGTGGGCGATCAGCGTCGGGCAGAGGCCGCTGAGTTGAGAGCGCGAGGTCAGTGGCATCTAGATGCGGCTGATCGCATAGAGGCTGAACTTGATTCTATGATCGAGAACGCTCGTGTCGAATTGCTGCGTTTGAAGGGTTCGACCTCGTGAGATTTATCACAACCTTGTTTAACCGCCAGCCCTTACGTTTTTGCGAGGGCCAAGGCATGATTAGAAAAGAACCCAATAAACTAGAAAAAGAAAGAGACGCAATAAAGCAGCAGCTAATAGCGTTACAGGAAGAGGGCCACAGAGGAAGAGACAAAGATGGCGAGTCTTCACGAAAACCATTGGAGTATCAATACCTC
>Ga0116107_1001324_pt1 | contig 14997 bp, 11 predicted proteins | sample June2015DPH_6_10_FD_88969 | JGI IMG/M metagenome (GOLD analysis project Ga0116107, IMG submission 88969) | Peatland microbial communities from SPRUCE experiment site at the Marcell Experimental Forest, Minnesota, USA - June2015DPH_6_100 | ecosystem: Environmental > Terrestrial > Soil > Wetlands... | reverse complement strand
AGCACTATCAGAACCTGCGCGAGGAACTGTGCAAGACTTTCCAAACCTTGGGACTCGCCATGGCATGAAGCCCTCGGTCCCAAGCAACCAACATGTTGGTTACAGAATTTCCTTAAGGGCCTAAAGACGCACAGTACATGGCATACACAGGAGAATGCAGTTTCATCCACAGGATATAACATAGAAATCAAGGACGGTGCTGAGGTGACGACATGAAATGCGAATGTTGGAAAATGCCAACTCTGATGATGATGGTGTGTGCGGGCATTTTGATTTACTGCCAATCGCAGCCATTGGATGCGAGAGCACAGGACGACGCAGGGCGAAGGGCAGGGTACGGAGGAGCAAGAAAAATTCTGATTTCGCACAAATCGTGGCCATGCGGGATGGCAGAGGGCATTCCGGTTCCGGAACACGGCGTGTTTGTGTTTGAGGCCAACATGAAGCTGGACCAGGTATATGAAGTAGGTAAGACGCCGTATGGTCAAAGGGAGGTATTTGTTGTTCAGGGTGGCACTGTATCGGGCGAGAAGTTCACTGGTTCGGTCATGCCGGGAGGGCTGGATTTTCAGTTGAGTTTTCCAAACGGCGGCATGGAAATTGAACAGATATTCGTGCTGCGAACGGGCGATGGGAAGTACATCTATCTGCGGAGTGCCGGCACGGCAGCGGACCGGAGTGACGTGAGAATGGCGCCGGGTTTTGAAGCGCCAAACGCAAGCGATTACAGCTGGCTCAATGCGGGGAAGTATGCGGGGAGGCGGGTGGTTGATTTGGCGGCCAAGACGATGAAGATAAGCGTTTATGATGTGTCGGATTTCTCCACTGTACCGGATACGACGAACTCGGTCCAGGTGACCAAGCCGGCGGATGTCCAAGATCAGCCGTGGGACTATCGAAAGGCGGCGGCAGAGGAGAAGCGAGGCGATCAGTTGGTCAGCGAGAATGTGACTCTGGGAGCAAGCCAATCCGTGGGAGCTACCAAGAAAGGCAACCGGAACATAATTCCGATCACCGGGGGGACTCTTAACGGGAAGATCACGGGGAAGGTTCTGCCGGGCGGAGCGGATTACCAGAACCTGGCGAATCCGATGACGATTGATGCGCGCTATCTCTGGCAGACGAGCGACGGGGAAGTGATCATTGTGCGAAACGGCGGTTCGATGGGGTTGCTGGCGCCGGCGTTTGAGGTTCGAGTTGATAGCAAATATGCATGGCTGAACAAGGGGTTGTATCTGAGTTCAAATCCGGGCATTGGAGCCGGTGGCGTGGGGCTCACCTTTTATGAGAGCAGGCGATGATTTGTGAGCTTTCATGCATCAAAACTTCAGTTGGAACAAAACAGGAGATTTCAAGTTGAAGCCCAAACGGCTTGTGATCGCTTTGCTTTGGTTGATTAGCTCGGCGTCATTCGGACAACAGCAGAGCAATGCGCCATATCTGGATCCGAATCTGTCGCCCGAGCGTCGCGCGGCGGATCTTGTCTCCCGCATGACGCTGGAGGAAAAGGTGCTCCAGATGCAGAGCACCGCTCCCGCGATTCAGCGCCTCGATGTGTCCGCCTACAACTGGTGGAACGAGGCGTTGCACGGCGTGGCTCAGGGCCGCGCAACCGTTTTCCCGCAGGCTATCGGGCTCGCCGCCACCTGGGATAACGATCTGATGTATCGGGTGGCCGATATCATCTCCACTGAAGCGCGGGCCAAGTACAACGACGCCCTGACGCATCCCGCTCCTTCCGGCCCTGACGCACTCGCAATCCTTCCCGGCCGCACCGCCGGACTGACCTACTGGTCCCCGAACATCAACATCTTCCGGGATCCACGGTGGGGTCGCGGCCAGGAAACCTATGGAGAAGATCCCTATTTGACCGGCCGCATGGGCGTTGCGTTCGTCACCGGAATGCAGGGAAAAGATCCTCATTACTTGAAAGTCGTCTCCACCCCGAAGCACTACGCGGTGCACAGCGGACCGGAGCCGGAACGACACGTCTTTGACGCTAAGGTGAGCGAGTATGACATGGTGAACACTTATCTGGCGGCGTTCCGGGCTGCTGTCATCGAGGGCAAGGCCGATTCGATCATGTGCGTTTACAACTCTGTGGCTGGCGTTCCCGGCTGCGCCAGCACTGACCTGCTGCAAAAACGCTTGCGGGAACAGTGGGGCTTTCAGGGCTACGTCGTGAGCGATTGCGGCGCAGTGAATGACATCTACCGGAACCACAAATACGCGTCCACACTGGGCGGCGCGGCCGTGGCGGCCGTCAAGGCGGGCACGGACCTTACCTGCGGCACCGAATATCGAACCCTGGTTGACGAGGTGAAGGCCGGCCGTATCACTGAAGCCGAGATCAATCGCTCCCTCGAGCGGCTCTTTGTCGCGCGATTCCGTTTGGGTATGTTCGATCCTCCGGAGCGGGTCTCGTATTCGAAGATCCCGATCTCCGAGAATGATTCAAGCGCGCACCGGCAAATGGCGCGGGACGCGGAGCGGAAGGCGATCGTGCTGCTGAAGAACGAGGGTGGGGTCCTGCCTTTGAGCCGGTCGGTGAGTAAAATCGCAGTCATCGGCCCTTCAGCCGATGACCCGATTGCGCTGCTGGGAAATTATAACGGCATATCGTCCAAGCAGGTGACTCCGCTGGAGGGAATCGAGCAACAGTTTTCGACCGCGCAAGTGCGGTACGCGCTCGGCGCGAATTACACGGCCAGTACACACGCCTTGATTCCCTCGACCTTTCTGACGCCTCCGGAAGGCAACGGCCGTGGATTGCTGGTTGAGTACTTCGACAATCCCGATCTCCAGGGACAACCAAAGCTCCGCAGAGCCGAGCCGCGAGCCTATTTCGATATGGGAATGGAAGACTCCGCCGTTATCGCGGCGATTGGAAACGAAAAGTACTCAGTGCGTTGGACGGGCACAGTGACGCCGCCCGCGACGGGCGAGTATGACCTGACCGTTCGCACCGGTATGTGGAATCGTACCGCCACGGCTCGACTGTTCATAGACGACAAGGAACTCGCCTTCGGCACAGGTCCCTCCACTCAAATGACCTCGACACAAACGGTGCCGGGACCTCGGCAGGGCGCGGGTGTTCGGGTACAGTTGGAGGGCGGCCGGAGGTACATCTTGCGTGTGGAATACCGGCAGCCGGGTTCCGGAGGCACGATTCAGCTCGGCTGGATTCCACCGGCTGACGCTGCGCTTGCCGAGGCCGAGACGCTTGCGAAGGACTCCGACGTCGCCATTGTGTTCGTCGGTTTGAATTCGCAGCTGGAAGGCGAAGAAATGCTAGGGCTGAACATTCCCGGTTTTCTTGGAGGCGACCGAACCAGTCTGGACCTGCCTGAGCCGCAAGAAAACTTGGTGAAGGTGGCGATCGCCACCGGCAAGCCGGTTGTCGTTGTGCTGACCAGCGGCAGCGCCATCGCGGCGAATTATGCGGCCGAGCACGCCACTGCACTGCTCGCGGCATGGTATGGCGGCGAAGAAGCCGGCACGGCAATCGCGGAGACCTTGGCTGGTGTCAACAACCCGGCGGGCCGTCTCCCAGTGACGTTCTACAAGAGTGTGAATCAGCTGCCTCCGTTCACCGATTACGCCATGAAAGGCCGCACATACCGGTATTTCAAAGGTGAGCCCCTGTACCCGTTCGGCTTCGGGTTGAGCTATTCGACGTTTGCGTATTCGGCCCTGAGTGCGAAGCGGACACCAAACGGCGCCGTAATCCGCGCGACCGTCAAAAACATTTCGGTCCGGGATGGCGATGAAGTGGTGCAGCTATACGTCGGAGGCGGCTCTGGAGAGGAAGCGCTGATACGGAGCCTGCGCCGATTCCAAAGGATCCATCTGCGTGCGGGCGAAAGCCGTGAGGTGCGGTTCACGCTAGGTTCCGACGATCTGTCGAAATCCGCGGTGGACATCAGCATCGGCGGCGGACAGCCCGTAGGAAATATACCGCACGTGCAGGGCAAGCTGTAGAGGCAGCGCGCGCTGCGCGCAATTTCCATGATCTTTTGCACTTGAGTTGAGATTTTGAAAGACGGAGAGCGTATATAATCACATGCATCCCCAAAAGAGATTTCAGTTGAAGTCGATCTTAAATCACGAGCATCAGTATTCGGAATGGAGGCAGAAATGAAAAAGGTCTTGATCGCCATTTTTTTGACAATCGCTTTCGCACAGCTTGCGGTTTCACAGATTCAAACGGCAAAGGTAACCGGCGGAGAAGTGCAGGGTGTCGTTACCGAGGGCATTTCGGTATTCAAAGGGATTCCATTTGCAGCGCCTCCGGTAGGCGATCTGCGTTGGAAGGCGCCGGCGCCGGCGCCGGCTTGGACAGGGATCAAAAAGGCGGATGCTTTCGGGCGCGCCTGCATGCAAGCTGCCGGCGCAATGGGGAACACCGCGCCTGTCAGCGAAGACTGCCTGTACTTAAATGTGTGGACTCCCGCGAAAAAGCCGGGCGCAAAGATCCCAGTGATCGTTTGGATCTACGGAGGAGGCTTTAGCGGCGGCTCGACCAGCACACCCATGTATGACGGAATGGGTTTCGCAAAAAAGGGAGTTGTTCTGGTAAGTGTCGCTTATCGGGTCGGTCCTTTCGGATTTCTCGCACACCCCGAACTCAGCAGCGAGAGCGGCAAGGGATCGGGGAACTATGGCTTGGAGGATATGATCGCGGGACTGAAATGGGTGAAAGAGAATATTGTCCGGTTTGGAGGCGATCCGGCCAACGTAACGATTTTCGGCCACTCGGCCGGCGGTATGGCGGTCAACATGCTTGCGGCTTCCCCGGTCACCAAGGGACTCTTTCACCGTGTCATCTGTATGAGCGGAGGGTCGTTTGCTCCACTCCAGACTTCGACTCAAGGGGGAATAGGAATGGGAATCCCGGCGCTCAAGCTGGCGGAGTCGACAGGCGAGGCCTTTCTCAAGAAATTGGGAGTTGCAGATATCAAGGCGGCACGCGCAATGAGCGCAGAAGAGATCCAAAAAAATATTGGTGGCGGAATGGGAGGCGGCGGATTCCGGCCTGCAGCCGACGGGTATGTCATTCCGAGCGACCTGTACTCGATCTATCAGGCACGCACCTTCAATGATACCCCGATTCTGGTCGGCAACACTTCCGATGAACTGGGAGCGATGGGTGGCCGCGGGAACAACACGGCCGCTCAATTTGAGGGACAGATTAAATCGCAATATGGCCCTCACGCCGATGCCATTTTAAGCGTATACCCTCACTCGACGGACGCGGAGGCAGCGAAGTCGTCAAAGGGAATCTCGCGCGACAGCATGTTTGCCTGGAGCACGTGGACGTGGGCTCGGCTTCAGTCCGAAAAAGGGAAGGGCAAGGCCTTCGAATACTATTACGATTACCACGCGCCCAATGTAGACGGATCCGGACATGGCAGCGATGTTCCGTATGCATTCCAGACTCTGAGCGGAGGACGAGGGGGTGCGCCCAAACCGGAGGATTTGAAGCTTTCCGATATAATCAGTTCTTATTGGGTCAACTTTGCCAAATCGGGCGATCCGAACGGCCCCGGCCTTCCCAAGTGGCCCGCTTTCACAGAGAACGATCAGCAAGCGATGGTGTTCGATGCCGCGCCCAGCGCCAGGCCCGTGCCTAATCTGGATAAGCTGAAGGCATATGATGCCTACATCTCCTGGCGCAGGGAAGAGGCGAAGAAAAACGGCGGGCAGTAGGCAATCGGTAGTGGTTGTCGGAATACGGAGTTTTGGCAATCCTGGGCGCCGCGAAAAATGGGATGGCGCGGCGCTCAGGGTTTAACTTGCAGCCACGGTGGAACATTTTACTGACGGAGGTTTTCCATGAATCGTTCAAAGAAGCTGCGTTGGGGATTTCTGGCCAGCTGCCTGCTCGGGGCGGCATTGGTGCAGATGGCAATCGGGGCTCCGCTGACAGGACCTGTCGCTGCGCCGGTTACGGCGGCTGCGGCCATGACATTGCCCAATCACGCGCCAGCCAACTTCACTCAAGTCCGGCCGGACACCCCGAAAGGCAAGGTGGAGACCATTACGTACAACTCCAAGAGCATCGGCGTCGACCGCAAAGCCGTCGTCTACACCCCTCCCAATTATAACGCCAGTCAGAAATACCCTGTCCTCTATCTGATGCACGGCATCGGCGGCAACGAGACTCATTGGACCAACCTCGGTGCGGCCAATGTAATCCTCGACAACCTCATTGCGGACAACAAAGCCGTGCCCATGATCATCGTAATGCCCAACGGCCGCGCCACCGCCAAGCCCCCGACTGAAAATTTCATGTCGGATTTCGATTACTACGCCGACTTTGAGAAGGACTTGTTGCAGGATTTGATGCCCTACATTGAATCGCACTACTCAGTGAAGACGGACCGGGACCACCGCGCACTCACCGGCCTGTCCATGGGCGGAGGTCAGGGCCTCGACTTTGGCATTAACAACATCGACAAATTCGCCTGGGTCGGCGGCTTTTCCTCCGCGCCCAACCTCCAGCAGCCCAATGCCCTTATTCCAAAGATCCAGCAGGCCAAAGACAAGTTGAGTCTGTTGTGGATCGGCTGCGGCGACAAGGACAACCTGATCACGGGAAGCTGGAATCTCCACCAGGGTTTGGTTTCGGCCAAGATCGACCATGTCTGGTATGTCGACTCCGGAGTGCACGAGTTCCCGGTTTGGAATAACAATCTGTATCTGTTCGCGCAGATGCTGTTCAAGCCCGTCGGATCGGTCACGCCTCCGCCCTCTATCGGGAACTACAACGGCGAACCAGTAAGCGGATTCGCAGGCATGGGCATGCCGGGAATGGGCGGCGGCCTAACTCAGACTCAAACCCAAAAGATCACCGATGCGGTGCAGTCCGACATAGCCGACCTCAACAAACAACTGGCAGATGCCCAGAAGGAAGCCATAAAGGCGGCATTGGCCATGGATGCGACTGAGGCGAGTGTCAAGGCGAAGATCGAGGCGGTTGTCGCGATCCAGGTGAAAATTGCGATGTTGCGATATACAAAAGGCGTAAAGCCGATAGCGAAAGACATCACTGACGAGCAGAAAAAGCAGCTGAATGATATGGGCGCCCAGGGATATAACCAATTGTTCGTCGGCGGCGGCCGTGGCATCGGCGGCTTCGGTATGGGCGTGCCTGGTGGCGGTGGACGTGGAGCCGGTCCTGCAGTGAATTGAGTTACACGCAAGAGGAATCAAGGGGCGGCCGTTCCCTGCGAACGCCCCCCTCTCTATTACGCGCCATCACGCAAGACTCCCCAAACTGCACTATAGGTGCAAAATCCAAATTCAGAGATGTTCTGGGGAATGCAGATGTGATTCAGTAGCAGAGGAAGTCCAACCCTTACTAGAGAAAATTTATGAATGAGAACGGCAGTAAATTGTTGGTGCTAGCATTGTTCGTCGCGGGAAGCGCGGCCTTGGCATCGGCGGCTGGACGCGATTGTGCATCGATGATGAACGCACAGGTCGCAGGTGTAACGATCCAGAAGACCGAACAGATGCCTGCTCTGCCGGTGGGCAGCTCGGTTAATACAGGCGCGATGCCCACGAAATTCGAAGTTGCGATGCCGTCGTACTGCCGCGTCGATGGAATCATCGACTCTCGCAAGAGCGTGAATGACGTGGCATATGGGATCGGGTTTGCGCTCGCGTTGCCCGAGAACTGGAACGGGCGGTTTTTGCTGCAAGGTGGCGGCGGGTTGAATGGAAGCGTGGGAATGCCGCTCGGGGCGCAAGCCGCCGGGGACAATCCAGCGCTGGCGCGAGGCTACGCAGTAGTATCCATGGATAGCGGACACAAAGGGAAAGGCGGTTTCGATGCCAGCTTCATGGGAGACCAAAAAGCCGCCCTGGACTTCTACTATCTTGCGGTCGGGCGTATTACCGGCGTTGCGAAAGAACTCGTCGCTCGATACTACGGGAAGCCGTTAGAGCACTCGTATTTCTCCGGATGCTCGACCGGCGGGCGCGAGGGGATGATTCTCTCTCAGCGTTATCCGGAATTATTCGACGGCATCATTGTCGGAGATCCGGCGATGCGAACCGGCTACTCCAATCTGGCGCTGGCGTACATCGGTGCGGTCTTTGGTGAAGCTGCGCCGAAAGATGCGTCCGGAAAGGCGGATCCCGGCAAGCTGTTCAGTGATCTCGATAGGCAACTGATTAAGACCGCTTTACTGAACGCCTGCGACCAGAAGGACGGGGTTAAGGACGGGATGATCTTCAACCCGCTCGCGTGCGACTTTGATCCCGCGGTTTTGACCTGCAAGGGCGAGAAGACGGAGGGTTGTCTGAAGGCACAGCAGGTGAATGCGCTGAAGATCGCGTTTGCCGGCCCGAAGGATCCGTTCGAAAATGACATCTATGTGCCATTCCCTTACGACGTGGGAATTGCCGACACGGGCGGCTTCCTTCCGGGTTTGCTGGCAGGTCCTCGCATTCCTGTCGCCCAACCAGGCAACAGCGAGAAGTTCGACGCGGCGCGACTGGCGGCACAAATCGATCGGAACGAGAACACGCGCCTGGGCGACAGCCTGTGGACCAACCTGACCACGTTTGCCTCGCACGGCAAGCTGATCTTCTACCACGGGACGAGCGATCCCTGGTTTTCGCCGCTCGACACTTTCACCTACTACAAAAAGATGGCCGCTGAGACGGGCGGTGAGCAGAAAGCGCTCGGATGGTCGCGATTCTATTTCGTTCCGGGAATGGGACACTGCCAAGGCGGCTCTGCCACGCTCGACAATTTTGACATGTTGGGGGCCATAACCGATTGGGTGGAGAAGGGCGTTGCTCCGGAAGGTGTGGTTGCAACCGGTCGGTCACTGCCGGGCCGCACGCGACCGCTGTGCCCGTATCCGACTCACACGGAGTACAAGGGGCAGGGCGATCCGCAAGACGCCAGGAATTTCGAATGTAAACAGTAGCCGGCCAATGGGTGAGAAATTGTGGTTGGGGCATCCAGATTTGAACTGGAGACCTCCTGCGCCCAAGGCAGAACTCCGCAATCTCAGTAAATTGCCTATTTTCAACTACTTATGATTAAATGAGTTGTGCCGAACCCTGTTGAAACTTGTTGAAATTTGAGGATCCTTGGGGATCGTAGCAGCTACAAAAACGTCTACATTCAAGACTTCAATGTAAGATCGAGTATTTTGCCCATGCGGCGTTACCACCGCAAAATCCTTCTCAAAAACCCAATGAAGTTTCTGTTTTAAACTCTTACCGATTGACAAGCAATCATACGCATGGTAAGAATATCTTACATTGCTTGCGGAGAAAGCTATGATAGAACAGCAAGAGACCGAGAAGCTTGTAATTGAAGCATTGAAAGAAATTCAATCCAGAAGCGGCCGGCCAGAAATCGAAATAACTAACCAGACATTCCCGTTAGAAGAGCTGACTAACTTTGACAGCCTTAACGCTTTGGAAACGGAATCCCTGTTAGCCGAACGATTGGGACAAAAAATTGACAAGCGGATTTTTTGGGATGAGAAACGGAATCCTCTGCAAATATGTGAAGTAGCGACTCGGTTGCTGAGGTTTTTAAGCATAAAGCCTACCGCTTAGCGCCAGGAATAAACATGACGAATGAAGACATGAAGAGCTGCATCGCCGGAAGGCTTCGACTCGCTCGTGAAAGGGCGGGATTATCCCAAGCTCAGGTCGCAAAAATGCTAGGCTTATCCCGACCGGCGGTATCTGAGATGGAAGCTGCGAGACGTAATGTTTCTGCGCATGAGATAGCGCAACTTGCCGAGATTTACGGGGTTGATCTTCCATGGGTAGCGTGTCAGGAGGGAAATTCCATCGATAAACAAAAAGACCGACTGGAGTTGGCTGCACGAGAACTTGCCAAACTGAAACCGGAAGACCTCGAAACGCTTATGGCGCTCTTGTCAACTCTCAGGAGGAATGAATAGGATGCCGGGAAGTCGCAGCAAGTCAGCTTGTGCAATCAGAGAGGCTCTTGAGGTGCGACGATGTTTTGGTTATAAACCTTGGGATTCGATCTGCCCTTACGACATTGCTGAAAAAATGGGTGTGGAAGTTCGATTTGTCGACATTCCGAGTCTGGAGGGAATGTACTGGCGGCAGTCAAGGCCGACGATTATTTTGTCCTCGTTACGCCCAGCAACCCGGCAGGCTTTTACTTGTGCCCATGAACTCGGACACCACGTCTTAGGCCACGGAACGAGTATTGACGAGTTTCAGCCGGGCGACAGTTTGAAAATTTCAAAGGCTGGTGATGAGTATCTGGCTCAAGTCTTTGCAGGGTTCCTTCTAATGCCCAAAATAGCAGTTGAACAGGCATTTTCATTAAGGGGATTCGCCCTGAAGGAGCCTTCACCAGTGCAATACTATAGAATTGCCAATTGGCTGGGAGTAGGTTATTCCTCACTTTCCGTTCACGTGAGTGCCGGTTTAGGCATCATCAGTGAGAAGGCTGCAAAAGACCTAATGAAGTACTCGCTGAAATCCATTAGGACCAAAATTTTGGGACAATCTGTACCGTACAATCTTGTTGTCGTTGATCAGTTTTGGGGCTCAAAGCCGGTGGATCTCCAAATTGGCGATTTAGTTCTTGCAGATCCATTCCCTGATTTCGAAGGCGAATGTCTTAACCGCGTGGATCATGGAAGCTTGGGAATTTTGCTTCAAGCTCGAAAACCGGGAACGGGGAGGCTATTTGACTCATCTGGTTCGGCCGTGTTAATTCGCATTTCGAAGCGCTCTTTTGTAGGGCGTTCAATATACAGATACCTGGAGGACGCAAGTGAAACCGCTGGTTGTGCATGAAAATAGCCTTTCAGTTGCTTGGGTGAAATTGCTTTCCGGGCTTCTTGATACAGGTGGCTTGGAACTCGGTCCTACTCTTGTCGTTGTAGACGGTTTCTCAGATGGCAAGCCCAAGGAAGATGCTCGTATACCACATATCTTGGACGGAGCTTTGAGGCGTCGCGGCCTATCCACAATAAATACGGTTGCGAATACCATTTTTCCTTACTCGCTGTGGAATAAAGTCGGGACCAGGGAAGAACTATACCGGCGTTACAATAAGATACTTCCTGCAATCAAGAAATGTCCTCCAAATAAGTATGGAATTTATTTTCAAAGGCTTATTGATTACAAATCTAATGGGAAAACAAATCAGATTGAATACGTGATTTCCACCTACCTTGAAGGGAACCACAGAAGAAGCGCCTTGCAGCTGGCACTGTTCGATCCTGAAAGAGACTCGACGAACCAGAGAACAAGGGGATTCCCATGCCTCCAGCAAATAGCTGTGGCGGCCGTCAATAACCAGCTTACAATCACCGGTTTCTATCCTATGCAATATCATTTTGAAAAATCCTACGGCAATTATTTGGGCCTCTGCCGTTTAGGAGAGTTTATCGCCCATGCTCTGGAATGCACGCTTGTCCAAATGACTTGCGTCTCCAATGTACTTAGTTTGGGGAATCATAGAAAGTCGGAGATGGACATCCTGTTGGATGAGCTTGCGGAAGCAGCTCCAGGAGTGGTCGATACATGCCGAAACTAATTGGCGAAAGAAAATTTCCGCGCACACTAATATTCGAAGGCCCTGATCCGGTCGCTCGATCGGAATTAGCAAAGATGGCTGCAGCCAAGTTGGCCTCCAGGAACTTAAATGTGAGATACTTGCCTTTTCCGGATACCAGTAAAGGGATTTGGGGTTCCCTTGTATGTCAACTGCATGTCTCAGACTGCTCGCCGGGCACAATATCTCCAACCAGCTTTCTCCTGGTTGAAATCGCTTCTCATCTGAATTCGATAGACCGATTGACCTATCACAAACGGACAGTCTTCCCCTCCTTCTTAGTGCTCGATCGTTTTTGGTGGTCGACTTGGGTCCATGGAAAACTGCGCGGCATTCCCGTGAAACTTTTGCAGAGGATTGTGGATATTGAGCAGGAATTTTGGAAAAGAGCGGATTTGCCCTCCGTTGTCTTTGTGTCGCCGGATAATTCTGGGGCAAAAGCCAATAACCGGATCAGAGCCGCGCTTTTGTATAAGCAGTTGGTAGAACGCGAGAAGATAAAACGCCCGATTCATGCTGTAAATAGTTCCGTGCAGCTTGATCTCATCCTTTCAAAACTCTGGGACAATGAGCCAATGAAGACTCCTGGGGCGAACGCTCTTGGCACTCCCTCCCTATTCAAACAAGAATTGCACGAACCGCTCTTCTATGCGTGGAATAAATTAACTCCCGCCCAGCCTACTGCAATCTTCGATACTTACTGGCGTTTCGCGGCCGAAAGGCAAGCGATCTTCTTCCGGAGATTTAAGGAAGAATATCCGCCTTGGACCGCAGATCCTGTGTTATTGCATTACAAATTTACGAATGCCTATCGGGCTTCTGACAGAGTCAGTCAATATCTGATCCGACACGTTCTGTACAACGGAGACCAATCTCCGCATGAATTGCTCTTCCGCCTGCTCCTCTTTAAGATTTTCAATAAAATTGAGACCTGGGATGCGCTTAAGCGACGGCTAGGATCAATATCTTGGAAGGATTATAGCTACAAAGAGTATGACCGACTTTTAAGTGAGATTTTAAATCAAGGCGACCGTATCTATTCCGCCGCCTATATAATGGCTTCGCCAAGCCCTTATGGCCATAATCGAAAGCATAAAAATCATTTGAAGCTCATAGAGACAATTATGGAAGACCAGACGGCACTCCGCTTGGCAGAGGCTGAAAACATGCGAGAGGTATTTGATATCCTCAAAGCTTACCCCAGCATTGGGGACTTCCTTGCCTATCAGTTCGCAACCGATATTAATTACAGCACGCTTACTCAATTCAGCGAAATGGAATTTGTAGTGCCGGGTCCTGGAGCTCTGGATGGCCTCAAGAAATGTTTCAAACATTTCGGGGGCTTGGGACCTTCGGATGTCATCCGTCTGGTTGCCGACACTCAGGAATCCCATTTTGAACGGCTTGGCTTGTCTTTCCAGAATCTATGGGGTCGGAATCTCCAGCTGATTGATTGTCAGAACCTCTTTTGCGAGGTTGACAAATACTCCAGAGTTGTGCACCCTGAGGCAACCGGAATTAGTGGTCGAACCAGAATAAAGCAGCGTTTTCGGGCGATGCCGACGCCAATCGATTATTGGTACCCTCCAAAGTGGGGTGTCAATGAAAGAATCACGGATCAGACGAAGGATGGCTGAATCCTAAATCTATTTGAAGAAACCGCTAAAGAATCGCAATTGGATGGGATTAGGATTTTGGCAATGACAAATTAGAATTCCGGGAACATATGCCCACGACAGAAATTGTACCTGCTTTGAATAGATATGGCTTAAAAGAATTGGTGCTTGAGCCCACCAACTGGTGTCCTCTGAATTGTCGGCATTGCTCGTCGAATTCCCACAAAATGGCCAAGCATAATCTGGATTCGTCAACGTGCTACCGGCTGATTGACGAAGCGGCTAAATTGGGAGTCACTCAGATCTCGTTTGGAGGGGGAGAGCCCACCTCGGTTGCGATTTTCTTGGATTTAATAGCCGCTGTAATATCGAATGGGATGAAAGCTGAGATTTTTAGCTGCGGGATTTCAGTGAGAAATGCGACACTGAAAGACCTGTCTTCTCGGCTCTTATCGAAATTGGCGGATTGGCGTAATGTAAAAATCATCTTTGGATTCCTGGGCGGATCGGCGAGCGTCCATGATTCGACGACACAGGTGGAGGGCAGCTTTGCTTTGACTTTGCGGTCTCTCGAAAATGCAAAAGATTGCGGCCTGATTTCGGAGATAAATTTCGTTCCGTTAAAGCCGAATATTAAAAATTTTGGAGAGTTGGTCCGACTAGCGGAAAGCAGAGGAATTCCGAGAATTAATGTTTTGCGATTTGTTCCTCAGGGGCGGGGAGAGTTATTCCGGTCGCAATTGGAACTCTCCTTTGTTGAGGAACAGAAGTTCTTGAGGGAATTAGCAGCCCTTCGACGGCGAAGTCATGTGACTATCCGGACTGGGTCCCCTTTCAATGGACTGCTGCCGGATCCTCCGGTTCCATGTAAGGCTGGAGCAACGAAATTGGTCATCCAGTCGGACGGCAATGTCATACCATGTGAGGTCTTTAAACACTCAGCGAGGCGCGCATGGGAGCTTTCTGCTTACGAGAATAGCCTTTCGGATCTTCTGGCTTCCAAACGCCTCAGCAGTATACAGACACTAGTGGGGCAGCCTAAGTGCTTTGAATGTCCAGTTCATTCTGTTCTTATTAAGGAAATAAAGAAGAATGCCGACATCATCGACGCCATCTCCTCCGAGTCCGAAAATGCTCAGACCAACTCCATACAAGCTTAAAACTGATGACTCGGATCTAATTGCCTATTTAAAGAATGGGAATGAATTTTCTTATCTTGCTGATAAGAGCAGAAATCACATCAATAAGTTGACTGACCGCCATCTCCAAAATCAGCATGAGACTTTGCACAAGCTATGGCCGAGAGTGTTTGTTGATGCGCTTCGGCAGCTTAAAACAGGTGATTCCAGGGAAAGTCCAACTAATTTCGATTCGAAAAGCTTTTTTGACGAGGGGTCACTCGGCGTCGTTGAACTCGAAAAGTTATTAGAGAGCTTTCAGAGCTTTGAGGGAATGCTGTATGGATCTGCTCCAGACCGCTATAGAGATCACCTTGCACATGCTTTCCGGGTTTGGATACTTGGCCACGCTATCCTGAAAATAGGGCTTGGAGGCAAGCTTGAAATCGGTGATCAGCCAAACGGCATTCGAAAGCTGAGCCCGCAAGAATGGGAAGCTATGTGGGCAATAGCAGCCTTAAGCCACGACATCGGCTATCCGGTGGAGGCGATCGAGAGAATAACAGACAAATCAAAAAGCGCGCTCCGGGGCTTGGGTCTATTGCCCGCCGGAGATCTGCGGTTTACATTCTCGCAACAAATGTTGCCCTTCAATGACACCGTTATCCGGCTAATGTCGTCT